>Ga0041059_1000987_pt1 | contig 22500 bp, 14 predicted proteins | sample AraColnosormetaG_FD_56232 | JGI IMG/M metagenome (GOLD analysis project Ga0041059, IMG submission 56232) | Arabidopsis roots microbial communities from North Carolina, USA - Col MF nosort | ecosystem: Host-associated > Plants > Roots > Unclassified | place: USA: North Carolina | collected... | reverse complement strand
AAAAAAAAAAAAAAAATCATTACACTTTTTAATACTATATTTTTAAGTAAAAATTAAGAATGGTAAGATGTGGAGATGAAATTAACCAAGAAAGCAGATTGCATTCCACTTTGTGCGAAGGTAGCAAAGAAAGTAACAACCAATGTTTGGACGAGTATGGTGCTGTGTTATAAAAACCCATATTGATCAGTAACTAAGGACTATATAAAAATATTTATGTATATGAAACCATGCAAATATTATATATTTATCAATGTACCTATTCTTTATCAAGCTGACCATATCTTTCAAAGACGAATACTTAGTGTTCAAGACAATATGTATCTTAGTTGGTGCATCTCTTAAAATAGGCTCTGCTAACATCGTTAGATCACCACCATCATGATGATTTCTACCACTAGTATTATCATCTTCATCACAGTCGTCTTCATCATCATCATGTAACCTCTCTTTTAGGAAAACTCTCATGTACACGAGGCCAAAGAAAAATGATATAGCTGCAACCTAATTATTATAATTTTCTTATATATTTTTTTGAATATTGTGGGTAGGTAACCAATATATAAAGGTATGAAAAATAACACTTCAGAAAATGAGAAATTGATTTATTTTTTTACTTTTTCAGTTTGGTTAATAGGTATGAAATTCCGATACCTGAAAAATTGAAGCTATGGGTAACAAACGAGCTGAGAATGTTGCACAAACTCCTGAAATTGATCTGACACCTGCTAAAACTCCAAACATTGATATTCTTTTTCTGCCACAAACATTTTTCGCCTGAAAATAGGATTAAGCGAAATGATATCGTATAAATGCTTTGAGTTCAAAAACTTTCTTTAAATATAATAATGGTGGAAAGAAAACAAAATTTACCACATAAGCATGAGCGAGACAGTCAACGGTGCCTTGGCAGACCATATCGAATAGAATCTTGGTTATGTAAAACGCGTAGAAGAAATTCGTATCCCTTCTATACGCTAATATCGCTGCAAAAAGTTACAACATTATAGCAACTAACAGAAAACAAACATATTTGAACGTATATTAGTTCTGTAGATACTATTCTATACTTTCTTGCTTTCAAAATTGTTATATGATAATAATAATAGTAATGATATTTTTGTCGTAATTTAGAGAATTATTAATTTATGAGTATAATAATTGACGTTTATATTTAATTTGAGACTTTAAAATGTATTGATTAATCGAAGTATATATTAATTTATGAAGGTTATATGATCCTGATGTATGGTAAAGTATAAGACAAAAAACATGTTATATCAAGGGCAAGAACCCATTCTGCATCAACTTATGATTTTTGTAACCGACAGTCCGACACTACATCTATTTAATTTATGGTGCAGAAGAAACATTTGTGTAACTCCTCTTCATTATGGCTCAAATTAATTAATTTTGAGAGTAAGGTCTTTCTCTCATTACATCAACATTGTTCAAAAAAATTTCAATATTGGTTTTCTCTATGAAAGTACATATATGCTAGTGTTGGTTAGGCTTTTTTTGGCGACTGCGAATTAAAAGAAGTTTTAGTTGTAGTCTAGAATTATGTTTGCATTAAACTAGCTCTACAAGAAATAACAAAAATTAAAGAAAAACTTTTTCGTTTCAGCCAATCAATTCATTATTCATCGTTTCCTCAATATTATGATACCGACCGTGTTTATAAATTGTTCTTCATTATTTATCATTTCTAAAATATTTGATTTCATCATCGAAATTGTAGTCCTCCAAGATTAACACTTGACAAAAGAAATAATACTTTCAAAAAGTAGTACTTTTTTACGTTGACACTATTGTAGACTCATGGAATTGTGAGGTGTCCACGCAGATAAACAAATAAATAATCAAGGCATCTTTCGTTTTGTTGGTATATCTATGCGATTAATTGAATAGTTTCTGAAACGTTAAATACCTACAATTATTAGTAGGTGGTAGTTGGTACATACAATTTTCTATAATTAAGACCATCTCCAATAGTTACTTCTATATTTTTCTCTATTTTAGAACTGATTTTATTTTAGAGATATTGTGTTCCAATGGTCACCTCTAAAATAAAGTTTTCTCAAAAATAGAGAAAAAAATAGAGATAAATTGTAGAGATCTCTATTTATAAAGACAAAAAGTAGATATCTCTATTTTTTCCTCTATTATAGAGGAAACTTTACTTTAGGACATCTCCAACCCATCCCTATTTTTGTCCCTAAACTCTATTTTTACCTTTATTTCACTCCAACTCATCTCTATTATAGAGATCTCTATTTTTTTCTCTATATATAGAGACAAAAAATAGGGATTTCTATTTTTTCCTCTATTTTTCCTTCTACCAAATAGAGATCTTTATTTTTGAAGAACCATTGGAGTGAAAATAGAGAACCCTATTTTTTCTTTATATTTAGAGGAAAAAATAGAGATAACCATTGGAGATGGTCTTAGAGCACAATATCTGTAAAATAGAATAACCTCTATAAATAAAGAAAAATATAGAGATCACTATTGGAGATGTCCTAATTAGTGATTGGCTTTTCATGGAAATCTTTTTACTCAGTGTTTTTTTTTCTTAGTTTTTAAATATTAGAGAAAAACTAGAATTATACATTGTGTAAAAGCATTGTTTTGATGATAAAATGAGTTTCGAAAAAAACTAATTCAATATATAAACTAAGAGGAAAAAGAACCTGGAGGAAGAATAGAGAGGCACATCGGAAGAGTGAGTAATGTTTTGATTCCATATCTATCGGATAGATTCCCGATCACCGGCATCATTACCATTGTCCCCAGTCCTACCGTCTTTTTTTTTACCATTTTCACCGTTAGAAAAGATGTTTACATTAATTAACTTAATTTTCTTAAGAATTATAATATTGAAGTTGTTCTAAAGAAGAAGTAACTAACAACTTGAAAATAATTGATTCAGTTAAACCAACTGACTTTCTGTGAGGACCAACCAAATTTTTTAATTATAATTTTACTAAAACTTATCCCAAAACCTTCCCGACTTAGTTGTTGGTACAAAATATACTCATTTTGTTCTTTTTTGCTTGATTTTTTAGAAGAAAAAAATTGTTTCAATAATATTGATTTTTTAGGTTTTTAATGCAATAGTTATTAGTTATAATTGATAAATTGTAAACTTCAATATAAATTATTGAAGATCATTAGTTTAGAGTTATTAAAAATTGTAAATCACAAAGAACAATTCATTTAAAAATAACATTTAATATGCTTTTTTAATATTTATGTTTTTTCGTAAAAGATCAAACAAAAAGGAATAGAGAGAGTATTATGTACCAAAAAACTCATTATGTCATTATATAGTGAGTAACTCAAAATTTCATGTAATATTCACTGCATATGTATTTTAACACGTCTTCATCTATTATTTTATTTTTTAAAAAACGTCGTCATATAATATTCCATTAATAACATTTAATTTAGGTTATTTGAGTTTTATATATAATGATTTGAGTTCTCTGTTACTAATTTGAAAACATTGAAGAGTTTTGGGAGAATCAGTTATAACCAAAGGATTTGAAGAGACATTGACCCAAAAAAAAGAGCCATCAAAGAGTAAAAAGAAGACAGTAAACAATACATATATACAAATATAGGTAGAGGTGGATACCACTTGTTCTACTCCGGTGAGATAGACGGCGAGAGAACATGTTTCGTTTAGGCCGGAGCAAACCGCGGCGACGGTGACGTCAGTCATCACTGGCTTCACCAAGAACTCGGAGAATCCCGACAGGAAAACCGTTGTCAGCAAGTGTCTCAGCTCTCCAAGTCTATATTCCTCCATCTCTCTCTTCTCTCTCCTCTCCTAAACCACTTCTAATTCTTAATTATACGTTGTCTTGCAAATGTATCAATGTGTCTTCGTTAGGTTTCCATCCGATCCACGTGCTAATATTAATATATTGATTGGTCTTTGTGGTAAATCATATATTAATTCGTGAAAGATTATAAATAGTTAGGCTGAGTGTAACACCCTGGCGGCTGTATGGCCATTTTCTTTGTACAACGGAATTTAAATTAGTTTATCAACAACAAAGAAAAGTAAATGATTTTTATTTAAATGATGATCTATGGATTAATCATCAAAAGCATGTTGCTTATAATACTAAGTATAAATGTATTATACTGTTACAGAAAATAGCTCATAGCAGGTTTCTTTTTTATATTTTTTTCATAGCAGGTTTCACACAACTTGATTGGAAAAGTTATCATTGTTCCAATTTAGTTTGTGTATAAATCATGGATCCAAATCCAAATAATCAAATTTTGTTTATAAAAATAATGCAACTGAAACGTCTTTTGCAAAAACACTGAATATTGTTTGCAATGAGATCTCTCTCATTTGAGACTAATCGATTTACTATCAATGTCACACTTGATACCTCGCAGCAAGCCTTTCCTTAGCAAGAGGATCCAAAACAGAGAGACATTCTTCCCATGAGTTTTTTCCAAGCATCTGAACCCAAAAAGATAAAGTAAAAGACATTAACCATTTCTATTGTACACAAACAAGCGCGTTGGATGGATGGTTAAAACTGAACTTAAACTCAATAAATCTTACGTTTTTATAGCCTATCAGCACTTTGGAGAATTCGCTTTGGATGACCTTGTTTTCCATATCCTATGATAAAAATTCATTATTTATGTATCAACCAATTGTTCAAAGCTCAGTAAAAAAGTCTAATAGAGTTAGGATTTTCTTTTTTGTTCACTTACTTTCCAGCTTGCGATCGCTAAGCATATGAAAGCAACGGAGCTGACATATCTTGATGGATTCACCTTAACCTAATTTATGAAGAAACTTGAAAAATATCAAACGTTATTCAATGTTATATATTAACAAAGCAAAAAGTAAAGAGAGAAATACCATTTCACATAACCCTTGAAATGCATTTTCTTTTGTACTGTCATCATCTAACCTGAAAAGAAAGTACGATAAGAAATTGTTTTATAGAGCAGAGGTTGGAAGAGTATGTAAAGAATCCAAATCCAACAAAAAGGTTCACTAACGTTGCCAATCTCATGCACCAAGGCTTCATGAAGTTCTCAATGGATCGTGCACTGAGGTCTGGACGAATCCGTGCTAGTATCCCAACGGTAATTGCACTGTTCATAGCTAGTTCAATTGCATTGTATTCAACTAGTGTAGTTAAACTCTTCAACTCTAGTGTCTTATTCACACAAACAAAAAAATGAGGCATAATTAGACATGGCAAGTAAAATCTTTAACTTATAAGGCTGTTAGAGTCACCTCTCCGAGTTGAATAATCATGCCTAATGAATAGACAACATTGGTCACAATTGGTGAGACTTCTTGAGGATACTGAAACATTGAGTTCATATCATTCACGAGTTTGTTCTTTACCAGAAACTTCAACAATAAATAGAGAAATATCATTTTGGTTTTACCTTGACCGCTAATTCTCCTATTGCTTTACAAGCATTATTCGCAGCAGAAAGGTTTTCTCCGCTAAAATTTGCACTCTGTACAAAGCAGAGATACAATCAAACACAATAGAAAAAAAAATGTATAGTAGCATTATAATTTGGATATACCAACCAGTTGTTGGCTGGCGATTTCGAGGAACTCAAGCAGGCGGGGTTCTAGATAATCCGGGAGTACCTGTTAGTGTAGCCAAAAAATATTACCTTACATATAACGAGTAGCTCTCACTTTCCATGCTATTTAACAATTATGTTAAAGGTAAAGATTTTGGCAGATAAAAGAATATACAACTTACTTTTGTAAGATGACAAATAAGGGCAAAAGCACTTTCTCTAACATCTGGAGTTTCATCCATGAAACACTTAAGAAGCATATCCCTTAGATTACTTTGTGAAACCTGCATAAGAGCGATGATGTGAGTATCCATCCAGTTGTGACAATTGACTCGGTCGTATTATACAAACAACTTTGATATATTGAATTATTCACTGAGTGATAAGAACTTATGAGTAGAAAATCATGTGAACAAGACATCAAGAAAGGGAGTACCAGAGACTCTATCCCACTGACAAGCCCTTTAGAAAGTCCAGAAAAAAATTCAAGAGAACAAACGACGATATTTTGGTCGTATTGAACCCCGGCAAAATCATGATCAACCTAAAACAACACAAGCAAGCTATGATCAAACGAAAAACAGAAACGTGAAATAGTTATGTATAAGCCCTAATAAAATGAAGATTTGTTTCTAATGAAATGAATTCTGAATTGAACCTTAGCTAGCTGTTGTAGTTGAAGGATATCCATGCACCTCTCGAAAACATACCAAGAAAATGGAGCGAATCCTACTTCTAAAGCCTGAAACATGGAAACAAAACTAGTTGTAAATTGATAGTTCATGTTGCAAACATTTTAATATTTTGTTAAGATAAACTTGTCTAATATTCACATATCTCCCAATATTAGTAGCAATATCGGACTTCCAGAGTACCAAAATCTCAGTACCTTCACTTACTAGGATTATTTAAACTAATTACATTCGTGTAATATATGAAAAATCTTAAGGAGCTTGAAAAGTAGTAACATACCTTAGAAATGGATGTGAAGCACTTCAGCAATGGAATTACATCTTTATCTGAATTGGAAATTTGTTCCAACGTTGAAACCAGTGGGGGAATCAAAATCTTAATATAAGCACGCTGCATAACGGGTGAGTTTTAAGTAGGTAGAAAATATTTTAAGAACTATATATAAATTTAAATTCACAAGAAACAAATTAACCTTTCACAAACCTAATCATTATACCTTGTTCAGATTGATTCCAACTGAATCTGCTAGTGCTCTAATAGCATCAAGAAGAACTTTTAAGTTCCTCTTCTGAATATATAAAAATAGTGTGTGTGTTAGGTAGTCACAAATAAAAATTGTTTAATATGTCAATGTAGTCAACTACAAGAAGATTTAACGACCTGATACTTTCCAAAAGCGCGCATTAGCTGTTGTAATATTTTTTCCAGGTGTGGTACTAATTTGTCACCAGCATCCTACATGTTCACAAAAAAATCACTTTATGTCAACAATCATCTATATTATTAAAATAAAACTTGATTGGGGTAAGTGAAACTTAACTTTGGCTTCATGATGGAATTATCTTATTAGACTAAATAGGTCCAATTTCTATTCTTTTTCAAGGCATACTAATGATATGTGACAAATATTTAAATATTTACGTAAAATTAACAATTACAAAATAAAAATCTAGATATTACAGTAAATGGTTCGACGTATATATTATGATAGAGTATATTTTGTACCTATATATACATATACTATGGTAGACTATTCTAAAGAATAAGACACGGTTGGTTAGTTATTGCTACACGCTTTTGGATCTTATAAATAGTTTCTTCCTTTCCATTTTTAATCATAAGTGTTCCTAAACCGAAGTTCTCTAAATTTTACCAAGAATCTTTCAAGCATCTTTGTTCTTTCAAATTCTTCTTCAAGAGTAGAGGTTCTTTCAGTTTCTCTCAAGTTTTTCAGGTATGATGGTAATAAATAAGCTATTGCTAAACACTATATATATAAAAACAATTGTGTGGAAAAAACACTATAAAAGTTCTTTACACATGACATAATATACAACAATGCAAAGACAATAGTTACCTCTTCAAAAGTTGTCAAAGCCAAACATGCAGCTTCCTGGACCCAGATGTTCGAATCCAAAAGTTTGAAACGAAAACCATGAAGAACTTTTGTAAAGAGTTTACTATTCTCCAAATTACTTTCCTATAAAAAAAGTAAAGTATCGAATCATCTAAAGATTGTTTTAATAAGTTGAATAAAAAAAAATATCATGTTCAAATCATACCTCAAAAACATATGTGCCAAATTGATAAAGTGTCCAACACGTTATCCTTCGTACGAGAGGAGATTGATCATCTAAAAGACGACGAAGGATTGCTACAATCTGCAACAAGGCACTAGCATATTGATGAAGTTAATTCACGTAGAAAGAATAATGAATAGACAAAAGATCATAAACAAACTTTCCTCAGCCAAATGAGGGTAAAAAAAACTATTGCATCCTTCAGCAATGGCTCCAAAAGCAAACACTGCAGCTTCCCTCTCTTTCCAAGTCTCATCATCGAATTTTGATAGTTTTGCCTGCAGCTTGGAAGAACATGTTCTTAGCTAATTGTTTTAAGTTCCATAGACCGAGAGAAATAATATTTACCTCAATAAGAGGCATGAGTGTTAGAAGAATTTCATCTCCAAATACATTAGCGAGAATACCAATAAATTTTGCACTGCATGCTCTTAAATTCCACTCCTTATCATTTTGTGCCTAGAGATAGTCATTAAGAAATGATGTATATACTTAATATATTTATATTGTATAACTCAGACTATCATATACAACTTGTGTGCATATATCAAATGACCCTATTAATGGAAAACGAGATTTCAAATCATATAAGAATATTAAAAAAAAGTTAATGTGAATAAAAGTAATTTGTAAGAATAATTGAAGTCACAAGAACAAACAACTACACCTGATCGATGTCTGGTTGAGATTCAACCTCCTGCATAAATGAAATTCTTTCGTACGTTATATAATTTGAAAAAAGATGACAAAACATGTAATACCAAAGGAAAATAAACCTCTTCATTCAAAAGTGTCTCATCGTCATCTTCATAAGCCATATCTGAGAGCAACATCTAATAAATCCAAACCAAATTTTATTAAAATGTCAAACTACTAGAATGTGCCCAAAAAATAGTAGAAGAAAAAGAGAAGTATCATTTTACTGGAATCAGGCGTGGCAATAACTCCTTTAAGTCCTTTGGTTCCAGCTGAGCATCACAATATGCAGGCCTGGCAAACAATAGTATAGTTAAGCAATTTTACAAGCTAGAAAATAATTTGATTAAAAAAAAAACAGAACAACAGAAAAAAATCATTTACCAAAATTTACATGATGTAAGAGATACTTCTTCATTGAGCTTTTTTAAGACATATGCCTTATATGCCATGAAATTCTGGAGATCAACTGAAATAGACAAAATAAGGCCAGTTAACCAATTTTGGTCTACTAATGTTAAATTAAACAATCTTTAAGCATTAATAAATTGAAAAAATGTAAAGCTAACACCAAAATAACATGAAATATTTGAGTAAACACTATTACATAAACAAACTTGTATAAGATTTTACAAATTGAGAGGAAAATGAACGAAAAAGGAAAATATATTTACCCACAGTTGATACGAAAGGAGAGAAAGGGGGTGAAAGAAAGGAGAAAAAGGATGAAAGAGAGAGAAAGATACGGCTGACAGTGACAGGCGAATCAGAGCGAGAATCCCGAGGGAGAGAGGAGGCGGCGACTAATTTAAAGAGAAAGAAAAATAAAATGTAAATAGGGTTTAGTTTGTTAAGATTTATATTTTCCAAAAAAAAAAAATTAAAATGGTATGTTTATTAATAGATTAATTTTAATGGGTATGATAGTATTTTCTCAAAATAAAAAGACTTTCATGAAAAAACCTTCAACTATTGACTTATCTAATTTTAAGCCTCCAACTAAATTTTAAACCCTTAAGTAAGTTAGTTTAATAAAACAACTTCCCAAATGTCGGTTAATCCATTTTAAACCCTTTAGTTAAATTATCAATAAAAAATGTATCAAGATAAGAAAATAGTTTTTCTATAATTTTGCCTAAACATATATTGTTTAAACGATATTCTATTTTATGATGTTATTGTTTTGGTTTGTTAGAAAACAACATTTTTCTTACATAAAACATTGTGATGTTTGTTTATAGAACCCTAAATTTTCAAAATCTTTTATGTTTATTCAAAATCCTAAAATTGTGAAAAGTGTAAAGCTAGCGTCTCTCTTTCTCATGCTTCTCTTTTATCCATGTTTGTCTTTTTTTTCTTTGGGCAAAAGCTTGTTTTTCCATTCAATAACTCAAATGTAGTACAAGGTTTGGGAGAATACTATTCTCAATGTTTGATACAACAAGATTAAAAACAATAAAAGGAGCAAAAGGGTTGTAAGACGCAATGTCATATGCGAGAAGATGGTAGATCGGAGACACGACCATGGACAATCCGGGAAATGGAAGATTGGTCATTGTCAAAAGACATGATGACGTTGGAGAAAAAACCACAGCCTCGAGTCTCGCCGGCACAAGACACGCTACACAACATGGTGTTTAAGCAATTAACGAGTTCAAGAGATTTGTTTGTTTTGACTCCTTAAATTCCATGTTTGTTTTAACTCCTTAAATTCTACATAGAATTTTCAACTTTCATTATTTTAAGAAAACTCAGGGGTGATACTGATATGAATATATTAATTGATCCTTCTCAATTGATTCATCCAAAATTATTTTAAAACAAACATCGCTTTCTCGTATGTTCCAGAAAAAAAATATGCATCGTTTTTTAACAAACCAAAAATGTAAAGTATCAATTTAATGACATCCTTAGGATTTTGACGATAGTACATATAGATCGATATATGTTATTTTTATTTTGTTAACGGAACTTTACTATAGAAGTTTTTCAAATTTATTTAATTTTTTTTTTTCTGATTTACTTGTTTTGGCTTGGATTCAGATTTATAAGTCTTTTAAGACAAAAAATTCTCTTCTATCAAAAACTTAATTTGACCTTTTACGAAACGATCTGTATGTCAGTACTAAAACAATTAAATCTTATTGTTGATAAAAGAAATCTATTATTTATAATAAAACTGCAACTTGATTAATAGAGTTCTTTCTCATTAATCCAATTTGGTTTGTGTATAAACCATGGATCCAAATCCAAACAATCACATTTTGGATTCAAAAATGTAAATACCTCTAAAACACCTTTTGCTCAAAGTACTCTGTCAATCTAGTTATTGTTTGCAATGAGAATAAGCTAGATCACATCTCTCTGATTTGAGACTAACCGGTGTAAAATCATTGTTACACTTAATATCTCGCAAGCCTTTCCTTCACATAAAGAGAGACATTGCTCTCAGAAGTTTCCTCCCATCATTTGAAGACAGATTAAATCAAAGACATTAATCATTTGACATATAATCACTTCTAATGTATATGAGCAATAAGATGGTTAAACACTGGACAGAAAATATGTTGGATCACTTGTGTAAAAAAAAGTGAAATAAATTGTCACTTGTGTAAACCAATTTTTCCAATTTTTATTTCCTCACTTCTTATTTCCTGACATAAAAAAAAAAAGGTGTCACTTGTGTAAACCAATTTTTCCAAATCTCAGTATCGAGTTTGAATTGAAATATAGCTAGGAGGGTCAGAATTAGTTTTCTGTTTACTTACGTGCGAACTCGCAATGGCTTGACATATGAAATAAAGTGAGTCAAAAACTTCTAATGGATCCACTTTAAACTGAATTTGTGCAGACAACTTATATATAAATGTCAAACTTGGTTTACATGTTTGAATCACAAAGCAAATAAATGCGTCTTCGTTCTTATTGACATCATATAACCTGAAAAGCAAGTATTGTAACTATCGATCTATGGAGCAAAATGTAAGAGTGTGGACACTCAAATCCAACACAGAGGTTAACTAACATTGACAATGCCATGGACCATGGCTTCATGTATGGTGCAACTAAGTCTGGTCGAATCAATGCTAGTCTCCCGAGGGTAATTGCACTGTTCTCAACTAGTGCGTTATTGACACCCTGCTTCACAAGAAAATAAAATTAGATATACTCGTCAGATACAAAAGTCGATAAACTTAGACATGGCCTAGAAAATCTTAAGTTTATAAGCAGCTAGCTAGAGTGACCTCTCCATTTTGAAGAATATGGCCTAGGGAAGAGACAACGTTGGTGAGGCTTCTTGACCAACCTGAACAATCGAGTTCCTATCACTCACATGATCGTCTCTAACCAGAATATTCAAGCACTAATTAGCATAAATAGTATTTGGTATTACCTTTACCGCTAATTCTCCTATGGCCTCACAAGCATTAGTTGTGACATCAAGGTTTCCTTTAGTAATGTTTGCACTCTGCTTAGAGCATAGATACAATTATACGTACAATATAAGAAGGTTAAATGTAATTTGGATACCAACCAATTGATAGCTTGCGATTTCGAGGAATTCACACAGGCGGGGTTATAAATATATCGGGAATACCTGTCAGCGTCGCGAAAAACATTATTACACACACTAATATCTCTAGCAAAAGAGAGTCAAAATTATAACATATAATCTCGCATAACTTCTATTGTTGTTTATGTTCAATGAAAATACTTAAAATATACACGACTTTGTATTTTGCAGCTTACTCTTGGAAGAAAATACACAAAATCCCAATCACATTTTTCTTATTGGTATCCACAGGTCCAATAGTTCACACGAGCTGAAGAACAATAAATTTTGACTTTGCTCTTTCGGTTTAATAATTTTACCAAAACTGCTCAAACCACCATACAACGTTGCCCGCAATAGAAACGAGGACGAAGAATCGATGTAGAAATAGGGAAAATAGTAAAGACAGGAACCATGTAATCTGAAGAGCCCCACACACACACACAAACTCTGTACTGTATGTCTTCTCTTGAGAAATTTTTGCCCTTCATTGAATCTTGCAAAAAAAAATGATGTCTCAAGCGCCTTTTGCTCAAACTCCGTGACTCTATTTGTTGTTTGCAATGAAAAAGCTAGAGCAGATCTCTCTGATACTAGCAGGTGTATGATCAATGTTACACTTGATATCTCGCAAGCCTTTCCTTTACAGGAGGATCCAAAGCAGATAAACATTCCGCCCATGAGTTTCCCAGCATCTGAACCCAAAAGATGAATTAAAAGACATTAATCATTTGATCTCAGATTACTTCTAATGTATGCAAGTAAGCGCTTAAGATGGTTAAACACTGAACTTAAATCCAGCATAGCTTACATGTTTATAACCGTTCAGTACTTGGGAGACTTCGGTCTGGACATCCTCGCTTCTTATTTCCTGTGATTAAAAAAAAGGTTGTTATTTGTGTATCAATCAATTGTTCCAAAGCTCGGTAACAATATTGAATTTAGCACAGTTTGGTTTCTGTTCACTTACATGCCAACTCGCAATGGCTTGGCATATGAAAACAAGTGAGCTGACACCTCCTGATGGATTCACTTTAACCTGAATTTGTGGAGAACACTTATAAATATCAAACTTTTTCATGTTTCGAGCACAAAGCAAAGAGTAGAGAGAATTACCACTGCACATAATCCTCTAAACGCATCTTCTTTCTCAATGTCATCACGTACCCTGAAAAGAAAGTATGATAAGAAATTGTTCTCTGGAGCAGAGGTTGGGAAAAGACTCCAAATTTAACAAAGAGGTTCACTAACATTGACAATGCCATGCACCATGGCTTCATAAAGTGGTCCATGTGTGGTGCAACGAGGTCTGGACGAATCCATGCTAGTCTCCCAAGGGTTATTGCACTGTTCTCAACTAGTGCCTTATTGACACCCTGCTTCACAAGAGAATAAAATTAGGCATACTCTGTCAAATACCGCAGTTATTTGATAGACTTAGACGTGGCCAAGAGATCAATTTTATAGGCTGCTGAAATCACCTCTCCATGTTGAAGAATCAGGCCTAGGGAAGAGACAACTTTGGCCACAATTGGTGAGACTTCTTGACGAACCTGAAACATTGAGTTCCTACCAGTCACGAGTCTGCTTTTAACCAGGAACTTCAAGCTACAACAGAAGAAATAGTATTTTGGTATTACCTTGACCGCTAATTCTCCAATGGCCCAACAAGCATTATTTGCGACAGAAAGGTTTTCTCTATTAAGGTTTGCACTCTGTACAAAGCATATATATGATCAGTGCCATAGAAGAAGCAAATTGGTATAGTATCAACAAAACTTGGATACGAACCAGTTGCTGGCTTGCAATTTCAAGGAAATCAAGCAGGCGGGGTTGTAGATAGACTGGGAAAACCTGTCGGTAGTAGCCAAAAACATTACTTCACTACTATAACTGGCAAAAGGGAGTCGAAATTGTAACATATAATCTCACAGAACTACGAGTTGTCACTTCCCTTGCTGTTTCTTTATGTTAAAGGAAAATAAGTATAAAAGAATATGAAGCGTACTCTTGCTAGATCACCCATCAAGGCAAAAGCACTTTGTCTGACATCAGCAGCTTCATCAATGCAACAATTGAGAAGCAGATCCCTTAGGTTACTTTGTTGAACCTGCATAGAGCGATAAAATAAGAATATATCTGGTTTAGGAAATCAACTCAATTGTGTTATCCTCCATAAATTAGACACATAACCATCAACTCAATCATGTTATACGAACAACAATGGCCAGAGCAATTATAAAATTTATTCAGTTGGTGAACTTATGAGTAATAAATAGTAAGTGCAAGACATCAAAAAAAGGAAGTACCAGAGACTCTATCCCACTGCCAAGCCCTTCAGCAAGTCCAGAAAGCAAATCAAGAGAACAAACAATAAATTCTCTGTCATACTGAGCCCCAGCAGAAGCAGGATTAACCTACAAACAACAGAAACGAACTTTGATCAAACGGAAAACAAAAGCATGCAATAGTTATGTACATGCAAGCCTGCGACGAAGGAAAACTGGAAAAGTCACTCTAAATCTTAAATGAGATGAAATTGCAGAATTCTGAATGGAACCTTAGCCAGCTGCTGCAATTGGATGATATCCATGCATCTCTGGAAAACAGGCTGAGCAAATGGAGCGAATCCTACACCTAAAGCCTGAAACATGAAAACACAATTTGTTAGACATAGAGATTTCATGCTGCAACCAGTCTAATTTTAGGTCAAGATGAACTAGTCCGACATTCATAACTGTTATATCCTAGTATTAATAGCCCTTTCAGGCTTCCAAAACTAATCTTTGATCCAATGCAGGAAGTTTTGGATATTTAGCTGACCAACCACCCCCAGGATACTTTTTCAGAGATCTTTAAACTACCAACACTATAATTTCACAGAGTAGGATCATTAAGGATAGTTTCATTCGTTCAACTGTATCAAGACCTTATAGATATTCTTAAGACCTTGACAAGTAGCCCATACCTGAGAAATGGATGTAAAGCACTCTAGCAATGGAAATAGATCTTTATCTGAATTTGAAAGTTGTTGCCACTTTGCAACCAGTGGAGGCATCAGAATCTCAAGATAAGCAGGCTGCATGAGAGAGGAAACTTAAGTAGGCAAAGAAAAAAACTTATACTACCACCAGTATATGGATTTGAAAAACACTAGTCAAGGAGCTAAATTTACAAGATCAGATTAACCTTGTACAAACCCAATTGTTATACCTTGTTCAACTCTTCTCTAACTGAATCTGCCAGTGTTCCAATAGCATCATAAACAATTCTTAAATTCCGTCTCTGGTATATGAAAATTGTATGTTAGGTAGACATATAGAAACAATGGTTGGTAGATATTAGCCACCACTGAGATTTAGTCTGGCAAAGCAGTTAACTTTAAGGGAATATAATGACCTGATACTTTCCAAAAGCGCACATCAGATGCTGCAGTATTACACCCAGGTGTGGCACTAACTCTTCAGCAGCATCCTACACGTTCATAGAAGATTTACATGGTCAACCAACATTGACAAATGCCACCAAAAACCACATTGCAAAGCCAACAGGTACCTCTTCAACAGTTGCAAAAGCTGAACAGGCAGCCTCCTGAACCCGCTTGTTCGTATCCAAGAGTCTGCGGAGAAGACCCATAAGAACTTTCTCAAATTGTTCATAACCCTTCGGATTGCCACTTTCCTAGAAAATAAAAACAGTGAATCATCTAAAAATCGTTTGAAGCAGTTAAAGTGTGATATATCCTGTTCAAGTCATACCTGGATAAGATACTTGCCAAATCGAGAAAGCGTCCAGCAAGATATGCTCCGTATGAGCGGGAATTTATCATCTAAAAGAGGAAGAAGAAATGCCACGATCTGCAGAAATAAGGCGTTAGCATGTTAATGTATATCAACTGAGCAAAGAAAAATCATATATATGAGATGATGTGGATCAAAACCAAACTTGCCTCAGACAAGTGAGGGTAAAGACCATTCATGCAGCCTTCAGCAATAGCGCCGAGAGCCAAAACAGCAGCTTCCCTTTGTTTCCAGGCCTCATCACCAGAAGCTGATAAATTTTTCTGCAGCTTAGAAGAACAGGGTTTAGCTAATTGTGTTCATTTCAAAAAGACCAAGATGAATAACATTTACCTGAATTAGGGGCATGAGTGCTGGAAGGATTTCATCTCCAAAAACATTAGAGAGAACGTCAATAGCTGCTGCACTACACTTTCTTAAATTCCACACATTAAACGAGTCATCATCCTGTACCCAGAGGCAGTCATTAAAGAGGGATCTATAGAATTAATATATATGTATCATATAACACATGCATTTCTGTACAGGTTTCAAATGACACAAAAAGTAAATCACGTACATCATCATCAAAATCTTCTGATCCATGAAGTCTTGATGTGTGAAAACGAGGTTTTAAATCCTGTAAGGGAACCAAAATGAATGAAAATTGAAGGGGAAGAAACTATAAGAAAAATCAAAGACACAAGAACAAACAACTGCACCTGATCTCTGTCTGGTTGAGACTCATCTTCCTGCAAAAGTGAACAGTTTTCATATATATATATAAATGACAATTATATCGAGAAAGTTGACAAAAAAATATAATATCAACAGAAAAACAAACCTCTGCATCCAAAAGTGACTCGTCGTCATCTGCATAAGCCATGTTTTCGAGCAACACCTAAAACAGATATATTTTATGTAACATTACAAACTGGAATTATGTAAATTATTAAGTGCCCATGAATATACTGAAGAAAAGGAAAAGTATCACTATACTGGAATTAGGCGTGGCAGAAACTCTTTCAAGTTCTCTGGAGGTAGCTGAGCATCACAGTATGCAGACCTGCCAAACAACAATATAACTTTTATGTTATCAAATGAGGACAAGGATAAAACATAAGAGAAAAAACAGGTATAAAAAAGTCATCTATAGAGAAAATAAAGAGAATAGCATTTTACCAAAATTCACATGCTTCGAGCGACACTTCTTCGTCAGGGTCTCTATTAACTTGTAACATGTATTCCATGACATTCCTGAGATGCGGCTGAAATAGAAAATAAGGGAAGAAGACAAATCAGAGATGCAAGGTAGAAGAAATGCTCAAACTACACATATGAAGTACCTCAAAAAAAAAGGGAAACTTTGGAATAGATTTGAAACAATGTGTATACTAAAACCACAAAGAAAAATACCTCTATAGATGAGGGGAGTACTTCCGTGAGATGCACAAATGCTGCGCAGACCTTTTAACAAAAGAAGAAAAGACATTATTACAGAAGCATAAGAACATCCGATATGAGATAGGAATCTGATTGAATCATATGTCATCTAAAGAAAAAATTCTTCAACACGAAATCACTCTCTCCTGTACTGACAAAAATAAGAAACAATTGACAGAAGCTTAAATAAGAGGCATACCAATTTTCTGACTTCTGGTACAGGATCATTGGCTAGGACAAACAACCCCTGAAGGTACTTATCCAATGAATTGTACAAAGCCTGCCAAACTCAGATTGTTACCATTTACGGTCCTTAATAACATATAAAACAAAAACGAAGCTTACAAGTAGTCTTCGCAATACTTACAGCAGGCATTATAATGATATACTGGTTCACAGAACCCAGGGCAAGCTTCCTCAGTGAAGCATGGGGTGACTGAAAAAACTGCTCAAAAAAAGAGAGGTAATCAATCTTAACGCAACCAATCCAACAGGACGAAAGAAATCAAACTAGAACCTAAACAAGTGCTACAACCGAGTTCCAAAATCTGTGTAGGAATAAGAGATGTTTACCTGTAATAGCCTAGGCAGGAAAATGTTGATAGGGCGTTCTGCTAAGCCAGGCACTTCTGTATCCAAGACATGCGGAATATCCTCACAAATCTGATTGATAAGAATACGACATGTAGATATTAGAAAAACTTTGAAAAAAACTCCAAATATATCATCAAAACCAACAATCACAACTTTGGATTACACAAGCTTATGGTTCATAAATCAAAGGTTCAACGAAAAGAGCAAGAAACAGAAAAGAGAACACATAGCTGCTACATACCTTTGACAATGCATCCATAGCACCATCCATGTGATTAAGGTCATTACTGTCTAAACAAGTAACAAGAGCTGGCAAAAGCTCATGCCATCCAGAAACTCCCTCAATATTAACAATAACACTGATGATAGTTCCAACTGTAGTCCGTATATTCCTGTCCGCTGCTCCCAGACAAGGCAGTAACTCTGACTTGATATATTTTTGGTTTTCTTGAGTCATGGATGGATAAGCACCCCTCAAATTATTTTTCAAAAGCAATCCAGCAGCTTGACGAACCTCAACAGACTTTCCCTGATCATTGTACAAGCACACATCAGCAATTTAACAAACAGACATAAATGCATAAAACCTAATCAAACAACAGCAATATGAAAAACTCCAGGTTGTTCTTGCCTAGGATCTGCAAATAGACTATGTAGATCCAACTAAATTGAAATAAATATGAGTTCTCAAGATAGAAAGACACTATCCACTAAAAATCACACAACACTTTTTGTTATTTGGATGCAAGTAAACTTCAAGTCAATTGAATCACAAAGGTCATACTATTGACAAAGAAGAATTATTCAGAAGGAGACATAGACGAATGTTGAGTGAATTAAGATATAAATGCATAAAACCTAATCAAACAGCAACAGCAACATAAAAACTCAAGGCTAGTTCTTGCCAATGCAAATAAATATGAGTTATCAAGTGAAGAAGACACAATCCACAAATTCTACACAACATTTATGTTATTTGGATACAAGTAAACTTCAAGTCAATTGAATCAAAAAGCTCATACAACAGAAACATCAACTATTGACATAGACAAATATGATCAAAAGGAGATATATCCATCCATTAAGGTACAGAACAGAGAAACTCATAACGAGAGAAGCAATGTTCTAAAGTCTGAGAATCTTAAGCAATTCAAAGGAAACGTAGATTCAACTAAAGCTAAGCAACAAAGAGAATCCGATAAGCAAACGAAAATTCAACGATCCGAACTCATTCGACAAATAGATTGAGTCAATACGGAGAAGAAAAAAAATCTCAGGAAGCGAAGAGAGAGTAGAGAAAAGTTCCAAAACCTCAGCGCGAACGAGGATGAAGACGAGATAGTTGTTGAAATCAGGAAACTGAGAGAAGTGTTGAAGCTGCTTCCAAATCTGAGACTTGTCAACGACGGAGGAAGGAGAAATCTGTTGTTCGAGAAGAGAACAGATCTCAGCGAGACCATCGTCTCGGGGTTGCCAGACCACCGCCGTCGCCGCCATGATTGTTGTGGCAAAAAGGTAAATATGACTCGTGTGAGAGGGCAAAAGAATATGATTCTTTGGACAAAAAAAAACGCACAGCAAAAAAGTTTGGAAAAGACAGGGACGACGACGAAGAAGAAGAGAATGGAGAGACGCTACTAAGTTGGGTTTTGTTGGGTTTTTTGTTCTGTTCAAGTTTTCTCTTATGGGCTTTTTATGAGTTTATCTATTTTCTTTTAAAGCTGTTAATTAAAAGAGAGAGTTTGCAAAATAGTAACTTCTTCTTGTTTTTGTAAATTTCATTTGTCTCCTAAATATTCTTTTTTTTTGTCAACCATTAGCTTGAAAAAATAGAGAAAATATTAATTAATGTTGTCCAAAGAATATAGGAGAAAAATAAAATTTAGTCTATAAATGTAGTTAATATGAAAACCTGAGTTGTCCCATAAAAAAAATATGTTTTTTTGTAGAGTTTATGTTTTAAGAAATAGAATTTCTTGGATTACGAATCTAGAATTATCAAAGCATTGGCTTGTAAACACAATTTATATACTAAAATTCATATGTTCATTTGGATCGGTCATTTTTAAAAAATTAATAATATATTTTTGTTTATAACTTTTAAAAATTAATTATATTGCATAAATTAGTATTTGATTTGTTTAAAGCCTTGATGTTTATCAGAAAAAGAAATTATTTAGGGATATTAACCATTATTTATGGGATGAGCCTTCTATATACAAGAAAGGCGTATATGGTTTATTCAGAAGATGCATAGTTGAAGAAAAAGTCCAAGGAGTCCTAGAACATTGACATGGCTCTGCTTATGAAGGACATTTTGCAACCTTCAAAACTGTTCAGAAGATACTGCAAGTTGGGCTCTAATGGCCAACCATGTTCAAGAATGTTCATAAGTTTATAGCCGAAGGATAAGAAATATCACCAGAAAAAATGAGATGCCAAAGAATCCTATACTCGAGTTTGAGATGTTTGATGTCTGGGGGATTGACTTCATGGAACTTTTAACCCATCTTCTTAGGGAAATAAGTATATCTTGGTCGTCGTAGCCTATGTCTCCAAGTGGATTGAAATAGTTGCAAGTCCAACCAATGATTCTAAGGTAGTTTTGAAACTATTCAAGAGTATCATATTCCCCATCTTCGGTATACCAAGAGTGGTTATGGAGGATCTCACTTCATGAACAAGATGTTTGAGAACTTGCTAAAGAAGTATGGAGTGCAGCATAAGGTTGCGACAGCCTACCATCTCTAGACTAGTGGTCAAGGTGAAGTCAGCAACAAACAGATAAAAACTATCTTGAATAGAATGGTTGGAACTTCAAGAATATACTGGTCCACCAAACTCGATGACACTCTACAGACTTATAGAACAGCCTTCAAAACTCTAATAGGAGGAAATAAAAAAATAGAAAAAAATTAATATGATGTTAAGTCCAACAAAAAAAAATAGGAGAAAAAACATAAAGTCGTCTATAAATGTACTCAATATGAAAACTTGAGTTGTCTTATCAAAAAATAATTTTTATTGTATAGTTTATGTTTTAAGAAATAGAATTGCTTGGATCACGAATCTAGATTTATGAAAGCATTGGCTTGTAAACATAATTTATAAAATAAAATTCATATGTTTATTTTGATCAATCATTCTTTAAGAAAAATGTATTTTCATTTTTAATAATTTATTTAAATTAATTAGATTGCAAAATTAGTATTTGGCTTGTTTATAACTTATCCAAACCCTTGAAATTCAGGACGCCTTATATCGGGCCTCGGATTTCGTCGTCCACAAAGAGAAAATGGAGTTGCTGGGAAAGAGGCATAAGCCAACGAAGCATGTGCCACGAACTGAGAAAACAAAGACCAACTTCCCGAGCCAAAAAAGATGCTCAGTGCAAAACGTTTATACATCACAAAGGGTGCTACTATCCTGGTGTTCATAATTACCAAGTATGAGGTGAATTAATTTACTCTTAATTTTTTTTCTAATGTAATTATTTACAAAGGCAAGATTACTTTCTACTATGTAGTTTCCAAATAATAATATAGGTCATCTCTCAATTATATAGGGCTTCATCAATATCACTCTGAATCGATACATGCATTTTTGCTCTCTAGCTTCAAATATCTTTATCTCAATTCCAAATCACTAATTAACTCTCGCTTTCAAATTGATAGCCCCAATCATAATGAATCAAAGAAAATCATTGTGATTAATCACGAAAAGTAAAAAATAGCTTTGATCTTCCTTTATCAAAAATAAAAATAAAATAAAAAATAAAATCATTTAACTTTACTAATTTAAAAGAAATTGTTGTGATGAAATTAAAAATTCTTGTAAGCGCAAATAAAAATTAATATGTGTTAAATTATTAATACATATAAGAAAATAACTAGATTTTAACCCGCGGTACACCGCGGGGACAATTTATATTTTAAAGTTAGTATATATAAAATTTTGCAAGCTGTATCTATCTATAAATTATTTTTATTTTATAGTTTACAATAGTTATTAAGTAACATCCTGTCAAACCCGTCCCGCCAAACCCGTCCCGTAAAAATACCATTATTTTATTAATGTTAATCTTTTTTTTTTCCTCATGTTAATCTTATTTATGATATGTTTATGAATCATTGTCTAAATATTTTAGTCGATGTGGGACGTTAAACTCACACATTTTTCGCCAATTGGTTAATACATGTTCATTTTTAAAATTTTGAGTCACAAAATATGACGGAAGAATTGAGATTTTTTTAAACTCCATATATTATATAATGATGTTAAAAAGTATGATATATTAAACCTTTTATAAGTTTAAATATTAATAATGTTTTATAAAGTTTAAATATATAAATAATAATATTTAAATTTTTTATATTTTGAGCCTTTTAGATAATGATATAATAACTCTAAAAGCAAGGATTTAAAAGATTTAAATCTTTAATTCCTAAATAATTAATGTTAGTGTCATGACCTTGTAAATAAGTTCAAATACATGATTTATTTATTTAAACAAAAAACGTTTAGTAAGAATAATATTTGTTTTAACAAAAAACTTTGTTTTAAAATATTGTTA
>Ga0041059_1000986_pt1 | contig 22519 bp, 17 predicted proteins | sample AraColnosormetaG_FD_56232 | JGI IMG/M metagenome (GOLD analysis project Ga0041059, IMG submission 56232) | Arabidopsis roots microbial communities from North Carolina, USA - Col MF nosort | ecosystem: Host-associated > Plants > Roots > Unclassified | place: USA: North Carolina | collected... | reverse complement strand
TTTTTTTTTTTCTCTGTTTACAAGCTTTACAACCATATTTGTTACACATTACAATAGTCCAGCTATGGTACATGATTTCAGGGCGTTAATGTTTACAGTTCCTCTATTCTCTAAGTGAAGATGACCAATACCTGTTGGTTACATCGAAGCTTTACAATTACCAAATTAGTTCAAATCTTGTTACATTGTGCTCACGACCTCACATTTTTTCCAAGTAAATAAAGTGTCTTACTCAAGAAAAGAATTTTTCAGAGCTTTGAATAAGTTCGGTGAATTCCAAGCCTACAATTCTTGTCACACCCAGGGATTATGTTTCCATCCTCTTGTAGTAAAACCATTATAATTTGTCTGCTGTATTCACCTCATATTTAGTGATCAACATTTTTCTTCAGAACATGACGCAGGTCATGGGTGGTAGTTCAAGGAGAGAGTCAGAAACCGAGTCGTCATTAAGCCTTGACACCAGAAATCCTCCTCGCAGATCATCTGCTTCTGATAGCTTACCTCATCAACGACGGTAAATCCAACTCCATGTTCTACCAAATCAACGATCTTTAATCTTCCATGTTGCTTATGAGTCTGACATGCTTAATTAATGGGCAGGTCGGTTTCTGCATCTCAAGCATCGGGAGCCGCTACCTCAGGGTACAGAAAAGACGAGAGCAATTGGAGATATGACACTGAAGATATGCCGGAAGAAGTCATGAGAGCCTCAACAGCACTTGAAAATCTTCAGCTAGACAGGAAAACTCGGAACCTAACATCGTCTTGGAGGTAACTTGGAGCGTCATGGCTCTTACCTTACAAGTCGGATAGAACTGAAAAATAATCTAATCCATTGGTTTTGGTTGTGGTTCAGGAATGTGAAGGATGGAACAAGTGAAGAAGAAGAAGGGAAAGATTGATAAGGCTTTCGTTAAAATCCAGCTTGTGAATTAGTATCTCTACATATATATGTGTGTTTCTTTTTTCATGTATGGTTTTAAATGTTGCAACTTTGTTTCTTAAGTTTTTCGTTTGTCGTGTTTGAGAAATCCGATTGGAAGTAAAGATTATTGATATAAGATGTCAACTACAATTAAGCCGTTAACACAAACTCAAAAACTTTCATAAAAATTCTCAAATATTAGTGTCATTAAAAAAGCATTGTTAATCTGAGGACTGTATACATTCCAAAGAATTATCATTTCCCAAATTTATTTAAAATAATTTTATGATATCTAATCCTAAATCTTTTTGTTGAGGAAAAAAAACAAAAAAACAAGTAAACCTTGTTTAGGTTTATTAGGGTTTTAAAAGTATTTATATTTGTTTTCTGCTGCAGCAGACTCAAAAAGCTAAGTAAACTACTCAAGTCCCTCCCTTTTCCGGCGTCGCTATTCTCAGTCTCATTCTGTCTCCCGTAAGTCCTAACTAAGCTTTCTCTCTTCAGTCTTCAGCCTCCGCCCGTTATTGTTGACAAGTTTTAGCCTTTTTGTTAATTACTACTTTACTACTCTTGTTGTGAATTTGCTGCTACTGTTGAAGCCATGGAAGCTCGGATTTTGCAGTCTTCTTCTTCCTGTTATTCGTCTCTTTACGCTGTCAATCGATCCCGGTTCTCTTCTGTGTCATCTCCGAAACCTTTCTCCGTCAGCTTTGCTCAGACGACGAGAACAAGGACTCGTGTATTATCCATGTCGAAGAAAGATGGTCGCACTGATAAAGATGATGACACTGATAGTCTCAATTACAAAGATTCTGGTGTTGATATCGATGCTGGTGCTGAGCTTGTTAAACGAATCGCAAAGATGGCTCCTGGAATTGGTGGATTTGGTGGTCTCTTTCCATTAGGTATATATATATATATGGAAAACTGCAAAATTTTCACCTGAATGTTGAAACTTTTGGTCTTCTAATGAATGAGTGTGTGTGAGCAGGTGATAGTTATCTTGTAGCTGGTACGGATGGTGTAGGGACTAAATTGAAATTGGCATTTGAAACTGGAATTCATGACACCATTGGAATCGACTTGGTATAGCAAATTCTCTTTTGTGTGTTTTGTGATACTAGCCCATAAACTCATGGTTTAGCTTATTGTTATAGGTTGCTATGAGTGTGAATGATATTATTACTTCTGGTGCAAAGCCTCTGTTTTTCCTTGATTACTTTGCTACTAGTCGTCTTGATGTAGACCTTGCTGAAAAGGTACCATTGCTTCATCATCTCTTTCCCCTTTTGAATTTGAGATTGCTTTAAGGACTTGATATTGATGTATGCTTTGTTGTCAGGTCATTAAAGGGATTGTTGAAGGTTGTCGGCAATCGGAATGTGCTCTCTTAGGGGGAGAGGTATGTGTTACGGTTTTGACAATGTAGTTTACGCATCTTTCCATGATTGTGTATCAATTTGGTTTTGTTTTGTTTTTTTTAGACTGCAGAGATGCCTGACTTTTATGCAGAGGGCGAGTACGATCTAAGTGGGTTTGCAGTAGGCATAGTAAAGAAAACTTCAGTTATCAACGGAAAAAACATTGTGGCCGGTGATGTTCTTATTGGCCTCCCGTCTAGTGGTGTTCATTCCAATGGTTTTTCTCTAGTAAGAAGGTAAAGAGTTAGCGATAGTCGAGGTTTTAAGCTTCTGATTTCATGGCTTTTAACCACATTCCAATTGTTGCAGGGTATTGGCTCGAAGCAATCTTTCGCTGAAGGATGCGCTTCCAGGTGGATCAAGTACCCTTGGTGATGCTCTAATGGCACCCACTGTCATTTACGTGAAACAGGTTGGTTTTCTTGTCAACAAATATTCATTCCATCATCACATTTGTAACAACTCTATGACTTTCTCTCTCTCTGTTATTCGAAGGTACTTGATATGATAGAAAAAGGAGGAGTGAAAGGTTTAGCTCATATCACAGGCGGAGGTTTCACAGACAACATTCCCCGAGTCTTCCCGGACGGTTTGGGTGCTGTTATTCACACCGATGCTTGGGAACTTCCACCGTTGTTCAAGTGGATTCAACAGGTAATGAATGAGGAGAGAATCATAAACAGAACGATTACGTTTATACTTCTAGAATGTTTGATTGTTTTTTGGTTTATTGTATAGACTGGGAGAATAGAAGACAGTGAGATGAGAAGGACGTTTAACCTGGGGATAGGGATGGTTATGGTGGTTAGTCCAGAGGCAGCTTCACGAATACTAGAAGAAGTCAAGAATGGAGACTATGTTGCGTATCGCGTAGGAGAGGTTGTCAACGGTGAAGGCGTAAGCTATCAGTAGAGTGTTGTGTGTTCTTTTTTCTTCTGTGTTTTTTTAAGTTTTCGTTTCCCACCGTTTTTAAGAATTAATCCATTTGTCTACGGTTTTATGAGGTTACAATCGAGATGAGGCATTTTTTAAGACGTCGTGTTATTATTTGATCTAATTTTTTAAAAACAACCAATGTGATTGGTCTGGTTTATTCTCTTTGTCGCACAAACAGATGTTGAAAGATATTCTCGTTCTAATTATATAAAATTTAAACATGTTGTTTGCCTAGATGGTATGGGTTAAGAAGCTAATTGTCAAGAAAAAACAAATGTTGTAGGAAGAATTCTTCATAAAATTCATATATTATAAAACTGAGGGTATCCAAGAGAATCATTTACTTACTAGCTTAGAGATTAATGAACTATATACACCATTTATGTCTTGTATGTATCCCATCACCTTAAAATGAATATATTTATAGCAGCATACCACAAACAAACAAATGAATGTATTTAAAAGTTCTCCCAAAATTCAATCCGGAATTATGAAAAAAGGGTGACTGAGAGAACTGAGAAGCTATTGAGACTACACGTAGGACGATTTAGCTACTACGATTTGAAGATGGAAGTGGAAAAGAGAGCTTCAAGGTTGATTATACCTAGGAAATGTCTTGGACCTTAGTTTCCGTTGGTTCAGAGTTAGTCTCTTTTGCCTCTGTTGATGATTGCTTCTCGTCATTAACATGCTCCGGAGATTTTTCAGGTGTTGTGTTCTGCAAATTGCGGGTCAGTTTGTATACATAACTAGGAGAAACTATTTGGTTTTAAAGACAATTTTGAGGTGTTTCTTGGGTGAAGCCGTCTCTATATATGTTTTGTGTAAGAAGAAGATTTACCTTGTTCTTGTCGCGCCACCCTAGTCCAAATGGCCGTGCTAGCAAACTGATCCTGCTTGGAGGAGGTTCTGGTGACGAATCTTGGTTAACTTGCCTGGAAGGTTAAAAAAATATGTATATATATACCCAATTCAGAATACACAAGGGTGGGTCATTAGTCATAACCCAATTGAGTGTTTATAGTTGTGTACACAATTTATGTTTTGAGTTGACTCAGGTAAAAAGAACACACCGTGGTGAAGGTTGTGCTTTGAGTTGGCCAGATTGATACTGCAAAGTTGCCTCGAGCATGGACTCTGCCATCACTGCTCTCTTCTCCATTTCAGCCAGTGCAGCAACAGCTTCCTCGTATTTTTCCTAGACCAGTTATCATATTCGTTACAGAAACGATCTAAGATAGAACAGGAGAATACAAAAAAAGGAAAAGGATATAAAGTTGCATTCAAATCACGCAGCTCTGAAATACAGACAAGGGTTAATACAGGATTTACAGAGATTATGGTCCTAAACTAATGTGTAACTCTACTCCATGGAAGGCGAGTAACGACCTATAACAAGAGGCAGTTAAAGCTCTTTTAAACTTAATAGCCTAGCCACATCTGTGTTAGGAGTCAGATCAAACTTTTTACCTGCAAGACTTGAGCAGCATATCTCTGCGCTTCTGCATCCTGCTCAGCAAATATTCGTGCATCTTCTGTTACCTTCTGTTCTTGCTCCACCCGCATCAAGACCTTCATACATATCAATTAATCTCAGAATCTTTCTCAGTCACAAACGAAAAAAGAAGAAGAACAGATTGATCATGCATATGCAAACCTGTAGCATTGCACCTTCTTGTTCCTGCTTATCAGAGAGGAGTCTCTGAACTTCGGCCATTTCTTGCTCTAACTGTTCGACCTGAAGTTCACATTCATGACAAGTAGCATTTCACATCTCAAGACTATCTCAAAACTAACTTAGCACCAATGAGCCTTCAAATTGGATCAGCACAGAGATGCGTGACGAGGAACCAGCAGGAGAAGAAAAGAGAGAGAAAGGAAAGTAATGATGGTAAAAGTGACATAGAAAATAGTCTTCGTATTCAGAACATAAATAAAGAGACAAGTAACATAATGCGAGCTTATAGGCTTATTTGGAAAATTAACTGTCAAGTGGCAAGCTTCATTGGAATACCTTGGCACTCAATTGACGCCGATTGTCTTCCTTTACTATCTCCATGAGAGCAATCTCCAATTCTTCAGCTCTACCACAAAATCAGAAGTTTGGGAGACATTACATATTGAGGTATGATAAGGAAAGATATAAAACTTCTACCATTTAGTGCCAGTTTTAGGTTGAGAAAAGAAACTAACCTAAGTAGAGCTGATCGTTTCTCCTCAAGCAACTTGCAGAGTTCAGCCTTCAACCACAGAACCTGAAAAAGTTGTCAGTCAACTTTCAGAGGGGGTTTCATGACTGTAGGTATCAAGTGATTTTTTCTACCGTTCACCAGACATAATCATCCACCATTCAAGCGTACTAAGGGCGTAGAGGAGTATCTTCAAGCCAACAAGAAGGACAAAAAATTACCTGCGCTTGAAGATCTTGAACAGAATCTACCTCCCCATCCCCAGTTAGGCTAACCAACACTTCATCTGCATTACTTGATCCTGACTCAGATCGAGACAAACTCCCATTTGACAATGAGGCTTTGCTATCCACCAAAACAGATTTTGGGTCTTGCTTAAAATTATATAATTTGGAGGCAAGTCCCTTAGAATCTCTCCACGCTTGAAGCCCCTTTGACCTTTCCTCAAGTGCAGCGATCACAGCTGGCCTATGCTTGCTTCGCAATTCTTGCAATCTAATTTCATGTACATTTTGGTAACCCATGCAAGCAGTTAAAACTAGCTGGCTGCTATCAAATGTTGATCCAGTCAGTGATTGTAGCAAAGTAACAGCGTCTCCAGCATCCTTCGTAGTAACTAATGCAGGACCTGAAGTGAATTAAACCATAAGTTAGAGCAGTCTCGATGATGACGCCACTGCGTTCAGAAGGTCCACAAACCATCTCACTTAAATTGAAAGACCAGCAGTTTCAATCAAGTACCATATAGTTCCATCAATGCGAGTGCTGTTCTGAAAAGCATAACACGAGTTCCTTCAAAGAGAAGCACATCCCAGACTCTAAGAACTGTGATCAAGAAGACGAACATTTAGAAAGAAAATGGGTTCTCAGTCCCAAATCTCAAAGAGAAAGATGATCAAATTTTAACAGATTGCCAGCATAATTTACTAGTTACTCAATTCTATTTCAAACAAGACAGCTTTAATTCCAATGTTTAAAACCTGACCACTTTCCCATGGAAGCATATTCATGAAGATGGAAAGAAACCATGGCCCTGTAACCCAAGCCACTTGCACTCCAAGATAATCCAGATGATGAACTGTAGACATAGAAAAGTTGCAGAGCTTAGTACTAACTGTGAACATTCTACAAGATGAAACAAAAAACTTTGAGGGAACTCACCCAATTTAGGAAATCTTTCTCGAACTAACTCCTCCAGAACTAGTTGATCAACCTAAAATATGAAGGTACATGTTGTCATGATGCTATCACCAGTCAGCCCAAAATTTTTGCAAATGTATAGAAAGGCAACTAATATTATCACCTGAGACTCTATCATTTCTTCTGAATAATAACCATTGAAGTAGTCATCAATGAGTCCTATCAGTGCCCTAAAAATCACAAGTATTTAATTAGAAGGGGCATCAGTTTAGAAAGAAAAAAGGAGAAGATATAAGGATGCTTAATAACAGTTTGATCAACCATGAGAATATGAAAGTGATAGATATTAAAACTAAACACAGAGCAAGGAGTTCATGTTTAGACAGAAAAATAAGATTAGGAATGAAAAAAGTAGATTAATCAAACAACATTGGTTAAATTAGAAATAAGGATACAGAGAATGACCCAAGAACAGTTAATGTTTGGAAGAAGGAAGGCGATATAACACAAACTAAACAGTAAACACAGATCAAAAGAGTTCGATTTTCACAGGAAATAATATTAGGACTTGGAGATGATAAATTCATCAAATTTGTGAACATACCAAAAGGCATTTTCTTCTGGCATCAAAAGCAATAAAAGCGCAGCAAAGAAATTCATAGCCTGCAGAAAGTATATTGACAAAAGATATTAACTTGATATTAATGTTAATTTACTATGTCTCGGTACTAAAATAGAGGTACTACAATAAAGATCATGATATTGGTTAAGAACAAATACCTGACAGTATCCTACAGAAGGATTATGCCTAGCATAAGCAGTAAGCAAACGCCGTAGAGCATTTCTACCATCATCATCTAGAGCAGGATGACCAGGAAATGTCCGAGGTAAGTCCTGTACTTTAAACAAGCAACGGCATAAGAATCCTGATCAACTTCAGCATAAGCCACGCTGCATCACTACATAGAGAGGGTCAAGGCTGAATAAATTTTGAGTACTACCTTTTCTATCTGTCCTTTCCATTTTTCCACAACAGCAATAGATTCTGTACTTGAACCTTTATCATCAACATGCTGCATATCCTCTTGCTCTATGGTGTTTACAGAACCATCTGCTGCAAGAAGGTTTTGATAATAATCCTTGCATCGTCGTTTCCTCACGCCCACGAATGCTTGCCATAACTGAAATGTTATTGATAAATGTGACGATTATAATTGAGCAAGAGCTAAGACTAACGAACTATAGTATGGAGAGCTAGAGCATGATATCACATAGGAATGTAAACATGAGAAGATTTATTACCTCTCCCCTCAGAGCCATAGGTACACCGCCGCGAATCAGCACTTCAAGTTCTTCCTTCCAAGGACATGTAGACAGTGGACTTGCATCAGCAGCAACAGGGATACCAGAGACACCTGTACCATCTGAAGAAGAACCATCCTGAACATCGGACCTCTCAACATCATAGAACTCGTCTTCAGAATCAATATCAGATGCTCCCTTGGAAGATTTGGCATCATCAAATGAAGGTGAAATCTTCACCTTCGGAGCCTCTTGCTCGCTTTTTGATAAATCCCCCTTCTTCTTGACACGGATGCTCATCAAGTCTTCAATTGATCGTAAAGACGGTCTGATCTCAGTCCATAATTGCACTCTGTGAACATTCTTCTCTGCATCGGGGTGTCCTTCTTCTTCACTGGCATTATCAGGAGTTACATCAGAACCTAACTTGTCAGTATGCAGATCTTCACCAGGCCCCTTGTTTAATTCTTTTTCTTTTTCCTTCTCACTTTCACTAAACGGTGCGTGAATATTTTCAGAAGATCCGTTTGTAGGTAACTCAGTCGATTCAACATGATCTTCCAAGAAACTGCTCCACCTGTCCGACCTTTCTTCTTCTTCTTCCTAATTGAAAGCAAAGAGTGACATCACAAGTTTAGGGACTTAATCAGGAAATAATGATGGGATCAATTTCTACCATTCCAAGAACCAAAAAGAACTTATTATAAGCTATAGTTTAGTCTAGTTTTGATATCTTTCACACAGGATTTCCCTATGACTACGATTCTAAATGGAATCAGGATTCTCACAATATCACAACGGTCATAACCAAATTAGAGGGAAATCAAGCTGTTCCAATGAATCATGCGGATGAAAAATCTGAGTAGAAAAAGTGAGATTTATGGATAAAGAACCTTGTAAATATCAGCATATTCTCTGTATCTCTGCACATGTTGAGGTCTGACAGGAAATCCGTATGCATCCCTGTTGACAAAGAAAAAAGGCGATATGAGTTCCCACTGATATATTAAAAGCCCATCCAGAGCTCAGACGAAACCTTACTATATCCAATGACAAAATTGCATCTCTCATCAGTTTGTTTTCAAGAAATTGAACAACAGAAACAACTCGAATTTGCTATCAAAGACTACCTTCACTAACGATTATGCCACATTGAGAACAATAGTCACCACTGGACAAAAATCAGCATTCAAATCCAAATCACTAGGATGTACTTCAAATCAAGACCAATAATCATCAAAATCCCAACTAAATTGTTAAGAAAATGCAAAATTACGCTAACAACAAGACGGATTAAAACTCTCGTAATCGGAGATACAACATTTCGCTCAGCGAGTCTAGCAAAAAGCTAAAGAGAGAAGAAGCGCAAGTTCAAACCAAAAAAGAGGAAGCAGAAATGTACAGGGGAAAGGGGGAAAAACGCGAAACCTCTTGTGCTCAAAGGCGACGAGAGGATTAGAAGGCTTAGAAGCAGCAGCAGCAGCAGCGGCGGCGGCGGCAACGCTCCTCATTCGTTAGCGTGAAAAAGAGATCTAACCGGTGAAGAGTTGGTGAGAGGACGAAGAAGAAGATCCAAATCTCTACGCTAGTTCATCATTACCCGAATGAAGTTGAAGCAGGAGGAGGAAGTTGCAGTAGAGAGAGAGAGGAAGTGGAGAAATCACATGGAAAGGGCGAGATTGTCGACCAAGGTTTATTACATGTGTGACTCTCTCTCTCTCTCTCTCTCTCTCTCTCTCTCTCTATTTTGACTGCGTTTCGATTCCTTGACACTGAGTCCAAAAGGTCTCTTTCATCTTTCTCTCATTTTTGTATATCTTTTTTACTCCTATCTTTTTAACTACTTACTGATTTTGTATGTAAATGTGAATTTCACAGTTGTCTTCCAATATTTTGCTATGTCAATTTTATCTTCAGATAATTTGATTGAGTTAATTATCTTATTTGTAAGACCAAAATGACAATTTGATGAAAGAAAAATCATATCCTTATATCTAATTTTTGTGTGGTTGTGCGAGTCTATATCAACCTACTTTGAAAGATAGACAAAGTTGTTATTAGATATGGGATTAAGGACATCTACGTCATGTATCATCCTTATAAGATTCAGTTTAAAGTACGAACGTTATTAATTTGATGTATGTGTAACAAGCGTGAACGTATGGTTTACCATACCGTATTCAATTTGTAGCGCGACCATGGTTGGTCTTTAATTATTAACCTCAAATAGTCGAACTTCAAAAAAAAACTAAACACATTTACCAAAATCTTTGATTGATGAGATTCATTTTTAACCCTAAAAAGATAGATATGCAAGAAAATAATTGTGGGGATTGTAATGGTTGTCGATTTGTCGGTAAAGGACCAATTGCTTTAGGAGTTGGTAAAGGACTTTTCTAGGGAATTAAATATGTCTTTAATTTTTTTTTATTTTTTTTTAATAAGTTTTTCTTAGATTCGCTAAATCCATAATCTAAGTATTCACCATATTAAATTTAATCAAGTGGGAAATTTCTATCATATATTAATTAGAATTCTTATTTTAGTTACTAATTGTTTGACTCTAATAGAACTTTCATATATGTAGTTAATAGTCTCACTCTTTTTTCCTTTCAATCACACTTGGCAAACTTAAGAGAGGTTTACATAATTGTGTTAAGAGTTTTAGGTGCAAAATCAATAGAAGATGAAACAAATATGAAAATCCAGATTTGAGAAATTATGAAGAATATCCACCAATGGCTAGTTGAATATATACACAGTTATAACTTTAGTCAATTCAATGGTTTAAATATTATAATCTACTATTTCGTGTACTGTATATTTATTTACCTATATACGTACGTGTATAATTTGGAGTTTTGTTTAGGGGCTAGTAAGGAGCTTAAATTCTTGTTTCTATAATACTCTCACGTTCTCAAACACTTGTTTACAAAACCAAATATTCGTCGGTTTGGGTAAACCAACACAAATGATTATATGGTTGTTCATTATCACAATGATTATCTTCCAAATGTGCACCAAGTTTTTGTTAGTGTTTTAGATTCAATCATGGAAGTATGGAACCACAAACGTACGTAAGAGGAAGAGTGCAGCACATAATAGAAAAGAGCAATGGCCAAAGAAGGCATTACAACGAAATGAGACTTGGGATTTGACACACATCAACTCATGCAAAAGGTTGTAGGTAGCGAATGGGTGTTGAAGATTAACTATCAAAGTGATGACTCCATCGAACAATATAAGTTGAGATTAGTAGCTATATGATATATTTTTTTTGGTGGGAAGTAGCTATATGATATTGATTCATGCAAACATACAACGAAGATATTAGTTTTACATTTTTAACAAATATATAAAATCAAAATCAGCTAAGAATTAAAGAGAAGGCCCAAAACGTGCCATTTGCTTCATTATCAATCGTCCATATCAATCCAAAGTCGACGATTATCGGCGCACGTTACGCACCCGGCTCGCTTATTTTCATAGTTAGCGCACGTTAGCATCTCTCCCAAGCTGCATTATTATTGGCCGTTGTGTGACTCCCATAAAGGCTTAGGGTTCCGGATTCAGGTCGGTGTCGCCACCGCCCTTCTTCGTGCTTCTCTTCCTTCTTTGTCGGATCGTCAGGTTTACAGATCAGCTCTTGTGGAGGATATGGGTGAAGAAGACACCGCGACGGTGGATCAGAACAGTTTCGGTGGTGGCAAAGATTCATTGCTTCGTAATCGTCATTCGTCGCCATTGCCTTCACCGACACAGCTTTCTTCTAAAGTGATTACATTGCCTACCGTATTAACCCTTGGCCGTGTAGCTGCCGTTCCGATTCTCGTCGCCAGTAAGTTTACTTTTTTCGACTCTGAATTCTGGTTGGAGTCATTGTACTTGTTCGGTGTGTGATAGGAGTCTAATCATCAGATCTAAACGAAGATGCAATTGCGATTTTTCTCAGATCAGAGTTTTGTTGGTTTGAATTCGAGAAATTCGACAACTTTTTTGAAATTGAGCTTATTGCTATGTGTACTTCACTTGTTACCACTCTTCAAATTTAATCTGAATTGGATCTTTTGATGTTCAATTCCTGATTTTGATTGTTTTATCTCCCATTGCATTATCTTCATCATCTCCTTTGGTTTTTGAAATGTAGCCTTTTACGTTGATTGCTGGTGGGGAAGAACTGCTACGACAAGTATTTTCATTGCAGCAGCCATTACAGATTGGCTTGATGGATATATTGCACGGAAGGTAACTTCTTTCTTTACCCTTTCATGTTCTTCTGCATAGTTGAAATTGTAAGCTTTTAACAGTGAGACGTGCCTTTTCAGATGAGATTGGGTTCTGAATTTGGTGCATTTTTGGATCCAGTGGCAGATAAGGTCAGATACCTTCTTCCTTAGCTACCTCTATCCTCTTTATCTTTTCTCCACCAGAAAGGAATGATTTTTATCATTCTGATTTATGTCATTGGTATGCAGCTTATGGTAGCAGCTACATTGATATTGTTGTGCACTAAACCAATGGTCGCCGTTGTCTTAGGACCAGTTCCATGGTTAGTGACAGTACCTTCAATCGCCATCATTGGTAGAGAGGTAAGATACAGAATTCTGATATACCGTTAAGTAAGTTTCACTTATCAGCTTTCTGTTCTAAACTAGTCGGTATACTTTTCACTGTAGATTACTATGTCTGCAGTAAGAGAATGGGCTGCATCTCAAAACGGCAAGCTTTCAGAGGTAAAGTTATCACCATCATGTGCGTTCTCTTGGATCTGTTTTCGTAAGTGTTCCTTTCCTAATCCATGGAAATGGCATTGATGTTGCTAGGCTGTTGCTGTAAATAGCTTGGGAAAGTGGAAAACTGCAACGCAGATGATAGCGCTAACCATACTTCTTGCAAGCCGGGATAGCAGTTTTGAGAGACTATTACCGTCGGGTATTGGGTTGCTCTATGTATCTGCAGGGCTCTCTATATGGTCTTTAGTTGTTTATATGAGGAAGATATGGAGAGTACTGCTAAAGAAGTAGCAACAAAAAACTCTTTTTTCGGGCTTTTTGCATTCAGTATATACACATAGAATGGAAGATTTACCTCTCTTCTTCTTGAAGAAAGCTGACTAATTTCTCTCTGGATACAAATGAAATTAGTTGGGCAAGCACTATAAGACTCTTATATGATGCTTTAGTTCTGTTTTCAACTTTGGGCACTGGGGTCGTACTCTACTTGGTTTGGTTTTGTATAATATCTCTGAATCACATTGCTCCGGCTAGCACCGAATTTTAATGAAGCAGCAAGCACGATCTTATGGGCAATGATGGAAAAGCAGCAGGCGCAATTTCGTTCTAGTCGAAGACTTGGTCTCATGAATTCTGATATAAATGAAAACAATTGTTGCATGTCATGTAGATGCTTTTACCGATACAATATAATTTATATATATAAAAAACTTTGGTTACAATATCTCTTCCCATTTGATCCTTCTAAACCCTTGTAAATGGAGATATCCGGAGAACCATCTGGTTAGAGACGTGCTTCTGCTTGGACTCGTCTCTTGTATCTTTCAACAAGCTCTTGTGGATCTTGACGGGTTTCGGTGTAAGCTTCGATTTTGTTCATCTCCTGCATAAAAGCAAAGAACCAGAGATTAGCATGTGTATGGGGAATATTTAGCCTTAGAATGAAAGGTAGTTACAAATGTCTAGGTAATAGCTTAACCTGAATCCAAAGGGCAAGGTTAGGCCGACCAGATGTAATATCGACGTTCATCACATCACTTAAGATAAGCCGAAATCTCTCTATGAAAGGAGCATATGCAACATCAACCTATAGAAATAAACACCATTTTTTTTCTCAGCAGCAAGAGTTGATATGGGTATGGCAAATTGAATATAGAAATATAATCGACAATACCAAACTAAATTGACCAAGAAAGAAAGGCCCTTCATTGAATTTGGAAAGAGCCTGCTCGATGTAATCAAATGCAACATCTGAAAAAATGAAAGACAAGATTCATACACATGCCAACATAATGTATCTGCAAACACAGAAGTAAGATAACAACTTCATCTTCTAATCACCTGCTGCATTAGTGTCAGTGCCGTTTAATGTGGATCTTACAGCCTTGGAGAAGGAGTCAGTGTAAGAGAGTAACTCATCAGCTACAACTTGCTTCTCTAAACCCTGTTATTATTCCATCCATGGATATCTCTCTTCTAAGTATAGGTTCACTTAATGTGTTAAAATTGAGCTCAATAAATCAAAGATGTCATAGATACTCACATCGGGTGTAAGCGAAGGCCCTTCAAAATTAGTGTCAATGTACTTAATCAGATCAAGGCTCTCTCCCAATACTCGGTTATTGTGCTCTAATGCAGGCACCTGCATATAACAGAGAACAAAAGCCATAAAACTCTAAATCCTTTCACACATATATATGCATTAAAATAGAAAAGTTCACACCTTGTTAGCCGAGTAAACTTTCTCCTTATACCAAGCAGGCCTGTTTTTAAGATCGATCGGTACAAGTTCTATCTTGTTTTGCAGACCCTACACAAACAAGCAACATAAAGAAATTGATATAGATATATAGAAACATCGATAAGAAGAATGATTCAAATTTGAAACCTTGTAGTTGCGAGCAATCCACGCACGCTGAGCAAATGGGCAAGTGTAAGATATGTACAACCTTAAAATCACACAAACCAAAAGTTGTTCATCAACAACTTCTCTAATATCTATCCAGACATGAAACAAATAAAAAAAGCATTTTTAGAAAACCGAAACCTTGTTGATCCATCGAATACTTGAACTGGTTCTGAAGAAGAATCAAGCTCCGGTACTCGACTGCAAAATAGTAACCTTTCAATACACAACTAAACTTGTAATCACTCTTCATAGAAGGAAAAACATATTTGATTGATTACCTTGACTCTACAACAGCCAATATTGGTTCGGTTCTTCGGGATTTACACCACCGTCTCCCGGAGCCTGGTCGGAGAATTTTCCGATCAAGATAGAGAGAAGATGATGAGGAAGAGAGAGAGACATCTCTCGAGGATAACGCAAGCGTTGGATGTAAGAACGCGCTAACTTTCAGTCCCACACTCATACCTCACAGCTTTCACTTTCTCAGCTCCTGAAAGGATTTTCCGGGAAAATGGTTTCCACTGAACCTTTTTGTTTGACTGCCACAACTTCCGGTTTGGTTCAATTCGGATAGAATAAGATTCTATTTCGGTTTAAATTCGGTATAAGAGTAAAATTCGGTTCAAATTCAGATTGATGAATGTTGGTTCGATTCTGTTTCACTATTTCGTAAACAGAAAGTACAATTGAGATTTGAGGAAAAAAGAGAGGAAATTTACACTTTTCGATCAGAAAATAATTAAAGAAGTAAGATTTTCACACAATTTTGTAACAAAAGAAGCAAACAAAATCAAATTCTGGTTCAAATAAGGAGAAAAAAAATGATCTATAAAACGGGATTATGGGCTGAGAGGAGACCACCTCCTTTGACAGAGATCGGAGTTCGAGTAGCGAAGTTTGTAGCGTGGAGGAAGACAACAATAACGGTAATATCGTCGTGAAAGTGTCGCCGAATGCCACGTTCTATCTTCTCCAAATCAGAATACCTCATCTCTCTCTTCTTTGCTGCTTCTTGTAATGCAGCTTTCACTAACTTCCGAGCCACACCCTGAAAGAATCAACAAGACACCACAAATTCAACAAACAACAAAACCAATTCAAACCAGACAAAAAAACAAGACAAGAAGAGTGTTGTGATATGTCTTACATTGCGTGGACAAGAATTGACAATATCAACAGCTTCCTGGTTGCTTAGATGCTCCCATAAACCATCCGAGGCAAATATAAGAAACTGATCTTCCGGATGAATCTTATGAACTGTTATAGTCGGTTCCGCTCTCATGATCGGCTTTTCAAAACGTTCTGGAACCCTAAACTTAGGTAGTAGCGGTTCTTGATTAAACTCCGCTCTTTTAAGGTATGCGTCACCAATGGATCTTGAGACCTGTATAATCCCTTTAACACGCCAAACTTTGTGTTTCAAGACCACGATATTCGGATCATCAGGATGCAACAAACGTAACTCCTCTCTCACAGATTCGATACTTGCATTATGCTCTGTTGATAACTGAACAGCTTTCAACTCTTTAAACGGATTTGCGACTTTCCCTAACACAACCCGAGAATCTCCTGCGTTTGCAACATACAACAATCCATTACAAACAATACCAACCAAACAACAAGCTCCCACAGAAGCAATCTGTGGCTTGGTCTTCCATTGCTCCTGCACTAAACCGAGAAACTCCTCCTCTGTTGCTACAAACCCTCTGGTGATAACATCAGGCGACATCCCTCGCTGTTCTGATGTGTACCTCTTGATGTTATAAAAGAGCCTATCGTTTACAAACCGAGCAGCCTCGGGACCTCCATGACCATCATAAACACCAACAAAAGTTGCCTCAGGTCCAGACTCATGCAAACTAATAGGACCAGATTCTAACTGGCTATGATCTTCAAGAAGGTTGTTAGCTTGAACGACTGCCATAGAAAACTCTCCAGTGATGTGGTTCCCAGAATCTTTGTACCACAAGAGACCATCGAGACGGCCATTCGTATCATCACTACCAGGACTAGAATCTTCTCCAATACCAAAAGGTCTCCAACAAGGCGATACAATTCTCCTAAATGTTGTAGATACCATAATTCACATGTCTCAACCAAAAGAACCAGCTATCAAATCGTTCATCAAATCAGTGCTTATAACTATATTATGAAGAAACCCAATCTTCTTGTCAGACTCAATTCCAACTCCACAAACCCAGGATTCAGAATTCAAACACGCATTCACAAATGTAAACAACATTAATCTGCATTCCACACAAACAAAAACAAAACATTTAGTAATCTAGAATCGAAAAAAGGATAAAGTCTCCAAATTTTCAACATAGGAAACTAAATTTTTTAACTTTTAACCCATCAATCTGATAACAAGCATCTGGGAGAAACAAATTTTGATTAAGAAGAAAACTTTACATAACTCCATCCACATATGAATCTAAAGGTTTCAACTTTGACCCATCAACCTGATTGGGTAATTGATTTGAAATACCTGATGAAATCGAGGATTAGATGAAAGAAATAGGGTTCCTTATTTCAAAAGCTTGGAGTAGAATAATAATCCATCATTCGATTTCAGATCAATGAGGGGGAAAGATTAGCAAGATGATTACTAATACAAATCAAAACCTATAAAAAGCGAAAGAGACGATGAAAGAGGGTTAAAATAGAGAAGAAGACGCGTTTGAAGAAGAGACGGAGACGTTGGATTTGTTTTTTTTAGAGAGAGAAAGTACCGATAGTCGCGGTCATCGTGTTTATGGTGTTTTTTTTTTTCTGGTAAATTTATAGTATTTTATTTTCTCTACCTGTCGTCTCTCCATTTCTTTTTGACTTTAACGGTTTGACTTTTTTTTTGCAACATTTAATACCTCTACTATTTTTATGAAATATTCTCTAAAATATGGTACCAATTTGTTACTACAAGTGTAGGAAAAAAAATAATATAAGACTAGCTTTGTCAAACTTATTGAGAAAAAGAATGACTAACTATAGTGAAAAGTGATCATATATTTAGTGAAAAAAGTAAAAATACCAAGTCTATATATATATATATATATATATTTATGTAAGATAGTATATATATAAAATTATTGCTAGTCTCTTTTTGAACTAATGGCTTATGAAGATTTATTGAATAGAATTGAGTCAAATGACAAACTTTCTTTACCATAAACTTCACCACTAAGTTTATAAGCCCATTTTTAAGTACAAATCTGAAACTAGAGAGAATCCAGCTTTGAGATAAGCAATCCAAAAGAAGAAAAGTAAAAATAAAAGAAGAAACAATCATATCTATAAGCCCCAAAGAATGACCCATCGTCTAAGAAACAATGATAAAGAAAAACCCTTATACCAAGAAATCAGGACTTGAGAGGAGATTCAGATGCTTGCTTCCGATTGTGTCTTGTAGTATTGTGATCTCTCCTTCTTTCTCTAATACCTTCTCCTCCAATTTCTCTACCATTCCTTTCAATGTCTCGTTCTCTGAGTTCAAAAGCATGTTTTTCTCACCGTATTGTTTATACTCACTCCATATCTGGCCTCTTTCATTAGACACTTTTGACAATAGTGCGTTCAGCCTCGCCATTTCTTTCGCCGCTTCCTGGAGATTGCTTTCGAGCCGTCTTATGCTTTCCTCCTTCTTCAACATCTGATGTCAAAAAAGATTAGCGTAAAGTTAACATTTTATAAATGGGAATAGTTTCTTTATATACAAAAACAGACATGGGATATGTGTTATTCTTGTTTTGCAATACCTGATGCTTGAGGTCTTTCAGTTCGTGGGTTGTAACTGATAGGTTGTCTAAACTGCTTTGGACCTCACATCTCAGAATCTCATTACCTCGTACTGCTGCTGCTAGTTCTGCTTGGAGCTGTTCGATTTCCTTTTCCTTGGAATACAGTTTCTCCCGCACTAAACTTGTGATTAGGGTCTCAGCACTCAGTTCTGCTCGCAAGTTTTCCTACATGAGATTGGGCCAGGTATACATTAGCCACATATTAGTGTAAAGCAAAACAGGACATACAAGAAAATACAATAGAGATATTAAGAAATGGACATATCCGTGGACTTACTTCAACTGATTGGTTTCTTTGTTCCCTAGGCCTACCAGTATTTGAGGAAGACGATTCTGAATTCGAAGCTACCACACTGGTCACCGTTTGCAAACTCCTCTTCAGGTTTTCAGTTCCGCGCCTTATCCCATGGACTTTCATTTCAGACTCAATCATAAACTGCTCACTTAATCCGTCCTTCACTGAATTCTTATCCTGATAGGTTTCAGGAAGCTGAGTTAATTTCCCTTTGATGAACTTCAGTAACTTGTAACACAGCTGGCTGCTCTCATTTAACATTGACAGTCCCTGTTCTTGCAAGTAGCAGACACGCATCTTCAACTCATTCTCTAGCTTAAGGGTTGTAATGTCTATTTCTTGACCATTCCCTTTCAATCGATTCAGTAGACAGATATTTTCATGGCGAAGAGAGTCAGTTTCAAGCTTCATTGATTCTACTTCCCTTCTAAGTGAAAGCTCGATCCCTGTCAACCTTACCTGCTCGACCTGCAATTTCTTGACCAACTGGTCTAATTTCTCTGACGGTTGCTTCTTAACCTCCTCAGAAACACCATCTCGAAGTCCCTCAATTGTCTTCCCTTGTTCTTTGCAAGTTCTGAAAAACTTTGTAACAGATTTGTGCAACTCCCTGCATTCTTGATCCTTCTCTTCAAAGTTTCTTCTCAAGAAATCAAGATCTTCTGTAGCACCTGCGTAACTCTCTTGTAACTTGGAGAGAGTTTGTTTAACATAATTGTTCTCTTCATGCAATTTATCTGCTGTTGTGGTCAGCTCAGCAACTCTTCTCTCCAAATGTGTTATCATGTCTTTGTTCTCTGTCTCATTTTCGTGGAAAGCAGATAGTTCTCTCTGGAGTGAGACATTATGCTCAGCAAGCTCTCTTACACGCTCTCGGAGCTTCTTCTCTTCAAGCTGGAATTTTTCGAGTTTTGACGTCCACTCACCTGATCTTCTATCAAGCTCTTTCTCCAATCCAGCCTGCAGCTCGCTCTTCTCCTTTTCTAGTCTCTGTATATGCAAGTCCCAATCTGACTTCAACCATCTGATTTCTTCCCTAGCAGAAGCCCTCTCAACTATTTGGGACCGTAAGAGATTTACATTCTCAAATGCCAAGTGGAGCCTCTCATCTTCCAGTTTTCTAATTGCCCCAACCAAAGATGAAACATCGAAGTCACAGTCTGAAAGGCATCTCTGCTGCTCCAATTCTGCAGAAAACAATTTAGCTCTCTTCTCAGCTTCTTTAATTTTCATTTCTAGCTCGGAGTCAAGATCGTCTTCCATACACTTGTACACGTTCCTACTCCGTATACAATTTTGCTGGTGCCCTCCATAGTCCTGCGTATAATACTCGTTAACAGGTTCATAATGTTCAGCTAGTGAAACATTAGCGGCGATATCTGAGCTCGAGTCAAAAGTTCTGTTAAGGGATCCACCATAGACATCTTGAATTGTGATTGGTTCGTGGTTTGAACCCTTTGACTTGCCATGAGTCTGAGAGAGTCTTTCAATGACATTTCTAGCAACCGAACGAGGCGATCCATGCCGCAACCCATTATCCACACAATCAGCAGAAGAGTAACGTAAATGGGTGCCTTTAGCTTCTCTAAATGACTGGGACTTTCGTTTCTCATCGAAAGTGTCTGATGGTGATGTAGGGACTGTCCATTGAACTCGGGGTGGAAGCCTCCTTCGATTTATACTCTCAGAAACACCACTGTGTGAAGAATTACTCTTTTGCTTGCACGGTTCCAAATGCTCTTCTCCATCAATATAACGGTCCAGAACTTTACTAGAGACATTACTCGAACAAGATGATGAACTCCCAGACGAATCATGCTGAAACTTGTCTGCTTTACACTGCCTTTCTCTAACTTGTCTTTCTGGAGTAAAGCATCTGGTACACAGTATTCATTACATTGTTTGTCAGTGGTTTAATCAAATATAGAACCAAGATAGCGAAAACATTACAGAAAATCATCAAAACAATCTCATAAGAATGAAGAAAGGCCAAAAGCATACCGAGATGAATGATTGCGCCGCCTATCCTTGCTTTTAGTAGCACTAGTTGTTAGTTCATTCTTGGAAGTTTCTCCAAACTTGTCAAAAAGGAAACCTGCAGAGGACCATGAAAGGCTTCGTCTAAGAGCTAGACCACCAGAAACTTGACCATGTGACTTAGGACTATCGAACTCTTGTTCAGCCTGACTACTAGCTTGGGTTCTCATCTTACTATCCGCTTCTTTTTCGCAGTTAACTTGTTTATCATTTCCATTACCAGAAGATCTGAAAAAGAAGAGCTTTTTCATTGTTTTCTCCAATCAAAAGGTGCTATAACAACTGCAGCTGCAATCAAAACATATAGAAGCAAATCAATAGATTGTAAGATATCTCCTGCACTAAACTAGGAAAAGTTCACATTTTGCAGCAAATTAGTTCATGTCAATCTCCAAAAAAAGTGCTCCAAGTGAATCTTACAAACAATTTGCTCGATGAAAGATAAACCAGTTCAACAAAAGAAATGAGAAAAAACAGCATAAATGATCTTAGACTCGAGATAATCAACTATAACTCTACTCAGAGATTCAGAAACTCAAGACTTATCATAGTAAACATCGAGCCAAGGCCTAAAATAAAAGACCAGACTACCCTAAGCATCTTCAAAGCTACGATAAACCCTAGAGACTAATCAAATCACAAATCGAACCTAAATCCTACTTGCGGAGAAGTTGATGAAGATTATGTTCGGCGAGATTACTCGAACACTAACAAAATCTAGAAAGGCTCTCTCTTTAAACGATCTCAATCGATTTCGTCGCCAGAAAATCCAACTCTACTCTCTCTACTCTCTTCTAATAGTTGGAAAATTGAAAGAAAAAGGAAAAAAAAACACTGAGAGGCGACAGCTTTTTATGACGACACAATTGGCTTTAAAGAAAACCAAAGAAACACAGAGAAAAATTTTAAAATTTCAAAAGGGAAGATCTTTAGAATTTATGAACATACCATAAAACAGCGATTTTGCAAATCGAAAATTCGAATGGAGAAGAAACTGAAACGCAGATTTAATAACAGCGCTAGATAACGTGGATTTGATCTAAAGGGAGAAGTGCAAGAAGTGTGAGAGTGTCTCGTTGACGACGAAGAATCCAAAAGAACAAAACGGCTCCAAAAATCTTTATTGGCGGTGTGATAATGTAAATAGAGTATCCAGTGAAGGGTATTTCTGGTAACCTTTTTAAATCTTTCATTGCGCGGCGGATAGAGCCATTTGGACTTTTGGAGGAGCGGGGCTACAATTATTTGTTTTTCACTAACAACACATAACAGTGATCAATAACAACATTGGAAAAACTTGTAAATTACAAATTAAATGTAGGGTATTTAGTTGTTTTAAGATAAGTATAATAAAATATATAGGTTTGAGTGATATGAGGTAATTATGATACAGTTTTGAAGTGATAACGATAAGAATTGTTGGTATGATACCGTTTTTGTTGTTGATAAGCTTTGAGACCGGGAAGGTGTATGTATACCACCATACCTAATACTATAAATTACCAACTACGCTCATAATCAATTATATAATTATAAATTTGGTATAAAAGTCGAGAAATCTAACAAAAATGATAAGGTTATTTCTCAATTTACTTTCATGCTTTATTTTTCTTCTTTATGTTTGGCAATAGCACCTAGTATTTAAACAATACATATAGTATTTCGACACATAGTTGCCCGTAATAAATTGAAATAATATAAAAGAGAAGTAATGCGTTATTTTAGATAGAAATCTGACATCATATATTTATAATTATATTTTCTATAAATAAAATATTATCTATATATAGTTTTTTTACACTTGGAATTATATATTGACCACACATCATGTG
>Ga0041059_1000985_pt1 | contig 22521 bp, 19 predicted proteins | sample AraColnosormetaG_FD_56232 | JGI IMG/M metagenome (GOLD analysis project Ga0041059, IMG submission 56232) | Arabidopsis roots microbial communities from North Carolina, USA - Col MF nosort | ecosystem: Host-associated > Plants > Roots > Unclassified | place: USA: North Carolina | collected... | reverse complement strand
TTTTTTTTTTTCTTTTTTTTTTGTTACATGTGGGTTTATACACCAAATAGCGAATTACTTCCGATAAACAGCTTCAATCGTAAGCTTAACCGAAAAAAATAAAATAAATTAAAATCTATAATATACTATTTTGGTATATATAGACAATATTAAGTAAAATGAAAGTGTATTATCGTAGATCTTTTTTTTGGTCAAAGTATTATCGTTGATGTACCAAAAAAGAGAGTGTATAATCGTAGATTTCAGACAAGTAAACGTCACTAAAGCATGGAAAAACCGAAAGTAGACAAAAGAAGAAAAAAGGCATTTTATGTATTTGTGATACTTATTGATGTATATATCATTACTGTTCTTTGAAGAAAAGAAAATAACAATTATCATCGAACAGTAAATAAAAAACAGAGTAAAGATGGGGTTCTCCAACGGCTCAAAACTGCCGCCAAAATGTACGATACCGTTATTAAAAAGACACGTCACTTCCGACAGAAAAAGACACGTAGGAGAAAACGTGTCCGTCTCACCAAGAAAATTGACCAACACGTGGCTTGGCGTGATTTTGTGATTTTGTGCTTTTGAGTCTTTGGAACGCGTTTCCATAACGGTCATCAAAACGCTTTAACCGACCGCACTTAAGTTGAAACTTCTAATTGCTTTAATTATTTTGCTAACGCAATCCTACAATTTACGACCTCTTTATATTCCAGTGTTATACATGTGGCACTAATTAAACAAAATTATCAAAACTTATTTTGTAAATTGGTCATTTAAATTTGATAAGAAATGTAAGTGCTATTATCTTCAAAATTGCTTAGTGTTGCATTGCATACGAAAACATTTTCTAGAAGTATTACAAATTTAAAAAAATGTGAAGTATTATTTTTTTGGGTAGTATTATTTTTTTGGGTCATTTTCAGTTTTTATTAGTTAACAGGATTGATTTTTTTTAATAAATAATGGTATTTCTTCTTCTTTCTAACTTCTCGATGTTAATAACTATAATCATATATATGGTTATATAAACATTCTTACGGGTTTTACGTATTAAGTATGTTATTAATTTGAAGTGAATTGATCGAAGATACACATTTAATCAAATACAATCTGGTAGTTTTCCATGCAATTCGTTAAAAACACACACATGTAATCAATGAAAAAGATAGGTCACGTTGATACATTTCCGTTTATTTTCTTGTGAAACGTATATAGTTTGTCTCACCTACGTACCATTTGTGGTCAATTCTTCTTTCACTATAAAAAGACGTTTTCATAGTATATAAATGTTCAAGGAAGTTTCTTAGAATTTGTTTTCGAAGAAAAATAGAAAAAGGAACTCAATTCCAATTTTGTTAGCTCGAAACCTCGAATAAAAATTTGGTACGTTGGTTGATTTGGTATCTTCGAGAAGTCTTCCGATAAATCGAGAATGTGTTCATATTTTTTTTTTTTTAAAGAACGGTGGGAAATGATTGTATACGTAACATAATTACACGTGAATGAAACCAATCAGTGATTAAAAAAAATCATTTATGTTAGAAACCAAAGAAGCTTTTTGTTTGGTTGACTTCTGGTATTTAGTGTAGTTAAGGGATGTAGGCCCATGAAAGTTAGGCCTAAATATTAGAACCCAATATAAATGGTCTCTTATTCGATTAGTGATGTTGAGTTTTTGGGAAATAATGATGGGCCTAAATGGCCAATGTGTTGTGGGACGATTGTTTGGACTTTTTGAGTGACTTTGCATGTGTTCATAACTTAAAATAAAAATTGCATTCCCATACCTCTTTAAGAATTCAAACTTCTAAAGGCCTTTAACTCGTACAATAATTTAACGTGAGACGGTCATAATTCAGTTAAGAACGGATTGCGAGGCTTGGCCAAACCCTAAAGGTGTTGGCCTGCTCATGAAATGCAACATTAGTTGGATCTTACGAGACCGTACGTGGGAAACCAAGTTCCATGGACAATGTTCACGTTTTGAGGCCAATTTACTAGTTTACAGTTTACACTGGGCAATTGAATAACAGTAAACGAAAACAAAAACAAAAACAATCGTATCACTAATTACTAGAATTTGTCGAGTAGGGATTGAATGTTTATATATATGAGATATTAATACAACGGCCAACACGTGTGTATCTGAAAGTGTACATACTAACATTTATGGTAGAAAGGAATTCGTGTCATCAAGTCAAGTAAAACCTTTTTTGTCCGTTGTGTAACCTACACAACGATATATTCAAACAAAACATATGACACATATAATCGTATGTGTCATGTTTATACATATACAATATGAAAAGCAAAGAGAACGACACATTAGTTGTTTTTAGTTACGTTTGGTCTTAAAATTAACAAGTCCCTCGTTAAACATCAGCCGTGTGATAATTAACAAGCATCCATCGTTAAACACTTCCAATATAACATTTTTTGTCGTGAAAGTTGATTTTGTTCAAGTCTTCTTCGATAGGAGTTACTCATTTAAAGAAAATAGCATCTCTTGTATGTAAATTTGATCACTCCTTCCAATGGTCCAGACTCCAGAACAAAGGAAACTGTATTCACAACGAATAAATAGATAAAGGGATCCAGAAAATCATGTAATGCATGATACATTATTAGAAATATATATAGAATAACTGAGTAAAAAAATATATATATATATATATATATATATATATAGAATAAATGAGTGACAACTGACATCACATTAGTATTCTCTGTATATATAAGATAATTTATATTTAGATGAAAATGTACTCAATCGAGAAAAATGTAATAAACGAAACTAATTAGTTGACAAAAAGGGAAAATCATCAAAGATAAAAGTTTAACTACATAAACATTATAAATTCACTTTCTACCAAAAAATAATAATTATAAATTTACTTTATTCCAGTTTCGACGAGGAGTGTGGATTCTGTTGTTGAATAAGCAGATATTTGATTCGCCGAGATTTTAGATTACAATATTCAAATAATTTCGAAAATACTGGAGAGGAACGAGATTAACGATAATTAGAGGAAAAAAGAAGACAAAATCCTAACAAACGCAAAACTTTATGCAGCAGTAGCAGCAGGCAGCGGACTTATTAGTTATTTAACGAGTCTATGACTCAAAAGACAAATACGAAACAATAAATTGAAAACAAACTATAAGAAAAATAAGAAGAAGAGTTTAACAAAAATGAAAAGAAAAGCAAAAGAGAAGAATATAACCACAACGTGGAATAAAATAATAGCATGGTCGATATTGTCACTTTATATGATTCCTTATACGATAACATATGAAGTAGATTTTTTACTTAGACACAGATTGCATCGAAATTTGAAAATCGTATCAATATAAAATCATCAAGTGTGCAGTATTTTCGATATCTCTGCTAAAAATATCATATTTACTAGTAGAATAAATTTGCTATAGAACCAATAGATACACAATAAGTTAAGTAGGAAAATCGTAAATAAGTGACAAATCATTTTGTTTTCACGGTTTAATGAAAAAGTCATCCGCAATCATACATGTATTAATTAAACAATGTGTCATTGGATAAAATGAGATAAAACCAAATAAAATCTAAAAAATGTTATTTTATCCAAAGATTATTTTGCAAGGAAAACTTGATAGGGAGTAGTATTTTTAGTGAGTGTAAGCTATTTATTAATTCCATTATTTAGGGTCTACGTAAACTATGAGGCATTCGTGCAAACAATAAAAAGATAGCGGGACTCAAATGTAAATTAATTATGACACTCACAACAAGAATAATTCTCATTTTTTTTTTTTTTCAGTCTTATGAATGAAAGTTAGCGTCTTAGCGAAGTAGAAAAGGCCAAAATAGAGAGCGGCCAAAACGGAAGCAAAAAAAACCTCATCATTCTTCATCTCCTCTCTTCTCTTCTCTTATTCATGCTCACCGCCATAACCACACCACCACACATAAGCTTTCTTCTGTAATCTCAAACTCTTTTATGGGCTAATTATTACATTTTCACTATATACGTCTACGAGAACGAGATCAAGCACTTGCTAATTATTTTGTTGAAGTTCTTGAATGGTTTTCCTTCAGTGTGTCACATTTTTGGATTTAGCTGAATTGTTTTGATCATAAGGAGAAAACTTTCTCTTCCTTGTTTTTTTTTTTGGTCTAAATTTTCTCTGTTTTTTTTTTATCCAATGGCTACGGTCACTGAGATGCCCACTGATGTTGTTGTTGTCGACGATGTTAAGGAAGTTAGTACCAAAAGCGAAAAGATCATCGATGAGGGAATTGAGAAGAGCTCGATCACGGATTCTAAAACCGAAACTGAATCTCGGCTTGATATGCACAAGCTTGTGGCTATGTTCAAGAAACTGAATCCTTTGGCCAAGGAGTTTTTCCCTTCTTACTACGATCCGAAGAAGAACAATCAGGTAGCTAAGGCTAACCAATTTCTGCCGGCTGACGATTTTGAGACCACCAAGAAGCAATCTGGTGAAGAATTTGATCTTGATGCCAAGAAGGATGACAATACCCGCAAGGTAAAAATGGATTTGATGATTCCAATGTGAGTTTTGTTGTAAATCTTTAAACTTTGACTAAGGGGTTGTTGTGTTTATTGGTGTTTGTGATTATAGAGAAGAAACTATAGCCAAGGGAGAAGGAGGTTAACTGGAAGAATTTCTAAGGCTCAAAGAGAGGATAGTATTAGAAGAACAGTTTATGTTTCTGACATTGACCAGAGTGTTAGTTTTGTTTTTAGTCTTTTAAGGTTTTGGGAAGAATTCGAGTTAATATTCATTAATGTAACATAATTCTGCTTTGCGATTTAGGTGACTGAGGAGGGTCTTGCTGGCTTGTTTAGTAACTGTGGACAAGTAAGATGATCCTTAAAATCTTTAAATGTTGGTTATATCTTTCTATTTCATGTGTTTTGGACAATGTGTTAAATTTAGACTAGTTTTTGAGTCCGTGCCAAAGGTTCTGTTGAAAAAATGTTACTTTGGTGGTATAGTTGTGTGTGTGAAGTAACGTTAAGTTCTTCTTCTTTTGTGAAGGTTGTTGACTGTAGAATTTGTGGCGATCCACATTCGGTTCTTCGATTTGCGTTTGTTGAGTTTGCTGATGACCGTAAGTTTGGCTGCTGGAATCTTTAAATGCTTTAACAAAAATGTGCATGTCACTTTTTTAACCCCTATAGTATACTATTCATTCACATAGTAAGTTTGTTTCTACAGAGGGCGCACATGAAGCTTTAAGCCTTGGTGGAACAATGCTCGGGTTCTACCCGGTGAGGGTCTTACCCTCAAAAACTGCCATCCTACCAGTGAATCCCACATTTCTTCCAAGGGTAAATGCTCAAATGTTCCTCTGAAGTTCCACTAATCAATTTTGGTTTTAAGTTTTGAGTTTTTTCAATCTTACTTTGACATCTTCTATGTTGTGGTTAATTCAGTCAGAAGATGAAAGGGAGATGTGCACAAGGACAATCTATTGCACCAACATCGACAAGAAAGTAAATGCTGAACAATCTAATCTATATATATTAATTTCTAAATATCTCCTGGTTTAAGATTTTTTCTACAATTGCAGGTTTCTCAAGCTGATGTGAGAAACTTCTTTGAATCTGCATGTGGTGAGGTAACTCGTCTGAGGCTTCTTGGCGATCAATTGCATTCAACTCGCATAGCTTTTGTTGAATTTGCTCTGGTGAGCTCTTTTCTCCATGGATGTGACACAATGTCTTGGCATTGTTTTCACCTAAAAACTCAAAAACATATATTTTGTTTTTCTCTTCGAAACAGGCAGATAGTGCACTTAGCGCGCTCAATTGCAGCGGAATGGTCGTTGGATCACAACCGATAAGGTAAACTTCCATCAATACAATGTCTTAAAATCTTTCTCTGAATATGTCCAATTGTTAAACACTTGGCTCTGTTTCCTTTTCAGGGTAAGTCCATCAAAGACACCAGTGAGGCCAAGAATCACTCGACCACCATCGACAAACTAGAAAGAGGCCCAACTAGCTCAGAAGAGAGATTTCATTTTCTTCAGCAATTTTTTTCCCCCATTATCTCTACGTTTTAGAACAGTTATCTCCAGTTATGTTAGTTAGCTGGAAACACTATGATCCTGCTTCTGAATTTGGAGTTCTTGTTAGGCTTTGTCTTTCGAGTTTCGATTGCGATACTTCCATCTCTTTCATCATCTTTCTCTCTTAAGGGATTTTTGAAGCATTTGCTTTTGAAAGTTCTTTGCCTTACATCTTTTATATTGTTCAAGGTTAGATCAACAGTGGAGATCTCTGAGAGAAGAGCTCTGTGAAATTTACAATGTCGTGTACATCAAGTAAGGTCTCTAATGTGTACATATTACAAATAAATAAACAATCTTTTTCATCAAGAGAAGATCTCGCCATCGATTTCCACGTATGGAATGTTCAAAACCTTGAAGAACTCTGTTTCCACTTCAGCAAAAGTCTCAGTCAACAAAGAACATGAGCTTATTCTCAGACAAGACAAAGGAGGAAGATCTTCATCTATCGATATCTGTAGCTTATCACAGCCGCTGATCTCCATCGTCTCAATAGCTTTTGTATCATGAAACCCTTTTCGATTCAGAGTCTTGAGGTTCTCGAAACGACTAATCCGCAGAGAAAAAACACTTTTTGGCAATAACCCTTCCTCAGGAAACGATTCAATGTCTTCGTTTCCTCCATCAATCTCGAGATTTCGAAGATTCTCCAAATCTCTCAATCCCCATTCGATTCTCGGTGTAAGCTTGTCGCAAAGGCTGATGCAAAGTGTTCGAAGATTACTTGGGAACCCTCCACCAGGAATCGTCTCGATTTCTGGGCATTTGATTATAAACAGTGACAAGAGAGAAGTGAGTCCAAACAATTTCTCAGGTAAAGCTTGAAGCTTTTTGCAGTTTGAGAGTAACATTGAAGAAAGTTTCGGTGTTGGAAGGCCTCCTTGTGGGAAAGTTTCCAGATTTGGGCAATCCCTAATCTCAAGAGACTCGAGTGCGATACGATCGTCTCCGAGTCCTGCGTGAATCGAGAAAGTTTTGAAGCTTTCACAATCCCTAATTGAGAGGCTTCTCAGCTTCGGAAACAATGATAGAGGGAAATTGACGAGATTGCTGCAGCTACTTCCGATGAAAAGGTACTCGAGCTGTGAGTAACTTCGTGTTGGTTGCAAACTCTCTGTGAAATTTAGTTTCTTGCAGTCTCTTATGTATAAGGTTTTCAATGTGGTTGGAGGGTGGCTTCCAGGGAAAGATTCTAGAGAATGACAAGCAATGATGAGTAGTTCATGGAGGTTTGGATAGCTTTCTGTTAAGTTCTCCGGTAAGGAAGTGAGTCCGTCGCAGCTGTCGATGTGGAGTGACTGCAGATTCTGAGGAAGCTCCATGAGGTGAGATATGTCTGTCACTTTTAAATATTCCATGTCTGTTTCATCATCATCATATTGTGACGGCTTTATTGCTTCACTTGACCGTGGACTCGGAACAGATGACTTAATCCCATATTGATGGTACTGGTAGCTACTACTTCCAGGAAGAATAGAACCTTCATTTTTGGGATCTGGAACAAGTGATGTTCTTGACATATACGGACTTAACGTGCTAGGTATATCCGAGATATATCCTGAGTATCTTGCCGAGATCACAGCAGGTTCTTCAAATTGTTGTGGTAAGCTTCCAAGTTGAGTTTCATATTGGTCGAAATCTTCTGTTTGACGGTCCTTTGGTAAAGATGACAAGCTTGATGTTGAAGTTACTTCATTGTCATCATTACTTTGACTACTTGAAGCAAAACCTGGCTGAGCACTGGTACTTGCATCTGATTTTGGATTCCCTGTAGGGGAAGACAGTTCCCTTCTGCTCATAGAGGGAATGCTGGCTGGACTTTCTGGAATATTTGTCAGACTCCTTCTGAAGGAATTTTCTCCTCCAGAAACTGCTCTTAGGGGACAATCAGAGATGGTGACTTCAGTGGATGAAGGGAGTCCTTCTGGAAACTTTTTTCTTAAGCTGGGGCATCTTTGTATTATGAGTTTTTGGAGGCAAGGAAAGATCCCATCTTCTAGTTCCGGACAAATCCATTCGTCCCATCTTGGCATGCCATAGAACTTTAGAATTTGCAAGGATTGAAACGGTACACCTCTAGAGTTGTTCTCACCGAAGAAGAAGTCTAGACCAACCTTCTGCAGAATATTAAATTTTTCAATGCTGAGATACTTGAGTGAAGGCAACTGCCCCACTGGAGGCAGTGATATGCAGAGGTTGCAGCTACTGAGAGTGACGGACGTAATACCGAAGAATGAAGAATCACCCAACCACTTAGGAAATGCTCCACCCTGATAAGATTCAATGCAGAACGTTTTCAAGTGTGGATGGGGTTCTAGCATCCTTAGGACCTCTTTCTGGTCACATGCCAATGCATTAAAACTACCAGGGACGAAGCCAGAACCTTTGACAGTCCACTTCAGGATTAACCCGTCAAGGAATGGCTTTCTTTTCAAACCAGCATCTTTTGCTTCTGAGGCAAACGCCACATTTTGTAGCTCAGAGATGCGAAGTGTCCCTCGGAGATGAGAAAGTTCTTTGAGCTCATGCAGCCCGGCACCACTCAGCCTTCCTATAACAAAATTTGATAACTTCTGCAAGCTTCGCAGCTTTTTTATTCCGGGTGGCATCTCTACTAAAGGAGTGCCAACGAGGTCAAGGAGGCGCAAATTGATAAGTTCGGCAATGCTTTTTGGCAGGCTTGTGAGGTCACGACAATTTGACAACAATAGTGTCTGCAGATTACAGAGAGTACACACAAACTCTGGGAGCTCTTTTATTTTGGTGCTTGACAGATCTAGATACCGTAAAAGCTTCAAACCTTTTAACGATTTAGGCAAGTTGGTTATCTGATAATGAGACAAGCTAAGAATTCGTAGGCCACTCAATGCATTGAGCAAAGGATTCAAAACTTTTTCTGTTAGTTGGAGAGATTCAAGACTTGTTGGCGAGTTGAAAGGAAGAATGGTTCTCAGAAACTCAGCTCCACAGATGGACCTAAAAGCCACAGAAGCATCACATTGGCTTCTAGAAAATGAAAAATGTCGAGTTGTGCTTGGTATCTCCGGAATGTTGTCATCTTCCAGTCTGAAACAAAAATCTCCTGAAACAGCTTTTGCCAAATCATTCATAAGATCATGCATCACAAAGCTCGTCATGGTGATATCCAATCTCTGAAAAAAAGATTGAGCAACTAAATCACCAAGGTAATCATTTCCAATATCTTCCAATCTTCTGCTGCTCCTTGGTTGGTATAAGAGGTCTATTGCCATCCATAGGAGTACTAATTCCTCCCTATCGAAAACATGACCCTTGGGGAATATCGAGCAGAGGGCAAAGCATCGCTTAAGTTGAGGAGGAAGAGAGTCATAGCTTAGTTTAAGAACTGGAAGGATACTGTTGGTGTAGCTTGAAAAATTCTTTGATACAGCATACCAGTCGTCAGGATTTGGCTTTGAACGGAGATGAGATGCAATGGCTCGTGCAGCTAATGGCAAGCCCTTGCACTGTTCTGCAATCCTTTTGCCAATTCCTTCTAGTTCTTGGTTGATAGAACCGACTGATATATTTCCAAAAGCGAATCTAGAGATCAGCTCCCAACATTCTTCATTAGTCATCAACTTCATTTGGTAGATTTTTTCAGCCTTTGCTACTGTGGAGACAATTTCACTTCGTGTGGTTAGAACAATCTTGCTTCCTTCCTCTGCATCAGTAAAGGCGACCTGGAAACTCTCCCATTCTGAATCACTTTCAGACCAAAAATCATCCAGAACAAGTAAAAATCTCTTCCCCGAGAGTGTTTTCTTCAGCTGAATTTGAAGTGAAGGTAGATCCTCAGTATTAACTGCACTTGAAGTGATATCCTGCAGAACTGCTTTTGTAACCGTAAAGACATTAAAGTTTATCCCAGCAGAGATCCACATTTTAACCTCAAAATGTTCGGTCACCCTGTAGTCATTAAAAACTATCTCTGTCAAGGTAGTCTTTCCAACCCCTGGCATACCAACTACGGAGATAACAGCTGGTTTCCCAATGCTTATTTCATCATCAGAAAGCAGCAAATTGACTAACGCTAGCTTATCTTCCACTCGCCCGACCAATCTGCCTTGTGGAAGATCATCAGGTCTTGACCGTGATGCTTGCCTCCATTGTGGTTCTCGAGTCTCGCTATATTCTTTCAATCCAATAACTTCAATGTGTTTCACATGATGTTCCAGTAGTCTAACTACTTTTTCCATCTTTGGTTCTATCTTTTTCTGAATGGCTTCTCGACCAGCCATGAGATTCTGGAATAGTCCTCCTAAGCCTCCTGCTTCAGCTACTACTCTTCTTCTCAAAGCTTCTGTTTGCAACTCATCAAGGATATCCTCTGCCTGGAAGAAAGCATCTTTGATTCCTGTAAGCCAATGTTTAACTTCCCGAACATGTTCTGCTCTCTGATCAGCATCCGCAAGCACCGGGTTTGCAGTCACCAAAGCAACCTTCAATCTCTTCAGCAATGCACTGGAGGACTTTCCTTTACATAGTTCGACCAATTCTTGAGAAGTATTAATCCGTTCAACCATCACGTTTGCACAACTTGATAAATAGGAGTTCGCCATGTTTTCCCTCGTAACTTGTTGGAGCCAAGGAGATGCAACAAGTCACACAGGAAAAACCCAATCCAATTATTGGAATAAGCAAGCAGAAAATGGTTTTTTGACTTGCTGTTCTTTATGCAATTTGTCAGCTGGCCTGCAGCAAATGATGATAATGTCAAGTTTCTTGAGATTCTCTTCTTCCATTTGATTATGATATTCATAAGTTTGCAGACATTTTTCCTAAAACTACTATTTACATTTTCTAAAAGTGTAATTACATTGTTTTTTGCAGTGACCATGGAGCATTCAACGAGTCACATTTAAGAAAAAGTAGACAAACTAAGGGGGAAGTAAGGTGAATCTGACCTGTTTTTATTTTATTTTTCTGCTCTGTTTTATGTTTACTCTATCTCGCTTGTGTTGTCTTCTTCCTTACCCCTGTTTCACACATTTGTTAAAAGAAGAATTTTTCTTTCTTCTTCGTCTTCCTTGTCCTCTTATTATGTTCTGCGTTGTGTCTAAACTTTAGAACCTTTGTGCAGCATTTAGATCAGACGAGGAAGCCAAAAAGGGTTTGGCTGCATAATATTGCGATCTTCTATGTTCCTAAGAAGGTCCAGGGGAAGAAATGGTCCTGCCAATCTCTCGGTTCGACCAATAAGTACCACATGACGTGAGTTTTCTTATATATCACACCATCCTTTTTTTCTTTTCTATCTTCTCTAAATTATCTATATTATCTGTAAAAAAGATTTGACAGATGGTGTTGAATTCACCACAATTCTGCATTCCAATGAAAAAAGAAATTTTGAATTAGAATTATGTTTCCCTATTTACAAGGTTTGTTGATTTGTTCCTTAAATTTACGTCTAATCTGGGCTCCAGAAAGACATTGTAGACCCTTCACGCCTTGACCAATAGGAGACAATTTTTGTTTTAAAGATCTTAACTATATACTAAAGAAGACTCCAAAATGTACCTCCGTTGATTTAACATATGGTTTTGCATTTTTGTGTTACCTTGTAAGATTGAATTTGTCTCCGTTGGTAGACCAAGACAATGTAAGACTTTTCATGCCAGCTCACGATGGAATCAATCTAGAATTTAATATTTTGTTTGTTTGTTGAAGATGAACCTTTGTTAATTTGAAGTCGTCTTTTGCATATTATTTAATCTTCCATCTGTACCTAATCAGAATTTTCAGACTATATTTTTTTCAAGTCAAATTGAACATTCCTCTGGTAGTTTTAATCCAAGTAAATGATTATGACTAATTCATAAGTTTCGTCCTTTACAAGATATCATCAAGTTTTCTCCATGGAAAATGCAGGCAACTTCCAATCATTTTCGGAGTAGTTTCAGTTGGTGATTGTGGAATACATTTCGGTGGCATGGTTCATGGTGTGTTTTGTCAAGTCAACGTAGTAAAAGAACTTCATTCCCTTAAGTAAGGTTAGTTTCTCTGAACTTTTCCGACCAAACTGTTTTGACCACTTGCTTTGTAATTTCTTAGTTATTGGAATGTTTGATTATACGAGTGTATTGCTTTGGCGAATTGAGCCCTGTGGATCAAATTATTTGAGGATGATAACACTGAAGAAATAGATAGCCTGCTGTGAAGTTGTTCTTGATTTTGTCTTTGTCTCTTGCTTGTTTTGTTTTTCCAGAAGGCTTTGTGTGTGGAAAGACAGACGACATGACCGGCATAGGAGAGATGTTCCTTGCAGCTTTTTTACAAGCTCTCTTCCAGACGCTGGTGTCTGAACCTTTCAGGAGCTTCTTCAAGAGGCGAGAACTGAATGAGAATTTACTCGAGAGGCTCAGCACTGCGTTGTTGACAATAACTGCTGTTCTGATAGATGCAGAGGAGAAGCAGATTACAAATCCGGTGGTGGAAAAATGGGTTAACGAGCTGAGAGATGTTGTTTACCATGCTGAAGATGCTCTTGATGATATTGCTACAGAAGCTCTGCGTCTCAACATAGGAGCTGAATCTTCTTCCTCCAACAGGCTGAGACAGCTTCGTGGCAGAATGTCCCTGGGAGATTTTCTTGATGGGAACAGTGAACATTTGGAGACCCGGCTTGAGAAGGTCACAATTAGGCTCGAGCGTTTAGCCTCACAAAGAAATATCCTGGGTTTGAAAGAGCTTACTGCAATGATACCCAAACAAAGGTTGCCAACAACATCTCTTGTGGATGAATCTGAAGTGTTTGGTAGAGACGATGATAAAGATGAGATAATGAGATTCTTGATTCCAGAGAATGGGAAAGACAACGGTATTACCGTTGTAGCTATTGTTGGAATTGGAGGGGTTGGAAAAACCACACTTTCACAACTCCTTTACAATGATCAACATGTTCGGAGTTATTTTGGAACAAAAGTCTGGGCTCATGTCTCAGAGGAGTTTGACGTTTTTAAGATCACCAAAAAGGTTTATGAATCTGTTACTTCCCGGCCTTGTGAATTCACTGACCTGGATGTACTTCAAGTCAAATTGAAGGAGAGATTAACAGGAACAGGCTTACCGTTTCTGCTTGTTCTAGATGATCTGTGGAATGAAAATTTTGCGGATTGGGATCTTCTACGCCAACCTTTTATACATGCTGCTCAAGGGAGCCAGATTCTTGTGACAACACGAAGCCAACGTGTTGCATCCATAATGTGTGCCGTCCATGTACACAACCTTCAGCCATTATCTGATGGAGATTGCTGGTCGTTGTTTATGAAAACTGTATTTGGTAATCAAGAACCGTGCCTAAATCGAGAAATTGGAGATCTTGCTGAAAGGATAGTGCACAAATGCCGCGGTCTGCCTTTGGCTGTGAAAACACTTGGTGGCGTTCTACGGTTTGAAGGAAAAGTCATAGAATGGGAGAGAGTTCTAAGCAGCCGGATTTGGGATCTTCCAGCTGATAAGAGCAATCTACTTCCAGTTTTACGTGTAAGCTATTACTACCTTCCAGCTCACTTGAAACGATGTTTTGCCTATTGCTCGATATTTCCCAAAGGGCATGCATTTGAGAAGGACAAGGTAGTTCTTTTGTGGATGGCAGAAGGTTTCTTGCAACAGACGAGAAGCAGTAAGAATCTAGAAGAGCTCGGGAATGAGTACTTTTCTGAATTAGAATCAAGGTCACTTCTTCAAAAGACCAAAACAAGATATATAATGCATGATTTTATCAATGAGCTGGCTCAGTTTGCTTCAGGAGAGTTCAGCTCGAAGTTTGAAGATGGATGCAAACTTCAGGTTTCAGAAAGGACCAGATATTTATCGTACCTACGAGATAATTATGCAGAGCCTATGGAGTTTGAGGCTCTACGTGAGGTCAAGTTTCTCAGAACTTTTCTACCACTCAGCCTCACAAATTCTTCTCGGTCATGCTGCTTAGATCAAATGGTCAGTGAGAAGTTACTTCCAACGCTCACCCGCTTGCGTGTTTTGTCTTTATCACATTACAAGATCGCGAGGCTGCCGCCAGATTTTTTCAAGAACATTAGCCATGCTCGGTTTTTGGATCTCTCTCGCACTGAACTCGAGAAACTTCCGAAATCCCTTTGTTATATGTACAACCTCCAGACACTTCTTCTCTCCTACTGTTCAAGTCTGAAGGAGCTGCCTACAGATATTAGCAACCTCATCAATTTGCGGTATCTTGATCTGATTGGGACGAAGCTAAGACAAATGCCGCGGAGATTTGGTAGATTGAAGAGTCTCCAGACTCTTACAACATTTTTCGTGAGTGCTAGTGACGGGTCAAGGATTTCTGAACTTGGAGGGCTTCATGACCTTCATGGAAAACTTAAAATAGTTGAGCTACAACGAGTTGTGGATGTTGCTGATGCTGCAGAAGCAAATTTAAACAGCAAGAAACATCTGAGGGAGATAGATTTTGTCTGGAGAACTGGATCTAGTAGCTCAGAGAACAACACAAATCCTCACAGGACGCAAAACGAAGCTGAAGTGTTTGAGAAGTTACGCCCACATCGTCATATTGAGAAACTTGCCATTGAGAGATACAAAGGAAGAAGGTTTCCAGATTGGTTGAGTGATCCTTCGTTCTCTAGAATTGTGTGTATACGCCTCAGAGAATGTCAATACTGTACCTCCTTGCCATCTCTTGGTCAACTACCATGTCTCAAAGAACTTCACATTTCAGGAATGGTCGGGCTTCAAAGCATAGGTCGCAAGTTCTACTTCAGCGATCAACAACTGCGTGATCAAGACCAACAGCCGTTTAGATCACTTGAAACACTGCGATTTGATAACCTGCCAGATTGGCAAGAGTGGTTAGACGTAAGGGTCACAAGAGGAGACTTGTTCCCTTCTCTCAAGAAACTTTTCATACTGAGATGTCCAGAGCTAACCGGGACTCTACCTACCTTTCTTCCTTCTCTGATCTCACTTCACATCTATAAATGTGGCCTCTTAGATTTCCAGCCAGATCACCACGAATACAGTTACAGGAACCTTCAAACGCTAAGCATAAAAAGCAGCTGTGACACTCTCGTTAAGTTTCCTTTAAACCATTTCGCCAATCTCGACAAGCTTGAAGTCGATCAGTGCACATCCTTGTACTCTCTTGAGCTCTCAAATGAGCATTTGCGTGGTCCGAATGCCCTAAGGAACCTGAGAATCAATGACTGTCAGAACCTGCAGCTTCTTCCGAAACTAAACGCTCTGCCTCAAAACTTACAGGTCACGATCACGAACTGCAGGTATCTCAGACAGCCAATGGAACAGCAGCCTCAATATCATCATCCTCAGTTTCATCTTCCAAGATCAAACGTGTCAGGCTCACCGAAGTCTCATGGTTCACACAGATCATATGATTCACGTTCATCTTCAAGATATGACTAAACCTGATTCGGTCGCATCAATCAAATACGTTTTTCTTTGTTCCATTTCTATGTAGCTTTTTCTTTCCCGTTGTGTGATATATGTGTACAACTTTTCTAAGTTTTGTCAGTAATCTTTTCCTCAGTAACAGGGATTTTCCAACTAAAATATAAAGCTTTGCTCATTCTCATCAAATATAGAAAATATCAGGGTGCAATTTGTAATAAACAAAAGATTGATCTAAAACGGCCCAAATGGGTGTAGCCTTATTCATAGCCAAGCAAACATCTTTTTCTCATTTTTCGGGCTCTCCGATTGGTGGACTCTCTCTAATTAGTAAAGGCAATCAACAAAAAACAATTTTGATAAAATGCCAAAACCTTAAAAACCCATATTTTTAGTATGCCGATAAAACTAAATAAAGAGCAATGATGTCAATGAAACAATTGGTTGATATATCATATGCTTCACTTAAGAAGAGAATATTTCTTATAATCACACCAAAATTGAAATTTTAACCCCAAAAAAAACATACCCAAATTGGATGAGATAATATTTATAAAATTCCTAAAAAAAGCATAAACACATATTACCTTATAAAGAAAGTTTTAGAGAAAAAAAAAACTCAATACAAGGCAGTCAATGACAAATCTATGAAAATCTTTGATTTTCTTTTTTGTTTGTAAATATTGATAAACATATTTTTGCTAAATCCACTATTTTTTAAAAATCTCAACTTTTTAAGTCAGTAAATCTACACATATCAATAACTTTTTTTTTTTGGTTTTAATGTTAAAAAAAAAGAAATAACTTTGATAAGCTTTCTGTATTATTTTTGAGGAAATAGAACAAAGGAAGGAACTGTTCTAATTTTGATTTTCATGAAACTCCCACATGTCATCTTCTAAAATTAAAATAATTTAGTTTTGATTTTAAAATTACAATTTAATTATTTCTTTGAAATATTTTAAAATAATAATACTTTCTTGTTAAGATACTCGTTTTGGTATGTAAGGATGGAGTTGGCGTCAATAGTTTGATTCAAGTAAATTGGTAAGAAACTAAGAAAATGTCGGATTTGGTTATTGCACTCGTAGCCTTCGCCGTTCTTTTTGTGGTGTTTATCATCTTAAGCTGCATCATGGGCGGCGAAAAAGATGTTCATTCTCCACCGCCGCTTCCACGACCAGGGCAACTCCGGATGCCTGTCTATAGAACCAAAGATAAAGATTTAGGAGGCGATGGCACCGCCATATCAGTGGCTGGAACCGATATCTATGGTGGTTCAGGTGTTGGTTCTGGCGGTCATGGAGGTAGAGGCATCATCACCAGCGATACAAAGCTTCCTTCTCCACCGCCACCTTCACCACTCCCACCACGACCAGTGCAGCGGCCGAAATCAGTGTCTAGAACAAAAGATCGAGAATTGATAGACACTGGCACCGCCATGTTAGTGGCTTCATCCCTTCTTACTAGTGGTTCCGCTAGTAGTTGTAGTGGTGGTGGCAGTCATGGGCATGGTTGTGGCGGTGGGGGAGGAGGTGGTGGTGGTGGTTTAGGTGGCGGCGGTTGCGGAGGCGGCGGTTGTGGAGGGTGATAAGCTCTTCTCTCGTTAAAAAGTGCGAATAATTACTGAATATGTTTCATGAAGTTAATATGTTTTACATTTTTTAACCATTTTCATTTTCTATTGCAACTTTTGATTTAAAATAATAAAATACACAAAAAAATAGAATTGTATAAAAATACAAAACATCTTAATACGTGAACAAGTGAATAATTAGAGTAACGGTGAATTAACAGAGAACAAAGGACTACTTTTTTTTTTTTTTTAATTTCACAACATCCCCGAATAGACCTAGAATATTGGTGTGTGTTCCACGTCATTATGAAAGGGGTATTAATTGGGTGGAGGTACAAGGATGTCATAAAGTTTTCGATTTTTCCTTTGGGATCACAGTATCCATCAACTTCCGTGTAGAACACGTCGAAGATACGTGCAATGTTGTGGCATCGCAGAAAAACTTGGCGCGGCAAATGATCATGTGTGTTCATGAACTCCTCCATAACCACTTTGTAGTTGTCTTTATTCATTTTACGCAACTCTTGGGATGCTTCTTCCTTGGTGACTCCATGTTGTTTCATGTAGAAGTCGAGCCCATTAGCCACCTCTCCTCTGCTTATCTCAGTCTGCAAACATCATTTATTCATGAGGACAAACAAGATGAGAAAACACACACACACACACAAGATGAGAAAACACACACGCACACAAGATGAGATACCTTTAATTTGAGGTGTACCTCGTAGGTTCCTACGTCATTTACTAGACGGAACATCAAAGTCAGAGTTTTGATGATTAGGGGTTTAGAATTGAGCCAGTCAAAAGTTTCCTTCTCATTGATATCTTCCAACCAATAAAGCTGTACGCTGCAAAATCATCCATCCCGCCTGACTTATATCCAACCTCCATGTCCTCATCAAAAGTTGGTACGTGACCCGTCCGTGCACATACAAGTATTTAATCTTAAAGTGTTTTCACAAATATCAAAGAGGAATTGGATGGATGAACAAAGAAGTGATGACTTCTTTAAGCATTCCGAAATAAGGATCTGTGAATTCATCTCTCTCCTTGTAAAAATGATGGATGGGTCGTGAAACGTTGAGGCATCGCACCAGAATCGGACGTGGCACAGCGGTTGTCGTCAAGTACTCCTCCATTATTATTTTGTAATAATTACTATAAATCTTGTTCATCTCTCCAATCGCCTCTTCTTTGGAAACACCATGTTGCTTCATGTAACAATTCAGCCCTTTAGCCACTTCTCCTCTGCTCATCTCTTGCTGCTCATCCATTACACTTAGTTACGTTAATGTGTAAGACAAAACCGGTTGATGATGTGATCGCTTATTGTCATGCTTTTGTATGTATCAATTACCTCAAAGGTGTTTATGTCGTTCTTAATACGAAACACACCATTCAGAGCTTCCATCATTTTAGGTCTGGATTTGTACCACTCGCACGTTTGATTCTCATCACAATCTTCCATCGCGATAAAGCTATAGGCTGCAAAATGATCCATTGACGTCTGCATACCAAACTCCATGTACTCCTCAAAGGTTGGCACGTGACTTGCGCGTGCCCATTTCGAGATAGCCAAGTATGCTTTCCCCAACTTCTTGATCTATATGCAAAGCACTCAGTTTTTCGTAAAGATACAAACTTGACTATAGTTATTGCTACCCCAGTGTGGAGGACTCACCTCATCTACCGCTACTTGCACAATGCGTGACCTTCCCTGTGGCCTCATTTCTTGTTCAATCTCTTCTAAAGTTTCAAATACACCTCGAAAGACGATTTTTACATAACTTGGTAGCTTTTCTATGTCCCCAAGATCCCACCTGGACAAGAAAATTTGCATGTCATTTTACCTATTTTTAAATTTAATCATGGAAATAGGAGTTAGGAGTGAAAAACAACACCTTTGGAAAGAATCAACGAGGCTTGTAACTTCAGGAAGAGTACCATATGCATCACATGTATCATTAAAAACAGTCACAATCATGGTAATTTTAGTGACTATAATTCTCCCTAGTGAATACCGTGGCTCAAAATACAATGCGAGTGCCCCAAAGTAGACCTCTACAATTCTGTCCCTGATGTAAGGCAGCTTAGATGCAAGATCTAGCTCCTTCCACCATCTGCAATTAATGAACATAAACATTTTAAATAAAGCAAGACATACAAATATAAAGATTGACGACATGAACTAACACAACCTACTTGGTCAGATCTTTTAGCTCTTGGATATAATGTAGCTGGCAATAGTTGAAGTTGAGTTTTGCAAACTTGAGCAGCGTCTCGTCATGATCTTCTTCTTGTTCGTAGAAAGAGATATATTCTCTTGCGACTAATATCTCCAAGTTATGATATCGAGCTCTATATAGTGCGTTTTGTATATGTTTAGAGAGATGGGGACTAGCAGTTGCTGTGTGATTACTTGTCAACGACTCTAAGCGATACCGAGTGAAGCTCAATGCTTCGTCCATAATATCTTCAGATGGTGTCCCGAGATGTGCTGCTTCGTACAACTGTAGCATTCCTCTAATATCCTCAGCTAGACTTTCCTTGAACCTCCCATCTTCACCTTTGAATCTATTGAATGCATCTACAGTGAAGTCGAAAGCCAAATTATATATGTGTATACATATATGTGAATCAAGGTCACCAATACTCTTACAGCAAGGCATATAGTAACCGCGTAGTCTGAAAACCTCAAACATGGTGGAGATTGTTTCCAAATCATTTTCCTTGGCTATTATATCGTCCAAATTCCCAAAAGCTTGGCCAAGAATCTCATCAATCTCAATCTCGAAATGATATGCGATTCCGAGGTTCATTAGCAAATGGATGAGACGGATCCTCTCATTGTCGCTGTTTTTGGAAGACTTGAGCATGTCTCTCACTTTTGGCTTCATCGTCACTTCAATCTCTCTTGAGAAATCATCAAATTCCTACAATTATTAAATATACAATGCAATTTATAAAAAAAATCGTTCATGTTGTCTGAACCAACAATTATTGGGGTCATCTTGTGCTTCTTATATCTATCTACTTACAGCGACATGGAGGGGAACAGAAAGGAAGTGATCTCCCCAAAGAGTGGGAGAAAAGTGTGCCAAGGGACGACTACTTTCAAGATTATCATTACTCTCAGTAGCCCTAACGCAGACCAAGTGGTGTTGTTTTGCCGGTTTCAAGGAAAGAGTGTGCTTGTGAAGCCAACGCCGAGGAAAAAGAGAGGGGTTTGTTGTGGGGCAGAGAGGGGCGTTATGAAGACCAAAACTCGTTCTTGTTGCTTCCATATTGTTGATGTAAAAAAAAAGATACAGGCGAAATAATATTTAGAGGTACTCTGTTTTGAATGTTCGATATCTGTTCCAAAATTTGCTCTGTTTTATTATGAAACCCTAGACGTGGACGTTTTTAATGGCTGATTTGAATAAAAACAATATAAGTTAACTATACGAATCGTATATATATTTTTATTTTTTTTGAACCGGGAAACATTGCGAGAAAAAATGTTAGACGATGATTTAATTTGATAATTTCATGGGGAATCGAAGCATTAAATTTCTTCACGAGGTAAACAGTGTTTATCAAAGTAGTATTGTTGTATTAAAACCCTAGAAGCTGCCTTCCGCTGGCGTTTGAAATGGATGATTTGTTTTTACTTTATTTTTGTTTTCTTGGGCTGGGCACATATGTGAACATTAAAAATTTAAAAGCAATCACTGGAAAATCTTAGACAATCATTTAATATGATTGAATTAATTGAGAATCCAAACAATCAATGTTCAATCTCTATCTCTCTAGCAGAACTTCGAGGAGTTTATTATGGGTTGTATCTTACTTGGGAAAAGAAGATTATGCGTTTAGAAGTGGAGGTGGATTCGGAGGTAGTAGTTGGGTTTTTAACGACAGGGATTGAGGAAATTGAGGAAACTAATCCGCTGTCCATCCTTGTACGCTTGTGTCATGGCTTTCTTAGAAAGGACTCGATAGTCCGAGTGTCTCATGTGTATCGGAAGGCTAACCGGCTTACAGATGGGTTGACTAACCATGCATTCTCTTTGCTTTTGGGCTTTCACGCGTTTGCTTCAGTACCTGTAGAAGTAGTTTCGATTTTGCGGGAAGACGTCGATGGAGTTTTACGCTCACGACTAGTCCCTTTGTAATTTAGTTTCTGTATATTTCAATAAACCCTGGAGTTTCTCCCGGTCACTCACCAAAAAAAAAATCTCTCTCTCTCTCTCTCTTTCTCAATGGCATTAAATTCCTTCCAAGTTACGACATAGCAGTGTTTGTAAGTACAGTATCATGTTCTGCAACAAAAAACCATTTCCGGTCGACTGTGATTTTGGTCCGTCTACATATGAAGGCTGGTCTTAATAAGGAGAGGCACACTTTGAACATAACTTTTTGGGTCCGAAATTCGTTCGTGCTACTACTTCAATAACAAAAACAAATATAGTGGCAGGAGTCGTACCCTGTTTTAGTTGAAATCTTCCGCACACTTGTTCTAAATTATCTGAATCCTTACACTATGATTTAGTTCCCATGAGAAACCCTTATTGATATTTGTTTAAACATGACATTAAGATTCACTATGAGAGAGATGATCACAACATATATGGTTCACAACTTCACAAGAAAAAAAGATCAGAGATCGAACTAAATGTACTTGTTAGGAGATCATATGCATTGAAGATCTGATAAGTCCATGAAAAGTATCAGTCGTTTCTGCAAGAAATGTAGCTAGCAAGAGCTACCAGAGGCGCCGCCTTGTCAGACTCAAACCCTAGAAGCTGCTCCTCGGCTTCTCTGCTCAGTTTCTCCGCAACTTCCCTGGATCTCTCCAAACCTATCAGCCTTGGATACGTCAGCTTTCCAGCCATTACGTCTTTTCCTGCAGTCTTTCCCAATTCCTCTGTAGATTTTGTTACGTCAAGAATATCATCAACAACCTGAAACAATAGTCCAATACACCTAGCATACTTTCTAAGCTTTTCGATCTCTTCCTCTGTTCCACCTCCCATTATGGCACCTATAACCGCTGCTGCCTCCAACAACGCCGCCGTTTTGTGGAGGTGGATGAACTCTAGACGCTCCAATCCAACGTCGTGTGGATTCAATCTTTCGCTGCTTAGGTCAACCACTTGCCCTGCCACTAACCCTTTTGTCCCTATGGCCCTTGCCAGCTCAACCACTGCCCGGATCATCCTCTCGGAAGCGACCAACCCACTCGACACAACCGTCATGTGCTCAAACGCCAAAGCAAGAAGCGCATCACCGGCCAAAACCGCCATGTCTTCTCCAAATACCTTGTTAGATCAAACACTGATTTAACACTAGTTCAACATTATCTCTGAGCCTTTATATGATTTAATAACATACCTTGTGATTGGTGGGCTTGCCTCTACGGAGGTCGGCATTGTCCATGCACGGAAGATCGTCATGAATGAGAGAGCTTGTGTGGATCATCTCGACC
>Ga0041059_1000984_pt1 | contig 22535 bp, 22 predicted proteins | sample AraColnosormetaG_FD_56232 | JGI IMG/M metagenome (GOLD analysis project Ga0041059, IMG submission 56232) | Arabidopsis roots microbial communities from North Carolina, USA - Col MF nosort | ecosystem: Host-associated > Plants > Roots > Unclassified | place: USA: North Carolina | collected... | reverse complement strand
TATATATATATATATATATATATATATATATAGATTCAATTCAAAACACGCAGTGTGTATAATGTCATTTTATTGCTTAATATGATTGTGCAATTTTATAATTGTTGATATATTGCCTCTTTTTCACGTACTCAAACATAAAAAACATGAAGAACGGATCACTCTCTAATTCCCATGCAAACCATGCACTGGTATACATTTTACATAACATCATCTCATTAAACTATTCTACTCTCTTATTCTTCGATTTCATAGGTGGTCTCAGATTGCAGCACGATTGCCTGGTCGGACCGATAACGAGATCAAGAATTTCTGGAACTCAACAATAAAGAAAAGGCTAAAGAAGATGTCCGATACCTCCAACTTAATCAACAACTCATCCTCATCACCCAACACAGCAAGCGATTCCTCTTCTAATTCCGCATCTTCTTTGGATATTAAAGACATTATAGGAAGCTTCATGTCCTTACAAGAACAAGGCTTCGTCAACCCTTCCTTGACCCACATACAAACCAACAATCCATTTCCAACGGGAAACATGATCAGCCACCCGTGCAATGACGATTTTACCCCTTATGTAGATGGTATCTATGGAGTAAACGCAGGGGTACAAGGGGAACTCTACTTCCCACCTTTGGAATGTGAAGAAGGTGATTGGTACAATGCAAATATAAACAACCACTTAGACGAGTTGAACACTAATGGATCCGGAAACGCACCTGAGGGTATGAGACCAGTGGAAGAATTTTGGGACCTTGACCAGTTGATGAACACTGAGGTTCCTTCGTTTTACTTCAACTTCAAACAAAGCATATGAATATTTTTACGTCATCTTATTCTTTTTTCTATTGCGGTTTATACTCAAGATTCTTAGCCACACACACATAAATGCAAATATATATACATTGTTAGAGAGTATTTTGTATTTCGAATAATCTTTTCGTACTAGGGCTTGAGCCTTGAGGTGCCATGTAATGATTAGTCAATGTAAAACATATATCCTATAATAAATAAATAAAAGAAATAATAAGCACATACATTCTTTAATATAACAGGGGCAAACACTTGAAGAATTTTGTAATCAAGTAGCAATGGAGAAGATTGAACTAATTAAATGAAAGTTTTTCTGATGTTATATCTTTGGATAAAACTGAACATTTTGTTTTATTGAATGTACTTTAAAACATTTGGTAACTTTCTTAGACATTCACATTAGAAAGTATCCTCTTACATAAAAGAATCATGTATTCAATATTTGATGTCACACCTTACTCTAAACAAACAAATCAAAACTATGAACCATATAACACTCAAAGAAAAAAAAACGAGAGGCCGCTTAAGGGTTTACACTAGATTTAATTCCAAGCGAAGCCATCTCGGCCCATCTTGGACAATGTAATGAAAGCTACTATTCTATTGCCAGTTAATCTTTCATTGGACGATCCACTAGTAAACGCATAGTTTAAGATCTTTCAAAACCAAAAAACAAAGCTAATAAATCAATAGAAAATTTGTTGAGTGAAGGATTTTGCTTTGTATGTTTCGTCGATCTAAAAAGACCAAACCCAAACCCAAAATGGCTTTTCGTAAATATTTCAGCCAATAGGATGAGGTGACTGACCCACCAAAGACGGAGATCTCTATTTCTCACCTCACGATCTCATCTCATCATCACTCTCTCTCACTCTTGTCCGTATATTCCTTTTCTTAATCTCACCGTCCGATTCCAATCCAACGGTCAACATTTATCCAACTCTCTCTTTCCTCTTCTTACTCATTTCCTTCTTCACTTCCCTCTCCTCTTCACACCTCTCTCTCGCCGACGACGCTACAACCATGGCGTCTCTCGCTCTCTCCGGCTCCTGCTCTCTCGCTTTCCCTCTCAAATCTCGATCTCTCTCTCTCCCTCGTCCTCCTTCTTCCTCTCTCAATTTGACGAAACCTCTCCGATCTCTCGATTCTCGCTTCTCCTTACTCAAATCTCCACTTCCCGTCTCTTTACGCCGGAGATCATCAACTCTCGTTAAAGCCTCTTCCACCGTCGCTTCAGCTTCCTCTTCTCCAACTCCTCCTTTGGTTCCAGCTCCGGTTCCATGGCAAGGAGCTGCCATTAAGCCTCTTCTCGCTTCGATCGCTACTGGTTTGATTCTATGGTTCGTTCCAGTCCCCGAAGGTGTCACTCGCAACGCGTGGCAATTACTCGCGATCTTCCTCGCCACCATCGTCGGGATCATCACTCAGCCGCTTCCTCTCGGTGCTGTTGCTCTAATGGGATTAGGAGCTTCCGTTCTCACCAAAACCCTAACGTTCGCCGCCGCGTTCTCCGCTTTCGGAGATCCAATCCCGTGGCTCATCGCTCTTGCCTTCTTCTTCGCTCGCGGTTTCATCAAAACCGGTCTCGGTAACCGTGTAGCTTACCAGTTCGTTAGACTCTTCGGTAGCTCCTCCCTTGGTCTCGGTTACAGTCTCGTCTTCAGTGAAGCTCTTTTAGCTCCGGCGATTCCTTCTGTCTCGGCTCGTGCCGGTGGAATCTTTCTCCCGTTGGTGAAATCTCTCTGTGTTGCTTGTGGGAGTAACGTTGGGGATGGAACAGAGCACCGTCTTGGCTCGTGGTTGATGCTTACTTGTTTCCAGACTTCTGTGATCTCTTCTTCTATGTTCTTGACGGCTATGGCTGCGAATCCTTTGAGTGCTAATTTGGCGTTTAACACGATTAAGCAGACGATTGGATGGACTGATTGGGCTAAAGCTGCGATTGTACCAGGACTTGTGTCTTTGATTGTTGTTCCGTTTCTTTTGTATCTCATCTATCCTCCTACGGTGAAGAGCAGTCCTGATGCTCCTAAGCTGGCTCAGGAAAAGCTTGACAAGATGGGACCTATGTCTAAGAACGAATTGATTATGGCTGCCACTTTATTCCTCACGGTAAGTGTGCTTCTGCTTCATCGGATCTGTTCTTACTTATGGTGAGAGCTTGATTTGAAAGGTGCTTCAGTATTGAACATTGAGAGATTTTAGCTATTGTAGCTCCTTAGATTAAGCTAGGGCTTTGCTTCTGTTTAATGCATTTGCTTTGAGTGAAAATGTTTGTGGTTTTGGTGTTTTATTACAGAGAAGGTTTTCCTTTTCTAAAAAAGTGTTCTCCTTGACACAGGTTGGTCTCTGGATCTTTGGAGCTAAGTTGGGTGTAGATGCTGTGACTGCAGCCATTCTTGGATTATCAGTCCTTCTTGTGACAGGTGTTGTGACATGGAAAGAGTGCTTAGCTGAGTCGGTCGCATGGGACACACTCACCTGGTTCGCTGCTCTCATTGCGATGGCTGGTTATCTTAACAAATATGGTCTCATTGAGTGGTTCAGCCAGACCGTAGTCAAGGTTTGTTAAATGATTTGATGAATGCTTAATAAGCCTAATGACTTAGCATGCTAATGAAATGTTTTGACATTGTTTGGGTTTTGATTGCAGTTTGTGGGAGGATTGGGTTTGTCATGGCAGCTATCTTTTGGAATCCTCGTCCTCTTGTATTTCTACACTCACTACTTCTTTGCTAGTGGAGCTGCCCACATTGGTGCTATGTTCACTGCCTTTTTATCGGTTTCAACCGCTCTAGGCACTCCACCTTACTTTGCAGCCTTGGTTCTTGCGTTCCTTTCCAACCTGATGGGAGGATTGACCCATTATGGTATCGGGTCTGCGCCTATCTTCTACGGAGCTAACTACGTGCCGCTGGCTAAATGGTGGGGCTATGGATTCCTGATTTCAATAGTCAACATTCTCATCTGGCTTGGTGTAGGTGGTGCCTGGTGGAAGTTCATTGGCTTGTGGTGAGGACCACCATACACCAATCTTCCCATTCTTTTCCTTACTTATATATATAATCTCTTAGAACGGCTTTGAGATTCAGATTTGAGAAGGATTGAAATCAGGGTTATAAGGATTGAGCAGAGTTTTTCTGCAATTTTTATTCTCACTCACACACATTTTGAAGTGTAAGCAATCTTAACTTGCGTCAATTTTGTTTGATTTCTAACTTTACTGTTTCAAAGTGAGACCACCACTTTACTTGATAGTTACTCGACTTCCATAAACGTGTTAGTTGAGAGATTAATGTCTATTAGTCTATGAATCGCTGGTTAAAGTTTAGTGGAAAAAACAGGAAAGCAGAGAAAGCAATAGGAAATGAATGAATCTTATTAGCTGAAACAATATGTTATTATTTCTCATACAGTGTTCTTTGACAAATATGAAGGAGATATTAGAAACAATTGACAAACTGAGAGGATACAAAAAATGTAAATCAGAAATCCGGGAAGTAATAGAGGCGCACTTTGGCCATTGTTACAACAGAGATGATACAATAATTAATTTAATGAGGTGATAAAAATAAGAAAGTAAAGAAATTTCAGAAAGAAGCCTGAAAAAACTGAGCCTTTTAGGGTTATTAGAATCGAAAAAAGCTTACCCGGAGTTTGCTTTTGTTTCCGTTTGCTTTCTTGAATAATAAATAAACGAATCATCAGTTTCACAGCTTCACAGAAATGTGAACCTCTCTCTCGCAGCTGAGGCTCAGCGATCTAGGTGCAGCTGTTCAAGCCACGCATCAAGAATGTCGCTCTCACGAGTGTCACTGTTGTGAGGATTCACACTCGAACCACCTTGAGTCAATGGCCTTGCACCATTCATGTTCACAACACGGTTTCCGTTCCTAGGTGATGAAGAGTCTTTTAACATCTGCTGAGCCCATGAAACATCTGCTTCCCTGTTTGGGTTATTAGCCAAGGAATGAGATTTTCTCAACCGACCTAACTCATCTGATTGGACTGACCAATCCACCTTGCTTCCATGGGTCTGGTCCCAACTTGACCATGGACTTAATGGCGAACCAGAATCAGTCGGCATTAAATCACGGGGCAGACTAGATCCAAAATCACGGGAGCTTAGGCTGCGTGAATGTAGCTGCTGTTTCATTCGAGCATTCATTGGGGAAATAGGCTCTCCGCCTCGGGGTGACGAGGCTTGCTGCAGAAGAGAATGTTGCTCCACATTCTTTGGAGAAGACATTAGATTTGTCTTGATAGGAGAAAGCATGCTCTGCTTATTATTCTGCAGCTGATTAAGAAGCGCGGACTTGTGGGAAGGCGATAGAACAGATGAAACAGCAAGTTGATCAGAGAAACGAGGAGATGCAACCTCAGCTGAGAAGAGTTCCTCCAGATTTGAAGGGTTCAGTGTCTTAGGACGAGCGGAATGATTCATAAAGCGTGGACTGTGCATATCGCCAGCAAGCTGACGTTGCATTTCAAACTCATGCAGCATGCTAAGCTGCTCAGAAGGAATATCTCTAGCGTTAAGAGAAGATCTCAGACGACTCAACTGGATATTGCTTCCAGGAAGATTCAACGCCGGTATGTTCTGCTGAGGCCAACCCATCGATGAATGGGGCATACTACCATTTCCAGAAGGAGATATTGGTGGGGTGAACGAATGTTGAGCAGCAGATGGTGAGCCTGGTAACATGTTCAAAACTGACGCCATGTCCATAGTAGAGGCGGAAACAGCAGACGAAGCCCGAGGAGATGGCAATCCAGATCCTGTGGAAGGGTACAAGGGACGCAACTCCTCATTTGCGTGAGCAAAGAAGCAAACCCTTCGGTTGCAACCCATTCCGTCCTTGCACAATCGTGTTCTGTACTGAGCAGGGTGTAGCCAGCATTCAAAAACCCCATGAGCATATTCACACATATCACCTTGCTTACAGGATCCTTTCTTAAAATCCGGGCATGGAACACACGTATAGTGAAACTTCCTCGGGTCTCTTCTCCTTGCATTCTCACCTGGGTGTGCAAATGGACATTCAGTCCAGTCATGGGAATATGCTCGAGAACATGGGCGGATCTTGAACGAGAACATACGAAACTCATCGGTTGAATAAATCCCGCTTTTGATATCAGGCAATGATGGATCAATTGGGTACTCTTTCTTCTCTGATGCGAAAGTTACATCAGTACCGTGTGGCTTAGTCGGAGAGGATACTGAATCTAAGGAGAGTAACGAGGAACCATTATCAGGGGATGATGAGAGAGACCGGAAACTTGATCCCAAGCTAGATGACGAGGCATGCAGATCTTCAGATATAATCTCGTCTTTCTTCAAGATCTCTTCAAGGATGGTTCTCAAACCAGGAGCGTGTGGAGACACAACAAGAACATCAACAGGACGATTTCCATGAGCATCAGGGATATTAGGATCTGCTCCTACACTCAAAAGCAACTTGACAACATCCAAGGAATTCACAGAAGCACCAGAAGCAGCGCAATGAAGAGCAGTACTTTTATCAGGACCACAAGACAGATTCAACTCCGCTTCCGGGAAAGAAAGAATAAACTTCACAACATCTAAACTCCCATATAACGAAGCAACCATCAGCGGGGTTCTTTGCTCAAGAACCATTCTTCTAACAAACCTCTGCCGTCTGTACCAAAGACCCATCTGGTTGATACAAGACACATCAGAGAGTTGCCGCCTAAACCCCTCCACATCGTTGTCTGCAGCAAACTCAAGCAAGGCAGAAAACGAATGTTCCCATTCAGCAGCATCATTCATGGGTTTGGCCAAAGATTCATTCTCTTGGTCTGACAGTGATGTCAAAGTATCCTCTATATCCAGCTTCTTAGCAAGACCACACATCCTTCACGGCACTGGAGAAGAAAAAAGATCTGAAACAATCAACCAAAAGATAAAAAACGTTACTTGGGTAATGAAATCAACCAATAACGTATGCTTCTTGCAATGTAGAGAAGAGGTATATCATAAAAAATATTGGTCAATCAAAATCAGCAATTAAGGAAAGCTATTGAATTGATAAATGATTATAATAATAAAAACTTGACCAGAAAATAAGGAAACAAAGTAATTAGAATTTGACAACGAAAGTCAGAAGATTTACCAAAAGAAGACTCAAAGAATTAAACGGATCTAATAAACTTTTCTGAAATGAATTAACACAGAAGAAAACTAAATCTAAGAAGCATCAGATTCAGTATCGTTCAGCTAAACATTCTTCTACTCAGAAAAAAATTCCTACCAACCAAATCAGATAAACAACTTTAAGAAGAGACGATTCAATATAACCAACTAACCTTAAAAACCATATTAATTAGAAACAAATTGATAAATAAAAAAGAAGAAGTCAATGAACAGTCAACCACAATCGAAATCTCAAAACTATTTTGACTTAAAATCTCAATCACCCAGAAATATATTTCAGATTGATAAACTAAATCAAAAGAATCATTTGAAACTGAAGTTCTTCAGCAAATCTAATACGTAAAGCTTACCAAAGATCACAGTCCGAATCAAGCGATCGGGTAAGAAAAAAACAGAACTGAATCTAAACGGTAACGGGCGAAACAGAGAACCACATTTTCAGATCCAAAAGTGTAAAATGCAAAAGGAACAAATCTAAAGAGTGAGGAAGAAGAAGAAGAAGATCGATCAACCTCAGCTGAGAGATTTTTGAAAGAGAGAAAAAAAAAACGAAAACGGATGAGAGGGTAACTGGTGTGACCGGAAGAAGTGGTGAGAGATAGTGTAAAGAGGTTAAAGAGCTCTGCAGCGTATGTGACGGGATAAAGCGGTAGAAGGTGGCGGGCGCGTGAGGGTATATTTAAGCGTTTTGGAATACGGGTTTCAAATCCACGTTATAAATTATAAAGAATCTGATTCTTCGATCTCAGCCGTTGGATTTGAGGAGCGGACTTTGAGTGACTCTTTAGACGGTGGTCAATCAGCTGCAGGTCTTTGTTTTTTTTTTTAAATATAATATTTTATACATTTTAAATAAAGAATAATATTTTAAATTCTTTGGCTAGTGGCTCGACTCCACCACCCATAAGCTATGACTTCGGGTTCGAATGCCATAAAAAGTGGGGTTTGAAGAAAAAGTTAACAAGAAAATGAAATTTGGAAATTTTCTTCGTATTAGAAAAAGAATCCTTATGCATACCAATGATCGAGTATTCTTTTGTATGTCAAAAGAATCCTCATACACACCAATGATCGGATTGACACCAGTCTTCAATCACGTACGATTGTTATTTTATTTGGAGTCGTACGTTGAAGTGAAGTAGATAGTATTATTTCTTGTATGTTAGGACTTAGGTTTGGTGTTTATATATCGTGAATTCTCTTTGATTTGATGTATATATATGTGTGTGTGTGTGTGTGATGCCTATTTTACGATTCGTATTTTAAAAAGCTTGGTTTTGTGGGTGTTTATCACTGCATGAATTAAATGACGTACTTATATGATGCATGTGACAAGACTATGAATCGACATATGTTGGATAATTATCATATGTATATGAAAAGTTAAGGTTGGGGAAAAAAAAAGTCAGTATGCGTGTATCAATGTATGATTTGTTGTAGTATGTAATATAGAATCTAAACGGATTGCATGTCAGTACCACATGGATGTGCGGGTTAACGTTTGTTGTTTCCCACAAAACCGCGATAGTAATCAAGAAAGTTAAACGGATTGCATGTCAGTATTTACTAGTTCGAAACTTGGTTGGTATGAACTGCATGTTAATTATATTTTTAATGACTTCAAAGTGTTTGCTTAATGTTTTTAGTTATGATTTTATGTTTAAATTATAGATAATCTCTAGAACAAAACCAAACGTTTTAGCGGTTATTTTGATCAACAATATGATTGATATATACTAAAGATGGCATATCTATAGATGATTATAACTAGGTATACAAAATAAGTAAACCATAGCATCTTAAAAACAATTCTACTATAAACGATATTTTTGTTTGTTTGTGTAGACCTTTGATATTCATTGATATCATCACTTACTGAAAAAATAAAAAATTGAATAAGCAAAAAGCTGAATACCGACGACTGTCGATCCTTAAACTCACGAATCACGATTGTCAAACGCACGCTCACGGCTCACGGGAAGCTTTAGCCGCTATGATAAACGGTATCTTTTATCTAGGCGGCCAAAACTTTGTTCACCATAACACTTCAAACACAAATGTAGACCATTACACATATATAATCAAATGGTTTCCACTTAATATATGTTAGTATTCAAAATAACAAGATATTTTAAAAGCATAACAAGAGTTAGTGTCTCTATTTTCTCCCCACCTTCTTTCTAAATATAAATATTGCGTATGATTCATCATTTTCGCCTTTTTTTAATGGCTAACGTTCGGTGGTTGAGTGTCTGAGTGTCTGAGTGTCTGAGTCATATGCTATATATTATGCTTTGTCATTTTCCATATCATATTTGTGTATCCCCTTGTCCATGACCGATTAATTAATTTCGCTCTCACAACAAACACTTCACTAGAGAAAATATAATTACCATCTGTTCCCCTGAAACAATACATAATCAATGATGATATCAACATCAAGTGTTATAGTGAGAAATGCACAGCGAAATTTCTCAATTCGGTTTAGTATTCCAACAAATAAATCAATTATTGTTCACAAAGACGATCTGGCCAAAACTCATATAAATGTTATGTGTTATGGATCCTTTAATCTCCGTAATAACACCAAATTACTAAACTTCGAACGTATTTTACCTTTTGTAACCATTTAATATGATTTTAATAAACTTTTCATAGTTTTTTTTTTTACCTACAATTATTTATGGAAAATATTTTTTTCAGTTGTATTATTATTATTATTTTCTTAAAACAACTATATTTTTTTCATGAAGGGAAAACACTTTATATTATTTTGTGAAAGAAAGAAATTACAAATATTGAACTAATTAACTTATTTCTTTAACAAAAAAAAATCTTTTAATTGTTTTTGCCAATAGGGTCCCCACATTTTACAGGTGTCCCTCGTCCCAGCCCATCACTTGCGTGTCACTTGGACCCAAATTTCTCCTGTTTTTTAAAAGAAATTTAATTTCTTTCTAGTATATAAGAAAAAACAAAACAAATTAAAAATGAACCTATGATAACGTCAGCCGGAGAAGATCCCAGATCTGCGCGCGCTGGCATCTTTCATAGAGCGCCACGTGGCAAAAAGATTTTTCACTTTCGTAAGTGATCTTATCAAATCTCGGTCTTTTGTGTAAATTCATCATCATCATATAACTTACTCTATTTCGATTTTTCAATAAATTACTTAATATCAAAAACCACAATTCTGGCAAAAAAGAAAAATCCCCAAAATCTAGGGTTTTCTTCTCGCCCAATTTCACTTTTCTTCTACGAAATTCTCCATTCCTGCCGGCTGTCGGGTTTTCTGAATCGATTCTCCTTCACCAACTTCTTCTCTGGTTCTGTTCGATTCTGATTTTTTTTCAAGGTCAATTTTTTCTTCTCTTTAAACTCTGCAAAATCGTGATCGATTAAATTCACCTCAGGGTTTTTTGATTTCTGAAAGAAGTTAATCTTCTTCGAAGGCGATTGCAAAAGAGTGCTCTGCTGTGAATTTCCACTGGTATGTTCAATTTTTTCTGTTTTTGAAATTTTGTTTGCTAGAATTCGTGAAGGGATTGAAAAAATTGATGCAGGTGGCTAAAGAATCTCTTGAATATTACGAGCTTATGTAGGTTTAGAGTGTAAATTCGAGACATGTGAGATTTTGGTGCTTTCTCATATTTTTGCATGCTTCTGCATTGCTTCATAGCCCTAAAATTGCTCTCTTTTTTTTGTAGTTGGAGTCTGTATCTTTTTCACGGTTTTAGTGATGAATTTTTTTTTTTGATTGGATTTTGAATTGGTTACTGAACATGTGTTGACTTGATTATGTAGAGATGCAATCAAAACCGGGAAGAGAAAACGAAGAGGAAGTCAATAATCACCATGCTGTTCAGCAGCCGATGATGTATGCAGAGCCCTGGTGGAAAAACAACTCCTTTGGTGTTGTACCTCAAGCGAGACCTTCTGGAATTCCATCAAATTCCTCTTCTTTGGATTGCCCCAATGGTTCCGAGTCAAACGATGTTCATTCAGCATCTGAAGACGGTGCGTTGAATGGTGAAAACGATGGCACTTGGAAGGATTCACAAGCTGCAACTTCCTCTCGTTCAGGTTTGAGTTCTTGGTCTTTAGGCCTACTTGGTGTATTGTTCATATTCATCATTTCTGCAGTACTGTTTTACTGGATGACCTAGTGATCACTGTCGAAAGTGATGTTGTTCCACGTTCGGAATGTTGCAACTTGGTGAAGAGTTGTTCCTCAAGCAGGCAGGGAAATTAAATGGGCATTTGTGTGATTCGGCACTATAGGGCGTGTCAAGTTCATGAATCTGGTCCTTGAAATATACTTGCATTGTAATTGTAGGGTTTCATAGTTCTATCCATGCCAAGGAGATTCTGTCTCGTTGATATGTGCATTGTGATTTCTTTATTTTGTTTGTAATGGTGTCTTTCTTCAACTTCAGTAGATAATCACGGAATGGAAGGAAATGACCCAGCGCTCTCTATCCGTAACATGCATGATCAGCCACTTGTACAACCACCAGAGCTTGTTGGACACTATATCGTATGTGGTTTCCTCTCATTCCTTAATATATATATATATATGCTTTATGAGTTCTTGAGCTGTTAAATTGACTTCTTATTGGTCCCTCAAAAGGATTTATCTTGTATAACGCCCTTTTCATATGTATGATAAACTCAAAACTTCCTTACAGGCTTGTGTCCCAAACCCATATCAGGATCCATATTATGGGGGATTGATGGGAGCATATGGTCATCAGCAATTGGTATCTTGTCGAAACCTCTTTCAATCTCTACAATAGTTCCATATGGTGCAGTGTTTATTTGATGTATGTGCGCTTTTGCCACTAAGTACCCGTTTGTGGTGATTTTATTTACTGTTGGAATGTGTCTGGGTTCAGCAATAGTCAGTGAGATGCTTTTAAAGTTCATTTCTGAAATAACTGAGAATCCAAAGTTATATCTGAAATTATCGAGAACAACTAATGGGGATTCTTGGGGTCTTATAAGTTATATGTAAAGTTTTCGATGATCTGAGTCTATTTGTTGCATTTATTTTGTTCATTGGTTTAAACAGGGTTTTCGTCCATATCTTGGAATGCCTCGTGAAAGAACAGCTCTGCCACTTGACATGGCACAAGAGCCCGTTTATGTGAATGCAAAGCAGTACGAGGGAATTCTAAGGCGAAGAAAAGCACGTGCCAAGGCAGAGCTAGAGAGGAAAGTCATCCGGGACAGAAAGGTATTTTTTTCTCATTTATGAAAATTGTACTTGATTGGTGTCCTGGTAATCTAAGGATGGTGTAGAGTCCATAATAGAAGTGGACCCATGCTATATGAAGGATTGATAATGAGCATTAAGAATTTGCAAGTTTGGTTTGTCGCTCGGTAAACTTGTATTGACTATGTTTGAAATGCGACAGCCATATCTTCACGAGTCAAGACACAAGCATGCAATGAGAAGGGCACGAGCGAGTGGAGGCCGGTTTGCGAAGAAAAGTGAGGTAGAAGCGGGAGAGGATGCAGGAGGGAGAGACAGAGAAAGGGGTTCAGCAACCAACTCATCAGGCTCTGAACAAGTTGAGACAGACTCTAATGAGACCCTGAATTCTTCTGGTGCACCATAATAAAAAAAGCCAAAGCTCTGAGAGGAGAGAGAGACACACACTTTGGCTAATATAATCATTGCCTCAAACCGGCAAATCATTCTTGGCTTTTTCGTTTTTGTGTTTGCTAGTTGTTCTTGTCAGAGTCTCATATTGTGTGGGTTTAACAGTTATGATGAATGTACAAAGAGCGAGTTATGTTAGGTGTTAGATTTTGGAGACAAGAGACTAAGGAATAGCAAGTAGGTCTTGTTTTTATTCTTTGACCTTTTTTTTCTCTTTTGCAAAATTGAAAAATACGTTTGCTTAATCGTTTGCCTTTCTGACCACAAAGTGTTAACAAGGCTATAACAATGCTTCAGATTTGTAGTCAAATTCTCTGTTTTCGCCAACTTAAACATTATTTGACCGGAGGAGAGTGATTAGAAAGTAGAAGAAACCTATTAAACATTATGTTTTGCAAAGAAAAAAAAAACAGCTTGCAATAAGTTGCATAGTTTGCTCATGGAAGTTTCAAGTTTGCATATAAACCAGATTTGAAAAGGACAGTGAAAAAAAAGAAGTTGTTAAATCTACAACGGGCAGATCGATTATTTATATCAACAAAAAACACGAAGAGCATATGAAAGAGAATATGGAAACACATAAAAAATTAAGAGTTGTCATTCTTTGAATCCCCGCAAGCAAGAAGAAGAAGAAGAAGAAGAGAGTCAATTTGTGTGTTTTGTCATTTGAAGAAGAGAGAGAAAGAGGAAGACTTTGACTCGTCTTCTTCCTCTCTTCTTCTCTCTCTATCACTGCATTTGTTTTTCCTCACAGCGTATGATGACTTTTCTCTTTAATTTATCCTTTTTAGCTACATATCTTCTTTTGCTTCAACTGATTTATACCCATTTAAATGTTTCTACCCATTATAAGTTCTGAGGTCTGTGTTTTCCCTCTTTCCCTTGTCTTTGATCTTAGCTAGGGTTTACTAATCTGGTTTGAGTATATTAGATTAGGGTTCTGTTTGATTTAGGATATGTTGTTAATTAGAAATAGTTATTGGCTTAAGTTACTAATGGAACCTTGAAGAACAGTGCTCAAAGTTTTAATCTTTCTGGGTTTTTCAGGAACCTTGAGATTTGATTAGATGGGGAATTGTTGTGGCAATCCGAGTTCGGCTACGAACCAGAGTAAACAAGGGAAACCCAAGAACAAAAACAATCCTTTTTACAGCAATGAATACGCTACAACAGATAGATCTGGAGCTGGTTTTAAGCTCTCTGTGCTGAAAGATCCTACAGGACATGATATATCCTTGCAGTATGATCTTGGACGTGAGGTTGGTCGAGGCGAGTTTGGTATAACTTACTTGTGTACTGATAAGGAAACTGGTGAGAAGTATGCCTGCAAGTCCATATCTAAGAAGAAGCTGAGAACAGCAGTTGATATAGAGGATGTTAGGAGGGAGGTTGAGATTATGAAGCATATGCCTAAACACCCAAATGTCGTCTCTTTGAAGGATTCCTTTGAGGATGATGATGCGGTGCATATAGTTATGGAGTTGTGTGAAGGAGGGGAACTGTTTGATCGGATTGTTGCAAGAGGTCATTACACTGAGCGGGCTGCTGCTGCGGTTATGAAGACTATTGTTGAAGTTGTTCAGGTTCCATATATAGCTGTGTTTACAATGTCTGAAGTCCCCAATTCCTTTTGTCTGTGTTTTATGTTCACACATCGCTGGTTTGTCTTTACAGATATGCCATAAGCAAGGAGTGATGCATCGGGATCTCAAACCAGAGAACTTTCTTTTTGCAAATAAGAAAGAGACATCAGCCCTTAAGGCCATTGATTTTGGATTATCTGTATTCTTCAAACCTGGTACATTTACAACATCAGCTTTTGATGAGTATCAATGGAGCACATTTATTAGTGTATCTTTACTTGAGCTGAATTTTCTAAACTGTAACAGGTGAGCAGTTTAATGAGATTGTTGGAAGTCCTTATTACATGGCACCCGAGGTGCTGCGGCGAAACTATGGTCCTGAGATCGATGTGTGGAGCGCTGGAGTTATCCTCTATATCCTACTTTGTGGTGTTCCGCCATTTTGGGCAGGTTTGTTTATGCTTTACCGCATTCTCTTTGTTTCCTCTGGCTTATTCACTTTAAGACCTCTTTCAGACGTTTTTATCTTTCTTTTGGGTACAGAGACTGAGCAAGGGGTGGCTCAAGCGATCATTAGATCAGTTATTGACTTTAAGAGAGATCCATGGCCAAGAGTTTCTGACAGCGCCAAAGACCTTGTGAGAAAGATGCTTGAACCTGATCCCAAAAAACGGCTTACTGCTGCACAAGTTCTCGGTAGGCTTCTGTTTTCAGCAAGGCTGAGCTTTCTGAAATCGTAAACTCATAAATAAATATTCCATTTGCAGAACATACTTGGATACTGAATGCAAAGAAGGCTCCAAATGTCTCTCTTGGGGAGACTGTGAAAGCAAGACTAAAGCAGTTTTCTGTTATGAACAAGCTCAAGAAACGAGCTCTACGAGTATTGATTCTGTTAAACCATGTCACTGATTATCGATTTGCTTCCAGTCTGATTCAGAATCAAAAATGAAAATGTAAATTTGTTTCGTCCTTCTAGGTGATAGCTGAACATTTGTCAGTGGAGGAAGCAGCAGGGATAAAGGAAGCATTTGAAATGATGGACGTAAACAAGAGAGGCAAGATAAATCTCGAGGAGCTTAAATATGGACTTCAAAAAGCTGGACAACAGATAGCTGATACTGATCTTCAAATTCTTATGGAAGCTGTATGAATCTTTCATTTCAGAGCGATTAGCTCGAAACAAGTGCTATATCACTTCTGAAAATTAAAACTCTTTTTTTTTGTTTCCTGCAGACTGATGTTGATGGGGATGGGACACTGAACTATAGCGAGTTTGTTGCTGTTTCAGTCCACCTTAAGAAGATGGCGAATGATGAACACTTGCATAAAGCTTTTAACTTCTTTGATCAGAACCAGAGTGGTTACATAGAGATTGACGAACTTCGTGAAGCCTTGAATGATGAATTGGATAATACTAGCAGTGAGGAAGTAATCGCAGCCATCATGCAAGATGTTGATACCGACAAGGTAAAGCTGTCTGAATCTTTTCAAACGCGCGACATTCTTGACTTCTCCACTCATTTTGATATCTTGTTTCGTGTGATCAGGATGGACGAATAAGCTATGAAGAGTTTGTTGCGATGATGAAAGCTGGGACAGATTGGAGAAAAGCGTCAAGACAGTATTCTCGGGAAAGATTCAACAGTTTAAGCCTCAAGTTAATGAGAGATGGTTCATTGCAATTAGAAGGCGAGACCTAAGAAAGCAAGAGACAAAAGTTTGAATCTTTTTGAAAAAGCAGCAGCAGAAGAAGAAGAAGAAAGAAGCGTCAGCATTGTCAAAAAGAAATAACTATTATGTTCTATAAGCATTTAACACGGTAATGATAGAAAGATTGGTCGTGGTCGTAGGTTTTGTTTAGGGCTTTCAATTTGTTTGAAAAGTTCTTCAATGGACAGCGATGTGATTGATGATGATGTCGAACAAGTTTCTGAGATTCCAAAGATACGAGTTTTGTGATTGTAATTCATATATTTATAAGATGGTGTAAGATGCTTCGTGAAAGACACGCGCCAGTTGGATTCTCTCGATAGTGAGGTCCACCAGATATATAAAATAAGAAAAAACCCTTAAAACTCCGAAAGAAAGATTCTTCTTTTTCGCTGACTCTCCACTTCTCTCAATCGTCCGCCTCTACCTACAGAGAGAGAGACTGAACCAGACGACTTTCAGTTTCAGTTCCAGTTTCAAAGATCTCTTTTTCGTTTCTCGCTGTCTGTAGCATCAATGGCAATCGCTTCCTGCTTCTTCTGTGTTCCAACACCGAACACAGCTATCTCTGAATCCAATCTGACATGGCCTCACATCGCTTCGTTTCCTAGACTCTCTTCATCTTCCTCTTTTAACGGTGTAATCTCTGCAAAGTCAATCTCTTTTAACCGCCGTGTACCTATTACCCCTGTTTTATCCGCTTCAAGTGGTAACGGCGGCTCTGATAACAACGGAGGAGGTCTTAGTGGTGGTGGTGGTGGTGGCGATGGAGGTAAGAATGATGGAGATGGACACGGTGACGAGGACAGGGATAGGAACAGGAACGAGGCGATGCTTTTGTTGAAGGAGTCTGGGATTGAATTGGAGAGTCTTCCCAAAGATCTAGCGGCTGCTATTGAGGCGGGTCGGATTCCTGGATCGGTTATCACTCGGTTCCTGGAGCTTCAGAAATCGGCTGTGATGCGGTGGCTGATGCAGTTTGGTGGGTTTAGGGAAAGATTGTTGGCTGATGATCTCTTCATGGCTAAACTCGCCATGGAATGTGGTGTTGGAATCTTCACCAAGGTCTCTCCTTTCTCTTATTCACTTGATAACTAATTTGACTTGCAAGTTTCGATTTTTATTTTCCTTCTTTATCTGATTTCTGGATTGCTTTTGGTTTTTAATCGTGACTTGGCTGCTTAACAAATCGAGCACCTTTTGTTCTCTCTGAAATGCTACCAGAGCAAGCTGATATTTATCATAATGTGTTGCTTGTTTTGTTACAGACTGCTGCTGAGTATGAACGGCGTAGAGAAAACTTCTTCAATGAACTTGAAGTTGTCTTTGCCGATGTGGTAATCATTCTTCTTGCTCACTTTTTCCTTTGGTGACTTTCTGTTTAAGTGTCCTTGTCAGATCGCAGGAACTTACTATGAGAAATTATGAGATGGTAGGGATGGATGAGAAAATTGAGAACAAAAATCTTTTAGGTGACCCATTCGGGTAGACGAAAGGTTAAGGGTAGTTTGTGGTTGTTATGGGGTCTGCAAATTTTCACCATATGTTTTTGCGTGACTATGAAAGTAGTTGAGATTTGATTTGTCTCTGAGGTAAGAGCCAATATTTGAACTGTTCAATAGCAAATTTGGAGAAACATAAAAGTAAAAGGTCACCCTTTACTGCTTTGTCACTTTGTAAGTCAAAGTTCCTTGAACTATCTGGCAAATACATACACAGTAGTTTTGTCACTGCTATGTTTCTCTGCTGAATGATATTGGACTTAAGCTGAATGCACTGTTTTACTTCTTTCTTTTCTTTATTAGGCGATGGCTATTATTGCTGATTTCATGTTGGTTTATCTTCCTGCTCCTACCGTTTCTCTTCGACCACCTCTCGCACTTACTGCTGGAGGTATATCCAAGTTTTTCCACAACTGCCCAGACAATGCCTTCCAGGTATAATTCTTTGTAAAAGAATTGTTTTGCACATGCATGATAAGTTTACAAAAGCTCGTTCTCGTCAAATTATTCTATGTGTTTGCTGCAGGTTGCTCTCTCCGGAACCTCATATACTCTCTTGCAAAGGCTAGGTGCTATAACGGTGTGTGGTTTCTTTCAACTTCTTCCTATGTGATCTTAATAGTGTACCACGCTTTAGTTGATTTTTTAAAGCTGCCTATTTCTGGATAATATATATTGTCTGTATATGTTATGCAGCGCAATGGAGCTAAGCTGTTTGCCGTTGGCACCACATCATCGCTGGTGAGTAAAAAAAATGGATAGTTTCCATAAGTTCCTTGACATTTCGTTTCTACATTCTTTTGACTTAACGAAATCTGTAAAATTGGTTAGGTTGGTACTGCTATTACAAATGCATTCATAAAAGCACGAAAAGCTGTGGACCAGAATTCTGAAGGTGAAGTCGAAACTGTTCCGATAGTCTCCACAAGTGTTGCATATGGTGTCTACATGGCAGTTTCTAGCAACCTAAGGTACTGAGTTTTTTTCTACTAAACTTTACTAAAGAAGTCGAGAAGGATAAAAAAGTTTAATAGCTCATTGTAGTAGCATTTAGATTGGATAATGTAAAGAGATGTGGTTTGAAATGAACAGGTACCAAATAGTGGCTGGTGTGATTGAACAACGTCTCCTGGAGCCAATGCTACACCAACACAAACTTGCACTCAGTGCGTTGTGCTTTGCAGTTAGAACAGGCAACACATTCTTGGGTTCCTTATTGTAAGTTGTTTTAAAACCCAAACCTTAGCTTGTTCTCACTCACTGTTTTCAGCAGTTTTAATTCACATGTTTCTTTTTGTCGGTGTCACAGATGGGTGGATTATGCCCGCCTCATTGGTATCCAGAAATCTCACTGATGAAGCGGAATAAGAACCGGATGTGCCCGATTCTGACATGGTCTTTCGACTTATGTATACGCACACTACTTTTGTCTTCATACGATTGTTTCTGATTTTGGGGCCGTTTCGTTGTTCTATGTTGGTCCTCTTTCTAGGAAATTAGTCGATTTTTCAATGCAAACTAAGGCTATTTTCACAAACCACGTAAAGACTTTATGCATTTGGGGTTTGAAACCGCTTGATTCCCCCCATTTGGGATCTGATTTTCTCAACAGGTTGGAACTTGTACAGCATATCAATAAATGACAGATGCTGTTGTTATACAAATGAAAAAGATTTTCAGATCAATCATAGTTGATGATTACATGTATCATAAGACTTAGTCTAAGCAAGAGCTTCATCTATATGACAATCTCTTATCTTCACTTCCAAAATCTCCGTACTGTTAACATTTTGCACATCGCAACATTCGATTCCCTCAACCTGTTTAATATTTGAAGTTGACTTCAGATAATATAGAAATTGATTAATGATTTGATTAAAAGAGTATAGAGGGTCTAGTGGTTACCATCTTGTGCATAGTAGTAGCAATGACTCGGACTTGTGTAATGTTACGAGAAGAATGGTTGCCATTTAGCAAACAAGGAGGCAAACGCCTTTCCATTTTCATCTTGTAGATGGTAGTTACCAAGCTTTGGTTCTTGTCTTCCACAACTGAATCAAAGAAAAACTGACGAGGCATTTCGCAAGGATCATTCGTCACCCGTCTAGTGTTAAATCCATACGCCGGTATTCTAACATCCTTCCATGGTCGGAATGTTTCGAGAGGGCGTTTCAGGTGGCTTCTTGGGTATATAGATTGGTAAATGTGGACTGAGTAGCCCCAAGAGACAGAGACTGACCAGTTATATCCTCTTTGGTAACATATTGTTTGTTGCAAGACACGGGACTGGTCGGTTTTCGCGGTTTCCATGAGGTGGTTCACGGATTGCTGGCGGTTCATGCCTGGGAATATCGGGTCTATTACATCGAAATGGTGGAGGCTGATAAGAGGAGACTGAGGATGAGCTGATAACAGACCTGATATGTCACCGTGTAGATCATTCTGGTATGTAATATACACCACAAGGAAGACAGAGTGAGACACAAGAATCTTTGGTTACTATTTTAGTCACTCTTTTCACACTAAACAACTGATAAATTTGGACTGAACAACCCTACCTGGTGCATGCCTTTCTCTAAAGTAAGATCAATTCCCAAGTCGGCCAAGCAACGAAATGAGAGAAGATCGCTGTAAACTCCAAGGTATCTTTTGATACATTCTTCCATGTTGCTGAGAAGTGTTACTACGGTTGGATAGCTCAATGCGTATCCGCCGCCTCCATATCCCATGTCAAAAGCGAAAATCGCGTTGGACCAAACGTTTTCGGAGTTCATTCCGACGTAATAGTGCTTCTTGTGGTTATATCGGTCGAGAGCTTTCACCAAATTGTCCAAGAAGAAGAGAGTATCATCATCTCCTATCACAAACCATCTTGTCTCTTTGGACGCCTTCTTAAAAGACTCTTGAAGCGAATAAAAAAGGCGGATCTGAGTCTTGAATTTGTTTGTGATGAATGACTCTTTGTTGACAGAGAAGGGAGGAGATTGTTGAGGCCAAGGCAAGAGATCAGGGCCAGGTGGTCTTTCGAGGAAGACATATCCTTTTGTAATGTTTGGTCTCCACCAAGGCTCTATGTAGCCTCTCCTATATCTCCAAGTCTTTGTACTACCAACAATGACAAAAAATAGATGGCTGATATTTGTTGGAGGCTCTCTTGTTATTTGCAAGGACAATGATACTGACGAGGAGGAGGAAGATGAAGAGGAGGAGAAACTAAGGTCAAGAGGCGCAAAAAGGTTATGGGTCATCATTTTATGAGGATTGTTGAATGCAAATGTGTGTAACAAGAAAAGTAGAGCACCGGAAACTGTTAAGGATTTCCATAAGGTAGATAATGATAGGTTTTGAGAGATGTGACTGATAATTTTGGTTAGTTTGGTATTGTTATTGTTCTTAAATGCCATTGAGAGACTCAAATTTCACAAAATGATTTGGTAGAAAATGTGTCTGACTTTTTATACATATAGACGTTTAGAAATAGTTAGTTACTAAAGTAGAGGCGAATTGTATTAAAAACCAAAAAGAGAGAGGGGAATGTTGATCATGAGAGCTGATGTGCATAAATCATGTGATTTGGATGTTAAAGCTAGCAGGTGTTCATCATTAATTTTAAAGCACTGAAACTTTCTCGTTTTAGAAAAAAAGGACAAAAGTTTTAAAAAATAAAAGCCAAGAAATGAGATGATAAAACAATATTCATGCTGCCTATATGCATAACTGCATGTAAATCATTTCATTTACATATACAGTTATGCACTTTCTACATCAGTACTGTATTCTTGAATGTATTTTAAAGGTAAGGCGATATACATAATTTTTCTTTTTTGATATACAGTGTTATTTAGTTATGTATTTGATAAAGTGCATTTAAATTCATCGCAAGAAGATCCTTTGGTTGGTTTGATAAAATGTATTGTTCTTCGACTTCCCGATATGTATTGGGCTTTCTCTATGGCCCGATGAAGAAAGAGAAATAATTAAACCCAAAACTTGTGTATTTTGGAAAATAAGACTGGCCCAAGTTGGCCTATATTTTGGCCTACCCAAACCCGTTTGAGGACATTAGTTTGCTGGTTCGGATTAAACCGGTTAGATTGATAATCAGTCCGATTTGGGTAAATGATGATGGTTTAGGTATTTTGATATTGCTGGCTCTGGTTCGCCGCTCTGGTTCGCCGGTTTGGTCTCTTCTTCTTCAACCGTCTTCTTGTTTGGTTTGCGATCTTCGGTGTCTGTCTGTGCTCTGCTCTCTTTCAGGGGAATCGATGTAAGTTGGTGCCGCTTCCTTCATTCTCTCTCACAGTTTAGTTTTGGTTCCAGTCGCTTTTCTAGTTTAGGGATTTTGATGATGCCTTTGGTAGTCTTCTTATGAATCTGGGAGGTTTAGGCTTCATATTTTAGCTGATAATACTTGAGATACAAACATATTAAGTTTAAGGGTATGGGTCTATTGGAAAGAATGAAACTTTGGCTTAATATGATAATGAATTTTGTTATAATTAAGATTTCCAGATTTTAGGATTTTATGCTAATTGGTGATTACTCTATACTCTGATAACGACTTTAACACATATTCTTCCTTTAACGAATTCAAGCACTATAATATTATCTCTGTTACCGGACATAAGGAGTTACATGATGCTACTTGGACAACAGAGAATGCTTTGAATGAAACACTGAGAACTTCGGGGGTCTTGAGAATGAAGTTTTGGGGAGGCTTATTAGTGATCGTTGGTTGCGTTTCATTTGTTGGATTTGTGTTTGTAGCTATAGTGTCTAAATTGTTTCCACTCTCTGACAATCCCATTATCCAAGCTATTCAGAATGACAGGTACACTCTTGTTCCATGCTAATGTTTGTTTGCATATATCATTCTTGTTATATTGATATCCATCATGTTGATATCTGTTACGTGTATGTCATCTCATGATTTATATTTCATATAAAAACATTCTTCAGGTACTACTGCTTCTTGGCTCCACTGACTCTACCAGCTCTTCTGGTTGCTGTTTACTTTCATTGGCTTAGCATGAAGCTCTTCAAGCACGCATGATATATCACTGTTACTTTTTTTTTTTTTTTTT
>Ga0041059_1000983_pt1 | contig 22555 bp, 20 predicted proteins | sample AraColnosormetaG_FD_56232 | JGI IMG/M metagenome (GOLD analysis project Ga0041059, IMG submission 56232) | Arabidopsis roots microbial communities from North Carolina, USA - Col MF nosort | ecosystem: Host-associated > Plants > Roots > Unclassified | place: USA: North Carolina | collected... | reverse complement strand
AATCTAATTAATTCATTTTGTTCACAAAAAAAAAAAAACTAATTGTCTGCTTTCTTTTCTCGTGGAGTCAATAAAAGGACGAGCCAACTAAACGGATCCTGCTGTACTTCCTGAAAGAGTGAAAACACTTTAGTTTTTAAGAAACAAACAAAAACTCATAAAATCTCCCAAATGTTTATAGAAATCCATACCACTTCGGGAAAACGTTCTCTCAGATCTCTCTCCATCGTTCGAAGATATTCGAATACCTGGATTGTTTCTGGTGGAAACAAAAAAAAAAGATCAAGGATTTGTTTTTTTTCCAATCTCTAATTAAGAAAAAAAAAACTAAAAGAAATTGACGAAATATCTGAACATTACCCAACGCACAGAAAGCATAAAATCCGTTCATTACCGATGGCACAAAATTCTTAAACTCAACGCCGACGTAAACAATTCTTTCGGCTCTTTTCGACCCTTCAAAATCGAAAGAAGAATCACAAATCGAAACCCCATGTTCCGAGAAAATTACACTTGCGAATTTTGATAGATTATGATCAGAAGAACGTTACCTCTGCTACGACGGGGAGAAGAAAAATTACCGCGTGACCTCGTAGAGAAATTTCGGCTCTGTAAAGATTTCGTCTTGTTCAATAGATCGAAAAGAAACCAACACAAAAATGAAAGAAAAAGATATAAATCTTCGATTTACCTGAGCGATTATGGATCTCAGACTGTTGTTGAGTGGCATCATCGGAAATTAGGGTTCGCTCTTCTTTTCTTCTTCGCCTCTTATTTGTGATTTTCTTCTCCCCAAACTGAAAGAAATTCATGCGGAATCAGAGAACGTTACCATGGTGGGATGAAGATGAATTGCGGCACTGTAAAGTTTTAGTCTTGTTCAATAGATTGCACAAAGAAAGTAAACAAACAACAACAAAAAAAAAGACTGTAGAAAAGAAAAAAAAAAAGGATAATCATAACGGAATCTTTAATTTACCAGCGCGATTAAGGACCTCAGATTGTTGTTCGGTGCCATGATCGGATATTAGGGTTCGTTCGCTCTTCTTCTTCTTTGTCTATACGCGATTTGTGAGAATAAAAAAGGTCGGATCTTTTGAGAGTTCTGTAGTTTAATGGGCTTATACTATTGGGCCCTAGCCCAAATGAGCGACACTATTGTTCATTTTGTACAAATCTCTTGGGCTAATTTATTTCAGGCTGACCAACTAATTTGGTCCAACTAGTTGGGTTTGGCATGTTTAATTTCAATTTCCACTTGGTTCAATTTTTATGTTCACCGTCCATGTAACTTGACTAGTAGCATGAGATTTGGTTTGTCCCTATTGAAACAATAGGTATAGGGTGTGAAACATTGAAACGTAATTGACTCAAATTCTCAAATAGGTTTCTTCACCAAACTCCTCTTGTTTTGTCTAACAATCTTATATAGTCACTAAAATAATGTGTATAAATTTTGCTACCGTCATTTAAAAGTTAGTGTCATGAAACATATGCCTCATTATATTTTATTATTTTCGTTCACTTTATTTCAAAGGCTTTAAACTATATGACATCATAACCAAAACAAGAATTAAAACGAGATCAATCAAACCCGTGTTGAAACCTCAACTTGTGTCTAAATTGACCGTCACAAAAAAAAATCTCACATCACACCATCACTAATAAATTTCCTTCTCCTTTCAAGTTGTAGCTAACTTATATAAGACATAAGCGTGCGAACCAGAGACAGAGATAGAAATTGAGAGACGATAAGCAAAGTAGAAAACACAAGTTTCTCTCACACACATTATCTCTTTCTCTATTACCACCACTCATTCATAACAGAAACCCACCAAAAAATAAAAAGAGAGACTTTTCACTCTGGGGAGAGAGCTCAAGTTCTAATGGCGAACTTGGTCTTATCAGAATGTGGTATACGACCTCTCCCCAGAATCTACACAACACCCAGATCCAATTTCCTCTCCAACAACAACAAATTCAGACCATCACTTTCTTCTTCTTCTTACAAAACATCATCATCTCCTCTGTCTTTTGGTCTGAATTCACGAGATGGGTTCACGAGGAATTGGGCGTTGAATGTGAGCACACCATTAACGACACCAATATTTGAGGAGTCTCCATTGGAGGAAGATAATAAACAGAGATTCGATCCAGGTGCGCCTCCTCCGTTCAATTTAGCTGATATTAGAGCAGCTATACCTAAGCATTGTTGGGTTAAGAATCCATGGAAGTCTTTGAGTTATGTCGTCAGAGACGTCGCTATCGTCTTTGCATTGGCTGCTGGAGCTGCTTACCTCAACAATTGGATTGTTTGGCCTCTCTATTGGCTCGCTCAAGGAACCATGTTTTGGGCTCTCTTTGTTCTTGGTCATGACTGGTAAACTTAAAAACCCTAACTTTTTTCTTGTTTTCTCCTCTGCTTTAGTCTCCTTTAGCCTTTGATTTGGTCAACTTTGGATGATTCCAAAGAACCAATCGAACAAATTGGTCTTTATCCATATCTCTTCAAATAGCTTTAGGACATAATTGGTCTCTCAGGTAACAAGCTGTCATTATCATCATACTCATCATGTTGCTAGTAGACCAACCCAATTGGCAACTGTTTGTTGGTTTTGCAACTGTGTAATCTGCTTTGAATTGTGAACAAAATTATTGATTTATGTTGATTACATTGCAGTGGACATGGTAGTTTCTCAAATGATCCGAAGTTGAACAGTGTGGTCGGTCATCTTCTTCATTCCTCAATTCTGGTCCCATACCATGGCTGGTGAGTTTTGCTTTCAGACCATTCTTCTCTAAAACCACTTGCAGAATCTCATCTTCTTCATGTAAAAATATGACTTTGCAGGAGAATTAGTCACAGAACTCACCACCAGAACCATGGACATGTTGAGAATGACGAATCTTGGCATCCTGTAAGTCAAAAACGTATTTTTTTGGTTATCTTGTTTTAGTCCTGTGGTGTTTCTTAGATGCAGTTTTATTAACTGTTTCTGTAACTGCAGATGTCTGAGAAAATCTACAATACTTTGGACAAGCCGACTAGATTCTTTAGATTTACACTGCCTCTCGTGATGCTTGCATACCCTTTCTACTTGGTAAGAACTCCTCTATTTGTTATGGTAACTTAAGCTGCCACACCAAGTAAAAAAGCTCATGTCTATTCTTCTGTTTCAGTGGGCTCGAAGTCCGGGGAAAAAGGGTTCTCATTACCATCCAGACAGTGACTTGTTCCTCCCTAAAGAGAGAAAGGATGTCCTCACTTCTACTGCTTGTTGGACTGCAATGGCTGCTCTGCTTGTTTGTCTCAACTTCACAATCGGTCCAATTCAAATGCTCAAACTTTATGGAATTCCTTACTGGGTAATGCGCCGCTGTTACTCCCCTGTTTCAGCCTGAGCAATTTGTGTATTATTTCCTCTGCCTTACTCAAAAAGGTTTTTATGTCAAATACAGATAAATGTAATGTGGTTGGACTTTGTGACTTACCTGCATCACCATGGTCATGAAGATAAGCTTCCTTGGTACCGTGGCAAGGTAAAATACATATTCTCTGCTTCCACTGTTCTTTGACTACATCGCTCTTTCTTTTAAGGTTAAAGCCAACTGGTGTGTAAATCTCATGATTCTCCCAAAACAGGAGTGGAGTTACCTGAGAGGAGGACTTACAACATTGGATCGTGACTACGGATTGATCAATAACATCCATCATGATATTGGAACTCATGTGATACATCATCTTTTCCCGCAGATCCCACATTATCATCTAGTAGAAGCAGTAAGTAAATTGAAAGTAAAGACTGTTTGTGTTTTTGGTGTTCATGCTAGTTTCCCTGACTCTTGCTCCACTGTTATGCAGACAGAAGCAGCTAAACCAGTATTAGGGAAGTATTACAGGGAGCCTGATAAGTCTGGACCGTTGCCATTACATTTACTGGAAATTCTAGCGAAAAGTATAAAAGAAGATCATTACGTGAGCGACGAAGGAGAAGTTGTATACTATAAAGCAGATCCAAATCTCTATGGAGAGGTCAAAGTAAGAGCAGATTGAAATGAAGCAGGCTTGAGATTGAAGTTTTTTCTATTTCAGACCAGCTGATTTTTTGCTTACTGTATCAATTTATTGTGTCACCCACCAGAGAGTTAGTATCTCTGAATACGATCGATCAGATGGAAACAACAAATTTGTTTGCGATACTGAAGCTATATATACCATACATTGCATTATCTTAGATACATTTAAATTCTAGCAAAAAGTATAAAAGAAGATCATTACGTGAGCGACGAAGGAGATGTTGTATATATACTACAAATTAAGCAGATCCAAATCTCTATGTTTCCGATACTGAAGCTTTATACTAATAAAATATACATTGCAATATATATTATTTTAGATTCATCCTTCTGAAGGTTTATATACCAATAATTTTAGGGTATAATTAAGAAAATAGTTTTCTACTTTTTTCACATTTAAAATCAATCATAGTTATTCTTCCTAACCTCACTAAATTTGTTTGATTAATTAACTTAAAAATGGGATTTAAATAAGTATTTGTTACACAATATGTAGTTGGATAGTATCCACATGTGCCTTCCAAATTCAGTGAACCATGTTTCTATTATTGGGAAGTCGTCGGCCTTCTATTTAGATGGTCAACGGACCATTTACTAATACAAGTTTTGCCCATAATATATTTAAATCGACTCTCCTTCGGAATTTTTACATTTAAATTGTTTAAAAGCTCTACTTGAATAATCCAACATACAATAATCTTGAACTAATTTTTTTTTTTAATAATGTAGTTATTAGAATTATAAACGAAAAGTGTTTGATTGGTATGTTGAATATAAGCGTACGCCTAATTTGCTATTGCATGACACATAAATAATCATCTTTTAACACTCTTGAATTTTTAAAAATTATAATTGCGATTCTCAAATTTAGTCATAAATTCAGTTAACTATCATCGCTAAGTGGCATAAATAATGTAGTTAGATAGTCACCGTCCGTTGCTAATACAGAATAAAAGTCACCGTCCAATTACACATACGTATGTAAGGAAATTATACATAACTTAATTTTATAGAGATGGAACTGGTGAGTGCTACGTTTTATATTAGTACAGTACTATGTCTAGAAATATGTCTACTTTTGTAATATTTTACTCAAAAGAGAGACGATTGAAGAAAATAGATAATTACAAGTTACAGCCATTGTTACTCTCTTCTTACAAGAACTATGCATACAGTTTATTTCACCATCTATTGAACTATATAATTTCATATTATTGCCTTTATAGAATTGTACAATTCCAAAGAGCATCCTCTTCCTTGCGTAGGTTATCATTTTGAACTATTAAGAGCACTTTGATAACTGAAGTAAGTTAGAAATCACTTTACATGTAGTAAAGTATCAATAAAATTAGTGCAATTCTGAGATAAGGAAGTTAAAGTTAAATATTATTTTAAAATGTTGAAGTCGTCAGATTCTTTTAGTATATATCTCAAGGCATTAAATATTTCAAGGTTGAGTACGTCGTTAAGCTACCCAAACATTCTCAAACAGAAGAAAATCATACCGATCTTAATTTATATTGTTAGGGTTAAAACATCTACGAACTTTCACAGCTAATAACAAAAAAATGAACTCCACGTGATAGCTAAAATTATTTGTAAGGAAGCTACAAAACTTTTCATTGCAAAATGCTTCGTAGTTTTCACATTTGGAATTATTATCAAATACATCCACGTCATTTTCAATCTTTTTTACCACGTATCAGAAAAAACATTTTTTATCACGTTTTCTTGAACTAACAAGCAACAAACTTTAATCGTATGGACTCTATTCGACTTCCTCATCGGTTACAAACTTACAATTACGGATTCCTACATACGTTACGATTTTCTTCAGTTACTTATTACAAAGGAAGATAATTAATATTTTCGATTCACGAGAATAGTCTGAAACATGTCGGTCCGAGTTTGATTTTATTTGTGTATGATAGTTAATATTCACAATTCATTTATTTATGTTAATCCAAATCTTGTTCCCTTTCTCTCTCTCTTTCTCTCCCTCTAACCATATAAACCAACTATATATAACAGCACTTCACAACTTCTCATGAACAAGTAGAAAAAAAAGAGCAAGACTAATAAGCCATATAAGAGACAACATGAACAACCTAGACGAGATCAAGATCGAGAGCAAGACCTGCCTCAACGATCAAGAACAAGAAGTCAAAATAGACAACATGCACATGAGCGACCAAGACAAGAACAAGATCGAAATCAAGAACAAGAGTGGCCTCGGCGAAAAGTGGCCAGAACCCATCGTCCGAGTCCAATCTCTAGCCGAGAGCAACCTCACTAGTCTCCCTGACCGTTACATCAAGCCGCCGTCTCAACGCCCTCAAACCACCATCATCGACCACCAACCGGAAGTAGCTGACATAAATATACCGATCATAGACCTAGACAGTCTATTCTCTGGCAATGAAGACGACAAGAAGAGGATATCCGAGGCATGCCGTGAATGGGGATTCTTCCAGGTAAGAATGGCACTGGAAGATAAAAATAGTCACGTTTAATTATTTTTAGACATGCATTTTTAGTATGACAAATTATTAGTCTAGAAACATGTAGTCTATAAAAATTTAGATTTGGTTCGGTTGACATCTAGAGTTCTATTTTCAGGTAATCAACCATGGCGTGAAGCCGGAGCTGATGGACGCAGCTAGAGAAACTTGGAAGAGCTTCTTTAATTTGCCTGTTGAAGCCAAAGAAGTTTACTCAAACTCCCCAAGAACCTATGAAGGATATGGAAGCAGATTGGGTGTGGAAAAAGGAGCCATTCTTGATTGGAATGATTATTACTATCTCCATTTTCTTCCTCTTGCCTTGAAGGATTTCAACAAATGGCCTTCTTTACCTTCCAACATTAGGTAATTAACTAAGTCTCTAATTCTTATGTCTTTATGAGTTTTATTTGATAATTAATTAACGAATTAGTTTTGGGTTCCATTATTCCTATGAGTTTTGGGAAATTGAGAATTTATAGCTAGTATAATTGTAATCCGATCATTTTATAGGGAAGCTTGAGACTGAAGTCAGCAACTAGTTTCAGTTGTTCTTTATTTTCTTTTTCTATATAAAGAAGACCAAAACTATGATTCTGGTCTTTAATAAATAATTTAGAAATAAATCAATATAAAAGAAAATTGATTCATGTGTTGTTATGTTGATTGGCAATCATGTTAATTACATAATATATCACCATGTTGGTTATTTTTTCTAATTTACAAACAATTTATAGTATTTTAAATGTGCACTTCATCAAATCAAATTAACGTATTTCCAAGAAAGAGTTGAATATTTTAATTGAAACTAACCTTCTTGTTAAATTTATCTACATTTGAACAAAAGATTATGTTTTCCTAAATATTAATATATAACAGAAACATTCAATATATTTGTATAATATGCTTATTTCTACTTCTTAAAATGGATATAGAGAAATGAATGATGAGTACGGTAAGGAACTAGTGAAGCTAGGTGGGAGACTAATGACGATCTTATCGTCAAATTTGGGGCTAAGAGCAGAACAACTTCAAGAAGCATTTGGTGGAGAAGACGTTGGTGCATGTTTGAGGGTTAATTATTACCCAAAGTGCCCTCAACCGGAGCTTGCCCTCGGCCTCTCCCCTCATTCTGATCCCGGCGGCATGACCATCCTCTTGCCGGACGATCAAGTCGTCGGCCTTCAGGTCCGTCACGGTGACACGTGGATCACTGTCAATCCTCTCCGCCACGCTTTTATCGTCAATATCGGCGATCAAATTCAGGTAACCTCTTAAATTTTTTCTTTTTTTCTTTTCCTTTTTACGTTATATACTTACATGAAAATGTTGACATAAAAGGTAAAACACTAATAATTGTCATGATATAGTTGGTACTGAACTACTGATAGAGGATCATATTCCTTAGTTGTAGTTCCACGTTTTAGACATGACTTAGAATAGCGATAAAAGACTAACCGTTTCAACTTCAGGCCAAAATTTTAAATAATAAAACTACTAAGTTTTTCCAAAAAATGATTTATGTCATTTTCGTAGCGTCAAGCCATCAAAATGATTTGATTTTATACAAGACTAAATTAAATATAAATAAAATGCAGAAATATATTTTGTGGTTTTAACTTTTAGAGTACCATCGTAGACAATAATCATGTTGCAAAAGACAAATTGTCCGAAAGTGCATGCACAAATTGAGTATTATTAACGTTTAATGAAGTACAATATATGTTAGTCATGCAATAGATGCAATTTTCAATACTAACGTATATGTTTCTCTTGTGAAAACCGGCAGATACTAAGCAATTCGAAATACAAGAGCGTGGAACATCGAGTGATAGTGAATTCGGAAAAAGAAAGGGTTTCACTAGCATTCTTCTATAACCCTAAGAGTGACATTCCGATCCAACCAATGCAACAACTTGTCACCTCTACGATGCCTCCCTTGTATCCTCCCATGACCTTTGATCAATATAGACTCTTCATTAGAACGCAAGGTCCACGTGGAAAATCCCACGTTGAGTCTCATATATCTCCTCGTTAATTGATATCTACTTCATAAAATGTCTGATAAATAGAATAATTGTAAGCCTTCTTGTTTATATATGCAGCTCAATTACTAGTGAGTGCATCTATATACATTAATCTCTTTTATGTGCTATATACTGAAGGATACCGAAGCTATGGAAGCTTAAAGAACTACCTAGAGATTCCAAAAGATTGGTGAAGAATGAAGATATATATACATATATATTGAGATCAAAGTGAATCGACTAAAGACCGAGAACTATCAAACATTTGTTTAAGTTAAATTACTTTGTAGTCACCCTTGTAGTGAATTATATATGTTTATAATTAGTTCTTTTAGGTTCTATTGTATTTCTATTATGCAAAATCAATATCCGTGATTTATGTTGAAGCATGTCTATCAATAATTATGCCTCCTCTATCTCTATGATTAGTAACATTAATAATGGAGCTTATCGGTGCTAGTCTTTTCTGTATTGATTGAGCAACTAATCTATTAGACAATTTAATTTTCTTAAGAAAAATTAGTATTGACAAACAAAATGACGGACATGTGAACGCAATAAATATCTAGTATCTAAAGATGGTAGTATGGTACACATATTAGATTAAGTAATGTATATAAAAAGGATAATTCGTGTTGACCATGTATTACAGAATCTTGTTAGATCCGATTTAAGTTCTTTATCATATATAGTTGGGGACTTGGGGGAGCTTGTAAGTAACGTTTACGAAGAAGATTGGACGGATATCACTTTGAATACCCAAAACTAAGATTTTTGTATTGTGAATTTGTGATCTTCATGCTGGCTTTACTTGGGATCGCCCTTCTTGATATTACATACATGCATGATCACATTTATAAATTGATTTGTATTGATTTTGAATATTGATCATTGTTATTATTATTATCATCAACATGCATTAATTAGCACAAACCAAAACACTAGGCTACAAATCATTATCGTCGAATAAATATTCAGTCGATGAGTTTAAAATTTAGTTAAATTCAGTCGATTGTCAACTATTAACATTTCATGAATTTCTTATTGAGTATGATGCTAAATAAATAGTATTTTTTTTTTTAAAAAATAAAAATATTTGATTATTGTCGCAAATTTGATTGAAAAATTTAGATTTGGATTTAGAGATGATTTGTGACAATCTTGATGGTTAATTATAAAACTTACCAATTCTAAGGCTTGCGATCACATTTACTTGCCCTTTAGAACTTGGAAAACATGTTGGCTCTTTACAATTCCGGCCAAATGAGAAGACTATCACTTTGACATATCACATAATATTGGATAATAATATTCTTTAAAATTATGAAAAACAATATCTTAAGACAGATAAAAGACCTAACAGAAGATTAAAAACATATTTGTTCAAAATTCGGTTCGAAGCTTAAAGATTTGACTAAGTCTAACATATACAAACCCCATGACACAACACAATTGATGACACAACCCAGTTTTTTTTTTTTTAATATGAATAATAATAATATTATTCAAACAGTTTGCTACTCTCTCCCTCAACTTCTTGAAATCCCTTTCTTGAGATCTAAAGAGAGAGTTTTGTATGCTTTAAAATTAAGAAGGTTAAAGAAAAAAAGAGAAGAAAAGAAAAAAAGTTGATTAACATATTGATTAAAACATGAGAACCAGAGTCTCTCTGAGAGATCATCATCATCATCATCATCAATTGATCAGCATCACTGTCTTCCTTTCTTTGCACAGCAAGGCGGGCATTTATACTGCTTGATGCTCTCTGCTTTAGCCGGAGTTATCTTGACGCATTTTCCATGGTACCAACGTTCACAAACATCACAGCAAATCCAGAACTCCTCATTTGTGTAATGACCTCCACAGCTTCCACAGAGAGTGTCTCCATGCTCGTCTTCTTCTTCCTCCTCCTCATAGCTCTCTTCCATTAGTTTCGGTGTTGAGCTCTTTGTCTGCCCGTCTATTGATCTCTGCTAATTACGATTTTTGATTTCAAAGAGGGAAACCAGATAACAAAAAAGAAGAAAGGAGGCTCCTTATTTTGTGTACCTTAGTGCCATTTCTGGATTTGCTTCCTGAGTCCGAGCTTGGCTTGTTGTCTTTCATGGCTTTCCTACCAGTCACTACATCGAAGAGAGTTGGGAGATCGTTGATCAGACTGAATAACCGCTTCCTGCAAATCAAAAGAATAATATAACTCCATGAGTGGACAACACATTGAAAAAGGCAGCTAAGATAAGCTAAGAACTAGATTAGCAAGCGAAAGTGAGGAAAAACGAACCAGAATCTTCATATCAGTACAACACACAATTGTGATGTTTTATCTAGCATTATTTGTTTGCAGCTCTGTCGGGTTAAATTCTCTATCCTTGGAAATGCATCTTACGAAATGCTTTTTACTAGTCTAGTGTAAATAAGATAGAGGACTAAAATGGTAGAGGATCACTTTAGAGACTTGTTAATGGTATAGTGAAACTACTGGTTGAGAAAACAAAGTCCAGTTTCTTGCACCTTTAATTGAAACCTATCTAAATGCCAACAACTACTTCTCTCTTGAAGAACAATGAAACAGATAATAACCAAAATAACATTGTTTTCTAGAATATATGACAGACAGACAGTAAAATGATCTCATTAGTACTAATCAAATAGCAATTTTTTTTGTCAAAATTTAACTTTCACAAAACCTTTGTCAGTAAAGTTCTTTGGATTCCATAGTTACTAAGATGGGTGTTCAGATGTAACAATGAAATGGTGAAATTCAGCACATGCGACCACAGAATATCCGTTTTCAGATTTCATAGAATAGCAAATACCAGGCTTTTAAAATTAGGGAGGATAATCAAGTTTCAAGTTTAGCCATTACAATATCCAAAAGAGCTGAGAAAAAGTTTAGACAGATGAAGTCATGCAACAAACAATACTCCATAGATATGAATGACGAATAGCGAAAAAAACAAAACAAAACAAAACTCATTTCACGCAAATTCAAAGACAATCTCATTCCAAACGAACTCCATCATCATCACAAAGTTTCAATTTTTACTTCACATGAGAAGAGCCAGGATGGAAAACAACTATGGGGTTTCATGTAAGAACAACACAGAATCCATTGAAATCAAGTAAAAGTTGGAGACATGGCTTAAGAAAACACAAAACAATGAGAATGCAGAATCAAAATGTTGGGAAAAAGAGAAATACCTCTCATTGCGATTAAGACGGGCTCCAAAGTAGAAAGAAACAGAGAGCAACCAACAATCACTGTGAACAGCAACAAGAGAAAGCCAATCTTTCCTCTGCATACCATCTCTAGCGAAATTGATACCAAGAGCAGGCTCAGGTAGCTCCGGAGGCACTTCCTCTGCTGGTAGATTCACTTCCCATGACTCATTAGGGTGTCCGTACAAACACAAATTCTCCTTTTCTATAACCACAAACACCCAAAAATTGAAATCAAATCTCAATAAAACACATAAAAGGGTATCTAAAAGTCGAAATCTTTCATACCCGGATCGCATTGAGAGTAAAAATCATCAACATCTGGAAAAAATCACAAAAACGAACAAGTTAAAGGACGAATCCAAAGGCATTACGAAGAAATCTGGGAAATTTAGAGAAAGAGAGAGAGAGAGGATTTAGACCTTTAGTGAGAGCACGAAGAAGAGCGGCACGACGAGCGGAATAATCTTTGAAGATCTCTTCAACGGTGCGAGGGTTAGAGGAAACGGCTGCGGCGGCCATATCTCTACAGATTTTTATAAGATTTATAGATCAGTACTAGTTGACAAGGATCGATGTCTGTATCAATGGTTTTTGAGACCCGATGCGTTCGGGCATGAAGAGAGAGAGAACAATAGATATGGAAGGAGATGGAGAGAAGCAGACGGAACAAGAAGGAGAAGAAAAATAAGAGAGAGAGAGAAAATAAAAACTTTATTTTTATTTTTGGGAGTTTGGTTGCGTCAGCGAAAAGGTTTGGTAGTAGACGAAGATGCGTCGCTTTTTAGGTAAATGGCATTTTAGTTGGGCCCTTAAGTGTTAGGTTTTAGGCCCAAATAAGTCCAATCTCCTAAGCGACTTTTTTGTTATCGGCCCAAATTTAGTTACTTTGTGATTTTACCTTCAAAACACTAAACCCCTGTCTGGAGGAGTGTTATGTGATGAGTTTCAGACATTTGTTAATGTCTGTAAAATGTAAACAAGAAAAAAAGAAATTACTTGAACACAAACTTGGTGTGTTTCTGTGATTTAAGATTTAGATAAGTATAAACTTTAAAATGGTAACGTTTTTCGAGCGAAACTGAATCAGATTATAGCAGAGACACTTGTAATGTAAACAATCTAAAGCAAAGCTTTATCACATTAAGACAGTGAATTATGTGAAGATAGGGTCTTGTTGTTGTTGTTGTGTGTGTTGAAATGTTTAGTCCCATTGTTCTTCCCAGAAATAAGTCCATTCTGAAGAATTTACTGTCTGTTTGCCATCTGCTGATACAAGATCATAAGGAGAGTCATCTGCGAATTCTGTTGGCATTGATTTCCAGTGAAGTGATGGATGCCATTCCGCTTCTTTAACCACTCTTAGTATCTCTCCCGCTACTATTTTGCTTCCTTGTGCTGACAAATGAATCCCGTCTCTGTAACAAACCAGACTATACCGTTAAAACATTTCAATGAACATCGTCGATACTCCATTCCCGGTTATCGCATTTGGAAACTCTGAGAAAGTCATATATATCAAAGGTCTCTCTATATTTCTTCAGAACTCAAAAAATACTTACGTGAAGCAAACAGTTTTCCAGTCATCTGCTTTCTGAAAAGTAGAGAAGAGATCAACTACTTCTAGGCCGAGTTCTTGGCACAGCTCTACACAAGCATCTGAATAAGTCTTGCAGAGGTCGTTTGTGCGGATTACCTCGCTCAAGTATGGGCTTGTGAGAGAAAAAGAAGCACATCTATATTAATAAGGCCGGAGAGAATAAGGAGAAACAGAGAGATAGTGAAGAAATTCAGGGAAGTTACCTTTGGTTCTGGCGAACTTTAGCCTCATCCACTGGAGGAGAACTAAGAAATATGATTCGGGTGAAGTCTGAAAGGCTCTGAAACAGAAAATAGAGGAAGAAATTAGCACTTGAAATGGCTTTTAAACGTGACTGACAGGAGATAAATAATAAATCTAACAATTATAAAGGAAGTATAAACCTGAAGATGAAGAGCGATCTTCTTCATGTTATCAACATATTCAGTAAGTGGTACATGAGGTCCTAGTCCAGACGAGTGAGGCGCCATTGAGTCGTTTCCTCCAAAATAGACAATGACCAGAGAAGGTTGTACTGCAGCATCCTGCATCCGTAACAAGTTGCAATTTTTAGGCGACAAAGTGGAAGAAAACAGAAGCTTTGAATATGATGGTTTTCTACAAAGTTAAGCTCATTCTACCAAATTTTTTTTATAATGGGTAAGAGAAAACAGCTTGAGATATCAAGAAAACTCGGATGAAACAGATTATGCTTAAACAGAGACATCTCCCTTGAAACAGATGCAGAGTCTTGTATGCTAAATCAAAGACTATGCAACTAAAATAGCCACTTGTGTAATCCTTTTGGGGTACATTTTGAACTAGTAAAATAATGTTCACAAAGAATTCTTACTAGGTCAAATGATAAGCACACATCAACCTATACGGACTAATATAAAGACCTATAAAACGCTGAATCTTTATCATAATCTAGTATTGAAGAAACTAATAGTCTAAAGAGAGAAGAAGCAAAAAAAAAGGGAGTTGAAAGAGTACCTTGGGGAACACTTGGTCGACAACTTCCAAAGCACGAGAAGAGTTCCATCCATAATATCCTCGCAGAATGATGTCGGCCTATACACATAACATCCAAATGGAGAAATAACATTATGGTTCGCATAATACACGCTTACAATCGTAAAACAAAAGACGAATTTCAATGAACAAATGTATAGTTAGGGAAAATAATAAATAATACAGAGTAATTAGAATAAGCGATCTACTTGTAGAATCAACGCTCTAGTAATCTAACCAAGGATGAATATCGAATCCAGAAGCCACAGAGAGAGAGAGATTGATGAATCTGACGATACCTTACGAGCGTAGACCTCGGAAAGAATGGCGCCCCAACCACCATGGCCAAAGCTCATCTGAACAATGGAAGATCCAAACAAAACGATCTGAGGCCGCGCGGGTCCAACCATTGTCTCCTTCCTAACCTCTCTGTTCCTCTGTTTCAGAGCTGAAGACAGGCCGTTCTTTCTCCCACCGCAAAAGCTAATCGTCCGGTGAAGATGAACAAACCTGAGCGATCCTCTCTCTCACTCTTTGTCGTAAGGTGCGAGATTAAATGCATGAACGTCTCGTTTTTTCTTCTTGTTTTTTGATTATTATAACAGACAAATAAAAGAAGAAAAAAACAATAAAAAAACAAACAAAACAAAACCTTTTGTTATATCATCACGTGCATTACTGTTATTTCCTTTTTTAAGGATTTGTTTCTCATACTAGTTTTCTCTTTTTGTTTCTCAAAGTATTTTTTACTTGAAATGCTCTCTACCAAAAAGTAAAATGATGAGAAATCTTTTCTTTCTTTTTCAATATATATGAAAATCTTAGTTTAAGAATGAATATCTCTTGTATAAGCTTTGGAAAGAAACAAAGTCAAGAAGAATAGGGTACTAAATAAAGAGATTGGGTAGAGAGAGAGATTTATGAGCAATAATTCAAATGATATGGTCGTTGGTTGGTAAGTAAAGGAACACTGAATTAAAGGAGCACCAAATATAGATCAACCATATTTTTGAACTCTTCATTCAATGTCTCACCTTCTTTCTTTATATGTTATATATATGGATGGTTCAACAAATAACCACGTGAACATGTTGAAGTGATTACATTGAACGTTTAGTAACTAGCATCTATCATTGGTCATAGTTTCATAAGAGTATATATAATACAGAAATGAAATAAATTTCATTATAAAAACAAAACATATTGCTGTCAAAACTGTTTTTAAGACCAAAGACTATAATAATAATGTAACTGCTCAGGTTAGTGAGTGAACTTAGAGAACTCAATGGAGAGGGAAAAAAAAAAACTAAGAAGAAGAAAAGAAAGACTAACTCAGCAACTCAAAAATCTAGTGCTCCGGATTTGGATGAGCAGCTACCAGATGTGCCATACGATGTTCCACTGGACCCGTCTACAGGGGCTTGATTCAGACACTCTAGAGCCAAGAATCTTCTCTTCTTCAAGCTCATTGAGAAGGTTTTTGCCTCAAGAATTACAGGCACCTGTTCCATTAAACAATTCAGATCAAACCAGTGGTTTAGGACCATAGTGAATCCATTTTTTCAACGGTTTCTAAGCAAGTTCATGTCATTCTCATCAAAAGAGAGAAAAATGGATTAGATGGGGATTTCTGGATAAGTTGTTCAGTAGACATTTTGAATTTCATCAGACTTTTATCCATTGAATATGTTTTTTTGACTTGGCAAAATACAAAGGGGTTCTTGCTTACAGGTTTCAGGGTAATAATATCCCTATATAAATTGAGAATTACACAATTTGTAAATACCTGTGTGTTGATACGAGCAACCTTGTGTATGTTGAGGAATCCATTTATATCCTTGTAGCCAGTGAGGAGTTTCTCCAATTCCTTGTCACCATCTGGAAAAAAAGGCAAGGATACTTGTCAAGAAACAACTATGATAATCTATTTATGAATAAGAAAATCAGGGAAAGCAAACCTGGGATTGCTTTGATAGAGAGCAAGGTATCTGCCATATGCTGCAGTCTTTTAGAGGAAGATGGGGAGAGCAGGGAAGGCGGGAAAGTAACAATGGCTACCGCATTTGAAACCATAAGCATACTTTTCAGCAATCTTATGAATGAGAGCATGTCTGATTCCTGTGTTGATAGAAACAAAATGTCAAAAAATCAACAATATAATACATAACGACGTGATACTGGTACAAGCTTCAGCTATCATTAACTATAGAGTCAAGAGAATTTTCGTTAGAAAGCATTGTTGACTTGATATAGGCTAAAAGTTCCAGAAAACTCTCCTAATTACCTTTTCAGAATACTCACACAGGGGAGAGCAAAAAGACTGGATTGCGATGCGGCCAATAGATGCAATGTTACTGCTGTTTCTGTGGGAAACAATACACAGGTTCTTAAGAAAAAAAGGACAATCTACTTAACAAAGCCAGTAAATAAGAGAAGAATTTGAACAATAACTGACTCAGTAACAAACTAAAACAATATAAACAAACTGAGCTTGGAAGTATAAGAGAGATGTAAAAAGAATTGAGCTTGAGCAGAATTTGCTGCATAGGTATGACCAACAAAATTTATTGATTCGAAACTAGAGCGAGTAATTGAGATCAAATAAGAAAGGATGCCACACAACCTTGGAAATTTTGATAAAAACGTAGCACAGTGGTCCTGAGCAATGGAAAGATCTGAAGAGTCTAACAGACTGACACAATCTATGGGCCGTCCGCTCAGAAATTGCCTCTCCAAGGGCTTTCTCATATCAAAGTCATTGGAGTAATCATCTGATCCAGAATAGGTAAAGAGGATTATGTTTCCAAAGAATGATATCTAACTTACTAGTAGCTCAATTTATTCTTGAATGATATGCAAATGAATATATAACCGCACTAACTAAATTACCAATAGCATTCTTCTGGTTTTCCAAATACTTCCGATACTGCCAAGCAATCCTCAAGCTCTCTCCCTACAGAATTGACAAAAGTGCACACTACCCAATTTTTAACTAGCCAGGAAAAAGGCAAACAGAACGAAGGTACAGACAAGAAAGTAGCACCTGATCAGGGTCGGGCGCAGTAGGCTTATCCTCTTTGGATGATGCAGGATGCGGCAAAGTACCAAGAAACCCTTTTGGATCTTTTGAAGGACTAGCATAAAGAAGTGGTTGATTGTTAACAAGCCCCTGAGACATGTAAGTTCTTAACAGATCCATATGATGCGGTGCTTCAGGATCTTCCATTACCATTACTAAGCTTCCCAAAGGATACCCACCACCTAGTATCCCTGGAAAAGTAATAAAATACAAACCTTTTAGCCCCAAAACCAGACTCTCTTATCCTCATGAGACTTGATGTGTAAATAAAAAGGAGAAAGCTCACTGTCAAGATCACGAATCCCTGACGATATAAAAGCTGTGCCATTAGGACCACTTTTGAGACCAGGAATTTGAGGCGATGACACAACTGATATGTTGCGAGAGAAGCTGCTACTACTACGAACGTTTGGTGCAGCCATAACCGAATTAAGTAATCACACACGGAACTCAGCTCCAGGTTCAAAATCTAGAAAATCCCAAACCAAAAAAAAACAAACAATCAATAATCCGTTACTAAATTCCTCTATACCCACAATGAATTCACTACTTTCTATTCATTCAGACATTTCATCGAACAACTGTCACGCAGCTGAAACTAAAATCGTCGACTAACAATATAGCTAAAGATTCATATTGATGGGAAACCTAGAGGCTATAAATCAAATATTACCAGCTATTTTCTAAGTAACAGAAAGAGAAAACTCAAAGGCTTCGTCTTTGCTACACGTTTGTGAAGATGGTCTCAGAAGTAGGAATCTTTTCTCGCACCAATTCAGGTGCTCTTTGTCGTCTCCGGCGACTAACTTGGACGAAGCAGAAGGAACCCAGAAAAGGTTTTTGCTTTTTAGTCCAATAGAGACTCTTGCTCGTCTAGAGGGTTTAATATGCAAAAGATTTTTCGTAATTCGCATAAAAAATTAAGTTCCGTATATTCCAAGGCCATCCATGACTTTTTGTCAGGTCCACGTTACTACAAGGAAAAATAAAGGTGAGGACTTTATTTTTGTAATATCGTCAAAGAACACTTTATATGATTTTTCTCTATTTTAAAGTTTCTTCCTTTTTCATCTAAAAATCGGCAGAAAATCCTAACTCCAGTCTTGCGTAATTAATGATCGTCTTCCCTTTTATCACACACTCTTTTATTATTTTGCTCAGCAAAAGATTTGATTTTTTTTTTGCTTTTATAGATTCTGGGAATAGTTTAGAGATGGGGAGATTGTTCTTGGTGAATTTGGAAGGCAAGTCTTACAGTTGTAAGCACTGCAAGACCAATCTTGCTCTCTGTGATGATGTCGTCTCTAAGGTTTGAATCTGAGCTAAATCTTAATTTGGGTTATTGGGATTTATCTCCTCTGATGATCATATCATCATTTGGGGTCTCTTTTCACTAGGATTGTGTTTTGAAAATTGCATAAATTAGATGATCTAATTTGATTGCCAAAATCATATACTTTTTGATGATATCTGGAATCTGGATGATCATGGATACATTAATCATGATCAGTTAAAAAAAGGAGCTAGAATTGGGGATATACTGACTGTTCTGCATTCTCATTAGATCAACTTATGCTTCAAACATTGTTAGACTCTTTCTCAGTGATACTGGATTGCGATTAGATGCTAAATGCAATCGATTAGTCTAAGTGCTTATGGTTCAGACATTGTAAGACTCTTTCTCCTCTTGTAATGGTGAAAAGATTTGCAATGTCTCTTAGTATTTGTGGCATATAGAAGATACTAAAGACATTCCTGCATTCTCTTTCCGTATAGTGATATAATTGGTGGTTAAGCTGTGTTAGATGCTGCTATATGCAATCGATTAGTGCTTATGGTTCACTTCAATACATTGGAACACTCTCTCCTCATTTGATTTGGAGTGTGTGGTGTTTCTTGCTTTTTTTACATGGCTCCACAATTTCATTTTGTTATGAATCTCTTCTACTTGGCTTCACAATGTCTTAGTATTGTGGCATATGCAAGATACTGACAACATCTTGTTTGTCTATTTGTTTACAGTCTTTTCAGTCCCGACATGGGAAAGCTTACCTCTTCAGTAAGGTGTAAGTTTTCTTCTCCAAGTTTGATTTGGTGTTTTTTGCTAGCCAGATTTGAAGAAACCCGAAGATCCTTTTGATGGATAGGACGAGCTATGCATTTTCATCAGTTATGGATTTGTGTGAACAGAGTGAATGTGTATGCTGGCAAGAAAGAAGATAGGATGATGATGACGGGAATGCATACGGTGGTCGATATTTACTGTGTCAAATGCGGCTCTTATGTTGGATGGAAATATGTATGAAAACATCAAAATGTTTATTCTTATTCTTCCTCTCTTGGTCTTCTGCATTCGGCTCTTGCTTGCTAATCTAATCTAACCAATTATTGTTGTTCAGGAGTTTGCTTTTGAGAAGAATCAAAAGTACAAGGAAGGAAAATCTGTTCTCGAAAGGTTAATACCCGATTAATCATAACCGCTGATGTATCTTCTTTGACAGAGATACTTGAGATGATGCATTTGTTCATATTCTTGACAGGTACAAGGTCTGGGGTCCAGATGGGAACAATTATTGGGTGGCTCAAGAAGTTGAAGCCGGAGACAGCGATACTGATGATGCTTGATTCTCATCATTCATATCTGATTTGTACATTCCCTCCAACTCTTTCATTTTTCTTTATTCTTTTTCCTCATTTTGTAAACCATCTATCTTACATTAGAACAGCTTCCGAGACCAATTGTTTGGTCATTGCTGCAACTACTTTGGACACATAAGTTAAAGATCTCATTATCTTATTTGCAGCCTAAGTTTAGTTTGTTTCCAGAGTTCTTTACTTCATGAACAGGTACAGAGTTTAATTATACTAACACTCTCTGTTTTACGCGGTTTGGTTCAATTTGATTTGAGCAAAATGGGAAATTAAAACTTTATTTATCCGAGAGAATAATATTATGGGAAAAATGTAACAATTATAGATTATATATTTTTTTGGGTATCATGTGATCAAAATAAGGAGACACATGACAACACTAATATTGTTAATAATGTTGCAAAATGCTTTCAACTGGCTTGAGTTAAGCACTTAAGCTTAATGTTACCGGAGTTCATACACCATTATCTCCGATAGCTCGGCCCCAACAACTTTCCTGTAACTAACCAACATCGATTCGAGTTGTTTCTGAACCACTGGATTCTTGAACCGCGGTATATCCTTCAAGTACAATTTTTACAAAGATTGAGAATTTGATTATCTGGAAAGAAAACAGGAGAGAGCAATGATAGTGATACTGATAGTACCTTGTATCGAAGTCGAGGTCCATTAAGACTGATAAGGATATTGGTAATGTCACTCCGGTTTCTGCTACTGCTAGAGTCTGAGTCTGAGTCTTCATCAGAGTTATACATTTCATCATCATCATCATTTGTATCCCCTTGTTCCATGTCTTCATGTTCACTCGTAGATTCCAATAGGGTTTCAGAAGCTTGAGGTGATGATGATGATGAAGAAACCTTACTGATATTGGACAAGACGGAATAAGGCTTTTTATCAAGCAGAGGCTTGGCTACTTCGAATGGAACCCATCTGAGAACAAAATACAAGAGAATCAGTTATATGCTCTCCACAACTAACAAGAATTTGATCTTAGTTTTGTGGTTTAAGGAACTTACTGGTACCGGAGAGGGCATAGAAGCTCAGACGGACGATAGGCTGCTTTATATCTCATCTTGTTACAGGAATGTATGTAATAGCCAAGATAGTAATACTCAAGAGTAGAGCAATGAGCTTGGTTCTGTTTTACCCAATCGATTTCTTGCAGGGCTGAGTAGTTTCCAAGAGACAAGGATGCGAAATCCGGATCCCAGAACAGGTATTTACTAGACAAACATTTAGGAAGAATATCAATCACCCCAACAGCAATTAGACGGTCATCAACTCGGTATTGTTGATGGAAAGAACCAAAGCCACAAAGAGGAATCTTTTCTTCATCATCATAACCTGAAGAAGGAACTTCAGTGAGCGGAGTGTCTACCAAAAACCGTTTGTATGAAGTTTCTGAGATGCTCTCCGGCTTATCATTATGCACTTTCATTTGATACCGTTTGTATAATTCATATTCCTCTGGTTCAAAACTCGACCTTTTCAAGTGCATCTCCAGCTTCCGCTTTCTTGCATGAAGCTTGTTCGAAGAAGACTTTATTGTTGTAGCACATAGGCTTTCTTCACCTTCATTTCTATCTGAGGAAGTAACTTGGGTAGCTGAAAGGAAGTTGATATGACCCTTGGAGACCTTAACAGAAAAACCAGTAAACTCTCCAACCTTATTCATTGCACTTAACAACTTCTCAGAAACAGCCTCTGGTGATAATCTGTTTTCTTCTACGTTTTTGCCTTTCTCCAATGTCTGTGTGTGTTTCATAGCAGCTACTATTGGAAAAGCAATGTTGCTGGTGTATAAGAGGTCTTCTGACCCTTCAGCTAGTTTCTTCCTTTTAGCAGAAAAAACTTTCTTTACTGAAGCTTTGGGAATCTGAACATTAGAAGGAAACTCACCACTCTGTATGCATTTTTGTACCGCATTATCAATTTGTTCAGACAAATCTTTCATGATTGGTTCCAGTTCATTGTTTTTTTCTCTTTTAGCAGCTCCAAGTGATTTTTTCACTGACACTGAAACTTCACGGGAGAAAGAGACATCTTGATCTTCTGTCTGCTCACTCGGCTTCGCATCTAGTTCACCATCCAAAAACCTTTGTACACAACATCACAGAAACAGTTCAACCAGAAATTTTAAAGGTAAGAGGAAAGGTTTTATGACATAACTGAAAAAAAGATCTTGGTACAGTTTCCATATGCATCCACAGAGATGCATATACCTTTCTATTCTTCTACGCACTCGCTGCTGCTCCTTAGAAGGGACAAAATCACTTGCTTTCAAGCGGATTGTATAAGAAGGGCAACAAGTCTTCTCCATCTCAGGTTTGTAAAGATAGCAGCCAGATCGTCTCCATCCACTGTCAAGAAGAGCTTTTAAAAAAAAAAAAAAAAACCCAAAAAA
>Ga0041059_1000982_pt1 | contig 22568 bp, 20 predicted proteins | sample AraColnosormetaG_FD_56232 | JGI IMG/M metagenome (GOLD analysis project Ga0041059, IMG submission 56232) | Arabidopsis roots microbial communities from North Carolina, USA - Col MF nosort | ecosystem: Host-associated > Plants > Roots > Unclassified | place: USA: North Carolina | collected... | reverse complement strand
ACTTGATCTTAACTTTTTCTGATATCTTGAATGTAACAATGCAACAATGAATTGGCAACGACGCCAAATTGATAAGTAGGTTTTTTAGGCCTACTTATGTGCTGAAGAGTGGTGTGTTCAGTTCAATTCCCCTTGAACACTAACACGTCAATGTAGCTATAGGGGGTGTCAATCCAGTCTACTGTTATTGCTAGCAATCGAGATGTGTATAAAAGCAACTAAGTCAAGCCAGATTATAGAAATGGTTGGTTTCTAGTAACAATCCTAGGTCAGGATTCAAACAACAAAAATAAGAACTTAAAAGCCCTACTCGATCATTGGGTCGAGTAGAACCAACAGGCAACAAATTTAAGAACTAAAATGCAATCAACAGGTGACACAAATAACAGGTAAATAAAAGTGCAATCAAGGAGTGAATACAAATAAATCTAAGAATAATAGAAGTTCTAGGGATGGATTCATTGATAAGGGCAACTCTAGGGTTCATCAGGTGGCTAACAGGCGAAAGGCAGATACCCTAGACGATAGATTCAAAAACCAGGTCAATCCACTCTTGTGACAGAGACCCCCACAACTCTACCACTTCTTAATCTCAACTCTCGTTGATGAAACATAGCAGAACAAGGTTTAAGCAACAATCTACCAAAGTCAATAAGCAGTCTAGCCAATCTCTTGGTATAGAGTCTACAAATCTCCGGAATTCGTAGATCATGCATCCATTTGAACGTCTTTTGGACGCTGGATACCTATGGTAGAATTTCCACATTAGCCAGCGAAAACCGCATAGGGGCCAACGAATCCAGAAGGGATCTAACCTAATCTTAACCACCTAACTAACCTAGAGATTACCCTAATCTAATCCATCCTCAAGAACCCTAATCACTACTCAAGCAACATAACTAAGAACTCAAACCCAGAAATTACAAAAATCATATCAAAATGTAGATCTAAACAAGCTAAACAACTTTACTCAAGGAACTAAGTGCAAAAACAAAATATATTAAGAGTAATTAAGTTTTGAAGATTCAAGAACACAAAGAAAAACTAAGAGATAAAAGCTAGATCCATTGGACAAATCCCAAAGTGATCTATTTATACTAAATTTTGAAAACCCTAGATTCATTTGAAGACAAGAGAGTTGAGGCGGTTTGGACGATTGCTCGATCTTGGGGATCGAGTAAACAAGGTGCTGTAAAGTCTGCACCTTTGCCTCCATGTTCCGAGTGATCAATTGGTCGAGTAGATGCTTATCCTCTCCTATTCTTATGCTAAGATGTCTGGTTGAGTGGAGAATGAGGAGGATCAGAAGACGCTTTGATAGATCAACAAGTCTTTTAGAGTAGGTCGCCTTTGGTCGAGTGATTGGGTCGAGTAGGGGATCGAGTAGGAGGGTTGAGTAGTGTCTGCTGCCTCCTCTGTGGCTGCCTGGATCGAGTAAAAAGGTCGAGTGGTTGCTCTGCTGCTTCCCTCCTGGCTTGATAGAGTAGAGGGTCGAGTATAATCCTTGTAAACTCCTTCTGCACCTGAAAACACACCAAAACATGCAATATGTATGCAAGATGATCCTAAATGCCTAGGTGTGCAAAATAAGCTAAATGTGATGCAAAATGATATGAAATAATGAGTGATCACTAAGCTAAATGATGATAAATACATGTCTAGAATGAGTAAAATACAATGTTATCAAGCTTCCAGTTTCCCTTACAGTGAGAGATTTGATCGCACATCCTATCCTTCAGCTTTGCTTCAAACTATATCCTAACTCTCTAGTTTATTGCACGGTCCCAGTTGTATACTTGCTACAAAACAGACAGAAGATATATCAAAAAGTGCAATCAAGTCAAAAAATTAACACAAGAAAACATAGTCACATCATCTTTACACAACAGCCAAATACAAAGCACTCAAATTTCTAAATTAGCACAAGATAACAAGACACCAATTGCACTTACCGCAAAAGTTTCAAACCAACGAGTGATCACTAGTTGCGGTGTCATTGTCCAATTAACATGTGGTTCTTTGAAATCTCTCTTAAATATGCTGCGGACAGTGCCAGCAACAGAAGGGTCTTCGTTAAACCTAAAAAAATAATTCAATCGGACTAATTAGTATAATCATCTAAAACCAAAACATTTTACCAGATTGTTATGCTAAACCAAACAAAACATCTACACAACTAACCCTAAAACCAGAATAGAAACCAAAATATTTTACCAAATTATTATGCTAAACCAAACAAAACATCTACCCAACTAACCCTAAACCATAATAGAAACCAAAACATTTTACCAGATTGTTATGCTAAACCAAACAAAACATCTACACAATTAACCCTTAAACCATAATAGAAACCTAATTATTGTTCGAATGAAGGACATCAACCTACCAAAGAGTTTCCAAAGGACGATTAAGGTCTACTCTCGTCAGAGATGCACGACCGGGACTATCAAGCAACTCATCAAGTGTCAGGTTGTTGAAACGCCCAGATATAGGATTAGGATGATTATTAGAAGCTTGAGGCGATTGATTTTGATGTGTAGAAGAAGTCCCATGCGCTTGAGAGTTTTGATTGGTTGGAGTCAGAGAAGAGGAGGGAAGGCTTCTACCATGAACCGTCGAGTTGTTCTCTTCACTGAGAGGCGAAGAAACACGTTGTTGCTGCTGCTGCGACCAGAATCTTGAGTAATCGTTCCCAGAAAATGACATCCTTCAAAAAATCGATTATTTGCAGATCCTTTATAGCAATTGCCTCTTTTTCAAGTATTCGATTTCACATTCGTATATTACGGGCATCAAAGCTTTGGAACAATTTTTCATAACCTAGTAACTCATAAAGAGGTTATTTTTCCAAATTTACTCTAAAGACAATTTCTTAAAGATGAATTTCACCAAATCAATATCATAATTTAATTTAAATTTCATTCCGAAAAGTATATATTGTAGAAGTTCTATCATTTTGATTCCATTTAAAAAAAATCTGTTAAATAATGATAATGATTGTTTTTAAAAAAATTTCTTAAATAAAATCTATAAAATCAATTCTTTTTGTTAACACTATAAAATCAATTCTTGTGATATTTTTCTTAAGACTTTTATATTCCATTGCCATTTATTTCTCCTATTTACTTATTCACTAGATATTGACCCGCGGTGCGGGTGTATATATTCACTGAAAAGTTATAGATATTTTTTTATAGGAATTATTATTGGTATATGAATAATATATTCTTAAATTTTTTATTTATCTAAAGCTTGGATAATTTATGTTTTATGTTCTCATATTTGTTGTATATTAATTTATTATTAAAGTTCGGTACTTTTTTTGTGGTTTTGTTTTTTTTAGAGGTAAAAAATATTTAAAACTTGTATTATCTAATGAATGTGTAACGTGGAAATTAATATTGTAAAATAAATTTGTTATATTTGGTTTAATTAGAAAAAGGAGAAATCGAAGTGTATTTTCTGCCCCTACCAGAGACTGACACGTGGTACACTGCGACTTGATATTTTTGTTAGAAAGTTAAAAAAATTATTTCAGTTAATATATTTATATATGAATAATATATTAAGAAGTATATCACAGGTCTATATTTTTTATCAAAAATAAATTTTTGTTTTTAAGATGATGTATAGATATATGCTATTGTTTGTTTTATGTATGATAGAACTCGGAATGATTTTTATAACTAAAAGATTTGAAATTTAGTGTTATATTTATTCTGTTAATATTGTTAGTTTTGGTTAGTTTTTAAAATTGTATAATTGTATCTTGGTTTTTAATTCTAGTATTTCACCCATAGTATATATCATCATGTCTTAATATTGACCCAAACTCATCCCACCATATAACTCCGTCTCGTAAAATTAAACATCATTTTGTCATTTTCGATATTAAAAGTTTTTTTAAGTTTAACATTTTAGAATTATAAATATTTAAAATGTTTTATAAATTTTAACATTTCAAAATTCTTAAAATTTGTAATATTTAACTTTTAATAAAGTTTAAATATTTATTAATTTTTGAAATTTTTAAAGATTCAATTATGTAAAATAAAGAAGCAAAGTAACCTGAATAACACTTTTAATTTTGGATGTCTGATAAATCAAGCTTTCGACTTATTCATATTCAAAATCATATTGATTCTTTTTATAATAAGACTCTGAAACATTGCCCAATTTCTTAAGCAATGTGGGACCTTTTATACTAATATTTTTTCTTCATCGATGGAGTAATATATGTCTGTTTTTAAAAATTTGAATTACATCATATGTAGAAAAAATCTAATATTTTATTAACTGTATCTATTTTATGTAAAATCAAATAATTTAGATATAAGAACAAATAAAAATGAATGAAAATCATATATTTATATTTAATGTCGATGGAGAGATTTTAGGAAATTAGCAATTAATTTTGAAAGAGTTAATTCAACTAATTAATGCAATTCAACCAATTGTAAGTTTTTAGTTATAAATTATTTGTCTGAGATTAAATTTGTAAGGATTAATATTGAAATTAGTAAATAGGTGAGGGATTTTTGGCCAAAAATCCTACCAAAAATGTATATGTTGATATTGTTTATTCCAGAGGAAAAAAATATAGTTTTAGGGTTTTATAGAGAAACAAAGCTTCTGTCCGATTTTGACAGCAATCTAGCCGATGAAACCGATTTACATTCCTCTTAATCTCCAGATTAATATACTCTTAAGATTACCTATGAAATCTTTATTGAGATTTCGATGCGTCTTCAAGCTTTGGTCAACTATCATCACCACCCAAGATTTCGGAAAAACAGCACTTTAATATTACTTCTTCCTCAGCTCCTCGAATATTACTTTAAAAGATCACGACTAAAAGAATCTGAGCTTCAGCAGTACACTTTGATTGAGGTAGAGAAGGTAATGCACCAATATGAACACTCACTAACTGAGTTCAAAGATATGCCTAAACCAGATTTAGACGTTATCAATGAACTAGGTAACAGCCTGTTAACCCAAGAGTCACAATACAATGTACACAAGGAAAAGAAAGATCACATCAAACTTTTCAGCACTTTGAATGTTCAACAAAAGGAGGTTTATGATGCAGTTATGGAGTCAGTTGAAAATGGTTTGGGAAAATTATTTTTTCTATATGGTCCTCGTGGAATAGGGAAAACGTACCTCTATTCAACCATCATTTCTATGTTGCGATCAGAAAAGAAAATTGTCCTCCCAGTCGCTTTGTCAGGCATCGCAACATTACTACTACATGCAGGAAGAACAGCACATTCACGCTTTAAGATACCCTTGGATGTCAATGAAGATTCAATATGGCATATAAGGCCAGGAACGATGCTTGCAGAATTAATTGAAAAAATAGATCTTATCATATGGGATGAGGCACCCATGACACATAGGTACGCATTTAAAGCGCTAGACAAAACATTACGAGATTTGATGTCCATGGAAAAAACAGAAGCTAAGGACCAACATTTTGGAGGCAAGACCGTTCTACTAGGTGGGGACTTCAGACAAACGCTACCAGTTATTCCACAAGGTTCTCGAGCCGATACAATCTTAGCATCAATTAAACAATCGTACTTGTGGGACTCTTGCAAAGTCTACTCCCTAAAACAAAACTTGAGACTTCAAGAATCAGAAGAAAAATTTTTTTGCTACATGGCTACTAAGCGTTGGAGATGGAAATGCAACCACCACAAGTGAAGAAAGACATGAAGATGAAGGTCAGATAAAGGACATTGATCCTAAGTTCATAATGCAATTAACTGGACATCATTTGCAGGATATATATTTTAAGCCACAAATGCAGATAAGAGTTTATCAGAAAGTACTTATGCAAACATTACAGAGAGAACGATCTTAACACCAAGAAACGAGACAGTCGATGAGATTACTAATTACATGTTAACACAACTGCCAAGAACATCAAATAAATATTTTAGCTCAGACAATATAGGCAAAGCTGACACAATATCTACAGACTATGAGTCCTTATACACGGTTGAGTATTTAAACTCACTAGAATTTCGAGGACTACCGAAACATAAGTTGACTTTGAAAGTAGGAGCTCCAATAATGCTGCTTCGCAACCTTAATCAAAAAGAGGATCTATGCAAATGCAATGGTACAAGATTAATCATAACACGTTTGGGAAAACGATTGATTGAGGGCGAAATAGTCACAGGTACACATGCTGGTGAAAGGTCATTCTACCACATACAATTTTATCACCACCTGACACAAAGCATCCTTTCTCTCTTCGAAGAGGTCAATTCCCAGTAAGAGTATGCTATGCTATGACAATTAACAAAATCCAAGGACAAAGCTTGAAATCGTTGCTGCTCTATTTACCACAACTAGTTTTCAGTCATGGCCAGTTGTATGTGGCGCTTTCACGTGTAACATTTCCTACAGGTCTAACCATTCTAAAACCACATAATGATGCAGAGAAGACAGTAAAAAATATTGTTTACAAGGAAATTTACAACGGGCTACCTACATAGTATAACCATATACGATTGTTTATTATTATTATTATTATTATTATTATTATTTTCTTACCAGATACGATATTTAATTTTATATTATTAATGAAATTAACTTTCTTTCAATTTGGGTTCAAAAATTATTATATTCTGTATAAATCTAAGATTTATATATGTCATCTATATTTTACCTNTAAGAATATATTTGTTATCTGCCATATGTAAACTTCTTGCANATGTTCCTTAGNTGTANCTAGCGTTTGCGTTAGTGTCTTCAATACCCAAAGATGATATCCAAGTTCTTAAGGTTTCCATCTTTTACCCCATTGTTCTNGGTAAAGAAAAAACGAAGCATCATACTTTAATAGTGGAGATTGTTGACAATAAATAAAGATTTATTCAATTTTATCAACGTTAAAATTAACTATGTAACCAACATCAAAATTATTGGTATAAGAATATATTTGTTATCTGCCATATGTAAACTTCTTGCAAATGTTCCTTAGTTGTAGCTAGCGTTTGCGTTAGTGTCTTCAATACCCAAAGATGATATTCAAGTTTTTAAGGTTTCCATCTTTTACCCCATTGTTCTTGGTAAAGAAAAAATGAAGCATCATACTTTAGTAGTGGAGATTGTTGACAAGAAATAAAAGTTTATTCAATTTTATCAACGTTAAAATTAACTATGTAACCAACATCAAAATTATTGCTATGTACAATTAATCACAATATATCTGAACCACAAAGCGAGTATCATCAAAAGAGAGACTAAATCTCAAAATCGACTATAATCTAAAGAATAGGTGAACATACAATGATCAGAGGATTTGAAGATGATGATACAGATAAGATTTCTTGAGATTGTGACAATATGAGCCTGGATTCGGCGGAATCGATTTGAAAAAATGTACGGTCCAACACACCTCATCTCTCATTTGAATGGCTCTGTGTTTCCCCTTAATCGATAGAAAAAAACCAGCTACTCGGCTTCCAAACCACGTCTGCTAAACTGGATTGATTTCCCAAACCCCAAAAATCACTAGGAGTATCACATAAATCAGATCAGATCAGATCAAAATTCTCGAAGTAAAAATCTGCATCTTGCTTTTCATTTTGCAGGGTGGCCTTTGTCTTTCGTGGATTTGTGGATTTGGTCTTCGTTGTATGGTCGACCCAAATGGTTATGTTTGGCTTTGACCTTTTGTTATTTTTTCGGGCAAACAAGTCTTGGCCTTTATAATAGTGTTTACTTCTTTGTTTATCAATAGTTCTTTTAGTATAAATAAAAATCTATTAGTAATATGTTTCACGTATTAAGAAATTGTTTTAGTTGATTAATAGGAATTTTTAAACAAAAATATATAAGACAAACATCGAAAAGCCAAAACATGTACATATTTTGATAATTTAATCTGCAATAATTTCTAAAATATAATGATATATAATATTATTAATATGTTTTACACCATAATTTATATCAAAATTTTTGTCTTACTTATTAAAACAAAATTTTAGATTAAAAACACTTACGTAAAAAGGAAAAATAGTCCTTTTGCATCAATATCATCAATGTATAGTTATTTATGTGATTACTAAAATCGGAAAATTATATTAAATAATCAATAAAAAACAAACTCCCGCGTAGCGTAGTTCTTCCAACTGCACTTGTTTGCAATAGAGATATCACTGGAGACCTTCGATGTTCTCCATGTAGTTTTTGGTCCACAGAGTGTTGATGGCAGATCTATCCAAGTGAGTTGGTTTGGAAGTCTCAATTGAGAATTCATTTGTTGGTAAGTGGAAACAATTATGTTTCCAGCAATTTCCTCCAATCATGGAGATCTTTCATTCATGGTTTTTCTTTCGATGCATTGGCTTCACTTAAGATGAATCTGTTATAAAGTTTGTTTCCGGTGGTCTAATTCACCGACGTTATCTGGGAAAGTCATTTGGGTACTTGATTAAGTAATCAATAAACATATCGTTTCGATTGAAGGAATTGGTCAGATGGTGATGCACTCGCTGTCCTCCGATCAGACTATTCATGTTATGTGTGAAAAAAAACCATGATCACTAACCCGCCACGATGGCAAGGATGCTACAAGAAAACATGATTCAAAACCATTTCAAGCAACATTTGAGTGTGTTTGTTTGATTAGAGTTATACAAAAAAATATTTGAGAGTTTCATCTATAAAATGTTAGCATTTTACGAGTATATCACGAGATGACTTAACATATTTTATATGTTGCATGTAAGGCTTCCGTTTGGAAATCAGGGTTACTTCTACCTATTCATCGAAATTATGACCTATTTCCTTTATTTGGTTCAATTGTTGTATTTGAATGGTGTCATTTATCTAGTAACATTTCTATAATATGATATAATTGATTTGCTGTTAGGAAAAAAAAAACTAAAACCAAATTAATCAGGCTTCTATGCCAATTTATCAAATATCTAAACCAAAAAAATCGTTGAACCAAAACAAAGAGTCTCGATGATTACGTCGTGTTGAATTTTATAACATATATTATATCTTTACATTATCTAAATTTTGTCTTTTGTCCAACTTTTTGTTTTAAAATCCTTCTTTCTTTCCTACTACCTAACTTTTTCTTGTTATTCATTTAATTAAGGATATCTATTTTACTGTTTTTTCTTAATTATATTAATATAAAAATAATAACAATAAATATATGCACTCTATAAATATAATAAATTAACTTTAATGTGTTTTTTACTTCTTAAGGTAACCTCCTAATTAAAAATATAACTCATATTTTGTCTTATTTGCCTCAAGTCTTCATGTGCTTTTATTACCTCGATTTTCGGTCTTTGTATCCTCTAAAGGTATAATATATAGATTAGATTACAAGTATCTTTAAAATCAAAAGGATATCGTTTTATACTCAATCAAATGCGTACACGTCGGAGTGGAATTGATACTCTATCCGAAATTCAACATAATCTAAAGAAATGAGTCCAACAAAGAAATTAGAACCCTAATGGGTTATAGCACCTTTCTTTACTATATAAATAATTTATATGCCAATAAAACAAACATCCATCACAAAGACCAGACCCACAAAAAGATGGATCAAGAGGCTTTTTTGCGTGAGAAGATTGAAAAAGCACAAGCGCAATTGCAAAAGTTGCGTGATGAAAATCGAGTTATGAAGGCTCGAAAAATTATGTGGGGTTGTATCGAAGGAAATATTAATGTGTGTCAACTCGGTGAAAAGGATCTCAAAGATTTGAGTTCTGTTATTGATGACTATCTCAATAGCCTTAAAAGCAGGGTTGAGTACCTTAAGAAGAATGGTGAGTCTTCTTCTTCTTTACCTCCTCGTGTTGTCCCATATCTTAACGTTGAAGAGGATGCGGACGTTCCTTCAATGGATGGTAGCCACCACTAGTCTGAAACTAATCGTTTCGCTACCACCGCTGATGCTTGTGCGCCTAACATCACCAATAATCCTTAGTCCTATGGGGATTTTTTATCCGATTGAAGAATTTAATAATTTGTATTTCTGTTTATTATCATTTTAAAAGTTCAAATTTTGAAGTGATGTTTTATTTTTATTTTTTTTTATTTTGGTAATAATTAAAGGGTTTTCCTTTAAATCGTGTTATGTTATTTCTGATTACAAGGTAATGAATATGCGTGACAAAAAATTAGTTACTCAGAGAAAATATAATCATATCAAAAATAATCAATAGTTTGTAATAGTTTTTGTCTTTTAAAATACGAAAAATAAATCAATAGTACCAGACAATTTATGCCATGTAAGAAAACTTAGATTTAAGAAAACTCAAAATGTTATTCTTTTGATTATTGATTATCTCTTAACGATTACATGAGACTGAAAAACATTAATACAAAACAAAATTCTAGTTTTTTATAATATACCATAACATATAGTCTATTAGTTTGTATTAGTGTTATCAATGTATCACCATACGAGTTCATTCCCACCTTTTTACATTAAAAATACTCTTTAATAAATGGTTTACCTATCTGGCAATTGACTCGGTGTTCCGATGTTTAAAACTTTTAATCACTATGAACTGCAGTTTGAAGAAATTTCACCGTAAGAGTTGAAAGAAGTTGTAATAGGAAACGATGTGTTAACATAATCTTTTTATCAAACGAAAATTATTAGTTTAATTAAAAGAAATAAATATAAGGGGCTTTACAAAAATATCTTTTTTTATTACCCTTTTACAATAATACACTTTTCTATTGGCTATTTTTAAAAATACTTTTTTTTGAAAAAAAACGACAAAATTACCCGCATCTAATGAAAACATGTAATAAGAAACTGAAGTTTTCCCGCCAAAAATTTTTTTTCGTCAAAACGTTTTTCCCGCCAAAAACAAATATCCCGCCAAAATTTTTTCCTTGTAACAAACTTTTTTCCCGCAAAAAAAATGCATTTAAAAAATCTTATAACTTTTTTAAGGACCTTTTAAAAACACTTAAAATCCTTGTAAAGCTTTTTAAAAGCTTTGTAAAGTTGTTAAAACGCTTGAAACTCATTTTAAAACCTCTTAAAATAGTTATAAAGTCTTTTAATACATATATAAATACTTTAAAACCCGTTTTAAAACTTTTGTAAGTATTTTAAAATCCTTGTAAATCATTTTAAAACCTTTTACAATGGTTTAAAAATATTTCAAATGGTTTTTAAAATCCTTTTAAAACTCTTATAAAATCTTAGAAAACTTTAGTAAATCATTTTTTAACTCTTAAAACCAAATTTGTAAATATTTTAAAATACGTGTAAGTCTTTTTGAACCATTTTAAAAATCTTGGAATACGGAGGTGTCTACTCCAGTTGCCTTACAAAGACTGAAGGAAACAATTAAGAAGTGGAATAGAGAGGTGTTTGGAGATGTCCAATTGCGGAAAGCTAAGGTAGCCAATGATATAAAAAGGGTACAAGATTTGCTTGCTTTGAACCAAACGGATGCCCTGCTTGAAGAAGAAGAGAGGCTGGGAAAAGAATTTGATGTTATCTTGGAGCAAGAGGAAGTCCTTTGGTACCAAAAATCAAGAGAAAAATGGATAGCTTTGGGGGAGAGGAACACGAAGTATTTTTTATACAAGTACGGTTATTCGAAGGAAAAATAAACTTATTGAAAGTTTAAAGAATGACGATGATACATGGGTTACGTATCCTAACGAGTTGGAGAGCTTGGCGGTTGTTTATTACACAAATCTCTACTCTTTGGATAATGTTTACCAGTCCTCCGACAGGTTGCCTCATGCTGGGTTTGAGAAAGTGACACGGGAGGAGGTGTTGAATCTCAAGGAACCTTTCTCAGCAAGTGAGGTGGAAATTTCGATTAGAAGCATGGGACAATACAAAGCCCCAGGGCCCGATGGATATCAGCCGGTTTTCTATCAAAATTGTTGGGATACGGTGGGGAGTTCGGTTATCCGTTTTGTGCTAAACTTCTTCGAGTCGAGTATTCTACCTCCTGAAACGAATGATGCTTTGCTTGTTCTAATTGGAAAAATTGCCAAACTTTCTCTAGGTTATGAACCCACGATACGCGTGGATATTTTTAAAACTCTTAGTATTTTTTTTGTATGACTAAAACTTTTTATTGAAAATTTTGAAAGATATGTTTTCACCTGTCTACTTGTTGTTAATATTATAAACTCCTTAATTTTTAAAATTACTATGACAAATTGTTACAATTTAAGTATATAACTAAAACTAACTTTAATACAACTTTTAGGTTTTACAACATTTATCAAAAGAACATTATTTTGGTTCATAAATCACTCTTTGGCTTTCGATATTTAGGATAACGACGTTTTTTACATATGAAATAAATTGTTGTATGGGGAAAAACTTCGACGACTTTCTCATTTTGGTACCCGCAAATTTACTATTAATTTTCGTTTATCTTCGCTGCATTACTTAGTATAGCTCTTCTAAAAATAAGATACTATACAGAAGTATATTCATAAGCTTATCTACACTTTCTTTTAACAACTCATATTTTTCTCACATTCTTTTCAATATGAATTTCTGTCTTCACAATTTTTTACGAAGAGCTATCACTCTCCCTATCTTTTTGCAAGCACTCGTTTTCTTTGATCCATCCTTTCTTACGGTGTCTCCATCCTCTTATGATTTTGTTTAAGCAATATATGCCATACCTTCTAAACTTTTCAAATGTTCCATATTTCTTCTTCAAAAATTCCTTCCTTTTCTTGTAAATATAAGCATTTTTCAAGGTCGTCAAGATGTACTCTGTTTTGTTTTTCTGTTATTCTAAGAAAATGTTTTAGCTTCTATCACTTCTCTCTTTTGATGCAGTTTAGATCCTCTACACCTTCACGCTTCCCAAACTGAAAGACCTCAACTTATATCTTCGAGAACTTGATTCAAATAGATAGGATTAAAAACACCACCATCAAACCACGTCCTTGTTACGTTTCTTTAACGCTTAAAGACCAAATACACCTTAATCCCTCTTCACTTCACCTTCTTGTGAACAAATCTTTTACATACTTCTTTCCTACAATGTGTCTTTCCATCTTCTTATGATTTTGTCTAAGCTATAGATTTCCTACCTTCCAAAATTTTCACATGTTTTAGACCTATTCTTTGAAAATCCCTTTCTTTCCTTGTTAGTAACAACATTTTTCAAACTCGTCGATAGGTAGCTGAGTCAAGTCTATAAACTCTTCGTTTAAATTTTTAATAATAATTTTTTTGTTTTGCTCTGTTTTGTTTTCTATTATTCTAAGAAAATGTTATAGCTTCTACATTGGTTCTTAACTCTATCACTTTTCTTCTTTGATGTTGTAATTTAGATTCTCTTCACCTTCATGCTTTCCAGACTGAAAAATCTCAACTTATATATTCTGGAACTTGATTCAAATTGATACGATTAGGAACACCACCATCAGAACCATGTCCTTCCAAACTTTAACACTTCACGGACAAAAAATACTTTAATCCCTCTTCACTTAACCTTCTTCTGAAAAAATCTTTCACATACTTCTTTCCTACTTGGTCTCTTTCCTTCTCTTATAATTTTGTCTAAACAGTACAAGTCCTACCTTCCAAACTTTTCACATGCTGCATATATCTTTTTTGAAAATCTCTTTCTTTCCTTATTAGTAAAAGGGAAAAATGTCAAAAAAATCACGAACTTTCAAATTTGGGACGATTTAATCTTGAACTTCACAGAAGACAAATAAGTCGTAAAGTATTTGTTGACTTTCTAAATAAATGACAAAGGTTTTGTTGACTTGCCATTTGAGTCATATTGTTAAATAGGGTAACATAATTTTTTTTACGGATATAATGTGACGTTTATCTATTCTGTTAGAACTAACAACGTCGTTTATTGTAGAGACAAAACAACGTCGTTTTGTCTGTTGAAACAAATTTAAACCTTAATCCCCAAATCGATTTCATTACCTCAAAATCGATTTCAGAAGTCATTCAAATTGAGCTGGTTGAGATGGTGCAGATGGAGCTCCCTGCGAAATTTGAGATGGTTCACCTTGTGATCCGTGCCATGGTTGTCCATTCCCAAACAAGATAGTCCTCGAATCCTGTTTTGAGATAATGAAATCGATTTGGAAATTTAGGGTTTAAATTTGTTTCGACAGACAAAATAACGTCGTTTTGTCTCTGTAATAAGTGATGTCGTTTAGTTCAAACATAATTTGCGAGGGAAAAATTCCTAGGGACTCCCTCGCAAAACACCAATTGCAAGGAATTTGCGACACAGAAGAATTCCTCGCAAATCACGTCTCGCAAAAAGGAAAACATTGCAATTCCCTCGCAAAACTTGCGAAGAATAATTCGCCTCGCAAATTACACACATATTGCGAGGCAACAATTTTGTCCTAAATTACTTGGAAAATGAAAGCCTCGCAATTCTCTAGCATACTTTGTGATGGATTTACTACGTTGTTTTCATCGCAATCGGTAAACAGTACCAGTTTTCACAAAGTCAACATTTTTTTGTCCTCGCAGAGCCTTAGCACTTCTACGAGGGAATTGCGATTCTGTGTTCTTTTTCTTGTAAATCCATCACAGAGTTTGCTAGGACTTTGCTCTTCGTTTGCATGTTTGTTTATCGTTGTTTAACTGTGTAATTAGGGCTTAATTAATCTCGAGTTAGCTAATTAATCTGATATTTAAACTCTCATTATGTTTTCTAAAACAATCTTAAAACCCAAATTTGAAACCAAATTTTACATAGCAATACCGTTACAAATCACAATCATTGAAATTGTTTTTATTCGTGATGGATAGTCATAAAACATAATCCAAAAAACATGGAAAACATTAACTTAGAAGTTAGAATGTTGCTGATGGAGAGGATCAAGTACCGGCTTCTGTTCTAGCGCCAGCGCCCACAGCAGCAATTGGTGTCTCGTTGCCCACCTCAGGTTAGCTACCTCAGGTCTCAGATTAGCCACCTCAGGTCTTGGATTGGCGCTAGTAGGTTTAGTCCTTGTAGAGGATGCGCCTCGAAAGATTGCAGCAAACACTGGATCCTTGTCGGCAAGGTAGTCAAAGTAGACACCGAAGCTATTGATCTTCTCAGCCTGATTTGCAATACAAGCTTCAGCGACAGCCAACTTCTCAGAGAGTAAAACTGGATCATCACGAGGAAGGGGTAGACAAGTATGGGCTGAGGATGCTTCAAGATGCAGAGAACCAACCACATAAATCCTTCCCTTCTTCCTCGGAGCAACCTGCAAATCAGAAAAACCAATTCAGACAAAATGACACAACTCAAAAGACAAAGCAATTCAAACCTATCAGACCAAAAACAGAGTCATATGTAAGTGGTAGAACATATAAAGACTTAGGAATTCAGACAAAATGACACAACTCAAAAGACAAAGCAATTCAGACAAAAACAGAATCATATGTAAGTGGTAGAACATATAAAGACAAAGGAATTCAGACAAAATGACACAACTCAAAAGACAAAGCAATATCGCCTAATATCACGAGAATCTCATACCAAAAACACAACAGCCAAATACAAAGCAATTCAAACACCATACACAAAACGCAAATACAAAGCAGTTAAGACAATAAATTCAATTAATCCAACAAAAACTATAATGAATTAAAAGACAAAGCTTACATGGGTATAAATCATGTTCATGGCTTGAACAGACAATCCACCTGAAGCAATGCTCTCTGAACTCTCCCCAGAACACAGCTGAGTCTCTTCCTCTGCTATCCTGGATGACACTTCCTTGTAGATCTCTTGGGACTTTCCATCAATGAAAGTCCTATCAGCTTTTCTGTGTGTCTCATCTAAGAGCACAAGGAAATCAGGAGTCGTTTCTTCGGTCTTCTCACACTAAACCACATGAAAATATAAGGTCAGTTGTCATTATAACATTGCAGATTAAGAAATGGTATGAGACTTGAGACTTAACTTACATTTTTTTGCGCCCGAGCTTTGTAAGAGGTATGGCCAGAACGGTGTTTAGATATACCGAGGCCCTGTGGATCATGATATCATGCTTGCCTACTTTTGATACTCTTTAACTCTGACTTCGGATCTTTCCAATACCTAACAAGACCAGCCCACTCCTCAGGATCAAGCCACCGCGCCATTGCCTCATCTCCTTTCAGCTTCCACTTTCCCTACCAGCGAGAGATTTGATCGCACATCCTATCCTTCAGCTTTGCTTCAAACTCTATCCTAACTCTCTTGTTTATTGCACGGTCCCAGTTGTATACTTGCTACAAAATAGAGAGATGATATATCAAAAAGTGCAATCAAGTCAATAAATTAACACAAGAAAACATAGTCACATAATCTTGACACAACAGCCAAATACAAAGCAGATAAGTTTCTAAATTAACACAAGAAAACAAGACACCAATTCCACTTACCGCAAAAGTTTCAAACCAACAAGTGATCACTGGTTGCGGTGTCATTGTCCAATAAGCATGTGGATCTTTAAAATCTCTCTCAAATATGCTGCAGACAGTGCCAACAACAGAAGAGTCTTCGTTAAACCTAAAAAAAAAAAATCAATTGGTCTAATTAGTATAATCATCTAAAACCAAAACATTTTACCAGATCGTTATGCTAAACCAAACAAAACATCTACACAACTAACCCTAAAACCAGAATAGAAACCAAAACATTTTACCTGATTGTTATGCTAAACCAAACAAAACATCTACACAACTAACCCTAAAACCATAATAGAAACCTAATTAGTGTTAGAATGAAAGACATCAACTTACCAGAGAGTTCCCGGAGGACGATTAGGGTCTAGTCTCGTTAGAGATGCATGACCGGGACTATCAAGAAACTCATCAAGTGTCAGGTTGTTGAAACGCCTAGATATAGGATTAGCATGATTATCAGAAGCTTTGAGGCGGTTGATTTTGCTGTGTAGAAGAAGTCCCATGTGCTTCAGAGTTTTGATTGGTTGGAGTCAGAGGAGAGGAGGGAAGGCTTCTACCATGAACCGCCGAGTTGTTCCCTTCACTGAGAGGCGAAGGAACACGTTGTTGCTGCTGCTGCAGCCGGAATCTTAAGTAATCGTTCCCAGAAAATGACATCCTCCAAAAAAAAAATCGATCAGAGAAATTGTAACGCCCGTGAACCGGAAAATCGGTTAGGGATTATATTTAAATCGTCTGGTTTAATCGGTTGGGTTAATTGGAAACCCTAGAGTGTTCCTTTAAAAGAAGGAAACTCAAAATTAGGGCTTTATTTAGCCACTTTTCGTTTTGTAAAGGAGAAAAAGAGAGAGAAGGAGAAGAACCAGAATCGTTAGGGTTTGGGAGGAAACGGTTTCGACATATCAAATCGTTGTCGAAAGTAACGAAATTTGGTAGTTTATCTCCAAGTCTTTTATCGTCATTCTCCAATTTACAGAATTGGATTTAAATTAAAATTGGTTGAGTTATTCGCAGTTTCGTGAGACACGTTTTCTCAGACGCGAATTAGGACCAGCGGGGATTGTAACTGAGATCGTGGTTTCGTCTAGTTTCCGATCGGCACGCGATTTTGTGGGACGCTTTGTGATGTCTAAAGCTAGTGTTTCACCGGACAGATTTGATAATTAACGGTTGGTTTGTATATTAGGGTTTCGTCTTTGAGACTGTTTGTTTCTGTTTTTCATGTCCTGTTTTCTTCAAGGTTGCTTTTGGTTGTGACTTATTGTAGGACGTTTCTGGACTGTTTCAGATGCAAGGAGAGTCTCTTCTGGGTTTAATTGTTGTTAGAACCAATTTGTTAAGGTGAGTGCGTGACCATGAGCTTATCTGAGCGATTGGGTTGTATGATTTGTTTTGTGTGATGATATGTCGGTGTGGTGAATGTGTTTTTGGGTGACTTATTCAATGACTGGTTTGTTTATGTTGTATTTGTGATTATACCCTTTTAATTGCTTGTGTGTATACCTCGTAGATGGGAGGATCGCCTCACTAAGTATTTGTGATAATACTTACGCATCTCTTTCTTTTTGCTGCAGGTAAAGATAAAGTGTGATCGTGGAATCATATCAAGGAAGAGAAGATGATCTAGGAACTCGTTTAATTTCTTTTTGTGTTTTGGTTATTGGAACCCGGTTAGGGTTGTGTTAGGATTGTTAGTCATACTTGGTTTTTGTTGGTTGAATTATTTATTTGTTCATTAAATAGTAATTTTAACTTGCAGTTTAATTGTTGCTTTATTGGTTGGTTAAGTATTTATGAGAATATTTAATTATATTTTTTTATATAAAAAAACGTGTCGGGTTATTTCAATTTGGTATCAAAGCGATCACGTTTCTAAGATGTATAGAAAAAATTAATTGATGAATTATTTTCCTGATGATTGATGTGGGATAGCTAGGGTGTTAGCATACTGAGGATTGATTATGGAGTGTTTAGTCAATTGTGTGTTGTTGCAGTCCTAGCATCATCTTCTCCAAGCCTTAAATGAGATTCCACGGTAAGTTGTTTGTGATATATTTGTTTGTTCTAGTTTCTTAGCCTTTTGTTCTTGAGTAGCGCAAATGGTTAGAGAAGCTGGAGTTCGTGGTCGTGGTCGTGGTCGCGGTAAAGGACGAGTCTTCGAGGGTACCGGCGAGAGTGATGACCACAGTTGAGCAGAGTGTGGGTTCGCAGCCTGAGTTTGTGGAGTCTGGGGCTGGAGACGGTCTTGGTGCCGATATAGCTGGTACAGCCGGAGTGGGGGCTAGTGGAGCTGGTGTCGGTGCTGGTGTGCATGCCGTTGGTGCTGAGGACCCAGGAGTGATGGGTGCCGCAGTCGGAGGAGTCCAAGTTCCAGAAGTTGGTTTGGCGAGCCTGTTTAGACAGTTGTTGGAGCGGTTACCAGGTGTGGTACCAATGCAGGCTCCAGTTGCGCCACGAGTGGCGGAGGTGCAGAAGAGGGCTGTGGTTGCTGAGGAGGTTCCATCTTATTTGAGGATGATGGAGCAGTTGCAGTGGATTAGCACTGGGTATTTTACTGGTGGTACTAGTTCTGAGGACGCCGACAGTTGGCGATCGCGGGTTGAGCGGAACTTCAGTTCGAGCCGATGCCCGGTGGAGTATCGGGTGGATCTGACAGTGCATTTTGTAGAGGGGGTGCACATTTGTGGTGGTGGATGTGACTGCCATGAGAAGGCCAGCAGATATATCTTAGGCAGATTTTGTGGCTGAGTTTAATGCCAAGTACTTTCCGCAGGAAGCGCTCGACCGTATAGAGGCTCGTTTTCTTGAGCTGACACAGGGTGAGCGGTCGGTTTGGGAGTATGACCGAGAGATTAACTGATTCTTGATGTATACGGATCGGGGCATGGAAGATGACCAGCCCCAGTTGAGGAAGTTCTTGAGGGGACTTCGACCGGATCTGAGGTTGCGGTGTAGAGTGTCGCAGTACGCCAAGAAGGCGGCACTAGTGGAGACGGCTGCTGAGGTAAAGACAGTGAGTCTAGCGGTACAGCCGAAGAAGACTCAGCAGCACGTGGCACCTAGCAAGGGCGGCAAGCCTGCGCAGGGGCATAAGAGGAAGTGGGACCATCCTTCCAGAACTGGACAGGGTAGTCGTGGAGGATGTTTTTCTTGTGAAGGCCTTGTCCACAAGGTAGCGGATTGCACGCAGCGAGCTGAGACGAGGGAGTGCTACCACTGTAGAGAGAGGGGACATCTCAGGCCGAATTGTCCTAAGCTGCAGCGGATGGTAGTGGCAGTAGTACAGCCGGCGGTGCAGAAGGGAGCGTAGGTGCAGCAGGGAGTGCAGGTGCAGCAGGGAGTGCAGCAAAATATGCAGCAGTTAGCACATATTGCAGCAGCACTACGCGTGAGATACGTGGTACCAGCAACAGAGCGATCACTGGTATGATTTCTGAGACTCAGACTTTGTGAATTATTTCTGTTTTTTTTAGATATCATTGTTTTGTGATGAATGTTAGGGTTCTTAGCACATGAGGTTTGTGTAGGGACCTTATTAGTGGGCGATGTAGAGGCCCATGTTTTGTTTGACTCTGGAGCATCGCATTGCTTCATTACTCCGGAGAGTGCCTCGCGCGGCAACATCCGTGGGGATCTTGGTGAGCAGTTTGGAGCCGTCAAGGTTGCTAGAGGGCAGTTTCTAACGGTTCTAGGGAGAGCTAAGGGTGTGGATATTCAAATTGCAAGAGAGTCGATGCCAGCAGATATGATTATCAGCCATGTAGAGTTCTATGATGTTATTTTGGGAATGGATTGGTTGGATCATTACAGAGTACATCTTGATTGCCACCGTGGGAGAGTTTCTTTTGAGCGGCCAGAAGGGAGGTTGGTTTATCAGGGAGTGAGACCTACCTTAGGGAGTCTCGTCATCTCAGCAGTGCAGGTAGAGAAAATGATCGAGAAGGGCTGCGAGGCTTACCTGGTGACGATATCTATGTCGGAGTCTGTGGGGCAGGCTGCACTGAGCGACATTTGGGTTGTTCAGGAGTTCGAGGATGTGTTTCAATCATTGCAGGGATTACCACCATCACTGTTTGATCCTTTCACGATTGAGTTGGAACAAGGGACAGCGCCGTTGTCTAAGGCACCCTAGAGGATGACTCCAGCAGAGATGGCAGAGCTGAAGAAGCAGCTAGAGGATTTGTTGGGTAAGGGATTCATTCGTCTTAGTACTTCACCTTGGGGAGCGCCAGTGTTATTTGTGAAGAAGAAGGACAAGAGTTTCCGCTTATATATTGACTACCAGGAGTTGAACCGGGTCACCGTGAAGAACAAGTACCCTTTGCCAAGGATCGATGAGTTGTTGGATCAGTTGAGGGGTGCTACTTGTTTCTCAAAAATCGATTTGACGTCGGGTTATCACCATATCCCGATAGCGGAGGCAGATGTTCGCAAGACTGCTTTCATGATGGGATATGGATATTTTGAGTTTGTGGTGATGCCTTTCGGTTTGACTAATGCACCTACAACGTTCATAAGGTTGATGGAGAAGTTGCGGGAGCAGAAGCTGTTCGCTAAGTTGAGCAAGTGCAGTTTTTGGCAGAGAGAGATGAGTTTTCTGGGTCACATTATTTCTGTAGAAGGAGTTTCAGTGGATCCGGAGAAGATTGAGGTTATCAGAGACTGGCCTAGACCGACGAATGCCACTGAGATCAGGAGTTTTCTTGGGTTGGCAGGGTATTACAAGAGGTTCGTCAAGGGGTTTGCGAGTATGACACAACAGATGACTACGCTGACAGGGAAGGATGTTCCTTTTGTGTGGTAACCGGAGTGCGAAGAGGGTTTCGTGAGCCTGAAGGAGATGTTGATCGGTACACCAGTGTTAGCATTGTCAGAGCATGGAGAGCCTTACATGGTGTATACTGATACCTCAAGAGTTGGTTTGGGTTGTGTTTTGATGCAGGGTGGAAAGGTTATTGCCTATGCATCGCGGCAGTTGAGGAAGCATGAGGACAACTATCCTACTCATGATTTGGAGATGGTTGCGGTGATCTTTGCCTTAAAGATTTGGAGGTCTTATCTTTATGGCGGGAAAGTGCAGGTGTTCACGGATCATAAGAGTTTGAAGTATATCTTCACTTAGCCAGCTGAACCTGAGGCAGAGGCGATGGATGGAATTGGTGGTTGATTATGATCTGGAGATAGCCTACCATCCTTGTAAGGCTAATGTGGTTGTAGAGGCGTTGAGCCGTAAGCATGTGGGTGCGGCTCCAGGGCAGAGTGTTGAGGCCTTGGTGAGTGAGATTGGTGCTTTGCGGTTGTGTGTTGTGGCACGGGAGCCATTGGGATTGGAAGTTGTGGATCGAGCAGATTTTTTGAGTAGAGTTCGGTTGGCTCAGGAGAAGGATGAGGGGTTGATTGCGGCTTCTAAGGCAGAGGGCTCTGAGTATTAGTTCGCAGCTAATGGGACTATCCTTGTGCATGGGCGAGTTTGTGTGCCTAAGGATGAGGAGTTGCGATGGGAAATCTTGAGTGAGGCTCATGCGAGCATGTTTTCCATTCTCCAGGAGCGACTAAGATGTACCGGGACCTCAAGCGGTACTATCAGTGGGTCGCGATGAAGAGGGATGTAGCTAATTGGGTCGTAGAGTGCGATGTTTGCCAGTTAGTTAAGGCTGAGCATCAGGTGCCAGGTGGCCTGTTGCAGAATTTACCCATTCCTGAGTGGAAGTGGGATTTTATCATGATGGATTTCGTGGCTGGGTTGCCTGTGTCGCGAACCAAACATGTTATTTGGGTGATCGTGGACCGTCTGACTAAGTCAGCACATTTTCTGGCCATCAGAAAAACTAATGGAGCGGCGGTGTTGGCTAAAAAATATGTGAGCGAGATCGTGAAGTTGCATTGAGTATCTGTGAGTATTGTATCAGACAGGGATTCCAAGTTTACTTCTGCGTTTTGGAGAGCCTTTTAGGCAGAGATGGGCACTAAGGTGGAGATGAGCACGGCTTATCATCCTCAGACAGATGGGCAATCTGAGAGGACTATCCAGACGCTTGAGGATATGTTGTGGATGTGTGTCTTGGATTGGGGAGGTCATTGGGCGGATCACTTGAGTCTGGTAGAGTTTGCTTATAACAACAGCTATCAGGCGAGTATTGGGATGGCTCCT
>Ga0041059_1000981_pt1 | contig 22569 bp, 12 predicted proteins | sample AraColnosormetaG_FD_56232 | JGI IMG/M metagenome (GOLD analysis project Ga0041059, IMG submission 56232) | Arabidopsis roots microbial communities from North Carolina, USA - Col MF nosort | ecosystem: Host-associated > Plants > Roots > Unclassified | place: USA: North Carolina | collected... | reverse complement strand
CACTTGTGACAAAAAAAAAAAAACTCAAATGTAATCATCTAAATTTACTAAAATATTTTCCTCCTTGATTTTCTTCCTTTCTCCCTGGTCATTCTCAAATTTTTAACTACTCAATCCTTTTGAGTCATACTTTCATCTTCATCATTTTCACTGTGATGAATCCATGTGACATTTTTTCCATTATCATACATAATCCAAAAGTCTCTCCTTTGCTAACATCTTTTTCTTTTAGCATTATATGCATCACTAAGAAAAGATAAGAAATAAAAGATTGAACGCTAAAGGTTCAGACATTCATCTTTGTCCGTAATTCATCTTGAATCGAGAAAGTAATAAGATGATTAAAATTAATCATTACAAAATTTGCACAATTCATAGTCTAGTAAATCTAAGTATGTCTACAAAGCTCTTATGAGTAGGAAGAACAAATCATACGAAGCAAGACTTGATATGACTCCAATGAACAGATTAAAAATCCAGAAAAATAGTTTGAAATAATTTACTTATTTATGATATGAAAAGGTTGCCAACTTAGTTTTAAATTATGAAAAGGAAATTCACAAAGGAATACAGTAAAACTTCTATAAATTAATAATGTCGGGAACGTGAAATTTTATTAATTTATAGAGATATTAATTTGTTGAATTATTAATTTATAGAGAGATTTGGTTAATTTGTAATTTTTTTTAACTTTCCTATATGAAAAGAAGTTTTATTTGTCATAACCAACATCTTTTTAGATACAAATACAAGTAAAAGAACATATTCTCTTTTTTTAAAAAAAGCACAACTTTTTTTTATACAGTAAACATATTAAAAATGAATATTTGATCAAAACTTAATATTATTTAAGAAAAACAAACAATACTAGAATCATATTTCACTAACTTTTCTTACATATACATAATATATTCTGATAAATTTATAAATTTATTAATTTATGATATTGATGAGACCATATGCTTACATATGATTGGCAAGTCTCTCTATCACAACGGTGATCAGCTTCTCCGGAAAAAAAAATTATTCCTACAAGCATTGATGTAGACAAACCAAAAATAGCTATGGATGGTGTCTGGAGCTTCAAATCCACCAAGCTTTAGACTCCCCTGGTTTGTCTAGGGTGAGAGTCTTGTCCCTAGGTGAAGAAAGAATCCTTAGCGATACCTATATTTCGGAGACATACAACTTTTTGAATCATTTCCAAAATGAATTGAATGTTGATGATAATAACCTAATGAACGATGCAGAAGAAACAGTGGAAGCTCAAATGTTGGTTGTTAAGAAGAAAAATTCAAAGAAGAAGTAGATAAACAACAAGAAACAATTGATGTCATCTAGAAAAAGAAAAGTGTCAGAAAAAACTTGATAAGCCAAAGCTTTTTTGGTTTGTACTCGTTAGCTGATATTGTGATGGTCTCTGAAGATTTTGCCTAGTTTGGCTCATTTCAAATTTGATTTGAGATATTGATATTTGATAGGGTGAATACCCAGTCTACTCAATGCTTAAAATGATGATAGATTGATAGCGGCTTAAAATAAAAAATTTCTTTACTTAAATATACAAAAGTGAAAACACCTAAACGTATTTACAAATGAATTAGCAGAAACTGTTGTAATGTATAGAGGACAAAACCTTTGATGAATTGGGTAATTAATATTTGACTTTTGGTGTTAGTTACGGTCGGAAGATTCGGATGGTTCTATTGACTTGAAGACGACAAAAGGGACATCTAGAGACTGATGTTGAACAATGCCGACACAAGACATGTCCGCATGGTACAATAGTAACTTCCACCTCCTTCGTCTGACATATCTGACACAGCCATTGTGATTTCGCCGTCTCTGCTTCCTTCATGGAAGCCTCTGCTCTCTCCTGCAAGAAAACCAGACATACATGTTTTGCTAATCAACATTATGATCATGGTTGTGTTTTAAGTAAGGAGGATTTAATTGTATATCGAACCTGCTCAAGTAAGAATGCGACTTTAGAGTCTTTGAGTTCTTCTTGAAGTGTTAATGTTCTTTGTAGTAGAGATTGATTCTCCAGTTCCATGTTGATTCCCGCTGCAGAGAGCATCTCGTGCACTGCCTCAACCAATTCTTTCGCTGTGACTCGACCAAGCTGCATTTCATTCACAGGCTGCAGGTGACAAAGAACAAATCCAATCAATCTTCCCCAGAGCACGATTCAAGATCAAAACTATCTCAAGATGATAAAACATTTTGGGGAAGAACAGTATGCATTTGTCTCTTAGAATCACATAGATTATAGATAATACAAATATTGGGGCGTGATTAAATCCAACGATTCACGAGAAATGTAACAAACCTGGCTAGAACTTGTTTTGTTAGTTCTGGAACTTTCTGAAATTTCTTGAGATTTTTTATCAGATACTGCGGGGAGCACCTCCGGCAAAGTCGAGGGACCTTCATTTTCGATTGAAGTGCCTCGGAAGGAGAAAACCTGAGATGAAAGTAATAAACCAGTCTCTCCAGGTGTCATTTCAACCTTTAATCTGTAAAGGGCTTGGCCAGCAGAAGGTCTAACATCTTCTGGGACTCTTCCATATCTTAGCTTGTCTCCTTGTTTGATTTTCCAAGCAACGATCTCCCCTTTGTAGAATGGTCTCAGAGGGTGAAGCTGTACTTGTACAGCATCTTGTGGCATTATCTCTTGGCCAACAGAACTATCAGCTGTGCCGGTGTTAGTAAGAGAATAAGAGCATAGTCTCAGGTAAGCGGTAATTTCAGTTTCAGATCCTTCAGGACATGAAAATAATGATCCTATAGGCAGGGAAGTTGGAAAGCCTAAAACCTCGCTCACCACTGTTGCCATGACATCCAGGAAAGAAATGTATCCCGGCGGTTCAGAAACTAGGATAGACGTTCTGTGACGATTGATAAAATACATTGTTCGATGATGCGATTCATTCTCCCATTCAGGAATCATGGATTCCTTAGCCACGAAGGTAACGTCTACGGAATTTGGCAGGAGAAGAAATCGAGTATATATATTTCTGACAAAACCAATTTTCTCTGCCGCAGATTGTAGAGAATGTTGCATAACCTCAAAAGATAAGTCATCCACGGTGGTGGCCTGACGGCTCACCGTCCATAAAGCAGCTTGAAACGTCTCGCTCTGCAACTTCCTTCTGACAGCCTTGAGTGATATTGACCCTATGTTGTCTAAGGTTTCAATATGTTCAGCGTTTTCAAGTTCCTAGGTAAAGAAGCAATGATTTTGAGATTGTTTCACACATAACAAATATAACAAAAAGAAAGACATGATCAGAAGAAACTGATGCCATGCATACCTCAATGACAACATCAGAAAGCTTTCTCACACCCAAATCTAGACAGATCCTCTCCGGAAGAAGCGGATGAACAAGTCTTAACCTTGCAGTGTCTATGTATCTCACATAGCGTGACCCAAAGGAATCAACATACACACAAGATAGTGCATGAACAAGCCTGCAGCCATCGTCTGGGACAATCACATCTGATTTGATAGTATTTATTTCAGGTGGCTTTGTCGTATTTATTTCATCGCAAAGAAAATGAAGAATTTCCATCACAGCGCGAAGCTCATTCGGGTTCAAACGCCGATAACCACATAGTTTTTGTAATTTGGAGAGGATATCCTTTGCAGCAGCAACTGAAAGCACATCGTTAAGTCCCAAATCTTTAAGGATATTCAGAAACGGTAGATAGAGACTAGGAAGTTCAAATGCAAAAGGTGATAGGTTGATTGGTAGGCGAACAAAAAGGGAGCTTGCTCCCACCAAGCGTGTCCCATTTGCAGCTGGTAAAAAGGCTACCTTTTGCAACTCCAAAATATCTGGACGATAGAAATTACAAAGCCGGGTAAAATATACCATCAGAGATTTCAAAATAATAATAGAAAACTCATACTGCAGTCATATTATCATAAATATCTAAATGTTTCTATGTATCAGAAAACATAAATACAATTTTTCCTAATTCTGGTATTTCACGATGAAATACATTGTTGTTGTCCAGAGCAATCCATTATTGCGGCTTGCAAGGCTGGACCACAAACAATGGAGAACTAATTTTTTACTATTACTACTGCATTTGTTCACACCACATATTGGTTAAAACTTCAAAGGTTCTTTGTTCGTTCCAGATATTTTGTGATTAAAATTTAGATCGTCTGCCAGATAAGGAATTTACAGCTGCAAAAGCTAGAATGTCGATTACACTTTTCTATTGAGTAATTTAAATTGAGTGTTAAGTAGTATACATACCTGAAGTAGTGAGGGAGTCCCAAACAATTTCCAGGTACTTCAAAACTTCACAAGAAGTAACATCAATGGTCATCACATTTGGATCATTGGGCCAGTGAGCAAGAGTGTCTTCACCACCATTCCGTCCAATTACCTGGGTTTATATGATCAGTCCTCTTTCTTCACATGTCCATGACAAGAGCGCACAAATAATCAAAGAGAGAAGAAGAGTGATCTTACCTGTAAGTGTTTAAGAACAGTCGAGAAAATTGGAGGACTTTTTAGGCGTAATGCTGTCCACGAAAATCCAGGTGGAATGAATCTCTGAGTTGAAAGAATAGGGACAGAGCTCCAAGCAAGGGGCCAGTCTCGTAAAAGAACAGCTTCGCTGTAACGTGTAAGGACTCTTTTGCCACCTTTTCTCCCACCAAGACTTGGGAACCCTGATTCAGCAGGTACACAAGCAATCTGACCAAGAGTGTTGCAGAATGCAGTGCTGTAAAAACCAGCAAAGTTTAAAAGTATTGCTTCAATTACAGATCCTGCTAATGTTGATAACTCAACAGAAATATCCTTCTCAGAATGTACAAGATCCGTTTCAAAATCATCTTCTTCGGAAGATCTATTACGCTCGTTACCCAGAAATTCCACCCTTTTGGCACATTCAAGTATGACATCGGCTTCTGCTGCAGTTCGAAGGCCAGCTTTCCGTAGAATGCGAAGCCAGCCTTCTGATGAAAATCTTTCTCCAGGAAATCGTTTTCTTTCACCAAAAAAGACAGACACTAGTAATGTATCAGAAGGATCAAACAAGTCCTTCGATTTAGATAGCTCAGAGGAAAATTCATCAGAATTTCTGACAAATTTCGCCTCTCTAAGAGCTTCAATCACATCAGAATCAACCTCTAAATCCAGCCAGTTTCCATATACATAAATTAGTATGTCTTCTCGTTCAGATTGAGATCTACTTTCAAACTCAGCTAACCCAAACCTTACTAAAGTCTGATGATTATGTAACACAGTGACCCCAAGGGCTTGGAGAAAGTGACATTCAACTGAATCTGGTAAATAGCAAAAGCAACATTCATCATATGGTTTAAGGAAGGAATCTCCAGAGATTATACACAAACCGTGCCTTTGCAAATGCGTATAAGACCCAGTGACAGTCTTAAATATAGGAAGTGAACTTAGTACTTCTAGTTCATATGCTTGATAACTTGAACCACTAGAAGAGAAATCATTAGCCAAAAGGGTGAACAGCTCATCACGGCCAAATGTTGGGAAGGAAGCAATATCAGCAATGTAGCCAGCTCGTTTGCCTTCAGCAAGCTTGGAGGCAATAGCTTGGCCAAGTGACACGCTTGGTGAAGGCAGACACTTGCATCTCTCAGCACAATCAATATATGCAGTATCACAAACTGGTATATTGCACTGGTTCAGCAGTAAAATCAGCCAAGGATGCTTGCTTTGTGCTAGATCGAATCCTGAAACATAGCGCTGTGTTAACTCAGATAAGGGACCGCCACTTACTGATGTTGTAGATATATCACTGTCTGTCTGATGCATATCAGTACCACTTCTAGAAACTGGCTGCAAAGCTGGTGGTGGAAAAAAGATTAAGTGTCTCTCCCTTACACGGCATAAAATTGGTCTGCCAAGGAAGGCAGGAATAAGAGGCCAGTCCGAAAAGAGGGAGAGCTCATCTGCTGATCCATTAAAATTCTTCCAAAATAGCTGTATCCATTCAGGCGAGGGACCACTATCATCACTAGAACTTGATGTACTCTCCCATGAAAACCATGGCACAGAATTTGATTCTGAGATATAACTAACCCAGTGGTCATGAAAAAGATATTTCATATTACTAGCCAGTAAAGGAAGAGACCAGCTCCTCAACTTCAAAAATGCTTGAACAGAAGACTTCAAAAATATATCAGCCAAGCTCGATCTCTCAAACACTTTTGGATGGATAAATCGTGCAGACACAGGCAACATCAGTGCCTGTTGCTCCTTGTTGCCCAACCATAGCTCAGAAATACCCAAGCGTGCTAAATGATTTGTTGCAGTCGGGCATGGTAATCCTTTAAGTTCATTAACTGCAGATAGAAACCTCGGGTCAGCATTACTATATCTATTATTACTAATTCTTTGACCAATCGAATCTCCAGTACGACCAATATCTTCAACAACAACTCTACCAAAATCAAACAAAGCCTTTCCCAGGCTTGTCATCATTTCAAATGCATCACTAGAGCCAGCCTGAGCTTGCGTAGACATCGACGATGAAGTAGAAGTACTGTTTCCTTCATCCATGTTAGCCTCTTCGGGGTTAAGTGCTTCAATAAATTGAATATCTGATAGACAATATTCAAGAACATCAATAAAAGTATCAACAGATCGAAGATCGATAGATGCAGATGACTTCCTAAGAAGAACGCGAACCATCTTTGGTTTGACTTCTCGAACTGGAATCCCTACTGCCTGGACTTCAGCCAACAATTCCCAGGGCACGGAAAACACAGGGTAATGCTCCTTCACAAAGCTGCAAACTGTAAGAGGAAGCAAATTAACAGCAACCTCACTACCGGGCTGTGTCAGAAACATACCCTCTTCAGCCTTGACCAAACTTCCTGAGTAAAGCTGCCACAGAGGAAGGTCAGCGACACGAGCGTAAAATGGCCTTATAACTTGCTCAACCAAGCATTCCCACTCTGGTTTGAGCACTTCTGCTTCTATAGCATCGTCATGTTGATTAGATCGTGGCCAGAAGGAATACAACTGATGACCGTAGGCTTTAAGAGAAAGGGCCAGCTGACGTGCTGTACTTGACTCAGTTGAAGAGCTTGAATGTTCTCGACTTAGCCTTTCCATCTCCACCACTATTTCAATGTAAGAATCACGTACACATGACATTAACTCTTTGTTCCATGCATCAATCAATATATCTCCAGCATCAAGCTGTGGCTCTGACATAGCTCTCTCATTTTTATTTTTGAAAAGAAAACGACCACAATTATTCCGAATGAGGAAGCATCCAAGGATGGTGACAGGTAGATTCACACTACCAGACAAAGGTAAAGGAGACATTATGGGGCTGGCTGCATGAACATCAACAGGACGTCCATTTCGAGATACATGTGCAGCAACTCCAGCAACAGGTGTCAAATTGTACGCTAGATACTTCCTGCAAAGTAATATTTCAACAACAAAATAGAGACATGAGGACCTCTAGGACACTCATCACATCTACTAGGTTTGAGTAAATGAAATTCTTTTATCTTCATCAATAAAACAAAATAATTTAGTTTCTGTTTACTCGTATGAACAGTGACATGCCAATTCTTTAGTTATCAAGTATGAAAAGTGACATACTTGCACAAAACTGAATGTATTTTCTGCCCCTGGTTTTGATCAGAATTGGTAACATCTTAAATTTAAAAGATAGATTAAAAATCTGAAAGAAACTATTGGTATCGCTTTATTCTCTGACATGGCTTTCGAGGTGATATGAACATCAAAGCATATAGGTTACTGCCAGGATCTTTTATGTTAAGTAAATAGTAAGTAACTTTGTACCTGCCACGAGCCATGTTTTGTGATTGTCCAGAGCCCTTGCTGAGAACTACAAGCCATCGATCTAGAAGTTTGTTTTCCCCTATATGTAGGTTAACCTCTATTATTCGTGATTTAACACCAGAGTTTGAGCTACCAAAAATCCTCGAAAGTTTAGACGTTTTCAAGTTTTTCTCCGCGAAGGGATTTCTCATGATAGCTGATGCTGAATCAATATGCAGCGTGTAATCTTGATGTGGTTGTGCATTTCCTTGCTCCCATGTGGAAAATGAAACCTGAAATTGACAAATAATATTTTCCACGTTTTTGGGTTTGATTCATAGAATAGACATCAAGTTATTAAAACAAAACACAACATGATAAAACATGAATCATTTTAGAACATACAGAGGTGATTTACTATGACATATGTATAGAGTTCCATACAATCAAGGACAAAAGTCAAACCTCACTCATTCATCAAATTTGAACTTCAACTTACAATAATCCAAAATATCAAAATCTATATGCTTCTGTGCCAACAGATGGAAAAATGCCAAACACATTTTAGTGCTTCTGCAAATTAAAACAAAATACCTAGCAAAATATCCAATCAATGAAAACGGCCTCAGAACAATCTAATTAGTTAAATAAATCTATACTTAACAGTTTACCAACAGTATGATACACTGTGTTCAAGCCCAGATTTTTTCAGTTTCTAAGTTGTATTATGTATTACAGTTCTGAATTTAAACGAGTTTTACTGCCATAAAAAAGAATTCAATGACGTCCACAGTAGTGTAGATATAGATTATAATACCTGTGAAACTGACTTCAAGAAAATAAGGATTCTCGAGGCATTCTCCAGAAATTGGTCAGATATTTGCTTCACTCTATCTAACCCCGCCTCAAATCCATCTTTCAAGATTTCAGTTGATAAAGGCATCCGGATAATGGTGGAATCTGTCAATGACCATGCCTTATCTTGACCAATTAGCATGGGATTGAATTGATCACTGAATCGCTCAACCAAATTTGTACCTAAAGGAACAGTAGGAAATATTAGAAGGTAAACTTATAGAAGAAACACGTCAACTGAATAGTAATATTTGTTGAGTTACATAACGGTAAGAAAAATGTAAATAAAGCTAAAATATGATTCTCCCTGATATGACCAATGAACCAAAAAAAATCAGTTTACGAGGTTGTTTATTCCCATCAGGACCAGTTACTGAATAAATATGAGTCAACTGAATATCATACAGTTTTAGCATGGGGAAGACAGGTAGGAAAGCAATACCAGAAGTTCATACCTATCAAGGAGAACATCTTTCCAGCAGGAGCCTGAGTCGTGGATGCAGAAAGGGTCGCTCCTTGGGGATCGAACATGTAAAAGTAGCCACCAGAAACAATAGACAGAAGATCACACATGAAGTAACAGCTAAGAAGGCCCAACCCATAGTTGAGAGTTTCACCCTTAATTCTCCACTGTGAAAGAAGCTGAAGACTACAAATCTCCTCTCTGGTCAATGTAACCCCTTCTAAAATGGCAACTATAGCTGGTCCTTGAAATTCACCTGAAAAAGAAGAGTACGTTAATAAGAGGATCAAGGTATACATCCCTACAAATCTACAAATCAAAACACTCAGCACATATTCAAAACTAAGCAACAAAGAAGCCAGTATCCAGTAGAAGCTCAAAATATCTTTTCTGGTAGTGAAAATTTAATCCACCTTAGATATCTCCGCCATTCTCCAAAATTTTAAAGAGAAAGCTTAGGTAAAAACCAAAAATAACAAAATATTTAAAGAATATAATAGAGTCAATTGAAAGGCTAGTAATAAGCTCAAAACATTGACTACCTAAATTATGCTGCAGCAAGGTCTTGCGAGGGTGCTCCCTCTTGTCAAAGATGATATGCAGCTTTTTAACCTTGCAGCAATCAGCTAACTCAAGAAGATCGAACAACAAGAAATCTTTGCTGGCATATAGTGATAGAAGCTCCTTCAACTTTGTGAAATCCATACAAGGAAGATCCTGGGTAATATCATTATCCACTAAGGAGATACAACGAAGAGACTGTATCCCCAATCTATTAGCCATGTCACTGTTGATGCTAGGATGTACAAACCTTTTCCCAGAGAGAGAACTGCTGTCTACCCATGGTGCATCATTATAAACAAGATCCTCTAACGGGACCAAAAATCCTGCAGAATCGGGAACTAGCACTGAATTGTTATCACTATCTGATGACACCTCGGAAAAACAGTCTGCAACGGCTTCAAGAACACAAAGGACAAAATTTATCTGCTCATCTGTTAACTGTGATCCTTTTATATCATTCTGCAAATGCTGCAGAGTGTTCATATAATCTGCTGCATCAAAACTAAGTCTCACACCCAATTCTAGAAGCAATTCTTTAAAGTCTGATAATTCTGAAGGGACAACATATAGATAAGGGGTAAACTTCACCGGAGAATCAAAAGAAAGAACATCAGCAGAGACAAAATCATCACCAAGCCACACCCAAGGAACACCACTTAGTGCTGATTTAAGGGCAAGAAAGTCATTTTCCCTAGAAAGTTCTTGCAGTCTGGTATAAAGTAGAGGAATTTGGCTTTGTAACATGCTCTCAAATTCAGGATTTACTGAGGAACGAGACTTCTGTTCTTTATAAGATTTTGATATCTCGATTAGTTGTCTGCACAGGATATCAATAGTTAAACAGTCCATCCACCCAAGTTTCTGATGTAGATACGATGACTGGCACTCGCCATCCAGTAAGTGCATTGTGGCAGACACCAAAAACATCTGAGACTTGGGCCTTACTCTATCTGGAGATGCTACCAAGTTACTAGATTCAAGCCATGGAATTCCTTCTATTGGTGGATCAAGACAAATAGGACACCATGGGATAGACCTCAGCTGACACCAAAACTCATCCTCTGATTGTTGAGTGAGCAAGCTCCCAAGATAGCTAGTCTCCGTTTCATATTCAGGATAGGTTTCTCCATCAAACGAGTCTTCGCTTGTAATGGACATTATATTTTGGGACTCATCATGGTTCGCTTCACCTGTCTTGGATGATAGTTTGATAGAAAGAGTTTTGATATGGAATAATAATCTTCTTCCATATCTCGATGCTTCTAAATCTCCCAAGTCATGTAACATTGACACACTTCTAGCAGCATCCAGATAGGTAGAACAATCCAGAGTTGTTCTAAGTCCAAGACCAACCAAAGCATCCAGGATCTTAGAATCTGAGAATTTCTCAGAAGGAAAGTAGACTTCTTTGTGAAGAAGCTCCTGTAGCGCAGGAACACGAGGATCATAAAGCCTGAAAATAGGACAAAAATATGAAGACAACTATAGAGATATACAGGTTCTCTATAAAGTGTGTAAATGCCAACAAAGATAGCTAATATCAGGTTGCTGTATTAAGCGTGTAAATGCAAACAAAAATAGCTAATATCAAGTTGCAGCTGTAGCTTAGTCTTTGATTTAACATATTTAACGTATCAGAATAGGAAAATGGTAATAAGATAGACAAACCTGGAAGGTTGTTGCCATAATCCATTCGCTGCAAGAACAAAAGGGGTTGTAGATATTGCACACTGAAGCGAAACATCAGCGACGACCAGATCATTTAGATCATGCAAAATGGCCAACAGAGCTTCTTGCTGCGAAAGGAACTCCGACATGCGATTAAGTACACAAGCTTTGTAGAATTCCATTTTTGAGGGCTCTTTTATTTGTAAGTATCTTTTGAAGATAGTTCTCTCCCTCTCTGAGTCCAAGCGTACAAAATCATCATCCAACAGATCCTCCCTGATGCCATCAGGTTTGAGCCACTTAACTGGACAGTTCAAACTAACAAGTTTTCTACTTCTGTATGACTCAAATATGGGGAGGTGTTTGATGGTTTCAAAGTGGACCTCATTCATATGTCCACCAGAGAACCACTTTGACTGAAGAATAAAATTCCGAAGCTCATGCAATTCTCCTTCTGAAACATTAAGGAAAATCCCTTTTATGTTTTCGTGCCCACCAGAAATCGCAAGAAGTGCATTCAATATGCCTGTTGCTGTTGGTGGCTGAACAAATGTTTCCAACTGAGGGTGCTCTACTGGAAGCTCACGATTTAAGAACCGGCATCCACATTTCAGTAATAATGAAGACATGTTCTCGCTCCAGCCATCATCTCGAATAACATTTGAATTTAAAATAAGTTGCATGAGACAGCCATCTTCAACGGGTAATATGGGCCACTTAGAAAATACTGAGAGGTCATCACAAGATAACTTAAGATAGCTCCACAGTACCCTTATCCATTCTACTGTCGGATGTCCTCGTTGGCCAGGTGTCCAAAGTATCTTTTCTGAGAGATGCCAATCTGCTGGCAGTAGCTTAAAAAAAAGCTTCTCAAGCAAATTGCAAGAGAGGAGACATATGCATGATTCTCCGCTTTGAGCTACAGCCAATAGCTTACTATAAACTCCTTCCGGCACTTCGCGGTCCACGAGTTGGTGAGGAAGTGAATCCTTCAAAAGTTCATACCCAATCTCTTCAGCGAAAAAGATTCTCTCAGCAGTACCATTCTTGTTAAAGGTTGTAAATGAACCATCAGCAAGAGGTAGCAGGGGTAGACCGTAAAGAAGATCCGCCAGAAAAGGAACTTTTAAATCAAGAAGACAGTATTCTAATGCCAAGGCCAAGCCATTTCTATCCCTAAACTCACGTTTTCGCCGAGTCAACAGAGTCCTTAATAGTTGGGGTGTCATTAAATGCAAGGATGAACAAGCCTCTCCAAATCTTTCCGCAACTGTCTTTGAGATATTAATTACAGGGAGACCAGCGTCTGCAAGGACATCAACTAGCTCATCCGCCTTAGGAAAGCTGAAATCAGGGTAAATTGCTTGCTTAGTTGAAATCCATTGGCCCCCTCTTGCTTTGGTATATAAGACACGAAGACCGTTATTTGCAATAAAACTGTAGAGCTTCCGAACCAAGGATGCCCAAGGTTCTGTTCCTAGAGTTACTGGCCAGACAGAGAAGAACAAATCACATGGACCAAGTTCAGATGCAATTTTTTCAAGCAAATGACCATAGGCTGGTACGACAACTTCCTCAATCAAGTAAAGATTCCAATCCGAGCGTACTTTTCCATCCCCTGCCATGTCGTTACCAAACCAAAGATCCCTCCTGTTGGATGACAACTCAAAATATGCATTGATATGCGCAGGGAGGCCTGTAGTTATAGGTAGAGGCAGAAAGCAGAATGCACGCCCCCCAAAATTTCTTCTATTCTGAATTGAAATAGTGGATGGCCCAAATATATTAGAAATGCTAGCAGCCAGATCCTCCACATTTTCATTCTTGACAGAATTTATATGCACGGCAACACTAGCCCATGGTATTAACTTATGGGACATTTCTGGAAGGTTCAAGTTCTTTTTACTTACCCCGGCATTCAGACATTCTCCTGTTATCCATCCATGTAAAATACAGCCAGATGAATCTTGCTCGGTCACCACAATCTTCTGGCATTTATATGGCAGATCTTTAACTACAGTGTTGCTTAGTTTTTTTAGCAACTGATCTTTATTCATTCCAGCAAAAATATTTTCGTCAAGAAGACTAAACACTTGACTAGATGGCTTTGGTTCAGTATCTTGTCCAACATTGTGATCTTTGCAAACACGATGCAGTAACTGCATTTCATGACCAGCCCCTTCCTTAGTAAAAATCGATACTGTTTTCACATTCCGCAGAAAAATTAAAGCTTCTGAAACTACACCAGAAAAGGAAGTGAAGAGGGATAACACATCTTCAGGAGCATATGTTTCTTTCTTTATGTGGCTTCTAGGAGCAACACTGGCGTTTCTAAGAGGAAATCGAAAGAGTGTACCAGGAAATGTATGCTCCAAGTCACAACCAAAATGCAAGAATGGTGCAAATTGATCAGGAAACTGGTCCAATATATATCTTCCAGCAAATTTAATCCGCAACCCTGGGTGAGTTGGAGAAATACCAGGCAAATGATTGGCATGAGGATCAAACATAACAATGTTTTCTCCAGAAACAAACCCGGGGATGTCTGTGAAATGATAAACACAGTTAAATCCCAGCCCAAATCTTCCTATTGCAAAAGGTTTTTCAAGTTTGCTTGCTTGACCAATGCGTGAGATTGCATACATATCTTGTTGAGTAAAAACCGAGTTGTTGAAACAATACAGAGCAGGGCCTTGCCAATCTGCCATTTCAGGAGATAGGAGTGAAGACGTCCCATAATGAGTCTTATCCAAAAGGAATGTCACCTCAGAAGCTCCTGCATCTTCCGCATTTTGAACCAGCTCAAAAAGAATCCCAGGCCCATCAGCATACATTTCTAGTATGTGTTTAAGTCTGGTGGTCAACGCCTCATGCTGTCCAAAGGCCTCAGCAGCCCCGGATAAACTAAAATTCATTGAATCAGCACTTTCCGCCAGCAAGACTCTACGAAGAGAGCGAACACCAAGCTTCTCCGCTACCTCATTAGATATGTTACCGTGGACAAACTTTTGCATTGTTCTTTTCGCATTCAATAGCATTGTAGACTCTGCACTAAACGAGCTGTTAAGATTGTCTGATGCAGTCAACCATGGCGCATCATTATAGACCAAGTCACTTGAAGGGAAGAGTCGACCAGAAACATCAGGTAAATAGATTGTTACTTTGTCAAGAAATTGCGCTTCAGCCAACTGCTGCGCAATCAGCACAGCTGCCCTGATTTCTTGAGGATCAAGAGGTGAAGTACCTTTCCTTACAGCTATTCTACATAAAACATCAGCATAATCAGATGGAGTTAAAAATTCTCGAACACCAAGCTCCACAAATAGTCCCCTAAAAACAGCTAAGTCGGTAGGTATGACTCGAATGTAGGGAACAAGTTGAAGAGGCCCATCGAGAACAACCTCACTCAAAGTTGCAAATCCATCACCTACCCAGATCCAGCGACTACCTTCAAGTACAGCCTTAACAATGTCCATCTCATCTGAACCTAGTAATCTTGCAAGAATTGAGTATATCTTTGGCATTGCCAAAGCTAGTTCCTGCCGAAGAACCTGATCAATAAGAATTTCATTGTTCTTTCCAAGTTCAAGCAACTGAGCTGCAATTGCACTTCCTCCTGGATGTGATAACCACCCCAAGTTATATGCAAGAGCTGTAGAAGAACATTCACCATCCAGTATTCTCATGGATGCAGATACAAGCCACATATCTGTTTTTGGACGTACAAGCTTCGGAGGAGCAACAGTAGATGTCACAACTGGCCATGGTAAAGTTTGAAATGGAGCAGAGACTAAAACGGGGCACCAGCAAATCATTTTAAGTTCACTCCAGAACTTAACAAGGTTACACGTCAGATTTCGTGGTCTGAAAGCCGTCGCAGCTCTTGAAAATATCCTGTTTATAGCTCCATCATCCTCACTCGACTGATCAGGCAGCCACTTCACAGCATTGACTTCTAAAAATGAAAAAAGCACTTTACCTCGTGAATGTGCCTTTTCCAGATCCTTGTGCATCAATCGCTCCACCAATCGTGCACTCTCCAATATTGTCTCAGGAGAAACAGTTGTTTTAAGGCCCAAACCTTGAAGCATGTCCAAGATAGCAGATCCCTGGAATCCGCTAGCAGGGAAACAATCTGAATCTTCCAACAAAGCATATAACTCTTCATTACGAGGATCGTGTAAAACAGATGGGCGCTTAAGAGGACCATTTACAGTTGGAACAAACTCTAGGTTCTGCAATTCTTCCCTCAAGAGTCTATCCTCCAGACACAGTTGTGGAAGATCCTGCAGAATAGAAATCATCACCTGATCACGAATCTCAGGTTGCAAAACTTCAATTCTGTTGAAAACATTCTGTCTGTAGAAGTTACTTTTCCTCATTCTCTCAATGCCATAGTACCTTGACAAAACATCTTCTTCGCTGCCTTGGCAACACAGAATAAACTCACATCCTAGAAGACAGGCAGGCACATCTAATGGAGGTAAATGCTTAGGAGGATTAACAAGATCAGAATACTTGGATTCTTGAGCACTGGTTTCTCCATAAATACGATGAATGGGCAAAATCTTGCAGATTCTGAGGTATAGGTCACCAATCTGATGTCCTATGTGCCATTTTGGATCCAAAAGAAAACTACGAAGTTCGTCCTTCTCTTGAGCATTCAAATCATAAATTAAATTTTGAACCCCATCCAAATCTGATGAAGCAGCATCAAAAATGGACTCCAAGACACCTGTGTAACTTGCATCCGAAACAAAGGAGGACAAGTCTGAATGTTCAACTTTAATATTGTTGTTTAATATTTTGCCACCAATTTTCTCTAAGACATTTCTGACTGCAGCGGGAAGCTTCTCCGCGTTAATCAATTTTGATTGCGGAGAGGCTATGTACAAATAGCCAGACGTGGATGGCAAGATTGGCCAATCACAGAATAATGATAGGCTCTGACACCGTTTGTCAAGATACTGCCAGAAGAGAACAAACCATGATGATGATGGATGGTCTCGGTTGGATTCTGGATGCCAGGAAATCTTGCTTCTGTGTTTCCATTCAGCAGGTACAAGCCTAGGAAATAACTGAAGCAAGTTGTGGATACTGAAAATTGCAACATTTGCTGTTCGTGACTCTGCAATGGCAAAAAGCCTGGTATATAATGGTGGAGGAATATTCTTATCAATTACTCTGTCATAAACTTTCTGTAAAAGCATATGCTCCAATTCGTCACAAATAAAATAGGAGACACTTCCTGTACGTCCAGAAAAGAAGCCAAAGTCACCATTTGCTAATGGAAGCAGTTTCAGGTTGCTGGCTTGTGTGCAAACACTATCATCAGTCAGATCATCCAGGCAATATTCCAACAATACTAGCTTCAAAGATTTCTTCAAAGCTGAAAGCGTTTTGCATTCTTTGAGAAAGTTGCGCACTCTATCTGGCGTAACCACTTTTGGAAGTAAAAATGAAGGGTGTTTCAAAAGCATATCAAAAACTAGTCTTGGGAGGCACACGATAGGCATTTCAAGCTGCAATAAGGCATCACCAAGATCTTTGCTCCCTGAGAATTCCTCATCATGAAGATAAGCATCAGCAGGAGACACCCATTTCCCCCCATCAAGATCCGAAAACAGTACAGGAGCATTGCAGATATTTTTGTAAATTTGCTCAACTAATATGCTCCATGGTGCTTCAAAAGATCCACTTGGCCATAAGGAGAAGTAAGAATCTCTGGAATCAAGCACTTCTCTCAAACAAAGTAGCAATCGTGCAAAAGAGGGAGCTACCACATCTTCCAGGAGAAGCCTATTCCAGGCTGAACGAACTTTCCCACTCCTGTCCATGTCTTCTCCATACCAAATTCCGCGACGATTTGATGACACCTCAAAGTATCCGTTGACTTGTACTGTCAATCCAGTTCGTACAGGCAAGGGAAGAAAGCAGAAAGCATGCCCAAGCTTTAGGATATTATTCTGTCAAAACCATATGAAAACAGAGTGAATGCAAGCTCCAATCGAAAAGCAGTGACAAATGACTTCCTTTCGCGGCACAGAGTAATAACATGATAATTGAAAAGAATGCAAATATATGGATTACCAGTAAGCATGAAGATGGAGGATATTACGATAACACAGATAAATAAATGTATGTTTAGTAATGCAAGAATGTACACAAAGTTCCAACATGAGCAAAAATCTAAACAATTTTTAACAGGTTAATACATGTTATCTGGATGATAGGCAAACACACACAATGACGAAGGTGCGACATGGGAAAAAATATTACTGCAGATAGCAAAAAGGCACAATCAATATTGCACAGTACCTCTGATGAATCGTCTGATATGCATGCTGCTACTGAAGCCCACGGTAGCAAGTGAATATCATATTCTTTGGATGCAGTGGCAGCAAACAAACCAATTTTGCTGGACGCTGATGCCATTGTCTGAACTATGTAAAACCTGTCTGTTCTCCGTTTAGTTTGGTTTCCCTTTTCAGACTCACTCAAGAACTCCAGAGTAAATGCATCCATCTCCCTGTCTCCAGAAATAGATGTCTTCGACAATCTAAGAACTGCCTGGCGATGCCACACAGTATCATTATTTGGTGAGCTGACCGAACATGAGTAAAGCTTTTTGGGTTCTGAATCTCCATCATCCCATGTGTACATCTCAATAGATAATACACATTTAAGAAATAGCAACGAGAAAACACCTTCCTCGAAAAGTTGATCAAACATCAAAGAAATGTCATCTTCAAAGTAGGCTTGCCTTGAAAGCCTACTAGAAGCTGCTTGCTCTGTATTCCTCAAAGGGAAACGGAATAAAGTACCATTAAAAGGACTTCTCATATCACATCCAAAGGCACAATAAGGAAGAAACTGATCCTTATACTGAGACAGAGCTGAAGAACCAACATAATCAATTCTCTTCCCTGGGTTTGCTGCAGAAATATTTGGAAGATAAGCACCTTGAGGATCAAACAATACCACGTATTTTCCACTCACAAAAGAAGGTATATCAGTCAAATGGTATACCGAATTGAAGCCAACCCTATAATACCAAAGTCAGAACATTTTTATCAGAAAACAAATATGTAACACACTGAGATTGACTCAACCACGTACTTCTTAAGAAGTATACTGCTATCTTCATAAGCAAGAAACAACGGGAAAAAAAGTGACAGTAAGGAATCAAAATTATACCCAAATCGACCAGTCTTCCAAGCTTGACCATGTTTGCCACTTCCACCAATTCTGGAGATACTAACGAAATCCTCTTCAGTGAAAACAGCATCATTGTAAGCCAATAGAGAAGGACCTTGCCACTGAGCCAAAGAGTCCGAAAGCAAAGAACCCGACCCGTGAACCCGCCGGTCAAGACAGAGACGGACTTTAGTAGCTCCGGCGTCATCAGCGTTCTGTATAAGCTCCTTAAGCACAGTGGTTCCTTCCGGATAGTTCAATAAAACCTCCCGAATTCGTCGGGTCAAATCAACCTTCTGCCCAAAATCTTCGAGAAGAAGTGAATCCATCTTCGAATTAAACGTTATCTCTGTTGCTGCAGAAAGATGATCAAACCCCCATGAATATATAAAGAAGATGAGATTACGATCATGAAGAATCTGGGTCGCACCGACTCACGAGTCAAGGTTGAAGAAGATCGACTCTAGAAGAAGTGGTGCCTCAAGGGAAGCTTTTTAGTTTTTACTTTGAAAGGAAATGGCAGAATTAAAACTTTTATTAAAGCCGATTGTTACAAATGTGAAAAAAAAACAATATTCGACATTTTTACTTGGGCCTCTAATTCAAGGCCTATTAAGAATATTGAAAATAAAGAGATAAGTTCAGATGATGTATTTATTAAAATTTATACATATTTGTCCACTTCTAATTACACTATACTAAAGTTGTAGTTAATCCAAAACACAGAAAATTTACCGAGCTAATGTAAATATAAATATATTTTGATAATGTTAAATCACATATTAAAAATTAATTAATTAGAGATAAAGTTAGACATATATCATATTAATCATTTCATTTAGAGTAAAACTTATAATTACAATAAAATTTAACATATTTTTGTTATTTTTTAAAAATAAATTTTTAAATTTGAACTTATTAAAATTTATTTACTTTTTGGTGAACAATATAAGCATTTATTAGATTTATATATAAATAATTTTTTTAACCGCCTTTCTAAAAACCCTATAAACGATAATTAATTTAATTGTACAGACATTAAGTTGCTCTTGTAGCTCGCTACATGGGGTTTAGGCATTAGGGTCTAAAATATGAAACAAATACCTGATCTATGAATGCATAATAACTTTTAAATGTTAGTTAAGAGAAGAAAATCTGAGCTATTTATTTATACATACAAAAATATTGTAAAAAAGAATTAAATAAAAAAACTGGCAGACTAAAACCATGTTACAAAAAGGCTTAACCATATTATTTATGCAAAATTTAGCGGACCAAAAACAGGTTAGAGTTAATTCAGAACTGAGCTAATTTAGAATCAGGTCGAGTTGGCCTTAAAAGTTAAAACCCTTTTGAACATCCTTAACTATTCCATAATCAATTTGCTATTATACTATGTCAATTATTCTTTCTACAAGGAGAGCGATCTAGAAGAAATCCACATTATCCATGTAATGGGTTTTACATCTAATAATGATTATTTGAAGTACATTTGGTTATTGAATATTTCTTTGAAATAGTCCATACTTTTAGTGCACAAGATATAATCTGTGATATCGCATAATTCGACGAAGCATTTACATTTTAATACATTTGAAGGCTATACGAGGTTCTGTCGTATGGCTAACGTATATCAGATTTTAGAATACATGTGATCCTTTAATAAATATGCATATTTTGTAACCCTCTTTTATTTATTTTTTATTTATGCTCTATTACTTTCCACTTAAGATGGGTTTTTTTTTTGGGTAAACTTTCTACTTAAGAAGAATAAAGTAGAAAACAAAAACTAAACAAAAGAAAGTAAAAAACGGCTAAAGCCGGCTCTTTAACTAAAGCAAAAGTATAATTACTCATTACTTCATTAGTTGTCTCTCTTTTTTCCTCCACAGCCGTCAATGGTAGGGTGGGATTAAAAGAAATTGACAAACAAAAAAATTGGAGATTACAGTATTATATGCCTCTTTGAGAAGCATTAGGATATACAGTGATGATGTCATTGATATTTATTTGTGGTTGTCTATATTTAATTGGCCCAATTGCAGAAAAATGAGTTTACATTGGGGTTACACTTAAATGCTTAAACCATTGAGCCTTTTAAATTAATTTTGTTAGTTTAGTATATTTTCATTATCACTGCACCACATCTCCAACTTTACTTGTTATTGGTGATCAAGAACATAATTCAAACTATAATAGTAAATAACAGTGTTAAACACTATTTTTTCTTACAAGATCACAATAAAAAAAATAGGAAAGAAAAAGCTTCTCATTGTAGTCAAATTCGTTTATTAACTGCAGAAAGATATAAAGCAATAAAAGACTGAACATGTCTCTTTTTTCAGTTCATAATTTTGTTATTATAATCTTAGTTGTTGTAGGCATCAGCTTTTGTCTCTTTTGCAAATTCTCATGAAGAAATTTCACTTTCTTGTTTAGTAAACATGTTCTTTAAAGAAAAAGAAGAAGAAGACACGTTCCTTGAGTATTGTGCAGTCTAAATCTTAATCGGATCTGTGTGTGCTTTGTGAATGTACAAGAACCTGCTTTTTGTGGGGGAAAAACAATGTTTAAAATATGGAAACAGTTAAGTACTATTTTAAACATTGTTTGTAACTTTTTATTTCCGAATTATGAATTGTTTTTTTATCATCTGAAATATTTTATTTATGAAACTTGTTTTGAAACTAAGGTGAAATACAAATCCCAAATAACGGAAGTTAAGCTGACGGACGAAAGAAAAATCTTCGGAAACTAAAGCCGACGGACGAGAGAAAAGTTTTCGGAAACTAAAGCTGGAGAAAAACGTGAATTTCCCGAAGTCTAAAATCGTATGAAAGAGAAACATAAACAGAAATTTAAAAGCCGAAATCGAAAGAGATCGAAACCAAAACCTAAGCATAGAAACATACAAACTAAAATCCGAAGAAAACACTTGACCCAAGCACCAAAGAAGACCTTTTTTTTTGAAGAAACTGTGAATGCGATTTACCAAAGCTGCGCATAGCCAACCAATAGTAACAACTGCTTCCTCCCATCACAATGAGAGATGATTTCTCGACATCAAGTAACTAAGACTTCATAACCCGACAAGTAGAGCCGAGTTATGAATTGTTGTTACAGTTTTTCCATTAAAACTTAATGAAAATGTAAATAAAGCAGAGGCTCCCCGGGATTTAAATACTAAAAATAGAGTTTGGTATTTGATAGCTAGAAAAGGTAAAGCCTTAAAACTAGGGAAAAGACATACGAGCTCACCAGTAAAAACATTGTACGTCCAACTGATTCTGTCCATCAAATGACATTAATGCCCTTTCAAAGTGTAATTGTTTTTTGTTTTTCTTTTACCTCATTCGATACAAACACAACACATAACCTAATCTCTATTTCGCAAGATAATCGTTAACACTTGATTAAAAGCATTTCTATGGTAATTGATTATAAATGGTATCGACGAATCTTGTAAGTTATACGTATAACATAAGAAGAAATATTTACTTGTATTTTAAGTTTCTTGGTTTTCTAATTTCATTTTGAAATAAAGAAATTAAAACTGATGGACCGGCCGTAGTCAATTTAATAACTAAAGCAATCAGTGAGTGTAAGCCTAAAAATATGTTTTAATTTTGAATAGTTAATAGATTGATCCACATGGAAGAATATAAAATTAAAAATAATGCGTCGTTATAGTCGATACGCGTAACTCATAATAACGTATGGTCCAAATGGTCCATACTTGTTCAGGCTAAATTATTCTTGGATCAAAGAAACTCAATGATGAATTTACACTTTAAAAATCATAATTTAGTGACACTAATGGAGTGGGAACAAAATCAATACTCTTAATCATTATGATTCTACAGGCTCGGTGCCCTCAATTATAACATTAAACATTTGAAATAACAACAAAAGATTACAGATTTAATTAAAACGAAATTTATACATTTACAAAGTCCTCCAGATCCCATATACCAACTTTTAAAAAACCTCTAAACCCCTCCCAAAAAAAAAAAAAAA
>Ga0041059_1000980_pt1 | contig 22579 bp, 8 predicted proteins | sample AraColnosormetaG_FD_56232 | JGI IMG/M metagenome (GOLD analysis project Ga0041059, IMG submission 56232) | Arabidopsis roots microbial communities from North Carolina, USA - Col MF nosort | ecosystem: Host-associated > Plants > Roots > Unclassified | place: USA: North Carolina | collected 2013-09-02 | reverse complement strand
TAAAAACATTTTTAAGATCTTTTATCAAAAAAAAAAAAAAAGAGAGAGAGAAGAAAAAAACGCGTCTTCCTCAGTGACAGTGTTGAATTCTCTCATCTCTTTCTCTCTCTGCTTCATCAGTTTCTCTCACTACAAAGCTTCTCATCATCTCCCTAAATTAGGGTTAAAGGGTCGAGCTTGGGATTGTTTCGCACGGTAAAAGGAAGGATCTTTTGCTCGTCAATTGCTATATTAGCAGACCTTGCGAGGTGGGTTTAGGGTTTTGTTGTAAAAACATTTTTGGGGATAAGTTACGAAGATGACTTCTTTGCCTTCTTCAGTGATCAAATGGCGTTTTTTCCGCAGACAGATGCCTTCAGACGTTGTCTTCTCGCTCTGCTTACTCTGTTTCGCCTCCTGTCTCGCCGGAAAAATCACTGTTTTAGCTGATTCGGACAAATCCGTGTTGCTTCGGTTTAAGAAAACGGTATCGGACCCTGGTTCGATTCTAGCTAGCTGGGTCGAAGAGAGTGAAGATTACTGCTCCTGGTTTGGTGTATCTTGCGATTCGAGCTCTCGAGTCATGGCTCTTAACATTAGTGGCTCTGGAAGTTCTGAAATTAGTCGAAATCGTTTCACTTGTGGTGATATTGGTAAGTTTCCGTTGTATGGGTTTGGTGTTCGGAGGGATTGTACCGGAAATCATGGAGCTTTGGCGGGGAATTTGCCTTCTGTAATCATGAGTCTCACAGGACTTAGGGTTTTGTCTCTGCCTTTTAATTCGTTTAGTGGAGAGATTCCTGTAGGAATCTGGGGAATGGAGAAGCTTGAAGTTCTTGATCTGGAAGGGAATTTGATGACGGGGTCATTGCCGGATCAGTTTACTGGGTTACGGAATTTGCGGGTTATGAATTTGGGGTTTAACAGAGTTTCAGGTGAAATCCCTAATTCGCTGCAGAATCTGACAAAGTTGGAGATTTTGAATTTGGGTGGTAATAAGTTGAATGGAACTGTTCCTGGTTTTGTTGGGAGATTCAGAGTGTTGCATTTGCCGTTAAACTGGCTTCAAGGCTCTTTGCCTAAAGATATTGGGGATAGCTGTGGAAAGCTTGAGCATTTAGATTTGTCTGGTAATTTCTTGACTGGGAGGATTCCAGAGAGTTTGGGGAAATGTGCTGGTTTAAGGTCGTTGTTGTTGTATATGAATACGTTGGAGGAGACTATCCCTTTAGAATTTGGGAGTCTTCAGAAGCTTGAGGTTTTGGATGTTTCTAGGAACACTCTTAGTGGTCCATTACCTGTTGAACTTGGAAATTGCTCTTCGTTGTCTGTTCTCGTTCTATCAAATCTGTACAATGTGTATGAAGACATTAATAGTGTAAGAGGGGAAGCTGATCTTCCTCCAGGCGCTGATTTAACCTCGATGACCGAGGATTTCAATTTCTATCAAGGAGGAATCCCGGAGGAAATCACTAGGCTTCCGAAACTAAAGATACTTTGGGTGCCCAGAGCTACGTTAGAAGGTAGATTTCCAGGAGATTGGGGTTCATGTCAAAACTTGGAGATGGTTAATTTGGGTCAGAACTTCTTTAAAGGCGAAATTCCTGTCGGTCTTAGTAAATGCAAGAACCTTCGTCTTCTTGATTTGAGCTCGAATAGGCTTACTGGGGAGCTTCTCAAAGAGATTTCGGTCCCATGCATGAGTGTTTTTGATGTTGGTGGAAACAGCTTATCGGGTGTAATCCCTGATTTTCTCAACAATACCACAAGCCATTGTCCTCCTGTTGTTTACTTTGACAGGTTTTCTATTGAATCTTACAGCGACCCGTCGTCTGTTTATCTCTCCTTCTTTACCGAGAAGGCTCAAGTTGGAACTTCCCTGATAGATCTTGGAAGTGATGGAGGTCCGGCCGTGTTTCATAATTTTGCAGACAACAACTTCACTGGTACTCTCAAGTCTATACCACTTGCACAGGAGCGGTTGGGAAAGCGAGTCTCTTACATATTTTCTGCTGGAGGGAATCGGTTGTACGGGCAATTTCCGGGAAATCTGTTTGATAACTGCGACGAACTCAAAGCTGTTTATGTCAATGTAAGCTTCAACAAGCTCTCAGGTCGGATTCCTCAGGGACTAAACAACATGTGCACTTCTCTTAAGATTCTTGATGCCTCGGTGAATCAGATCTTCGGGCCAATCCCAACAAGTCTCGGGGATCTAGCTTCACTTGTTGCTCTTAATCTGAGCTGGAATCAGTTGCAAGGTCAGATACCGGGTAGCCTCGGGAAGAAGATGGCAGCTTTGACATATCTTTCGATTGCGAATAACAACCTCACGGGGCAAATTCCTCAGAGCTTTGGTCAGTTACATTCCTTGGATGTTCTTGATCTCTCTTCAAATCATCTATCTGGCGGTATTCCTCATGATTTCGTAAACTTGAAGAATCTCACTGTCCTGCTTCTCAACAATAACAACCTCTCTGGCCCAATCCCGTCGGGTTTTGCGACATTTGCTGTTTTCAATGTTTCCTCCAACAATCTGTCTGGTCCAGTTCCTTCAACCAATGGACTGACGAAATGCAGCACTGTTAGTGGAAACCCCTATCTTCGACCTTGCCATGTGTTTTCTCTGACAACACCGTCTTCGGATTCCCGAGACTCCACGGGTGATTCTATCACGCAGGATTACGCATCTTCGCCTGTTGAAAACGCTCCATCTCAGTCGCCAGGAAAGGGTGGATTCAACTCGCTAGAGATCGCCTCAATCGCATCAGCTTCAGCGATTGTCTCGGTACTAATTGCTCTTGTAATTCTCTTCTTCTACACAAGGAAATGGCATCCGAAATCGAAGATCATGGCCACTACAAAACGAGAAGTCACTATGTTCATGGATATCGGAGTTCCAATAACCTTTGACAACGTGGTTAGAGCCACAGGAAACTTCAACGCAAGCAATCTGATTGGAAATGGTGGATTTGGAGCGACCTACAAAGCAGAAATCTCTCAAGATGTGGTTGTCGCAATCAAACGCCTCTCGATCGGACGGTTTCAGGGAGTCCAACAGTTCCACGCAGAAATCAAAACTCTTGGTAGACTTCGACACCCGAACCTCGTGACTCTCATCGGTTACCACGCTAGCGAAACTGAGATGTTCTTGGTGTACAACTATCTCCCAGGAGGCAACCTCGAGAAATTCATCCAAGAAAGATCCACAAGAGATTGGAGAGTTCTTCATAAGATCGCTCTGGACATAGCTCGAGCACTCGCTTACCTCCACGACCAATGCGTCCCACGGGTGCTTCACCGAGATGTTAAACCGAGTAACATCCTCCTAGATGATGACTGCAATGCGTATTTATCAGATTTCGGGTTAGCGAGATTGCTTGGGACATCGGAAACGCACGCAACAACTGGTGTGGCGGGTACGTTTGGGTATGTAGCTCCCGAGTACGCAATGACATGCAGGGTATCAGACAAAGCAGATGTATACAGCTACGGAGTGGTGCTTCTAGAGCTGCTTTCGGACAAGAAAGCACTTGATCCGTCATTTGTGTCGTATGGTAATGGTTTCAACATAGTGCAATGGGCTTGTATGTTGTTGAGACAAGGAAGGGCAAAGGAGTTTTTCACAGCGGGATTGTGGGACGCAGGTCCGCATGATGATCTAGTAGAGGTTCTGCATTTAGCGGTTGTTTGTACGGTGGATTCTCTGTCGACGAGGCCGACGATGAAGCAAGTTGTAAGACGGTTGAAGCAGCTACAACCTCCGTCGTGTTAGCACCTCCCTCCGCAGGATTTGATTATTATTCTTTCTTTAAAAAAAGTTCTCTCAGTTGTAAACTTGTATGTGTACGTAGTAGTTGTTAGAAGAAGAAAGAGAGGTTGAATTTCCTATGGGTTCTCTCGAGGGTAAAAAGGACATTTGAAAGGGGAAGCCATAGGAAGGTTGATCTCTCTCAGTAAGCAGAAAACCATAAAATGAGAAAGAATTGTTTGTAGCTAATTTGTTTCTCCCACTTGTAAATTGTTTTATACTAAAGTTTTGTGGGAGTTTTTCTTTCTTTTTCGATTTTTAGTATGTTTAAACTGCCGATCCTTTTTGTTTGATTGACATTTCCATTTTGAGAAACTTGGGCTATGGGCCCAATAATATATGCGAATAAAAAAACTCGGGCTATGAGCCCAATATTAACTTAGAAGACCGACAATGCTATCAGTATAATCCCCATAAGAAAGCAATTCCACCCATTTGGGTTTGAATGGTACATCATTGGGTCTTGATTCATGATTGTCGATCTTCTTCGGTAGTGGTCTGGCTTGCTTTGGTTGAGTTGGCATCTTCATCCTTCTTGAAAGACAGCGATGTGAAAGGTTCTTCTATGTATCTAGTATCAAATAGAGCGACTCTCGCTACTACATGCTACTTCCATGAATAGTTAACGCCAAGCGTATTGCTCGATAATAAAGACGAGTATATCCATCCATTGGCTCAACATTTGTGAAACATCCGTTCGTTGAGGCTAACGGTTTCATTTGAAGAATGGAAATTAGAGCTTATAGCCATTAGTGTGTTACGAAAGATCACCGTTATCAATCATATATAGCCCCCTTCTTGGCTCACTTATCGCATTAGTTACAAAGCAGTCCTGACGATCCACAATTAGACTTAGAGAGAAAACTTAGTTCTCTTACCATGGTTTTGCTCCCTGCTTCCTTTGCAAAGGTTGTCTTTTCTCATTATCTTCTGAGCTCACTCGTAGTGATATATCTGTTGCCTGTTGGTAGTCTTGGCTTTGCATTTGTCTCTCTTCAGTTTTGAACTCTGTTTCCTCTCCCTTCGATATCAATGAATCTTTAATTTCTAACGTTAAAAAATAAAACATCCGTTTAGCTAAGATTGATTCAACATTCTTAACCAAAATCAAATCAAGTGGATCTGTAATAACTTTGGATATAAAATGTACATGCTTCAGCTAGTTTAGTCGGTCAAATTAGTTTGACATCGTTACATTTTGAAAGTTAGGGAAAACAAAAAATGAGAGCTCTAATAATAGTTGGGGATAAATAATAATCCCTAGATAGAAGAAGAAGGAAGTTTAACAACAATATGTCTAAGAGGGTTAATCATAACATCACCACCATCATCATCGCTGACGGTACCTCCGCCGTGCCTAACAAATTCCGCCGGAGAAAGAAAACTGCCGTGGCAAACACAAACTATCTTGACCTCCTCCTTGTTCCCTCCGTACCAGTAAAGAAACCCTTCCACTCGTTTCCCGTCGGCTCCGACATCTCTCGTCGACACACAAGGCATGTCTTCAAGAATGTTCCTCGCCTTCTCCATTCCTGAATTTTCCACATTATTCTTCTGCTTCTTCGCCGTATTTCCATTTTTACCCTTCCCGTTGACCGGACCAGTGACAACCAACCGATCTTTTTCTTTCTTTCCCTCCTTGGTCGGAGGAATCTTAAATTCCAGAAATGCCCTCGGCTTCTCTGTTTCGACGGCTTGGCCTCTGTTTTTATCTTTTGTTAGATATGCTCCTCTGTTTGTAACCGGAGATTCCATAAATGCCCTCGTCTTCTCTGACACCTTCCGCTCTTTCTCTATATCCATCTCCGTTACGACCGGCAGAGAACGCGTCCGATCCAGCTGAAACATGTCTGAGCCTCCACGGCCCACAATACGACGCATATCTCCGCCGTTACCGCCGCCGGATCTTTGTTCATCGAAGACGAAACCTTCCGGTATCGAAGAAGATCGACCCAGTTCAAAGTGCCTCCTTTTTCTCGATCTCGGATCCGTACCAAACTGTCCATTAAGCGAAAGACCTAACGTTAGCTCCACGTCTTTCTCATCCTCTTCTGCTTCATCTTCTCTCTTCTTCGCTTCTTGTTGATTCTCACCATGCTCAGAGTCTCGCTGACAAAAATGGTTGCTTGCGATGAAAAACTTCTGCAAGAGATTATTAGCAGAAAGATTGGGTACTTGAACGACGCCGTTTGGGATTCCCCTGCCTCTTATCATCTCCATAACCAAATATCAAAGTCAGAGAAATTCGAAAGAGAAGGGAGAAACGTTTTTGGCTTAACTTTCTATTTTCAATCTTGAGAGAGACGAAACAATTTTGTCTTAAAACAAGCACCAAATGCTTACTATTATAAACTATAGTACTTCAATTTGCATATTTTATATTTTTCAGGGAAAAAAAAAGAAAATCATGTTTTTGAATTATATTACAAGCATAGTTGACGATGTAGTACGGATTTTAAAACTTTACTTTAGTATATTTTCACACAAGTTGGCTTAAAATAGACATAATTTCCAGTTAATATACCAATTTGCATTAGTATAATCAATGAAAATAGATAGTGATTTCTCGTTGACAGACACAAAATATAGGGAATTATTCGGATTATCTTCTTGAAAACATTTTAATATTGATTTATGATTTTTTATAGGAAAAGATAGACGACCACCCACCACGCCACGTGGAAAAGGGCATCAAGTGGCGTAGACGTAGGCTACTTTGTTCATATACAACTCGACACGTGTCTAATAATCAACGTGCTCAACTACGACAGTCCCTTTATTGCCACGTGTATCCAGCCTGACTGGGCCCCCGACACGGCAAACCAAAGAAATACGTTAGACATTTTTTTTATCTAAACATTTCTACGCGCCTTTTCTTGTGGCCTAATTAACTTCAAGTTCTAACAACAATACTAATAAGAGTTCAATATTGGTTATTAAGAATGTGCTAGTTTCTAATCCTTTGTGGTAATTTCATTTCGGTAAATTGTTGTTACATAATTTTTTGAAATTCATGCAGCAGAATAATAGTAATAATAAGGTGGAGAGGAAAGAATGAATGAATGGGAGGATCTCCTAAAGAGACGCAAACAATCAAAGAGGAGATCGAGAAGTGGGACACGCATAGTGGCCAACTTGTACTATTTCTTTCTTTTTTTGTATGTTTGAAGAAATGTTTTGTTTCAAATCTATTTTACCCTAAAAAGGTGATAAGATTAGTGACACGTTTCGCTTCTAGAATACACCACGTACCACTTTATTCATTGCTTCACGACAACATGTAGCCAAGTTGCTGTGTGACATGATCACATTTAAGGATTTAGTCAACCGGGCTTCAGTTTTGTGGTTTACCTATTTTTGCTTCTATAACTAAACTTACAAAAACTTCTCTACAAAAGAGCTACAGAAAGCATCTGAACTTTGATCCATTGGGCTTTTCTTTCATCACAGTTGGCCCATACACATTTCTTTTGTTGGCCCAAGATTGTGATCCAGGATAGTAATACTAAATTAAATTCACATAGCTTTTAAAATTTATAAACAAAGATATGGTTGTAAAAAGTAATGTTTTGCTTACTGCCTATGGGGCCATCTAACACATATGTGTTGGGTTACCATCTCTAGTAGTATCTACCATATGGACTGAGCATAGGGATTGGTGTTTGGGATAGGAACAGTGCATAATAAAGGTGTAGTGTATAAGACAACAGATAGACTGATAGAGTAGTAAATTTTGTATCTCTGATTTTTCTAGTTATTGTAAGTCTTGTTCAAATTTTTACATTTTTCATATTTTAACGTGTCACTTTCCCCAAAGAAAGAAATACCAACAATTGCACTAAACTCCAATTCTATAGATATCGTACGCATGCATTTGCTGCCCAACAGTTTTTATATAGAAATCTTAATAAATTTATTTATGATTCATATTGCAGTTAATTAGTGTTGTGTATTCAACCATGTTATAATTTCTGGAAGTGAAAATTTTGCTGGGCTGTTTCTGCTTTGTTGGGTATTGAAATGATAAGAGTAATTAAAAATGTAACTATTGGGGATAATACAAGAGACGGTTAAATTGAGAGAGAAAAAGTGATAGGAAAATTAGGGGGACCATCGAGTGAATAACTCTCTTTCTCTTCTGTTTTCTTCAGTTTCTCTCTCGAGATGCCCAACCTCTTCACTCTTCATCTAGTACTCTTTAGCGAGTATATATAACAATCACATAATAAATACTTACTCTAAGTCTTAAATTTTATATATAGTTACTTTGTTTACATATAACGGACGTTCCTAGCTGTATAATTCACAATTAATAACTTACACACTAAAAAGTTGAACCTACGAAATTTTCTTAACGTAAATTTTAAAATCATTTGGCTAATTAACTAGTATATCAGATAAACTTACACATTTTCTAATGGAAATTAAATATTCTTAGTAACGCATAGTCATACTTGCGCGTTCTTCTTAATTAGTCTTTCAGAAAAAGTGTCAATATATCTTCTGGAATATTTAATATATAGTCGTATATATGACTATCGAATCTCAGAAATGTGGCTATCAATCTATCTATATGTGTATATATATATAAACGTGTTTGTAATTTTGATAAAGATCTGAAACTCAAGTGGAAGAAACTGAATTGTATACGTCTCGAAATGGCATGCGTACCCACGGTACTGTATATGTGTAGATCATTATTTGAATATCCACGTCAACCGAAATTAATGATTTGGTGTTCTATTTGCAATATTCACGTAAGCTCACGTAATTCATACGTTTTTGTTTGTCTTGCTAACTTTAGCTTCATCTCATTTATATACGCTGATATTGATTGCTATTTATCAAATATGGAGAAATGTGTTTAACTTTTAACATGATTTTTAGGATATTATTGTCGTTGATATATATATCCTTCACATCATTAATTATTATTATGGATGTGAAAATACTATAGAAAAGCTATTAAAACCCCAATCTTTGTTCATGAGACAACAAAATTCTGGAGTCGGTGAAGTAGACATGACTTAATGGATTCTAAGTTTGTCCGATTTCTCCTTTGTTCCCATGTGATGTCTTAAGATAAAATGATCATCATCACACTTTCTTTTTCTCTTACTCCTTTGTTTCGATTCATAAGGATATATTGCTTTCGTCCACTTCTAATATTCTTATATCACTTTATTTAAAAGACAATGTACAATTTAATAAAATTAATAATTTGATGAATGTTATTGATTCATATAGATATTTAAAATGTATTTGAAAAAGGGGTACAAATCTTATTGTGAATGGATAATTAATTAAGTTGCATACTTCAAAAGACAATCATGTGGATACTTTTTTATTATTAGTTTTATGGATTTGAAATTCTGAAAAATACTCGTCTCAATTATTCTTAGAACATTAAGTTTGACCTAAAAGAATGGTTTGACTAGTAATATGGGAATTATATAGGTGCCCCTTTTCACAGATGATGCATCCGAATAACAAAATCATATTACTTCTTATATCCTACCGTCCATATTAATTATATTAGATTACACATTTAAATATAATATATACATCATTAGATCTAATATAGAAAATCTTATTAAAAAAAAATCCTTATATAAAGAAAAATCACAAGGTTAACACAACCTTATCGATAAATAAAGATGTTAAAACTGATTTTTATATATGAAGCAAAAGTAAATTAGGGCTTAGTGATGTCTAGTTAAAGTACTTGTGTTTTGAAAAGGTAATGAGTCATGACTCAACAAGGTACACAAGGCGTGCATCGGGTAAACCACAACCTTTTGTAATTGTCGATATAACAGCATGCCAATATTCACATGGACCATATACTGTGTGTATATTATATATTACCATATATGTGAGTTACATTTCATATTGTAGAACCAAGGACTAAATTTAAACATAATGTACCATATTCTTTTAATTAGATTATTCATAAGATATCCAATTTAAAAGATGAGTTAAAATGATCAAGAAAACGCTACGCTGAACTCTAAAGTCTAATCTTTATCATTTATAGAAGTGTTATGAAACAAATCAATACCTGGTTAATAATTGATGTAGTTTCATTTTTTTTTTTAAGAAAAGAAAGTGATGAAGTGTTTAACTAGTCATAATATTATAGATCCAACTTCATTTCAATATATCACGAGTGCATTGGCGGCTGCAAAACATATTTTTGAAAAGAGCAAAAAAAAAAATCAAGGATCATAAATAATATAGGTCTTGGCTTTTTAATTCTACCAATAGATTTACAGTGGACAATTAAAGAAAAAAAATCACGAAATTATCATGGTTTGGCTAATTGAGATAAAATTCATACGTTTTCCATCAATAATCGTACATCATCCATTTCACAACAATAATTATTCCTAAAATGTCGTTATTTTCATAACATTGGTTAGATGTTCTAATAAGCTACTATTATATATAACTTCACGTCAATGTATGTTTGATTTTGGCATCTAAAATTTCTGTAAAATTTAGATATTCGCGTATACTTTTTTTGGGATTTTCTTCTTAGCCGTATTATAACTGCAACTCATATCACATACGTGGATGATAAAATATTCGAGTTTAATATCTCCTCCGTATGTAGATTTGATATGATCCATAATATTAAAGATGAAAATGAACTTGACTGATTATTCAGCGCATTCATTTTATTTTCCCTTCGAGGATAGCGAAATCCGCCACGTGGCATTACTACATCCATTGCTTTTTTTAACATAAATACTTAAGTCGCAATTCTTCTAAATTTTGGAGGCTTATGATATTGGTAGGGTTCTCATATTCACTTCCAAAAGCATCTTCTTCTTTCTAATTTTCTTTTTCTTTTTATCTTATTTTCATTTTATTCATATACTTTTTGAAAAGAAAAGTCGAATCACATACTTTCTTCTCTCTATTTCTCATTCTCTCTTCTTCATCATATTACTCATTTTATAGAACAGCAAAACCCTAGATTTCCTGTTCAAGCTCAAGACCGTACAAAACTTTGGAACTCATGTAAGAAACAGTACACGTTTTTTTTTTTGTTTCTTCTTCAGTCCGGATTATAAGAATTTTGTCGATTGAAGAAAACAGGCTAAATTAAACCCTAATTTTCTCTCTTAGACAATTCCTACTTTCTCTCCATTTTTCTGGATTCGCTCTCGTTTTAAAAGGATTCAGAAATTAACTATATTATTTGAATTCTTTTGCCATAATTCCCTTATGTTTTCTGCTAATGGATATACATTTGGTCTTCTTTCTGTATTAGATATAAAGATCTCGAGAATAGCATTATGAATATCGTCTCTTGGAAAGATGCAAACGACGAAGTTGCAGGCGGCGCTACGACAAGACGTGAAAGAGAAGTAAAAGAGGATCAAGAAGAAACCGAAGTCAGAGCCACCAGTGGCAAAACCGTAATTAAAAAGCAGCCTACATCGATCTCTTCTTCTTCTTCTTCGTGGATGAAATCCAAGGATCCGAGGATTGTTAGGGTTTCACGCGCCTTTGGAGGCAAAGACCGTCACAGCAAAGTGTGTACGTTACGTGGACTACGTGACAGACGCGTGAGATTATCAGTCCCAACGGCTATTCAGCTCTACGATCTTCAAGAACGGCTCGGTGTTGACCAGCCTAGCAAAGCCGTTGACTGGTTGCTTGATGCAGCTAAAGAGGAGATCGACGAGCTACCTCCGTTACCTATCTCGCCGGAAAATTTCAGCATCTTCAACCATCATCAGTCCTTCTTGAATCTTGGTCAACGGCCCGGTCAAGATCCGACCCAACTCGGGTTTAAAATCAATGGATGTGTACAAAAGTCTACTACTACTAGCCGCGAAGAAAACGATAGAGAGAAAGGAGAAAACGATGTCGTTTACACAAACAATCATCATGTTGGGTCTTATGGAACTTATCACAACCTGGAACATCATCATCATCATCACCAACATTTGAGTTTACAGGCAGATTATCATAGTCATCAACTACATAGTCTTGTCCCATTTCCATCACAAATTTTGGTATGTCCAATGACGACATCACCAACAACTACAACTATACAATCTTTGTTTCCATCATCATCGTCAGCTGGTTCAGGGACTATGGAGACATTAGATCCGAGGCAAATGGTAAGCCATTTTCAAATGCCATTAATGGGTAATTCTTCATCTTCGTCTTCCCAAAACATTTCGACATTATATTCGTTGTTACATGGTAGTAGTAGCAACAATGGTGGTAGAGACATTGATAATCGGATGTCGTCGGTCCAATTCAACCGAACTAATAGCACTACAACGGCTAACATGTCGAGGCATCTAGGCTCGGAGCGTTGTACAAGTAGAGGAAGTGATCACCATATGTGAAGTTAGATTATTGAAACGATATAATTGTTGTTTGATGTGTTCAGAAATAAGGGGACACAAAACAAAATATAAGGTAATTACTATTGTACTATGTTTTGCTGATATATTTTTTAATAGACAAATTAATGTTATAAATTGATTTATTAATTTACTATTAGCATGTGTTTTGAAACTTTCTCATGTATATATATATATATAGCTTCCTCATAGGATCTGAATACACACAAACATACATGAAATGTATTATAAGTATCTGATAGTAATGTATGCACTTTGAGATGAGAAGCTAAATTACATTCAGATTCATCAAATATTTAGCAAAAAAAAAAATCAGATTCATCAATAGGTAACGTAATAATATGAAATTGAATCTAATAATTTATACTGATCTGTTATCGAGGTATTATGTTTCTATTGGATGCACGGTACAATGCAACTATAGAACTCAATGTGACCGTAGCTAGATAGATTATTAGATGATGATATAAGTGGAGATTCCACAAAACCCAAACAAACCTAACATTACTATGTCATGTGAAGCAGATATATATTGAACCCATTATCAAATAGAAATTCATCATGAATGGTTATTATACATACAAGTGCCCATTTTAAAATCTTATTAGCATAGTAAGTAAACTATCAAGATGCAAAGAAGCCATTCCCATATAAAAATTAAGATGTGTAGCTAGGCTAAATGGTCTCGATAATAATGTGTAGTAGTGAATAGTGATCACATGCATGTTCACCAATGAAAGAGTTAGGCTAAAATGCAAATTACATATGTACATGCTATGTTAATATTTATAGTAGGAGGTAAAAAAGGAAGAATTAATAAATGAAGAAAGAAGAAAAATTAGTTAAATTATTATAGGGGTGATAGAGACAAAAGCTTCTAAATAATGTTGTGTGTACGATCTTTGATTGATTTGAGTAAAAGGCTACCGATCCAATGCTCTGTGACTCTGTCGTATATCATCATACTTTCTGCAAAAAGCTTCCATGTCGATCTCTAGCTATCATACTACATGCATATATATATATATTAATTCGAATTATCTGGTTTTACGTTCCAACCTCACAAAAATTGATAGCAAACTAAACTACGGAGGACAATAAATGACGAAATTTGAATTTATTAAGTCGCACTAAAAATTAAAAACATACTGTATCAAACAAGATTTGGTTTTGAACTTTTGATATGTTTTGTAACGTCTTTTTATTGTTGGGCCAACCACTAAGACCCATTAGTTTGAAATTCTGTTTGATAACCTGAAAGCCCATCAACGCAAATAATTGTATCCTTTCTAATTATTACATCATCGCTGTAATAATCTTAATCTTACTATATATGAAAATAAATAATTCTTTTTATAATAAAGATTAATTTAATTTCCTTAAAAATGAAAAAAATAGTAATTGCCTTTAATTTTCTTTAAAAAAACTCAGTAGTTCCTCTCTATAAAGTTAACGAAAATCTCAAACTTGGAAAATCTCCCACCCTTCTTTTTCTTCGCCTTCTCAAATTGGATCGAAAGTTTTAAACTTGGAGCTGGGTTTTTGATTCGCATGCGAAATTTCCTCAATTTCGTTTGTTGGTGCTTTCAATTTCACTTCTTCGCTAGCATTTTCTCTCACTGTGTTCGCCGCCGATAGCTGCCCAAGTTGTGTCTGTTCTTCTTCCCCGGTGAATTTTCAGTGGATAAAGCTTTTTCTCCGGTAAAGCATTTTACTTCTCTTAATTGGATTCGTTAACTCTCGCTCTCGAGTTTGCTTTGTTGCTTTCTACTGCTTTAAATTGAACCCGAAACGTCTATTCTTAGTGACCGGAACAAAATTGATCTTTCATTAAGTTCAATTCTTCGTTTTTTAGTCACTTTTGGGTTTAGTATAAAATTGATTCTGATGTTTTATTCTCTCTTATTTGTTCTTAGGTGCCTAAGAGAAGACTTTCGAGGGAAAGATATTGGCTTTTGTTTTGTGTTCTGAGAGGGATACGTGTTGTGTTGGTTTTTCACTCAAGAGATGGTTCTACATGTTATGTTGGGTGAAGTTGTAACAAAGTTTTTGAATATGAACAATGGAGTTGGGGAAGGTGGAAGTCAGCAAAGAGAATTACATGGTAAGAGAAAGCTTTTCCGAGGCAATGATTTCGCTTTTTCCATAGCGAGAATGGCAGTGGCTCAGATATGCGAGAGTGTTGAGGTTAACCCGTATCAGGAATCACAGACACGTGAGGGTGTGAGGTTTAGTTCTTTTCAAGAATCTGCTCTTGATACACTAACTGATGTTGCGGTTCAGTATATTCAGAGCATTGGGAAGACTGCTCATTTGTATGCTAACTTAGCCGGTAGAGTAGATGGTAATTCTCTGGACATTCTTCAAGCATTAGAGGATTTGGGATCTGGTTTGGGTTTTGCTGGTGTTTCTGATACTGACCATTGTCTTGCTGATTCCGGTGTAGTCAAGGATATCATTCGTTATACTGGAGAAGCAGAGGAGATACCGTTTGTTTACTCTCTTCCTCGTTTCCCATTTAGTAAAGAGAAAAAACCTGCTCCTAGTTTCTCTGAGGTTGGAGCAGAACCTCCAGATGAACACATTCCTGTTTGGCTTCCTGCATTTCCCGAAACCGAATTGTGTGATCGATCAGAGGAAACTAATGCAGCCACAATCGAAGGAGAAATTCCTAGTAAAGAAAATGGTTCATCTTTACCGAGTATGCAACTTTCTTTCGATGGTGGTGGTAGGTTAGAAATACATAAATCTTCAAAGGATGTTGGAGAATCAACAGAAGCAGTAGTCGAAGGTAACCTGTTTCTAACTGCGCCTCTTCGATTTGTGGAGAAAAATGTGTCACCTGTGGTCCGCCCTTTGGAGCTTTCAAATGAAGTTGTTAGGACCAACCACGTTCCTGATAAGCATGTGAGGAACAACCATCACATCCCAATTCTTGAGGCATCTGCTCCATCGGATAAAATCAACAACAAGAACTGGTTAGCTATATCAAAGGATGTAGAGAAGGTAGATGTTGCAAGAAAAGAACTAACTTTGGTACGTTTCAAGATAGGGACTACAAAAAGATCTATGTGTTTGGCAAAAAATCGGAGCTTCCAGGAAGAGGGTTGGTTTCAAGAAGGTGAAGACAAGAGGGAGAAGACGTCAGAAATCAAAGAAAAGCGTGAAAGAATTGACTCGCAATTGTCAACTCAGATGTAAAATAGGTATTATGTCATTTTAGAATTTGCAGACAAAATAGCTTTGCATCCTGAGTTTAGTGATCGTTTGCAACTGGAATACGTTACTTTTTAGGGTAAGAAATGTTTACTAATTCAAAACGATGGAGAAATAGATGGTTGTTTGGCATTTAACTTGATTTGCAGTGAAATATTAGTTTGACAGACCAATAAATATGCTCTTTGCACTTTTTGGTATTATCTATGAACTTAAATACTGTTATTTATTAATTAGACCTGTATATATATGCTGGTTACAACAAACAAGTGGGAAGAGAACAGAACAGGCAAGAGGGCTGAAAACCCAGAGACTAAAGGTTCTCTTCCTCTCTAAGATAACTTCATTTACAAATCTAAGTGATAACTGATAACCTTAAAAAAATTAGCAGAAGCAAACTTCATTAACCAAGTCTCTGAAAATCATTCTCTCAATATCTAACACAATTCCTGGAGTCTCTCCTTCAAACTCCTTCAAGTTCATGCTTTGACTTTGCAGGTCCTCCCATATGATGTCTTCCTCGTCGTCCTCCAAGATACAGTTTGAGTTGTTTTGTTGTAACCTATCAATCTCTGAACACAGAGTCTGCAGAAGTTGCTCCTCTTTTGATATTTTCTCCAATTTTTTAAGTGGATTTGCGATTAAACGTGGTTTGATGCAGCCTTCTGCAGTGAACTTCCGAGCTAAAATCTCGTTAACGGTGTCGAAGACGAGTTTTCTCCTGATTGTCTCTGTTGGGTTTGTCTGCTGTTGTCTGAATCCTCTACCTCTGTGTTTGTTGTCCGGTAGAGTCACATTACTGGCCTTGTTCTGTTCCAGGATAAAGAACAGTCCAGGGTTGATCGGGAGGCGCGTTTGGTGCAGCTGAAAGCTTATCATGCTGTATTCAAGATCTCTTAGAATCCCTGAGGCCAACAATATCTCTAAGATGTACTTGTGGTTGCCGCTTTTGAAGTCTGCACCTTCTTCAGGTGAGCATTCAAAATGATCAGAACTTGGCTTCATTGGTCCCCGGTTACTCTGAGGAAATGGTACGGATCTGCAGAAGCTGGTAGGCTTGTTTATCCACTCAGATTCTTCAGAACGTAAGGCATCCTCCTCTGTGGCAAGAGAACAAAAACACGGTGAGAACTTTATACTAACCAAAACCTTGTGAATACATGTAGTTAATAAGCATCGTGAACACGTAATTGTTAGTATATATGAATGAGTCACTAATCAGTCTGAATGTTCTTTTCTAAGTGCCTCACCTTTAAAACTAAGGGATATCTTCCTCACAGGGGACGGTGAATCCTCTTCGTCGAAGACTGCATCAAGAACTGAAACAGGGCTCGGTTGTTCAACGGTAACTTTCAGAGGTTTTAGGGACGGTCTGTCTTGTTTGATTCCAAAGTCTGGACTCTACATTGGTAGACAGAAGAGATTCAGTTTATTGAGTACTAATGAATTAACTTGAGAAGTGAAGATACGTGAGATAGAGATCTATTTAGTACCCTTTGTTTGGGGGTGTGCTGCTCTGGGAAGTCACAGTTCCTCTCCAGCCTATGTCTGCTTGTAACCTCGATGTCAACATTCGATCCCAAGCTTATGTTGCTGTCAGACCTTAGACTCCTCAAGTCGCTCCTTGCATCGCTTAATCGGTCATCAGGTTGCTGAAGAGTACTGTGAGGTTTTATCATCTGTTTTCTTCTCGGAGAGGCTACCTCTGTTTGCTGCCTTCCGAGTTGCCTTTTGCCTGGCTCTGATTTTGGAGTTGTGGGTCGAGTCTGTTTCTCGAACCCGAGCTTTTTTGGCTGTGTTCTTGGGCTGACACTGTGCTGTTGGCTCCTACCTGACTTGGTCATGGAACCAGCATCTGCAGCCAAAGCTTGCCTCGACCGTACTGTTTTTGGGCTATTGCTCTTCGTGGAATCGAGTTGGCCCTTGTAAAGGCCTGGCCTTGGGGTTAAATCCATTGCGTTCTGCTTCCCTGAGGTGACTTTCCGGGTTTGTCTAGAGTTTCCAACCTTGACATTTGGTAGGGTGACATTCTGTGGCAGCGGAGAGGTGGAAACTGGAGCTGCAGATTTCATAACAACGATCGATGAAGATTTGAAGTTCCTGGCTGGACTTGTTGCAGCTGAAACTGGCTTGTGAGTTCTCTGCATAAGAGTGGTTGTACTCAGAGTACCGTCGTCCCTGCTTTCATCTATCAGCTGCTGCGTTTTCTCCATAGCCTCAAGTATTTGCTTAAGAGCTCTGAGATCTTTTCCCGACTTTTTGAACTCCAACTGCGTAAGCCGCTTCTGAATTTCACCATATACCGTCAGTGCAGAGTCTCCTGCTTTCATTTGCTTCCATGGAGCTGGTTCCATTGGAAACTTAGAAGCAGCTGAAGCAGGTATCCTCTTGATCGAATCTACGCTTCTAGATCTCTGTAGAGCTGTTGGTTCCACTCGGGACATTGGCCTTGGAGAGTCACAAAACCGGTTCTCTCTTCTCTGTTCAGTATCAGAATTGTCTGCAATGACTTCAAGACCCATCAATTTGGCAACAACACTAGAACTCGATCTCCTGTGAGTCATTGTTGCGGGTTCCTCTGGACAACTCGATCTCGCAGCATCTGCTCTCGGACTCCTAAAGGAATTGGATCTACTATCCAACGACAACCTCGGTGTCTCTTTCAACTTTGAACCCACCCTGAATCCGTTGTTTCTCATCTCCCTCTCATCATAAGAAAGCCGGTGACTTTCCTTAAACTTCATAGCCGCTCCTCTTCCTTCATTCCACTCATTAGAACTCCGACATGGTGAACGCAATGATGATTCTTTGAGAAGCAACATGCTACTTCGAGCTGAAATGGGCTGCTGCTGCTGAGTGAAGGATGCTTCTTCACCTCTAGTTCTAATTTCTCTATTAATAGAGCCTTTGACAAGCTCCTTTAGATCATACGGCATCATCAAGCCACCATTGGGCTGTTCTCTGATCAGATTCTCACCAGGCTGGTCAAATTGAGAAGCTGTGGTACTGACTTCTGCAGACGAGAAGCTAGAGGAGCGTGGAGAAGACGAAAATGAAGGTCTTGAAGATGATTCAAAAGAGACTCTATGCTTCTCTTTTGCTGCAGACTTCTTCTTTTTGGTACTACTCCTCTCCTGCAATCCCATAAAAGTCTCTGTTTCTTTCAGTTTGTGTTTCCTGAATTCTCATTCTTTAGAGACGAGTAAATAAACTGAGTTCAGATTCTTACCGTTTCTTTATCACTTTCCATGTTGGTTTCACCGACGCTACCTCTTCTTTCCCCTGCAAAAGTTAACCCCTTGTTCTTAGCTATAAGCCTATAACCATATTTTTGGTTCTAGTGAAACTACTCTGTTTCTTTGTGGTCCTAAACACTCAACTGAGATTTAGAAGAGAGAGAGAGTTTAAGTTACCTGGAGGCAAAGACTTCTCTGCGCCGCCGGAGACGGTGACTGGTGTCGCGGGACAATGTTGCCGGTAAAACACTTGAAAGATCCCATTCATGCATCCAAACTGTTTATTCAGATTTGGATTCTCATCTGACAAGTTATATAGAAGTTTTGCAGACATATCTTCTTCCTCTACTTAACTCTTATCTCAAAAACAAGATAACTAAAAAAACTTTCACAAACTCAAGTTTCTCTTCATATATATACTCTGTTTTTTGGAGTTACCAGTTTCTTCGTCTTTTTACTCTGCTCAGGGGTTAAAGATGTTTTTCTTGTGTTTCAGAGGAAGAAGAAAAGAAGAAATGGACAAGAAGAAGCCAACATTAACGACAAATTATAGCTTCTTGTGAAGTTACGAGCAGACAACAGATTAGGTTCCTCCGTGTTTGGCTTGGAGGCTACCTTGAAGAAGAAAGAAGAGAAGGGGGAAAAAAAAAAAGTTTTTTTTTTGTTTTTGGTCTTTGAGAGAGAGAGGTTTCTATCTTTAAAGGCAAAGATACAACTGTCAAAGGAGGCTTTGAAGTTTGAAGCATATATAATGTAATGCATGTACATGTGTTAACATATAAAGTTTATACATGTATGAGATTTTATGTATTTTAGTATTATATACACTAGTAATCTTATATATTCTTTAATTATGTCAGAGCTCTGAAAAATTCTGCTCGCCAAATAATGAGGAATCTGTTTCATCTCCTAAGATGATAGTTACGCACATGACAGCACAAGGCAACTTATTTAGAGAAAACAAAATTAAATGCTTTTTGAAATTCGGAAAAAATTGGTTATATTTTGGATCTATTATAAGAAATGTTAGGCATGTTTATCTATTCATTGATTTATCTCAAATTGTCAATGAATGAGAAATTGATACATTTTATAATACATATTTTTTTTCTCTCCAAATATGACTCTCTCTTTTTTTCTCTTAGAAGTTTTATCTATTTTAGCAAAAAAAAAAATATTTATCTATGAGTTTTGATAATTAGCTAAGTTAGCCTTACACATCCATGTGAACAAAATAATGTTGGTGGGTCTTTATAAGTCTTGGTGCCTCTTTTACATGTGCATGTGGAGTTTGTCAGGAACACACAGCATTTGATAATACATATATTTATCTTAAAGGATAATAAGAGATAATAAATAAAATTTGTATTCTAATGGCAACATAAAATCAAAATAAATTATTAGGGGGGAAAGTGGATTGGTGAACTGGAAGAAAGCTTGCATGGTCTGAGATTGGTGGGTCTTTCAAACTAGGATATTATTATTTTAAATTTGTCAATATTATTTAGTTATTGAAAATAATTAATTTTGGGTACTTTGATTCATAGACTTCAATAGTTTAGCGAGAGACTGATGCATAATAATGCATGCATATGCAAATGCAAGTTAAACAGTTAAAGCAAAATATGGATTCAAGTTTCTGCATATACGAAGGACCACATTTTTGTGAATATCCACAAACACTAAATATGGTTTGTCATAAATTATAGTTTATTAAAGAGTGGCTATTAAAAAACCACATTCAAAGTTTTGGATAATGTGTCGTGTATTAATGTGTGTTTGTAACTATGTCCACTAGGTGAAGATGAATTATAGGTTATTCAACATTATATTAAGTAAGAATCGATTCTAGATGTCGACACAGCTTATATAGACTACATCTTCTACTTTATATATACATACATGAATTTGGTATTGGAAACTGTATCCGATCTCATATTAAAAAATAAGCCAACTTCATTTGTTTGATTCTTTCGATTAAACACCAATAAATATCATGAAAGGAACCTATTTCTATAATTAGATGGCTACTAAGACATTATTGTGCAAGGTTCTTTTTACTCATACATCTCTTTCCTGTTGTTAAGAGTATGCGTCAAATCAATATAACAATAATGAATTTATAGCCAGGCATGCATAATTACTTTAACCAGTTAAAGATTGTGATATTTCAGCGCTCTTAGATCCCTAATCGAATAGTAGAGTGATTTATTTAGTGGATGATGTTTTAAGTGTTGTGGACAAAACCACAAGTTGGTTATCAAACTGAAGAAACGATTAGATCAAAAAGTTCATTACTTTCTGATTATTAAAAACAATTAGTCGGTTGCTTAATGTATTAAATAAAGTGCTTAAGATGATGTAATAACTTTTTGCATGTGAATCATTCAACATTAAGGAATCTGGCATATAAAATGAGGAAGAAAATTATTATATATATGGAATAAAGTCGTCGTCGTCTTTTAGTATTTTGTCTTGGTTGATTTGAGGGTTTATGTCCTTAGATGTACTAATCACAAAAAGCTTGTGGGCATATCACGTGCTTTGTTCCACAATGTGCTGTGAACCAGGTGGGGTTTGTGACTTCTTATCTATTTATTTTTTCATAACAAGTATATTGTTTGCTATTCATATAAAAAAACAAAATTAATTGATTTGACCTTGGAAGTACCGAGGAATATACTATTACACATGGGTATTAGGTTTTGCTTTCAAATATTGTACCATAATCAATTTCAAGCGCGTTACCTTTATGTATGATTTGATGGTTTGAATTCTTGGGTCGTTTTTCAATTTTATGCACTAATAACAATTTGTGAGTAACAACAGATTATAGCTAGCATAACCTTATTTAAGCTTACTGCAAATGTATTATGTAAACTTCATGCAATCTCTTGGTTGCTTGTGTTTAAACAATTTTGTTATCATTACCAAAGATTAACTAATCACTGTTTTAGAAACGAGAGTATGTGTGGGTACATAGTTAGAGATGAGCCACCATTTTTGGGGAAAAACTTTTGAGTGTCAAGTTGATAAACACATATATGATTATTACTAATTGACACTCATTTCTGCGAATAAATCTTATAACGATTCTTGGATGATATTGTGTATATAGATGGTTTCATGATTGCATCAAAGTAATAAACAGCGTGGTTAAAATGTTAAACTGTGAAATGAATGATAGATTAAAGAGATATACACTTCGAAAGACTATAAATAGCATGTAACCTTCAGAATAAACTGGTTGACCAGTTATATGACCTTTTTTCTTAGATAAAGATATGTGTAGATGAAATGCACCAAACATACTTCACCCGTTAAGATGAGATTAATCTATAATCTCGTAATCAAAGAAAAATAAAGGACAAAATTAAGAGGAAAAATGGGAAAAGAATAGACTAGTGAAAAAGAAAAGACAAAGGGAACAAAAACAAAGATAGAAAAGGGAACCAAATCACATGAAGCAATTGGGTATGTGACTTGAGTGTTAGGGTTGATAGGGAACCAACTAAGCAAAATGCATTTTAAATGCTAATGAGAATTTACTAAAATCAATCAAAAGTTAAGTGTGTATACTTTTACGTTAAGTTTCAAAGTTCAAGTTATCTAGTTCAATTATTGGCACATGATCCCACTTATCACCCACCCATCCAACATTTGTTTAATTTCACCATTAATTTCTGTGGGGCTTCTCTTCTTTGATTTTGACTGCCAGCATTACATACACATCTTTGCAATTTTGCATAATTATGCTTTTACATACACATATCATTGTATAAAAATTTATAATAGTTTTAATAACAAACATTTGATAGATATAAGAGCATTCAAGTCATACATAATTTGTTCGTTAGATCTAATGATCTTTCTTTTCAGGGGAGTAATTTTATATAGTTCTTCTATTAATGCCTAAGAAGTAAAAAAAAAAAAAAAAAAAAAAAAAA
>Ga0041059_1000979_pt1 | contig 22609 bp, 9 predicted proteins | sample AraColnosormetaG_FD_56232 | JGI IMG/M metagenome (GOLD analysis project Ga0041059, IMG submission 56232) | Arabidopsis roots microbial communities from North Carolina, USA - Col MF nosort | ecosystem: Host-associated > Plants > Roots > Unclassified | place: USA: North Carolina | collected 2013-09-02 | reverse complement strand
CACACTTTCGTCATCTTTTTCCATCTCTGAATTTCTCTTTTGCTCCACATTCCATCTTCTTTCAACTCTATCATTAGCTCCTTTAAGTTTGCAATTTCAACTGCAACCTCAGCTTTTGCATTGATTATCTCGTTATCAATGCTGGAGATTTTGGGTAGAGCATCTACAACCTCTTCATACATACACTCCTCCACCCATTTGAACAAATGATCCTGCAATTCCATCTCAAGCTTTTACTGACCAAACACAAAAAACATCACATTCTCATATCAAATCTACTTACATCTTTACAGCTTTTGCACCGAAAGAAAGGCCTTCCAGGGTTCTTAGTCGTGCTCGATGTAAACATGACGACTTCGAGCCCACATTTACACTTAACAGGAAACCCACGACTCTTGAAACCTCCAGCTTCAACATTTGAAATCATTCCTGAATTGCAGCCTCCACTTTCACCACTCGAATTCCTTGAGTTGCAGCTCATAATGCAGATTTGATCGAAAAATTTGAGAGAGAATAATTTTTAGGGTTTGGGTTTTGATTTGGGGGTTTTTCAGAGGTTTCGTCGACTTTGAGGTCTGTTGATAGCACAAAACGTCGTCGTATCACCTTAACGGATGTTCTGTAACGGCTGTTAATTACGCTGTTAGAAGAATTTTTAACGGTGGTTTATTAGGCCGAGTCAACGCAAACTTAAAAGTTAAAACAGAAGTCAACTTTTTGTTGAGAGTTAAAACGGTCATTTCACGAGTTCACGGTTAATTTGGCCATTTTTTGTAAGTTGAGGTATTAAATAACATTTTTCCCCTACTTAATTTCCATTTTTTTCATAACTAGCCGTTAGTGATTTCCTTTTCTTCTTCAACGCTCCTGTTATTTATACGGAGACAAGAGTTTCTCCCCCAGATTAAGATTGTCTAGCATACACTTGTTGTTCGTCGTCTTCATTCTCTCATCTCACTTGTGATTCCGATCGACTAAAGGATCACCAATCTCAACCTGAGAGAGCCATCTATCTGCGATCAGGTTACTTAGTTATAGTCCTTCTCTCTCTTTCAATTATTATTTATTTCTGTTTCATTCTGTCATCGATGATTTATAATTGTATATGTTAGGGTCTTCTTCTAGGGTTCATCGATTCTCTTTTCATTGTTCTGTGACTCTGTTTTTCTGTTTTTTTGCGTGTCACAGAACTCGCATGTAGTGACTCTTCTCGGGTCCAAGCAAGTAAGGACGAAGACTCTCCAGGATCCTTTAATTTTATTCTATGGTAAGAGATTTTTGTTACTTTAAATTGATTTTGAGATTTGATTTTGATTCGCTGGGACTTAGCATCTTCTTTTGTTCTTCAGGTATAGGGTTCTTTGACTGTTTGCTAACACGCGAACGCTACAATCTCGATCATAAATTGGTATAACTTTCTATCCGAAACAAATTCATAACATACTTGTCTACTGTTTCGTTCACTGTATGTCTTTTAGGCGAATGTTATGTTATTGTTCATCAATTTGGAATTTAAAAAATTTAGCCTCTTGTTTGGAATTTAGGGATTTGGAATTTTAAAATTTAGGGATTTGGACTTTTGGAATTTAGGTATTTAGACTCTTGTTTGGAATTTAGGGATTTAGAATTTTGGAATTAAGGGATTTAGCCTCTTGATTTTTAAAACTTTTTACCTCAATTTTTTTCGTTTTTCTCTTTTTTTGTTAGCAAAAGTTTTTATTTTATTTTAATTGGATATTTTATTATAAAAAATATTTTGGTTTTTAAAAATCTAAGTGTTAAATTTCAATGCATTGAAAACAACCGGATTGAGCATCCCGTCCCATCCTATGGGTCCGTAAGCGGTGTTATTAGTCCAACCGCCTTTCACGTAAGTAAATTTAATATTTAGATTAATTTTTGCGGTTTTTGTTACAAATATTTTTATTATGTAAACTTATTTTATTATATTTTTGATTATGATTTTTTTAGTTTTAACTAAAGTTTTTATTATGTAAAATATTTTTAATTTTTAAAAAATTTAAGTGTTGAATTTCAATGCATTGAAAACAAAACGGACTAAACATCCCGTCCCATCCTACGGGTCCGTAAAAGGTGTTATTTAGTTAAACCGCTTTTCACGCAAGTAAATTAAACTCTTAAATGTTTTTTTTATTGTTTTTATTACAAATATTTTTGTTATGTAAACTTATTTTTTAATTAAAGTTTTTTTTATATAAAATATTTTGGTTTTCAAAAAATCTAAGTGTTGAATTTCAATGCATTGAAAACAAACTGGGCTAAGCATCCCGTCCCATCCTACGGGTCCGTAAGAGGTGTTATTAGTTCAACCGTTTTTCATGCAAGTAAACTTAAATCCTTAGATTAATTTTTTATGGTTTTTTGTACAAATATTTTTATTATGTAAACTTATTTTTTAACTAAAGTTTTTCTTATAAAATATTTTGGTTTTCAAAAAATCTAAGTGTTGAATTTCAATGCATTGAAACAAACTGGGCTAAACATCCCGTCCCATCCTACGGGTCCGTAAGAGGTGTTATTAGTTCAACCGTTTTTCATGCAAGTAAATTTAAATCCTTAGATTAATTTTTTATGGTTTTTTGTATAAATTATTTTATTATGTAAACTTATTTTTTAACTAAAGTTTTTCTTATAAAATATTTTGGTTTTCAAAAAATCTAAGTGTTGAATTTCAATGCATTGAAAACAAAGCGGACGGACTAAGCATCCTGTCCCAACCTACGGGTCTGTAAGAGGTGTTATTAGTTCAACCGCTTTTCACGCAAGTAAATTTAACTCTTAAATACTTTTTTTAAAGGGTTTTTGTTACAAATATATTTATTATGTAAACTAATTTTTTAATTATCTTTGGATCATATATTTTTAATTATATTTCGATTATGAATATGTTTTTTATGTTAACTAATGTTTTCATTTTATAAAATACTTTGTTCAAATAATCTAAGTGATTGTTAAATTTTAGTGCAATTGCAATCGTCGTTAATATTACTAATTTACAATTTGGTAATCAATCTCAAAAGTCAGATGTTATTTGCTAGAAATACGAAACAAACACAGTTGTATCTTTTGAAATGATCTAAATCCAAAGAGATAAATCAACAAGGGAAATCATGCAAGACAATCAACAAGGGAAATCATGATAAAGTGTTATTTATACGTCGATGTAGTGGTTAGCAACGATGAAGATCTAAGAAAAACTGATGATACAAAATTTACATCTATATGCATTGAATTCAGACCAAACATCGAATTTCAACAAAACAAAGCATCCGAATTTCGAACAAAGACTTCATTTCATTATCAGAAACACACATCACAACACAACAAATAGCTAAACAGAACAGGAAACGGCAATTTAGAGAGATCCTTACTCAATTCCATATAACTTCTTAAGCTGTAAAACGTATCCAACAACTTTCTCAGAATCAGGCAAAGCTTTAGCCACACTCTCTCTTTGCATACATCTTTTTCCCCAAGCAATCAGCTTCAAACACTCTGGTTCGATGCTGAAGTTACCAAACTTCTGGTATGCTGGAAACCAACTATAGAATCCAATCAGGACAATGTCTACAAACCCGAATTTATCGCCGCCAAAGTAAGGTTTTTCTCCGAGCTCACATTGAAGAGTCTTGAGTATTTCAATAAACTCTTTATTGGCTGCTTCTAGCTCCTCACCTTTCGTTGCCCAAGTCTTCCTCCCACAAACATACAACTGTTCCTTGTGGCACAGGGAACATACGCACAAATGAGTTACAAGCAAAACCCTAAAGTTCTATCATCTGAAATCTTTCAATTCCAATATCTTTTCTTTAACTCGTCTAATACTGTTAGGTTTGTAGTTGAAACTCCTTGTAACTTAAACTCCCACAAACTCCATATATTGTTAAGGATCTCAAAAACAAATTACAGTCAAGGACAGTGAAATTTAATGACACTTGTTGTTTACCTTCTTGTCGATGAAATCGGCCCAAAATAAAGCTTGAGCTCTATGGTAAGGATCAGAAGGGAGAAATGAGTTGTTGTCAGACCAAACCTCGTCTATATATTGGATTTGGATAAGGGATTCAAGAACCGGTTTACCATTGTGGATGAGAACCGGGATTGTCTTGTGAATCGGATTCATCTCTAGTAGCAAGGGACTCTTGTTATTGATCACATCCTCTTCTCTATACTCATACTTCACTCCTTTCTCCTCTAACGCGATCATCGTCCTCATTCCGAACATGCTCGGCCAGAAACCGAGAAGGATCACTTCGGCTGCCATGGTTTCGATCCGTGAAGCTTTTTCTATTGAGTCGTATCTTATTAAAATGTGTAGCATCGTTAGGCTGTTAATAAGGGTAACATGTCCATTCGAAATTATTAAACGTTTTGGTCAATCATATTAAACCTTTTAAAAAAATATCAAAGTGTGGAATTTTTATCATTTCTTTCATTAGTTTTATGGTAACGTTATGATATCTCGTAGACTAGTAGTTTAATAATGCTAGTGGTGGTTATAGAAACCATAAATATTTTACCATAGTAGTTTGATAAGTACCTTTTGAGAAAATAGCAGTCTGATAAATCAAGGTTATAAAATATGTTATTGATGAATGATGTCATCTTCTGCCGAGAGAAAAAATTACAAGCAGGATAGTGAAAGGGATGTTTTATTACTTTGGCGGTGATTTTTACTCGAAACAGAGCATCTGAACCTTTTGGCCAACCATATTAAACCAATTTTAAATTTTGGTAAGTTTATTATTTCCTTCATTCTTAGTTTAATGAGAGTAGCTTTATAATGCTGCTAATGGTGTATATATCACTATATTGTACTAAATTCAGCTTGTTAAAAATATCATCAGTAGTCCCCTTTTAAACAATTGCAGAGTGTAAATCAAAGGTATGCAAATCTTTCTTTTGGTGATGAAAAATACAAATTTTCCTCTTTGCTATTCTTCTTACAACTTATGAATGGTGATGACAGTAATGCAATAACGATATGAAGCTTTGACTAGTTCTTTTCTAGCAATCGAATGACCGAAACCATATGTTTTACAATAGAATTGTATTGATCTTCGAAACAAAGATCACACGTATAAATTATATTATTCGGTGAATGGTGAGTTGATGACAAAAGGATAATCAGAGAAAAACTGTTGGTGTGAGCCACACCGTAGTGGAGTCTCCACTCAAAGCCTCAAAGTAAGGGAACTGACCAGCTTTTATGTTAGTGATCAATGTATTATCTCTTAAGAAGCAAAGAAAAGAAAAACAAACAAAAAAACCCTAATAATAGTGATAATAGATCAGAGGTGTCTTTTTGTTTTCCCTCTAAGCGGAGTTTAGAGAGTGCTTTAGTCTGCATGTCCTCCCAAAAGTGGCTGAGAACCCAATTTCTTTTTATCTTATGTTTGCAGAGCCACTACTTGCATGATTGTAACGTGGCCATCTACTTTATTAATTGCTGGGTGTTATACTATTTTCGTATACGCGGTACTAGACAAGTAGAAAAAGAAAAAAGAATTCCAACTTTTTCTTGTGTTTGTTCTTTTGAAAAGGATGTGACTTCATACTTGGACTCTTTAAGTCGAAACAAATTTTATTTAAATTCCATACTTAGGATGCATAAAAACCACAACACACATTCACTAAGGCTCTCTCGCATTATTAGGGGAAAAAAAAAAACAAAGACAAAAACAGAACACAGCTTAGCAACAAGAGAACAACAAGATTATTCAAATCAGAGATTGTTCTTCCTATACTCAGCAGCATATGCAACAATCTTCTCAGAGTCAGGGAGAGACTTAGACACACTCTCTTTCTCCATGCACCGCTTTGCCCAAGCGATCAGTTTCGGACTCTCTGACTCGATGCTAAAGTTACCAAACTTCTCATAGGCTTGGAACCAACTCGAGAATGTAATCAAGGAAATGTCTACATACCCAAAGCTATCTCCACCAAAGTAAGGTTTATCTCCTAGCTCAGATTCAAGAATCTTCACTGCCTCAATAAATTCCTTCTTGCCTGCTTCTTGTTCCTCACCTTTCTTCCCCCATACCTTGAATTGGGCGTCGGTGAACTGAATCCATTACAGAACATCGAATTATGTCAGAAGGAACCAAACTCATTTTTTCAGATAACCCTAAATCACATTGTTTCAGACTCAAGTTAAGAAATCTAGGGCACAAAAGGGATTAGTTACCTTCTTGTCCACGAAATCAGCCCAGAATCGAGCCTGAGCTCTCCCGTAAGGATCGGAAGGGAAGAACGGGTTCTTCTCGGGCCAAGCCTCGTCGACGTACTGGACAACGTTAAGAGATTCACATACCGGTTTACCGTTGTGGACCAGAACCGGGATTTTCTTGTGAATGGGATTACTCTGGAGGAGTAAAGGGCTCTTGTTCGAGAAATCTTCCTCTCTGTATTCAAACTCAACACCTTTCTCTCGCAACGCAACTCTAGCCCTCATCCCGAACATACTTGGCCAGTAATCCAAAAGAATCGGTAGGTTCGCCATTGCTATAGGATCTCTGAAGTTCACAAAGTGGTATATATTCTTGCTTTTTGTTGTGCGTGAACAAGCGAGTGTGTGTTATAGTAGAGAAGGAGTGAGTGACGGTTGTTTTATAGGGGAAGAAAATGATGTGGAAAGGATTTTGATTCCCGTTACGTCACATCAGCTTTTTTCAAAGCATATTATGGTCCATATATAAATCTTTTAAACAGTAAGCTTTTACCCGTAACGATTTAAAATGTATTTTGCAACTTTGTTAAATAATTGTCATATGTGTGCAACTAGTGAAAACATCACTTAATATAAAAGAGTGTGATTATCTTTTGCTCTGATTCAAACCTTAAACGTATATGTAAGAGATTAGAATGGAATTAGTACTTGACAATATAGAAATCGACTTGATTTATAAGAAGGTAACAAAATAAAAAGTTGATCGAGTGAAGTAATACTTTGCTTAGTTGCTGCATCAGTCTCTACTTTTGGCGTGGCCACCTACTCACAGTTGTTTGTATTATTATCTCTCAGTTAGGTGGGTGTACATTTACCACGTGATTCCCTTGATTTGATATCAAACATTACAATCCGGTACATACGAGGACAAGCTACTTACCATGCATGTACAAGAAATACGCATTTACACAAGGAGTGATAACAGCTATACTAATTTATTGAGAGAGTATTGCACTCTATTAAATATATCACATACACCATTATTTTTTCAATATCAGCATAAGATTTATAAATACATAATGCTTTATCTATGTTTATACTCTAAATTCTTTATATATATAAAGCCTTTGAAATAATATTTTAAAATTTACTAATCGATCCCAAAAATTACAGGATAGTTCTGTGTTAATATCGTTGTTGTAATCGTAAATCAAATTCAAATCCCATGAACTGTGCGGATCATAGTAATGTTATTTGATCTACCGAATTCAAATTCGGCAAGAAACACTAAACCCGTGGCTAATCTGATCATACCGACACTAATGATCACATCAACCACATAACTTCCAATTGACTACAATATGGAGTTATGGATGCCAATTTCAATTTGGGCTTATGGATGCCAATTTGGGCTTATTAGATCCAGACCGGCTTACCATTCTCGATGTTGGAGGTTTTAATCGCCAAACTGCACTATTGTCTTTTACAGCAACATTGGCGTGATAAGCTTGGTCAGGTAGAAGAGTCGTATTGGCGTAATTACATATCAAAGTAACAAATTAATAATCATTATAGATTAACGATCATTAATTAAACTCATAGTTACAATGCATAAAAACTAGGACAAGCCATTAAATCCAGAAAACACAGGAATCTGCTACAGCAAAGACATACATTCTCTACACTCAAACCACCTCACAGATGCTCTGCATTATTTAAGAAAGACAACACACGAAAGTAAAACAGAGAGCATCTTAAGTCCGAACCATATGACAAGAGAAACATATTTACTCAGGTACAAATTTCTTCCTGAGCTCAGAGACGAATTCAGTAACCTTCTCAGGATCAGGCAAGGACTTAGCCACGCTCTCCCTCTGCAAACACTTCTTAACCCAAGCAATCAGTTTCGGAACCTCAGATTCGATACTGAAGTTAGCAAACTTCTCGTATGCTGGAAACCATGTGTAGAATCCAATCAACGCAATGTCTACATAGCCAAAGTCATCGCCACTAAAGTAAGGTTTGTCTCCAAGCTCAGATTCAAGAGTCTTGAGTATCTCAATGAAATCCTTCTTCCCTGCCTCTTGTTCCTCACCCTTTGTCGCCCACACCTTCCTCTGAGCATCATACAGCTGAAACATTGCACAGAGTAACATAACACCAAGCTATGTCAGAACTCAGTCGAACCCAAACAAAGCTCAAAGATGATGTCTACAAAGCAAAACCAGTCCTAGAGACCCCCAAATTGCAAAAGAAACATATCATCAAACTATCTAAGATGAACCCAAACAAAGCTCAAAGATGATATCTACTAGCGAAACTAGTATGTAAAAACCTCAAATTGCACAAGTAACATAACATTAAACTATCTAAGAAGACAAACCCTGACTAGCTCAGAGATGAGTCCACAAGAAAAATCTGAAATTTGGAGGTGAGATCTCTAACCCTAACAACTACAAACTCAAGTAATATTATAACATCAGACAAACCCATACAAGCTCAAAGACGAGTCTACAAGCAAAACCCTAAATTTGAGCCAATCACTAGCAAACTCAACTAAAGTTTCAATTTTTATGAAATCCCAAGTTCAATTTCAACATTATTCAATCAAGGGCACAAAGGAAATAAGATACCTTCTTGTCAATGAAATCAGCCCAGAACCTAGCTTGAGCTCTCAGGTAAGGATCAGAAGGAAGGATAGGGTTCTTGTGAGACCAGACCTCGTCAATGTACTGAACCTGGATGATAGATTCGTTAACCGGTTTACCATTGTGGATGAGAACAGGAATCTTCTTGTGAATCGGATTCATCTGGAGAAGCAAAGGACTCTTGTTCCTTAGATCTTCTTCTCTGTACTCAAATTCAACACCTTTCTCCCTCAATGCGATCCTTGTCCTCATCCCGAACATACTCGGCCAGAAATCAAGAAGAATCACCTCGTTCGCCATTGTTACGATCGCTAAAGCTCACAAAGAGATTTTTTTTTGTAAGTGTTCGTCTTTCTCGATTTGTTTGGTTGGGACACTACCTGTAAGGGTTTAGGTAATTTATAGATGAGAATATTTATGATACAATAATGGATTGTGCTGACTCTAGTCGTTACGTCACACCACTCTTTAAAAACATGTGGCCAGATTTTAAAGCTTTTTAAAGTAATAATTTATAATTACAGTATTTTCTTTTTACGTAACATATCTTCATTCGCCTTTTTTTTATCTGTTGACCATTATAGTGTTTTATATAGTAACTTGCAAATATTCGTGTGGACTCTATGATTGAAAAAAGAAAAAAAATCGTCTGAAATCTATTATCATAGTAGCAAATTTGGATTTTGGATGTTAAAGGAAATTATGGATTTCAGTTGACCAGAAACCATAATGGATTTCTAAATCAAGATTTTAGATTTCTTAGCACTGCGTTTAATTATTTTAAAAGTTGATGGAAAAGATTATTTTGTTGTAAGAAAATAACTGGATGGATTAACACAGTTTTAAATTATGTGAACAATTAATTTGACTAATGAGTATTGACGTTTTATTTCGGCACAATGTATCATTACCTGATGAAAATATCATTTATTTATAGAAGAAATGATTCATATTGAAACTTAGTTGAAAAACGTGCAAAAAAATACAGAGGACTTAGAAAAGCGAGCCAAATTTCTAGAAAGCTGTGTAGGTTGAAGAGGTGGAAGATACGTTCACGTTACCAGAATTAACTGGAAATTTTCGAGATATTTCGATGGAACTGTAGAGATTGTGTTACGTCAATAATTGTATTTATACAATTGACGTGACCACATGATCTCGAGAAGCTTGGCGACATTGATCACGAAAGCGAGAGAAGATCCTGGTTCAGTATTGGTTCTATCTTATTTTTGTTTTGGTCATGGACTTATGGTGAATTGGGCCTATATTTTACAAAAAACAATGGATCTGAACCGGGCTTCGAAAAACAGTTTTTCTTATTTGAAAACCCATTAATAAAAACAAAATCATAAGAGCGAGCAAGAAAAAAATCATACCTGACCTTTCAGAACTCCTGTGGCCAAACAAAATGATCTTCTTATTTTTAAATTCTCTTATTTTTAATTCCAAAAGATATAAACTCGCGCCAAAAATTTATGTAACTGATGCTTTAGTATCTTTAACATAGCTAGATCTATTATAAACCTATAATAGACTAGTTAACAAATTTAGCCAAATTGGATATGTCACCAGAGAAAGCAAAATCAGCTACATTGGGTATTTATATTTCGTCGAGTAATATACGGGATTTTTTTCAGGCAGATAATGTGATCTATTCATTATAGACATATATGATTGTTTCATAAGAAGAAACTAGCTCAACATACTCATATCTGCGTTGGGTTCGATATCTCACGACACGTAGCAACATACTCATGTCATAACATGATACATCTTACAATATACACAAAATAGTTGACTAAAAAAAAGCACACACACATTAGGATAAGAAGATACTTAAATTGTTATTTTTCATTGATGATTTCGAATGTGTATCTGTATCTGGAAGTCTCTATAGTGTGTAGACTTTGATCTAGAAACATCGAATGGACCCTACGCACTGTATTACGTGGCATTTTAGTTTCAACCTACAAACTCGTTACTTGATTTTGTATATTCTAATGTTTTTGAGGCGTCAAATTCCGAGACATCAACGTATTTTTCGGCGAATATACTATTTAAAAGTCATGTACAAAAATACGTATGATCTTGATGAGATTTTCCCTAGTATGATTACATATTTGATAAAAACTATTTATTTAGAAAAAAGACACAGCAGTATGCACGTTATAAATCAAAAAATGGTCTTTTTCCATGTCAAAAAAAAAAGATAGTTCCCGGAAAAAAAGAGTGGCCATGAAGTGTATTACATGTTCAAAGATTAGAATCAATCGATTGGCTACTGTGAAATGCGAGTGCTTATGTATACGCTTACGTGTATGCACTTTAGAACCAATAAGAGTAGGATAAAAGATCACAAGTCAAAACTGTGAGATGTTTCCCGTTTGCTTAAAGTAGAAATCGCAACAACCTCAACGTAAATTCATGAATAAAATAAGCTGTCAACAAGTTAAACCCATAAATGCATCTTTTTGGTTTATAATTAAATTGCATAAATAAAGTTTTGACTTGTTTATTTTAATGAACTGAATTAGTTTGGACCTTTAAATTCTATTTCTAATGGTATTCCTAAGTAATATTTTATAAAATACAAGGTTAGTTTTTTTATGTAATTTCGAAATATAAGTATAGGGATATGGATTTCTTACTTTAAAAGAAGAAGAATAAAAAAACAATAATTCGTATTGTGGTAATTTCGTAATTTGTAATACCAATTATTGCAAGAAGAACAAAAAACGAACAGACGAAAAACGAGCAGATAAATAAAAGTTGTTGATAATTGTAAAAAAGACAAAGAACGATCAGAAAGATTAAAGTAGACCTCATTCCCAAAACAGAGATCACATGAGATATTTTCGGGTTTCCATTTTCGAAGGTCAAATTCCTTCTATAAGAAGCTTCTCTAGCTCTACACAGTTCATTCACATGCAGCTCACAGAGATATTTGGGGAAGCTTACATAATATAGAAAAGATATCAGCATAAACCTTCTAAGATAATCAAGTTTAGTGTGTCGACTATATTTAGCTATTTTTATAAGTAATGCATTTTTCTCATCGTTTATAACAATAACTCCACTTTAATCTACTTTAATAACCATCTTTAATAAATCAGTTTTGATCAAATCTATAAATTTTTATGCTAACAAATTCTGTGTGTAAATTAAAACTTTACTACAAAACTTTGTACACAGTTGGATCATTGGACACTTGATCATAGTATATACATAATACATAATCACAGTATATACGTATAACTAAAATTCAAGAAACTCGTTGCCGGGGACTAATGCATAACAATCCCTCAGGCAACAATCCTATGTCACTAATCACTATCACTCATATTAACATTTATAAGATCCTACAAAAATCTAAAACTAACACAAAGCTTGCTTCGATAAATCTTCCTTACTGATGAACGTTCCGTGGAAACCGTAAGGCACTCTCGACGGAAGCGTTACGGTAGCTTCAAGCTTCATATTAACGGCGTTTATGAGTTGGAGTTCCGATTTCACCTTCTCCTCGTCGTGAACGAACACCATTATGTAACCTCCGTCTTCTTCTCCGTCACCGGAAGGTAGAAACAGAGGCTCTCCTCCGTATTTCCCCTCTCCGTAAATATACTTTCGAATCTCTCCGGTCGATAAGTCCACTTTAGCGAAACCGGACACTTTAGGCCACGGTTCGGTTAAAGCCAGATAAGCATACCGGGTTTTTCTACCTAATAAATTCCGGTTGACCATACCAGCTTCGAGATTAACTTGTTCCGAGATAACCGGTCTACGTGTTGATTCCCCTGTTTTAAGGTTTAGCCTTATCTCCGACAAAACACTCTGAAGTGTTTCGTCGTGTTCGTTGAAAATTGAATCAGGTGGCGTCATGCATGATCCAATCACGACAACCTCGTCTGTTTCTGGTTCTTCCCAAGAGTTCCATAGATGGAAACAAAAACAATCTGGTACTTCGATCCATTGAATCGACGAAGCATCTTTCGCGTTTTTATTCAAAATCCCGAATCTTGATTTCTTCTTCTCGTCGTAAACCACCGGAGAACCACCTCTTATCATCTCCGGCAATCGGAATACCACTTGTTGGTCTGGAATCACTACGAAATTCTCAGTGATCGCGAAATCGTGGATCATCGTTGGTTGATCAAGCGGAATCTCGACGTCTGGTGATTTCTCACCGTCGGATGTGAATCTGAAGTATTTTAAGTAAGGCTTTGAAACGACGTCGTAGCTTAAAGCGAAGAGTTCTCGGGTTTCGGGATCGATTTTCGGGTGGGCTATCATTGTTGATTTTAACTGACCGTCGAAATCGTACCGACCCGAAGTTTCTAAATCTCCGGTTTGAGTAACTTTGACATGGTACGGTAAATCGTCTTCGGACATGGCTAAGAGATGACCATTGAAATAAACTAAACCGGCGTTAGCGACACCGAGTCCTCCGGTCGGGTCGACTAACCCAAATAGCCCGCGGGTATTGAAGAGCATAAGCTTGGCGATTCCTAAATGTCCGTGAAGCTCTCCAATTGCTTTGGGGAAAACCGGACGACCACATTCACGTTCTTGAACCAACCGGTTTGTTTCGGTAAACCGACAAGCGTAGCTAACCGAGCCGTTATCGAACCGGACAGCGTGTACCATACCGTCTCCGTCGAACAAATGGTGGCCGGAGACTGGTTTGTGAAGTGGATTTGCTCCGTTTCTGACGTAAACTCCTTGAATGCATTCTGGTACTGTTCCAGTCACCGGAAGGTTATGCACGACAGGTTTCTCCGGTACCGGGAAGAAGTTCCCGGCTATTTGGACGGCAGGATCCGCCGTTTTAGGATGGGGATGACGGCGGCGCTCGTGTGAGATCATGGCGTTTTCCACCGCGTCTAAAACCATAGCGGCGGTTCTCTGCACCGGGTTTAATTTTGGATTCTGATTCGTCGTTTTGGGGATCAAGTTGGTGACATCGTTACATAGTTTCTTCCAAGACGGTGGTTTGAATGTCGGAGATTGGAGAGAAGACGAGACGGAAGATTTTTTGTTGACGGAGGAAGAAACATAGCAGGGGACTACTAGTTTCTTGTTTCTAAGTGTTGAGGAAAAAGATAGAGATTGAAGTTTAGGTCTCGAAGAGGAAGATGAAGTTGAGAAAGTTCGGTCGAGGAATTGGGTTGAAGTAGAAGGAAGTAAGGTAGTAGAAGCCATAGTCGATTCTTGATTAAACGCTGCGGTTTGGGGTTTTGGTATTGGTTTCTTCAAGACCAAGTTTGTGTTTTGTCCATATTGTGAGTGATGAGCATCTTGGGACAGAAGGCTATATATATACATACCAGAAATAATGGTTATTATCGTCATTCACGCTACTATTTTCTCATCTTTTAACACGTGTCCTAATAATTATCTGACGAGACTTACATATTTTCATCGTCCCTCTTTATCATTTTCAATAAAATGGCTCATCTTGTTTATCTCCCACAATTTATCTTTGGATAATAAGTTGTAATAAATTTGATCATTTCACTTAGAAATTTTTCTACTTTAAGAGATATATTTTTTTCCGGCATTCTAGTTTAAGAGATCAATTTTTGTGTATTAGAAGTGTTTGAAGTAGTTTTGATCAGATTTTGTTTTAGAAGTGCTTACAATGTCATTGAAGGATGGAAGAACTACCTCTTGGACGGTAACAAAATATTTGAGATCAACTGTTTTGTCTTCTTTCGGAAAGTGCAGTTATTAGTAGTTTCACGTAACATAAAACAAACAAATTTAACAATTGAGATGATACCAACGATGTGAGACATTCGTTATGGGAACTTATTCAATTATTAGTCTTAGTTTTTAAGTGATTTTTATACCTAATAGTCCAAATTACTTGTGGTCGTAGTAATAGTTGGATTTTGAGAAATGTGTAAATTATTTTACTTGGATTCAAATCTCATTAAATAATAAAATTACATGCGTGTTAGAGAGACTGAGACTGTCGGTATTATTGAGTGGTCTAATTCTTGTAAAGTACGTTGAACCAGATCCTTATAGTTTGGTACCTGAGACTAGTTGAAAATTCGATAACCTATACTTTTTTTCTCGGGTTGATGCAGTACTAAAATTAGTCGGACGACTGAACCTGGATGTAGTTGGTTTAGATTCTAATCATATACCTTTAGTTCGATGTTGATCCGGAAAAAAAATTCCTTTTCAAAATTAAGTCTGATAATAGTATTTAAGTACTGCCCCGAAGTTCGTCTGCTTCTACGTAAGTACGTGAAACTTAAATCCAACTAGAATTTAGAGATTTGACATTAAAAAACATGGGCATGCATATAAACATATGAATAGGCCAGGTTTGGTGTATTCCACTGGTAATGGAAGTGACAATTGGCTTTTTGGTTAAGACGCGTTGTGGCCTCCACATCAAAACGTTTTACATCGAACCACCACGTACGTAAACCATAAACTGTCTTTTCAATTGTCTTTGACTTGAAACCATAAATTGGTTCGTAACTTTTGCGTTCTCACTGACGAAGAATACACACAACACAAGCACCGAACAAATTACATAATTAATGTGCCCAAACGTCATGCATTCCAGTCATTTTAAAAAAGTGTAATGTATGTCTTACGCGCTTGCTTATTTGTTTCAACGCGTAAGTGAGATTATAAAATTATTTGTGTACCGAAAATGTATGACATTTTACGAATTTGTTAAACACCATGGGTATATATAAATGTTTCATTTTTGAAAATATATTTTATGAATCGGTTGTTTGAGCCATTTTACTCATTGGAACTTTAGAACATACACTTGCTACAGTACTTAGTAATTTCACTTCTTCTTTTTTTTTAGGTCCTCGAGATGTTTGTTATAGTTTTGTGTCTACGGCTTCTATTATTCATACATCACTACAAATCTGTCGTGGTCAGTAAATTGCTATCGTAAATTTTCCAATGAAGTTTTGTATTATGTTATTTAGAGAAATTGGGATTAAAAAATTGTGTATATTGGGTTATGCAGAATAAAGTCTTATAGTATACATGAAATATTCTAACAAGAGATTCGGACCATTCGGTTAAGAAGAAGAAAAGAAAAAAGATTCGGTTATACAAAATTAGGTTGAGTGATTAACTTAAGTTGGTTGGTGATGACCATTATCGTTGAGTAAACACCCACTTGAAAATTGAAATGAAGCAATCGTAGATGCATCACAGTCCACTAATTACATTAATCATTTTAATATATTCTTAATTAACGGAACATCCAGGCTTCAGGTGTCCATTTCAGAGCTTCAGATTTGTAAACCAAACTCCCCATGGGCATTGGCGATATAAATGTTTGATATAAAATACTGGATTTGCGATTTTCAGGAAGAAAAATTATTATATGGTTTAATTATCTAAGTGGATCGTTTAATTAACATCCTTGGAGTTGTATATATTGTTGACCAATTTCTCGCAACGTCGTTGGTATACAATTTTGGACATGAACTAAAATTATGATCAAATGTATGAGACCGAAGACCTGCTCGATCGCTAACAAATAGTATGGATCTTTTAACACACACGCACAATAATACAAAAAATGGATTTCATGTTTGAATTGAAATTAACTTCTGTTTAGAGATGCGTCTACATAAAAGTGATTCGACTAATTGTAATTTGACTACCTCGAGCACCAAATTTTATTGTTCTTTATGGCTATACTTTGAAAAATATACATAGATAATCATATATTATTTTCTCTAATCAGACGTTTTGAAGTTTGAACTATATAATATATGCATATATGCGCATTAAACGTATGTAGTTACAATATGATAAGTACATATATATGCAATATGGTTCAGTTCATGTGACCACATGGAAGCACATGGTTGAACCAAGTCACCTTTTCCCCAAGATTCATATATACCTATTATTGTCTATTGGCAAAAATGAACATATATAAATAAGAAACAAATATAATAACTTAAAATTTTTGGTTTGTAGATGAATAGTGGCTTTGGATTTACTGAAATCCATTGAAAGGTAGGATTCGGTCTGTCCAGCAATCTACATTAATTAATCCAACTGGTAACTAACAAACTTTATGATTGGCGTGGTTATCAAACAAAAAACTATATGATTGGCTCGCAAGACCATTATTATGAGTAACATGGTCGTTGCTTGTTATTTGTTTACTTAATTAAACCTGATAAATCTTTTTTATGAAACACTTAATATGTAGTACCCAAAATTATATAGTTATGTGAGGCTTTAATATTGTATATTTAGCAATAACTAAACTATATGAACTTTGATTGCCATAATGTATGTTTATATAAAAAAAATTACTTAACATTGACATCCAAAAAAAGTTTATAAATTAAGCCTTTAACAAAATAAAAAGTTTATAAATTTTGATATTTCTTTGTCGAACGTGTGATACATACCACGTAGAAAAGCAGCAATATAAATTATAAAAATATAGTGAAAACATATTATTGTAACACTATATAGGCTATAGCACCTAGACTTGTTGACGCATTTGAGAGAGTTTGACCAACCGACTTTACCTGAAAAAACTGCCAAAGCTCTTAACCTAATGGATCTTTGGCTGCAAATTGCTTTCATTTAAATTATAAAATTCTCTGAAACCTGCGTTCTTGCGATACTTTAGTTAACAATAGTTTGTCCTATTCAATAATTATATATCAGGCTTCATAAAATAATGAAAACAACTGATTTAATTAGCAACATAATTAAATCAAAGGTCGGCTGCGTATCAGATCTTCTGATTAATGAACAACACTATCTAACACATTTATTGGATATAAAGCATATGGTATACGTAAATGGTTCCATATGCCCTCTATTAATCAGCTGATGATTGGGAAAAGGACTAAACTAAATAAATTAAAAACCCAATGATTACATAACTAAAGTAACAACATGTTGGTCAAAGGGTCTTTTGTCCAATGACTAATTAATAGCTTACGATATAGTCATATACTATGGATCCGAATGGTAACTGCGTTTTGCTGTGCGGGAGAAGTGCGGTGCGGTTCAAATAATAACGAAAATATATAGATACATATATATATGTAGAAATTTTAATACTGTTACTGCACTGTTGCGGTACGGTTTTGAGTGCGGTTTATGTCACCATTCACAGTCTATATATGTATTCACACATATACATGTTTTTAGCATATGATCAGCATGGAATTGAGATTTGATGAGACAAGCAATAATTGGTCTATTACTCTATAGTCTCTATGTAGAGATATTTGTTAGTAGTGTAAATTAAAACGTGAAAGCTTCCTCATGTGTGATGGCCCATAGGTGATCATGTCCATCATTTTGTGGTTGAAACTACTCACATGGACTGATGGACTCACATATATCCCCAATATGGCACGATATATTTTATACATATACATTATTTTTGTTGGCAAATTTTATACATAAACATTTATATGCCCGAATTATTAAACATTTCAAACTAAAAAATGGTCGCCGGAAAAGAAGTTCAGTTTTTCAACTTTGAAAAATTATATTTGGATTTCAAAATTTCGGACTAGTTTTGTGTCGCTCAAACACATTCCTACAAAAAAAATTGTTATTTAATATTGATGTAAAGAAAACTAGTTTTTCTTACAATTTTTCACATTTTAGAGTTCCCGAATTTTTTTAACCAAATCTAATAAAGTTGCTCGGCCCAAAGTTCGTTAATCTTGAAAAAGCCTATGTAGAACAAAAGTTCATGATTGAACTGGATCAGAATTGGTTCGAATGTCACCATACATATCAAAAGGGTATTACTGTAAAATACATATCCACATTAGTAGTTTGTTCGGACTGAACGTGAGATGAGTGTATGTTTACATATCCACGTAAGTATTTCGTAGATATACATTTTGTCCTCATATTACTTTAAATACATGTAGAACAAGAAAATCAAAATGCAAGAATGTATAGAAAGTGCCAAAGTGGTGGGTGAAACCACTGGAAATCGAATATGTGGTTCATACATTACGTGATACGTACACGTTACACGTTAATTAAGTTATAGCAAAGTAAAGATAACGGAGCTAGTTGGTAATTAGTCGTGTAAAAGGTTAAACAACTTCTTTATCAAAAAAAGAAAATAAATCAATTAAATAGCTTATATTCTTTGCTGAAAAGGATTTAATGGGCTACTTATATTATATTTTGGTTCATTCAAAATGCGTAAGATATGCGAAGAGTAATTTTGAATGAACCAAAATATAGTTAGGAAAATACCCAATTAGTTGTAGATGCAATGGGCTACTTATATTGGGCCATAGTGGGCTTATACTAGGCCACAAAATGAATACTAATTCACAATTATGACTACCGTGTGCCACTTAAATTAAAGACGCGAACTGTAAAATAATCCTACGCGCACCTAGAGCGCGTCAACGACACGAATACAAAACGGCTGGACTCGTCCAGAGATTTCGTCGTTTTTCAGCAAAATTAAAACAAAAGGCGAGTGGAGATATCAACTTTTACAATCCGCTGAAACGTTTATGTTTTATGACTTGGCCCAAACTTCTTCTACTCGAGAGAATATAGCTGGAAATTATAACAGTTACTATCAAAGAAATTGATAAGATTTATTGTTCTCTTTCAAATCTTCACTTCCCTTTAGAAGGGTTCAAACATGAACAAACTAAACGAGTGATCAGAGAATATCAGGAATTACAAATATAATAAAAGCTACGAAAAAACTAATCAGGATCATATAATAAAAACTCAAAATGTGGATCACCGGATGCAAGACGGAGGAGAAATCTTGCCACCTATCCAACCGCCAACATTCTCACACACAGAGGTTGCTGGACCGTCTCTCCCACGGTGCACTATGTTAATGTTGAAGAGCTGAACGTTTTTGCAAGGAACATTCTTGCTACATTGCAACTTCACTGCCTCCTTGGCCGTCGACGTTCCCCAAATGTTTTGGAACTTCACGTCTCTTATCTGAATCTTTGAAAAAGACTACAATAAAAAGAAGAAAATCAAATTAGGTCATGTCAAAAAGACTAAAACCTTGTTTCTTGTTAAGGAAGTTACCTGAAAGCTGCACGGTGGATTTGGACAGTATCGTTGATCTATGTTGATTGGGCTTTGGACATCAATCATCTGGAGATTCTTGAAAAGAAAATTCGAAACTAAGTTCGGTTCACCCGGCGAAGGCCATGTCTTGATTCGTACTCCATTACTCGTACCATTAAAGATTGAATTCCTAACAATTAATCCCTGAACGCTCTTCTCACCTTTAAACTTCCCAAGACTTCCAACGCTGATTCCATGGCCCGGTCCACAGTTGACTTTGTTGATATCCAAATTGAAGGTTCCCGACAAGATAGCGATGCAGTCGTCGCCAGTTGCTATGTCAACGTGGTGGATCTTCATGTGGTTTGATGAACCTATCTTGATTCCATCAGTGTTAGGGCTATCTCCGGGAGCCTTAATGTTGACGCGTGTGATATCAAAGTGTTGGACTGAGAAGAAGTTGAGGTGGCCCATTTTGCTATTGATCGATTTGATGCGCGTGAGTCTCGAGAATCTCACGAACTGGAACCCCATGTTCATCGGTAGAGCCCGGCAATTATGGGTTTGGCGGCAATTGTTGAGTGGCCAAGAGTAGCTTCCTTGTCCGTCAAGGATGCCGCCGCCTGAAACCGTGAGATAGTCAACGTACCTAAAAATAATCCAGCTGTCTTGTTTGATGGCGTTAGGATCTTTTGGAGCTAACAAAGTTCCTTTGATGATGAAACTAATCCGACTTTTACATGGTCCCGTGAAGGCTACAGCACCGAGGTAGAAGGTTCCAAATGGTATATACACTCTAGGTAATCCTTTCCATTGGCAAGCGTCTTTCCACGCCTTTGTAAATGCCTAAAACGCCAAATCAAGACAATAAGTCAAACATGTGTTAGAATTAATCAACAAATTCAGAACATTAATGTTGAATAAGTTGGATCAAAAACAAAACTAGAAATTTCACTACCATAGTATTGTCTGTTTTGCCGTCACCACGAGCACCATAGCTTCGAACATCGAAGACTTTTCTTCCGACGAGAGCGGCTGAAGGGGCGGCTGAAATGCTACTAGCGACGGCAGCTATGAACAAAATTAAGCTAAAACCGGAGATAGTGGACACCATTTCTTTGTTTTTGATAATTGACAATGTACAAAAAAAAAGTAGTTATGATTGAGAGAATGATAGTATCGTATTGTGTTCCATCGTATTATATACCAGTGCGATCTCTAGACACTTCTATAAGAAACCTACATCAGTGGCTGAAATTTTGGGTTGAAATTTAATGGTTTCGTCAATCATACAGATTGATTTATTTCTGAATTAATGTGTTTCTATAAGAGTACCAATTGATTTGTTTCTGACTGCTGATATGATTCTAAATTATAACGGTATATTTTAAAAATTCCTTAAATATGAGCAGAATAATAGTATATAAGGTAAACTGTTCCAATCTTGTCGAACAATTTGTGGATCAAAATTATCAATAAATTGCTTCTGTACGGATCGATCAGTGTTTTCGCAGTAATTTAGGTTTCGAATTACAACAACCAAATTGGATCGGTTACCAAAAACAAGTTGTACATACCATAGATAGCATGGAAAATATCACACCCGTATTAAATATTTGAATTAAAACCACTAAAAAGTTGTTTATAAGTGTATAGTTGTGTTAGGGCTTGGATAATTTATGTGGGCAATTTGGGTCTGAATAACTTTTTAGATTAGCCCATGTAGCATAACACCCACCCAACAGAACACGCCACCAAACACCCATATTTTATTTGGGAAATATGGGCTTCACTTTTGTAACAAACCCAATAACTTGTGCTACATGGGCTGGGCTAATCTCAAGACACAACTCTACACGATGTAACAAGCTAAACTCATAGTTTCGAATCTGATTGGAATTTAATTTTGTAAAGTAAAATATTACGGATTGTTTAAAAAAAAGAAATTGATCTTCGGTGAATTTTTATCTGCTATAAAAACAGAACAATAGTTAATTACTTACTTATATTCATTCAAAGTTAAATTCCAAAATGCTGAAACTCAAATGGACATAACTTACCCCAGTCGAAATAGTTAACTATATATTACCGGCGGTAAAAGCTGAGATAAAATAACTAATCTGTTCAAACTTTGTATATACTTAATTTCAAAGGCGATCAAATAAAAAACAGTCAGGTTCCTGAGTCAAGATTTGTAGTCAAAACCTTACTCTGATCCGTTATAGCCAAACTTGACTTTCCCTTTGTATGTTCATCAGTCTATTAATATTGATATCAAAACTGTACGTACAATAACGTACTGCACCAAATTTTATCAACAAACAAAAAATAGACTATACATAATTACGTATCAACTTCTAAAAGTTGTAGTGTAGTGATAAATGATAACGGATTGATTTGTATTTACCTTAAGGCTTAAACTGATCCATATATAATTTTATTCTTCATATGAAAATTTTGGTAAAGCCAATATAATTTTTGTGTGGTTGGTAACAACTGAAAATAATTAGGGCTATCGCAAAAGTACAACCGTACAATGAACTAATTTGCAATTTCTGAGAAGAATTTTGTTAGTGAAAGTCTGAGTCAACAAAACAAAAATTCAGGGAATTGAATGAATGATTGGGTCCCTTTATGAAACTCCCCATGAAACATCGTATGTAACTATCAGTGACTTCTTGTGCATCATGCTGAACTTCTAATCTCTTTTTTTTTTTTTTTT
>Ga0041059_1000978_pt1 | contig 22623 bp, 25 predicted proteins | sample AraColnosormetaG_FD_56232 | JGI IMG/M metagenome (GOLD analysis project Ga0041059, IMG submission 56232) | Arabidopsis roots microbial communities from North Carolina, USA - Col MF nosort | ecosystem: Host-associated > Plants > Roots > Unclassified | place: USA: North Carolina | collected... | reverse complement strand
CCTGATTNTNTTTTTTTTTTTTTTTAAATTTATTTTCTTAAGTTTCCAACAAACCATTGAACCGATTCATTTCTCCTAAGACCAAGTCCAGCAATAGTTTTTAGTGGGTTTCTATGTTAGATTTCTAAGTAAAATGGGCTCAACAGAAAGAAAAACAGAACAATCCATTTAGGATCGTTCCTAAAATTGGGTTTTTCGCGACCCAATAGAAACCCATACGTGGCTTCACTTTATTGGGTAAAAGTTTTGACTCAACCAAAAAAAATACACACGCGTTTTAATTTTTTTCTTCTTCTCTCTCATTTCTTCGTGTTCCTACAGAGACTCCAAAGTCGATTGGAATCGAAAAACAAACTCGGTTCTTTTGATTTCGAGAAGTTTCTGTTCCCGATTCCTCCGCCAATCAAAATCACGGTGAGTCCTCATCCTTCTGATTCCGGTGGTGATGGTTCGAACTCGAAGTCTTCTTCCGACGACGAGTTTGTTAGCTTGGACTCTTCCACTTCTGGCTTATGTTCTTCTTCCGGCAAGTTTTTCGATCTTATTAAATTTCTGGTTCTTAATCTTATTTCAAGAAATTGAAGCTCAAGATTGTTTGATTGAGTGGGAAGATTTTGCATAAATGTAGGATTGGATAAATTTGTAAGTGCTTTTAGGTTCTGAATTTTGCAATAGATCGTTGATTGAGAAGCTGTTAAAAATCATTAGATGATGTGGTCTTCAAGTTTTTTTTTGCTTTTACTGATTAGTGTTTTTGTAGTGTTTTTTCTGCATTGTTTGCATCTGTTGTTCTCCAGAGCTGTGATTGGTTTATAAAGGTTATACTTTCTTGATTCAAATGTGAGCAGTTATCAGATCCATTTTGTTGAAAAAGATGCAAAAGGTTGTTCTGTTGTGTGTGTGAGTGAGTTATTGATTATGGTTGTCTAAGTGTCTCTTTTAACTCTGTTTTTATGTTTAGTGTCTGTTTCAAGTGTGTTTTTATGTTTAGTGTCTGTTTTAAGTCTATGTTTTATGTTTAAGTGTACGCCTATGTTAATCAATGAGTTGTTTCAGTTTATGAGTTTGAGTTGTTTCAGTTTGGCACTTTCAGTTTTAGTTTATGAGTTTGAGTTGTTTCACTTTCACTTTCATTTTCAGTTTCAGTTTATGTGTTTGAGTTATGTTGTTTCTTTTTCACTTTCACTTTCAGTTTCACTTTCAGTTTCAGTTTCAGGAAATGGATTCTCTTGTGTTGTTGTTGTTTTTACGCAAGAGTGACAAACACTTGGTCAGATTGAGATTTATGGCCATAGTTTATTTCTTTACTCTTCTTCTTCATTAGCAATGTCAAGGTTAAACAGCTTCACTTCAGTTCTGTTCTATTTTTGATCTAGTCTCCAAGATTACTTGGTTTTTTACTGATGTAGAACATGTGAGAAAGAAGAAAATGAAGAGGAACAATACAGAAGCAGAAGCTGATGCTTCTTCCTCAGACACATCTTCAGGTTAACTTGTTGAAATAAAATCAAAAGGTTAACTTCAATATGGTTTTAGTTCAGTTTGATCAAACATCTAGTTAGGTAACTGTATGTATATATTTTCTCAACTTTAACTTTAGTTTGGGTTACATTGGTGTGGTGAGACTAGAGAAAGTGTTTTCTCACGTTTGCTATACTTATATTTAGTTTTGTGTTGAAAATGCTGAATCCTTTTGTTGCTATACTTAAGCTTGTTAATGTTATTGGCCATAGCATATAATTACACTGATACGGAATTAAGTTCAGAATCCGATTTACTTTCATGAAAAATCATGTTGGTTATCTACTCTCTCAATCTAATCTTGATTTAATTCCAGAGTCATATAATTTTCTTTTTTTCAAATTTTTTTTCTTTTAGAAACCCACTTAAGAATTCTACCAATGGACTATAAAATTTTCAAAAACTCTAAAAAATCTCTAAACTACAAAACTATCCAAATTTATTAATAAAAAATACATAAAAACTTTATTTAGAAACTAATCACTGGACTTGCTCTAATTAATTAGAAAATCAATATTCGTTGTAGACAGATGTGTCATGTGTGATTGCCATTTGTTTTAGCCAGATTGAATATAATTTTCTAAATTTCTAAAGCTATAGGAGAAAGTAAATCTATTGCTACAACTTCAGTTGTAAATATAACAAATATTTCATGCAGTTTTGAAATCAAGTTTCTATAACAAATATATGTTCTAGACTAATTTGAGGTAATCGATCATTTGATATTTATTGATTCAAAATTTGTAATTTTTGAAATTTCTCTTTAAATAATTGGTTTTTGAGATACATAAGAAAATTCATGTTTTGACTTTCTTACCCAAGATGCCATGTTTAAAGATGCACACGTATACCTCATATTAAAATGCAAATTGTAACCTATCGTATCATTTGTATAATAAAGATGCTTCTGATTTTTGTTTTTCTTCGTAATAACTTATTGTATAATAAGACAAGAACTGTCACGAGCCACTGTTATTTTCGATCAACTTTATATTTTATCAATGGTTTTGCTAGCTAGCAGTTGGTCCCATCTTGGAACACAAGAAAAACGAGTAATATGTCAACATTATACTTTTTGGTGGGTTGGGTAATGTGTCGGTGGGTGCTTTCGTTATATATGATTGTATCAGATTGCTCTATCTGTCTTACGAGAGACCAAAACGATGGAGAGCACGAAGATTGCTCCTTCATTCGATCGTGCCAGTGAGCTTAAAGCTTTCGATGAGACGAAGACTGGTGTGAAAGGACTCGTTGACTCTGGAATCTCAAAGATTCCACGCATTTTCCATCACTCATCTGTCGAACTAGCAAACCCTAAACCACTTCCCTCGGACCTGCTACATCTCAAGACGATCCCAACGATCGATCTCGGAGGACGGGACTTCCAGGACGCGATTAAGCACAAGAACGCGATTGAAGGGATTAAAGAAGCAGCTGCCAAGTGGGGTTTCTTCCAAGTGATCAACCATGGAGTTTCGCTCGAGCTTCTTGAGAAGATGAAAGATGGAGTTCGTGACTTTCATGAGCAACCTCCTGAAGTGAGGAAAGATTTGTACAGCCGCGATTTCGGCAGAAAGTTTATCTATTTAAGTAATTTCGATCTCTACACTGCTGCAGCTGCGAATTGGAGAGACACATTCTATTGTTACATGGCTCCAGATCCTCCAGAACCACAGGATCTGCCAGAGATTTGTAGGTATGACTCCATTGCTTTAACTTTATTTGATGTGTAATATCTGTTGGAAAGTGATTTAGACCTTAGTCTTTGCTAGTTTATGCAAACATTCAAACTTGCGTTTGGAAAAGCCTTTGTGAACACGTAAGCAACTTTCATATCTCTTTATTCGTTCTTGGTGGATTCTTTCAGGGATGTTATGATGGAATACTCAAAGCAAGTGATGATTTTGGGTGAATTTCTGTTTGAGCTTTTGTCAGAAGCACTAGGGTTGAACCCTAATCACCTCAAGGACATGGAGTGCTTAAAGGGTTTGCGCATGCTTTGCCACTACTTCCCACCGTGTCCGGAGCCTGACCTAACTTTTGGCACAAGTAAGCACTCCGACGGCTCTTTTCTTACCGTCCTTCTACCAGATAACATAGAAGGGCTTCAGGTTTGTCGTGAGGGATACTGGTTCGATGTTCCTCATGTTCCCGGCGCTCTCATCATCAACATCGGAGATCTTCTGCAGGCAAGTTTGCGCAATCAATACATGTTTGCTAGCTCAGATTTCACAAGTTTATTTACAATGCTAGATTTGTTTAAGAAATCTTCCTCTTGGTTCAAAGTTTTTTTTTTTTTTTAATTGCGTTGGCTGCAGCTTATAACAAACGACAAGTTCATCAGTTTGAAGCATAGAGTATTGGCGAACAGAGCCACAAGAGCTCGAGTCTCTGTCGCATGTTTCTTCCATACCCACGTAAAACCAAATCCTAGAGTGTACGGACCCATTAAAGAGCTTGTGTCCGAAGAAAATCCTCCAAAGTACAGAGAGACCACCATCAGAGATTACGCTACTTACTTCAATGGCAAAGGACTTGGCGGGACCTCTGCTTTGCTGGATTTTAAAGTATGAATCATGCCGAGCTACTACTTTCTCACAGATATACGACATGACATTATATGTAACATGTTGGAGATGTGTGAACCAAATGTGGAATTTATGTATTGAACATTGTCATCAAGGTTTGGTCCAAATAAAGTGTAATCGGATATGGTTAATCAATTGGATTACGCACAAGCTGGTTTATATGCATTTAAACTAAGTTGGATGTAATTATGTTTGATGATCGTTGATTTGAATTAGATGACTATATTTAAGGTTGGTTAAGAAATGGTTTAGTGGGAGTTCGATTTTTTTTCTTTCTTATTAATTTCTAACACTTGTCTGGTCCCGTCACTGTCACAAGCGGTTGTTTTTGTCTATAAACCTTATCGCTTTTCAATGGTTTTGCTGTAGCAACTGGTCCCATCTTTGAACTTGCGAAAAATGTTTCATTCTTGCTCTGTTATTCGAGAAGCTAAAACTATGGAGACGAAGAATATTGCTCCTTCATTCGATCGTGCCAGTGAGCTTAAAGCTTTTGATGAGACCAAAACGGGTGTGAAAGGACTCGTCGACTCCGGAATCTCACAGATTCCACGCATCTTTCATCATTCATCTGTCAAACTTGCAAACCCTGAACCAGTTTCCTCGGACTTGCTACATCTCAAGACGATCCCAACGATCGATCTTGGAGGACGAGTTTTCGAGGACGAGCTTAAGCACAAGAACGCGATTGAAAAGATTAAAGAAGCAGCAGAGAAGTGGGGTTTCTTCCAGGTGATCAACCATGGAGTTTCGCTCGAACTTCTTGAGAAGATGAAAGATGGAGTTCGTGGGTTTCACGAGCAATCCCCTGAAGTGAGGAAAGATTTCTACAGTCGCGATTTAACTAGAAAGTTTCAGTATTCAAGTAATTTCGATCTCTATAGTTCTCCAGCTGCAAATTGGAGAGACACAGTTGCTTGTACCATGGATCCAGATCCATCCACAAGATATTCCAGAGATTTGTAGGTATGAGTCCATTCCTTATACTTGACTTGATGTGTAATCTCTATTCATATATGGTGAATTGTTTCAGGGATGTCACCATAGAATATTCAGAGCAAGTGATGAATTTGGGTGAATTTCTCTTTACGCTTCTATCAGAAGCTCTAGGGTTGAACCCTAATCACCTCAATGACATGGATTGTTCTAAGGGTTTGATCATGCTTTGCCATTACTACCCACCATGTCCAGAGCCTGACCTAACTTTAGGCACAAGTCAGCACGCCGACAATACTTTTCTTACCGTTCTTCTTCCAGATCAGATCGAAGGGCTTCAGGTTCTTCGTGAAGGGTACTGGTTCAACGTTCCTCATGTTCCAGGAGCTCTAATCATCAACATCGGAGATCTTCTACAGGCAAGTTTGCACAACCAATACATTTTTTTGCTCTGTTTTGCAGAAGTATAAATCTTCCTCTTGGTTCAAACATTTTTTTGTTTGTTTGTATTAATGCAGCTTATAACAAACGACAAGTTCGTCAGTTTGGAGCACAGAGTATTGGCGAACAGAGCAACAAGAGCTCGAGTCTCTGTAGCAGGTTTCTTCACCACCGCCATGAGACCAAACCCTACAATGTACGGACCCATTAGAGAGCTCGTGTCTAAAGAAAACCCTCCAAAGTACAGAGAGACCACTATTCGAGACTACACTGCTTACTTCAGTGCCAAAGGACTTGACGGAACCTCTGCGTTGCTCCATTTCAAAATATGAAACATGGCGAGCTAGCTACTACTTTATCACACACATACTGTATATGTAACATGTTGGAGATGTGTGAACCACATGCATGTGGAATTTATGATTAATTAAGAATCGTTATTTCGGTTTAGTCCACATAAGGTGTGGTCTGTATCATTTTGTCTATAAAAGATCCTGAGACTATTTTTTTCCTTTTTTTGTTTTTCTTTATCTTTCTGTAATAACTTAACTTCTTGTTGACTTAGACTTGCCTGGTCCGGTTACCGTCATACGTGGTTGTTTTTGTCAATAAACCTTATCTCTTATCAATGGACAATGGTTTTGCTGTAGCAACTGGTCCAATCTTTGAACTTAAGAAAAACGTTTCATTCTTGTTTTATGTGTGATTGTTGTTCTGTTTTTGATTTGAGAAACAAAAACGATGGAGATGATGAAGATTGATCCTTTATTCGATCGTGCCAGTGAGCTTAAAGCTTTCGATGAAACGAAAACGGGTGTGAAAGGACTCGTCGACTCCGGAGTTTCACAAGTTCCACGCATCTTTCATCATCCAACTGTCAAATTATCAACCCCAAAACCACTTCCCTCGGACCTGCTACATCTCAAGACGATCCCAACGATCGATCTCGGAGGACGGGACTTCCAGGACGCGATTAAGCGCAATAACGCGATTGAAGAGATTAAAGAAGCAGCAGCGAAGTGGGGTTTCTTCCAGGTGATCAACCATGGAGTTTCGCTTGAACTTCTTGAGAAGATGAAAAAAGGAGTTCGTGACTTCCACGAGCAATCACAAGAAGTGAGGAAAGAATTCTACAGTCGCGATTTCAGCAGAAGGTTTCTGTATTTAAGTAATTTCGATCTCTTTAGTTCTCCAGCAGCAAATTGGAGAGACACTTTCTCTTGTACCATGGCTCCAGATACTCCAAAACCACAGGATCTTCCGGAGATTTGTAGGTATGACTCTATTGCTCTAATTTGATTTCATGTGTAGTCTTTGTTCATATGGTAATTTGAATCACTGAGTTGTTTCAGGGATATTATGATGGAATATTCAAAGCAAGTGATGAATTTGGGTAAATTTCTCTTCGAGCTTTTATCAGAAGCTCTAGGGTTGGAACCTAATCACCTCAATGACATGGATTGCTCTAAGGGTTTGCTCATGCTCTCCCACTACTACCCACCGTGTCCAGAGCCTGACCTAACTTTAGGCACAAGTCAGCACTCCGACAACTCTTTTCTCACTGTCCTTCTTCCCGATCAGATCGAAGGGCTTCAGGTTCGTCGTGAAGGGCACTGGTTCGATGTTCCTCATGTTTCCGGCGCTCTCATCATCAACATCGGAGATCTTTTACAGGCAAGTTCACTGATGCATTTTTGCTCAGTTTTGCATTGTATAACTTATCTTCCCTATTGTTCATTTTTGGGTTTTGTGGTTTTGATGCAGCTTATAACAAACGACAAATTCATCAGTTTGGAGCACAGAGTATTGGCGAACAGAGCAACAAGAGCTCGAGTGTCTGTCGCATGTTTCTTTACCACTGGAGTAAGACCGAATCCTAGAATGTACGGACCGATTAGAGAGCTTGTGTCTGAAGAAAATCCTCCAAAGTACAGAGAGACCACAATTAAAGACTACGCTACTTACTTCAATGCCAAAGGACTTGACGGGACCTCTGCTTTGCTCCATTTTAAGATATGAAACATGGTGAGCTACTACTGTCTCACACATATACGACATGACAATATATGTAATAATTCATTTGCAGATTAAAATTACTTCAGAAAAGATCAAAAGAGTGCTGGTGAAGAAAATTCTCAAGAGGTTCATAAACATATCACTGTTGATACTTTATTTTTTAATACTATCTTTAAAGCTCCTTTTAAAGCCAGAAACAAGAGTATTTCATTTGCTCATGAGTAATGTGATAGCCATATGTAAGTAACACTGATCTGTACGAAAGCCAAGGAGACTTTCAGAAGGAAACTACCGAGTTTGGTTGCACTGAATGGTGCAGCTGCGATATGTCTGTGTCCCCTTCAACCTCCTCCATCATCACTTCAAGTTTCCTGCATCACACACATTTATGGGGGTTGCTTATTTAGGTTTCATCACTTCTCCTATAGATTATCAATGAGATTTACGGTTAATACCTTTGAGGGAATAAACTCTGACCACCTTCTTCAGAAAGTGCCTTCTCCAGTCTCACTTCAAATGGTGTTGCATGCCAACTCACTTTCTGATCCTGCATAAGGTTTAGTTTCTGAATATTAGAGGAGCTGAAAGAGCCTAGAAAGCAGAGATGAAAGGCAGGGAATATTACCTCCTTGTATTTGGTTGTCGAATTTGGGATCCCATTTCCATCCCACATTTTGGGTGAAATCTCAGTTTGCTCATTCTCGATCCACTGAGCAGCAACCAATCCAATGATAGGCCTGTCACCTGGGGTTATGACACCGACTCCTGGTGTCCTTTCATTTAAAGCCGCAATGTTTTCATTGATCTGGTTTAGCCAAGGAGAAAAACTTGCCTCAAACTTGGACAGTTTCTCATCTGAGCTTTCTTCCACTTTTTCACCATAAGTTTCTGAAGAGGGTGTTTCAGCCTCTATCTGCTCTTCGTAATCTAGGCCTTCATGTGAATCCTTGTAGACCTTATATAAGGATGCATTTTCCATTATATTGGAAACTGAATGCACAAACTGTGACCTGATTCTAGGCCTCCCCCTTCCCCCTGATTCCATGTTTGCAGGATATATGGTTCCAGGAGTTTGCATCTCATCAGATAGTTTCAAGGGGGTTGGATTAGGTGAGCTCACTGTAAAACAAATTTTGCCACCCATCTCGGGTTTTCTTGAACTGCCATTCTCGGAAGAATTAGAAGAGTTTGATTGATCAAGATCACATTCAAACCGGACAGACTTATTCTTTCCAGCTGTGAACGTTGGCCTGGCCGTTCTATCCAACTCACCCTTGATTGCAGTGCCAACGCTTTCTACCTCAGTACCATCACTAGATGCAGAAGAGATCCTTGCATTGTCCCGGACATCGATTACACAACTAATATGAAAAATGAAAAAGTGAACTTCAGATCCATGAATCCATTAACCATTAGTAAGATGTGAGAATAATGTTAGCATAGAAACCACACCAGTTCTATCAAGAAACCATGTCAATTCTATCAAGCATAGCAAAATGAGCAAAATGTCTGTTTTATTAAACAAAGTAACATCTCTACCTGCTAGCTGTTTGCTCTGAAGTAAATGATGGTCTTCCCACCTCTTCACAAGCTTTCATGGGGGTTGAGGATTCAGCCAAACGAGACCCCATAGAGGAGCTACTGGAAATCCATGAGTGAAAATGGGAAGATCCAGAATGTTGAGGACTAAGTTTTTGGGATGCTTTCCTAATTTCAATAGGTGTCTCCGGTATAGTACCACAAGCTTTAAGAAACCGCGCCTATGATTCCACAAGTAAAAGGAAAAAAGCGTTAGATTCTCAGCATAGACTCTTGAAAGCATGTAAAATCTGATTATATTGATATATGCAAAGAAAGAATGCTCTGAAAAATTTCAGAGCTTCCACAACAAAATTACAGAGTTTCTGAAAAAGAATCCCTGCATTCTAATAAGAAAGTCATTAATGTAAGGAAACACATTTACACAGGGATCCATGCATTCAGATATATAGACATCCGTGATAGAAATATGAACAGTGAATTAAGAGCAGAGGGAAAAAAGAAGAACAAAACTTCATTATATCAACAAACCTAAGACGACCTCAGTAACAAAAAACATAGAACTCATCTTCTCATTACCTGAAGAAGAGATGTGGTAATTATAAGACTCGCAAAAACAAAATCAGGGTTTCAAAAACAAGAAATTGATTCATGTGGAGTTAAGTTGAGATATCAAAATCAATCCAAGGGCACAAGTCTTGATCATGATAAAAGGAATAAGAATCAGTATGGTTAGAATCACATGAATAGAGGCAATGCTTCAAATAAAAATCATACCTCATCCCTAAGGCCTTTGTCAATATGTATAGAATCTAAATCAAATCTTTCTTTGTCAAGGCAAGGCGAAGAAGCTGATTTCTCTATAAAAATCAAGAACAAAACCCTTATATTATTAACAAGAACAGTACCAAAAACAAGTAATCATCTCGATTCCTGATATAAACACATCGAAAAAGAGATTTACCTTCAGAAAGAAACAAAGCTGACAAATCATTCTGCGAGTCCTGTGCTTTCTGAAGATAAATAAGAAAAGAAACATATAATTCTGGGTCAGATCGATACGATCTTGATCAAAAATCAAAAGAATCGATCAGAAGCCAACAGACTAAAATCCATCATATACAAAATTCAGCTCAAGGATCAAACAGGGCATTGCGAATTGCGATCTATTTCTTATACGATCATTGTAGCAGCAAAATTGACAGGATCATGCAAAGAAAAGAAGCGGAAAAAGCAAGAGAAGCTAAAGAATTACTCTGGAATTGGCGAGTGAAGAATGAGAGACGAGATTACTAGTAGAGCGATTGTCTCTGGCGCGGAAGCAGTCGAGAAAACAAGCCATGGCTCTACAGACTGATAAATCGATGAATCTGAGCACGGATCTGCACAAGGGGCTTAGGTTTCGGTTCATCAACAGTCGTCTCATATCATTTGATTTCCTCAAGAGCGAAACAGTGATTGACCAAGAAAACAATCAGGCTGACGATTTTCCCGAGAAACACGCAGAAAATGAGAGAGAAAATGCCGTTGTTTTGAAATTTGAAACGAAAGGGTGCGAGGGAATGAATCAGGTGCGGTGCAGGTCTTCCCGATCACTGTTTTCTGTTAATTTCCTTCTGGCCCAAAAGGCCCAAAAAGCCCAAAAGACTCCAAGTTATTCAATAAGGAGTTTTTTTTTTCTTTTCTTAAAAAAATGTTTGTGGAAAAAAGGGAAAGTAGGGCAAGGAGGGAGGCGGAGAGCAAAACCGGAACACTCTCATCAACGAGCGTCTCTCTGGAAGCTCACATTACCGCCACATAGTCTCTGCTCACAAGTATTGAGAGAAAAGAAACCTTTGAAAGCGATGGCGAAGAAGAAGAAGGATACGAAGCATACTCGTCTCTGCGAAGCCACTGGGGCTTGGGCCACCAAGGTCCTTGAGGATTTTCGCGCCTCCGGGAACGATTGTGAGTTTACCTCTTCGACCCAAGGAATTTAAAAAGTTTCTTCCTTTGTTCTTAATTGTGTTTCTTCTGCTAATCTTCAGATGAGCTCCGATACTCTCTACTTGCAATGGTTTTAAAGTTATAGTTAGCTTTGGTGATTTCTATCTATCGGAATGTTCTGTCTTTTTCTGTTTGGTTGAATTGGAAAGTGTGTTGGCTTTCTATTGTGTAGCTTACGTCTTTGAGCAGCAACTTACAAATAGCGAACGTGGCATTATTCATCAGATGTGCCGAACTATGGGTCTCCGATCAAAAAGTAACGGGTCAGTTACAGCTTAATCCAATTTTGTCTGACGTTTGGGGTATTATGCAAGTTTTGGGTTTCATCTACTACTTGAGTTTCTAATCTTCTTGGATTTTCTGTAGGAGTGGGGAAGAAAGGCGTCTTTCTCTTTTCAAAGGAGATGGCATTTCAAAGTCAGACAAGAGGCGTATGTATGAAGCCAGAAATCAGAAAGAAAAAGAAGGAGATGGGATTTCAAAGTCATACAGCAAGCATCGCTATGAAACCAGATTTCAGAAAGCAGGCGGTATAAGAAAGACGAGAATATCTCCAAAGAAGCTCAAATGTGTGTCATTTCCACCAGAGGCTAAAGCTGTTCTGCACGACTTATTTACTCGCTATCCACCTTGTGACGGCGATACTACAGGGACATCACTGGGTATATATACTACGGGAAACGTCAACAGTAATTGGAAAGATGATTTCTTCAAGAAACCTCATATGACAAAACACGATATTGAAAATAACGTGGTATCTCTGAGTTCTAGACTGAAAAAAGAAAGACATTTTCGAGAGGTTAGCAGTTATATGTATTTTCAAAAGATTGTAATATTTTCTTTACAGAACCCTGTTTCAGAAAGTTGGAATCATGCACTGTTGAGTAAAAGAAATATCCTTTTATTTGAATGATGTTACAGATCTTTGAAGCACGATCAAAGCTTCCCATCGCATCTTTTCGCGATGCCATTATATCTGCAGTGGAATCCAATCAGGTTATATGGGTCTTTAGATATTTAATTTGTTCCTCTATATTAGGATTCAGGATGTGAATTTCGTCATTGTGCTTTTAGTGGGGATTTCCATTCATTTTGAAAGAGTCTTTATTCATTCTTATTCGAAATGCAGGTTGTTCTTATTGCTGGTGAAACTGGTTGTGGGAAAACTACTCAGGTGCGTCTTTCCTCTTTTTGTTTGTAGTTCACTAGAGTCAAACGCTTCAGTGTTTTTCACTGTTGCTCTTTATTCTGTATTGATTTTTACTGCTGGAGTCAAGTATAGTTATTCATCACAGGTTATGATTTTCTAGGTTCAGCTTGTCAGTTTTCAAAACATTGTAAAAAATCGAGTTTAAGTGTTGTGGAATAAGGTTTCTGTCCTTGTACATGATATGATCATATCACTTGGTATATATAAATCGTATTCTGTTTCAAATAGTAGTTTCGATTTTTTTTTTCTTTTTTCTTTCATTTGTGAGGTTTCTCAGGTGCCTCAGTTCTTGATATTTTAGGTGCCTCAATATCTTCTAGATCATATGTGGCATAGTAAGAAAGAAGCATGCAAAATCATTTGCACCCAACCACGTCGTATCTCAGCTATTTCAGGTTAGTATCTATCTGATTCAACTCTTATGAAGTTTTCAGCTTTGTAATTCAAATGCATGCCGTATAAGCAGCTAACTCCTTACTTAATGCCTTCTTTTCCTAATTTGAAGTTTCTGATCGAATATCTTGGGAAAGAGGTGAAACTATTGGGAGAACTGTCGGCTACAAGGTAAGGGGTCTTTGTTCTTATACATACTTATTTATATGATAGACACACAAGTTCTCAGGGCTACAGAAAAAATCTTCTCTCAATATATCATTGTCTAGGTTCGGCTGCAAAGTGAAGGTGGAAGAGAGTCATCAGTTGTTTTCTGCACGAATGGCATTCTATTGAGGGTGCTTATAGGCAAAGGCGTTAACAGCTCTGTTCCTGATATAACTCACATTATTGTGGTAACAAATTCTTGTTTTTGATTCATAATATGTTTTTCATGTGTTTATTAAGTATACTTTTCCATTCACTACATGTCCTGGTTCCGCGGCAGGATTAAAATTTTAAGTGAAAAAACAACATTATTTTAAAAATCACTTATATCTGCCATCTTGTTTCTGTTTGTTTATCTTAGGTATTCTTCTTTGTGCTCTTCTTCTGTAAATTGATTTTGTAATTGGTCTATATTGGTCACTGACCCGTGTATCACTTTGTAGGACGAAATCCATGAAAGGGACTCCTACTCTGATTTCATGTTAATGATTTTAAGGTACACACTCTGGCCTTCTTAAACACTGAGGTGCTCAGCTTGTCAAAATGAATAAAAAAGTCAAATAAATATGACGGAAAAAGTTGATCATATGGCTGTTGTTTAATTGGTGTCGCGCTATAATTTAGATGCAAAAGCTGCTATACTTGTACACTTGTATTTTGAATTCTTTAGTTGAAGCTAAGTGATGAAAACGATAACTCAGGATAATTTATTTTTTTAATCTTTGGGTGTGGATCAATTTGTGATGTTTTTTTATTTGCAGGGACTTGCTTCCGTCTAATCCTCATCTCCGACTGGTTGGTTATGTTTTGCTCGTCTTCGTTTTCCATTGCTATGATACATATACAGTATAAGAATAAATATTTTCTATGGTAACAGATTCTGATGAGTGCTACTCTTGATGCTGAGAGGTTTTCTGAATATTTTGGAGGTTGTCCAGTTGTCCGAGTACCTGGATTCACTTATCCAGTTAATTCCTCTCTCTTTATGTCTCTCTCTATCCGTCTCTTTATAGAATTTGCTTCTTAGTCTCATTGTATTGGAAAACAATATTTTTGCGTCCGTATCTACAGGTGAGAACCTTTTTTCTGGATGATGCGCTCTCTGTCCTGAATTCAGACAAGAATAGTCATCTACTTTCTGCTGTCAAACGTGATTTTAAAGATGAAGATAAAGTTTCTTTGGATGAAGCAATCGACTTGGCATGGACAAATGATGAGTTTGATTGTCTCGTAGATCTAGTTTCATCTGAAGGAAGTCATGAGGCTTACAATTACCAGAACTCAACGACAGGCCTAACACCACTTATGGTCTTTGCTGGAAAGGGCAGGGTTAGCGATGTCTGTAAGCTCCTTTCAGTCGGCGCTGACTGTACACTGAAGTCCAAAGAAGGTATAACAGCATTAGAATTAGCTGAAAAGGAGAATCAATTTGAAACTGCTCAAATAATCAGGGAACATGCGGGTAACATCCAGTCCAATTCTCAGCAAGCACAAGACTTACTTGATAAGTATATGGCGACAATCAAACCAGAAGAAGTAGATGTGGGTCTTATAGTGAAGTTAATGAAGAAAATATGCAGCGATTCAAAAGATGGTGCCATTCTTGTTTTTCTACCTGGGTGGGAGGAAATAAGCAAAACAAAAGAGAAATTGCTTGATGATCGGTTTTTTGCACATAGTGCTAAATTCATCATTCTATGTCTTCACTCAAGGGTTCCAGCTGAGGAACAGAAGAAAGTTTTTAATCGCCCCCCTCGTGGTTGTCGCAAAATTGTACTTGCAACAAATATTGCTGAATCAGCAGTTACCATCGATGATGTGGTTTATGTGATAGATAGTGGTCGGATGAAGGAAAAGAGTTATGATCCCTATAATGACGTGTCAACGCTCCAATCTTCTTGGGTATCAAAAGCAAATGCAAAACAGAGGGCAGGCCGAGCAGGCCGTTGCCAAGCTGGCATCTGTTATCATCTATATTCTAAACTCCGGGCAGCGTCTTTGCCCGAATATAGAGTTCCTGAAGTTATGAGAATGCCAGTGGATGAACTCTGCTTGCAGGTGCTGTTCTTTCTAACGTAGATTTTTTCTATGATGTTTAATTGTCATTCATGCATGGTAGCGTCCTGTTTGAGACTTCTTGCGTTCTTGATTTCTTACTGATGTCCTTCTATAATATCAATATGTTCAGGTTAAGATGCTGGATCCGAATTGCAACGTAAATGATTTCCTTCAGAAATTGATGGACCCGCCTGTTGCTCAAAGTATTGAAAATGCATTAATCATCCTTAAAGATATTGGAGCTTTGACTCCTGAAGAAGAGCTGACTGAACTTGGACAGAAATTTGGTCAGCTTCCAGTTCATCCTCGGATTAGCAAGATGATTTATTTCGCCATATTAGTGAACTGTTTGGATCCAGCACTTATTCTGGCATGTGCAGCTGACGAGAAGGATCCGTTTACCATGCCCTTGTCGCCAGGTGATAGAAAAAAGGCTGCTGCCGCAAAACATGAACTTGCATCGCTTTATGGAGACCACAGTGATCATCTTGCCACTGTCGCGGCTTTTCAGTGCTGGAAAAATGCAAAAGCAAGTGGTCAAGCTAAGGAGTTTTGTTCTAAGTACTTCATCTCCCAAGTTGTCATGAAGAGGCTGGATGATCTGTGTCGCAAGCTTCAGGGAGAACTTAATAGACATGGGGTCATACCTAGCAGCAGCTCAAACTGTAGCCTGAATGCTCATGATCCGGGTATTCTCCGTGCTGTTATAGCAGTTGGATTGTACCCTATGTTGGGAAGGATGTGCCCACTTTCCAAGAATCGGACAAGGTCTGTAATAGAGACTATTGCTGGAGCCAAAGTCCGTGTGCCCTCGCTATCAAACAATGTTGACATGTCCTCTACCAAGTTTGACGAAGCTTTAATTGTTTTTGATGAGATCACTCGAGGAGATTGGGGTGTGGTGATAAGGAGCTGCACTGTTCTTCCCACTATACCTGTGTTACTGTTTTCAAGAGAGATAGCCGTTTCTACTACAGAGAGCTATGATGCTGTTAAGAGTGATGACGAGGAAGACCACAAAGTAGGAAATGTAGGAGACGCGATGGACATAGATAAAGAAGTTGGTAGGCCTGGAGAGAAAATAATGCTTGGGCCGGAAAATTCAGTAAAAGTAGTAGTGGATCGGTGGCTGCCTTTCAAGGTTACAGCTTTTGAAATTGCTCAAATGTACATCTTGAGAGAGAGACTAATGGCGTCCATTTTGTTCAAGGTACATGAGTTATCACTACGATTTAAGATTTTCATTATTTTATTTTGGCAATGTCATCCTTTTCAACCTTCCATATGCATTTGTAGGTTAAACATCCAAAGGAAAATTTGCCGCCTCATCTCGGTGCTTCTATGTATGCAATAGCTTCTGTTCTCTCATATGATAGCCTCGCACAATCTTCAGTTCAAACTGTAGCTGTGCAACCTATTACTTCAGTGGTAGATGCAACGAGTCCCAGAGATGACATACCTTCCACTAACCCCAATGAGCTTCGGGAGCATGACCCGAACACTACTCCAATGGGGTCAAAGCTCGAATTAGCCAACAAGTTGGGTTTGGGTAATATGGAAGAGAGCTTGCCTTCAAATTTCGCTGATGGGAATGAGCAACCTGACCCAAACACTTCTCCAGTGGAAGATGTTTCGGCGGCTACAAAACAAAAGAAGATGCAGTCAGAGTCCAAAAGGTGCAAGTCGCTCAACAACGTGGATTTGGGGAACATTGAAGAGAATTTCGGGAACATGGAAGAGAACCCACCTTCTGATCTGGCTATTGGGAATGAGCAAACATTGCCGAAGTTAGCTAGCAACTTGGACATGGGGAACATGGAAGAGAACACGCCTTCTGATCTGGCCAATGGGAATGAGAAAACAGAGCCTAACTCAGCCAACAGCATGGATTTAGGGAACATGGAAGAGAACACGCCTTCTGATTTGGCAAATGGGAATAAGAAAAAAGAGCCTAAGTCAGTCAGCAAGTTGGATCTGGGTAGCGAGAAAGTGAGCATTCCTTCTAATCTCGTCAATGGAAATGAGCAACATGACCTAAACATTGCTCCAGGTGAAGATGCTTCAGCGGCTAAGCAACCAGAAAAGAAGCGATCCAGGTCTAAAAAGCGCAAATCAGGCAACAACCTGGATTTGGGGAAGATGGAAAAGAGCAAGCCTTCCGATCTGGCAAATGAGAATGAGCAAACAGAGCCCAAGTCAGCCAACAACTTGGATTTAGGGAATATGAAAGAGAACACGCCTTCGGATCTGGCTAATGAGAATGAGCAAACAGAGCTTAGGCTACCTAACAACTCGGATTATGGTAACATGGAAGAGAGCTTGCCTTTGAATCTTGCTAATGGGGATGAACAACCTGACCCAACCACTGCTCCAATGGAAGCTGCTAAGCAACCAAAAAAGAAGCGATCAAGGTCCAAAAAGTGCAAATCAGTCAACAACCTGGACTTGGGGAACATGGAAGAAAACAAGCCTTCTGATCTGGCAAACGGAAATGAGCAAAAAGATCCTGAGTCAGTCAACAGGTTGGATCCGGGTAAGGAGAAAGAGAGCATTCCTTCGAATCTTGTCAGTGGGAATGAGCAACCTGACTCAAACACTGCTCCAGCTAAGAAACCAAAAAAGAAAAAGCGCAAATTAGCTAACAACTTTGATTCGGTTAACAATATGGAAGAGAAAATGCCTTCCACTAATGTATTGAGCCAGGGAAACAAGTCAGGTTTGATTGAGGAAAAACCGAGCATACCTTCCGATCAATGAGCAGTGTGGCTCAAATACTGCACCAACCTAAGCAAAACCGAAAGAAGAAGGGAAGTATGATGCCCATTCCACTTTGGTGTTTTAATGAGCATTTCGGTGTTTGTCATGAAACCAAGTTTTGAAATGGCACTTGTCTACATAAGTGTAACAGATTCTTAATTTCAACAATTTTGTTAGATAATTTGTATTCATTCTCACTTAGTGCTTCCGTTGTTCTATCGTTATAAACGTTTTAAGATATACGCATGTAACTGAAAGAAGAAAAGCCATTATTGATCCAGTACTGTAGTGTCTTAGTGTGAGCAGAAAAAAGATTTGATCATGGAATGGCTTTAGAGTAAAATACTAAAATAGATGGAATCGAAGGCTTATGAATCTGACGTGGAACAAGAAGAAAGCGTATCTGCCACGTGGCACAATACAACACCTCAACAGCCTTATCTGGACATCAACAGAGAGATCCTCCAATATCCGAAACCAACCAATCAGCTTCACTCTTGGTTTCACCTCCATACATTAACACACCAACAATCCTCAAAAAACACTTTCATAACTTAATCACACACAAGGAGAGAAGAGAGAAAGAGAGAAAGAGAGACAGAGATAATGGCGTACAGTGCGTGTTTCCTACACCAGAGCGCATTGGCTTCATCAGCCGCACGATCATCATCTTCCTCCTCATCCCAGCGTCACGTGTCGCTCTCCAAACCTGTTCAGATCATCTGTAAAGCTCAACAGTCTCATGAAGACGATAACTCCGCCGTCTCCCGCCGTCTTGCTCTCACTCTCCTCGTCGGCGCCGCTGCTGTTGGTTCCAAAGTATCTCCTGCTGATGCCGCCTACGGTGAAGCTGGTGCGTTTATAAAATAAAATAACCTTGGATCATTTCATTTTCTTGAAGAAGAATCTTGAAGAACATATTGTGTTTTTTTCATCCTATTTTTATTTTTTGGTTTGTTGCAGCAAACGTGTTTGGGAAGCCAAAGACGAACACAGACTTCTTGCCATACAATGGAGATGGGTTCAAAGTGCAGGTTCCAGCAAAATGGAACCCAAGCAAAGAGATTGAGTATCCAGGACAAGTCCTTAGGTTCGAAGACAACTTCGATGCTACTAGCAATCTCAATGTCATGGTCACTCCTACCGACAAGAAGTCCATCACTGATTACGGTTCTCCCGAAGAGTTCCTCTCTCAGGTCTTTGCTTTACTCCATCATCTGTAAAGGTATTGATGTTACAAAATCTAATGAAGTGTGAGACTGAGTGGTGATTTGGGCTTTATGCAGGTTAATTACCTCCTAGGGAAACAAGCTTACTTCGGTGAGACTGCCTCTGAGGTAAACTTCCCATTGTTATTTGTTATAAGTAAACCAGAAGCTGATAGAATAGAATAAGAGAATCAAACACTAAAGAGAGAACACATTGTCTCCCTCGTTGTTAACTGATAAAACAAAACTCAAAAGCTTTTTTAACTGATAACCTTCAAAGACCTCTCTAGTAGTCGATGATTATTACAAGAAAGATTCTTACCTTAGGTGGAGTGAGTTATCAAGTTCTAACTCTGTGTGTGTGTGAATCTGATGTTCTTACAGGGAGGCTTTGACAACAATGCAGTGGCAACAGCAAACATTCTGGAGTCATCATCTCAGGAAGTTGGTGGGAAACCCTACTATTACTTGTCTGTGTTGACAAGAACGGCTGATGGAGACGAAGGTGGGAAGCATCAGCTGATCACAGCAACCGTGAATGGAGGGAAGCTTTACATCTGCAAAGCACAAGCTGGAGACAAGAGGTGGTTCAAGGGAGCCAGGAAATTTGTCGAGAGCGCAGCCACTTCTTTCAGTGTTGCTTGAGTGAAAGCAACACAACGTAACAATGCTCTGCTTGCTTTCTTCATTTGTCTCTTGTAAAAAATGGAAAATGAAACTGAGCTTTTGAGAACTATCAAGATGATGTTACCTTTTCGGCATCACTTGTGTACCTATGATAACAGACTCGTTTTCCAAGTTTTCTTAAAAAACAACTATATTCAATAGATATTTTCTCAAATTAATAAGATATTGACTCAGAAAGAAGCTATAGACTAAATCTAAATCCTTGAAAGCACAAAGATAGTGAGAAGAAAGCCTGCTTGAAGCTGATATGAAAAGAGGTAAGCATCAAATGGTTCTTCTAGTCAACAGAAAGGTTAAAACGCAGATGAATTTTGACGTCTGACTCTAACTAGATCTATTGAAGCATATGCCAAAGGCCCTCCTCTTTCTTTTTGGCTACTGTAAAGTTCTCAAAGAGGCAAAAAGATTTTATTTGCATATGTATTACAACACTTTACCATCATCTATATACTACTTTTAGTTCATATTGTAACTTTTGAGCTTTACAAATGCTACAAACAGAGTGTTAAGAGTTCAGAGATACTCAACAGGGAAACCAACGACGGGTTTTATCTCAGAGGCCAGGGACCGTAGCTCACTCACTTCATTGTCTGTCAGACTCCAACCTATCGCTCCAGCAAACTCTTTGGCTTGTTCTGCGTTCTTGGCTCCTGGGATGGGTATCACGTTCCCTTGTGCCACCAACCAGTTCAATGCTATCTGCACAGCACAACACAACAAAACAAGAAGGCATATGATTTGATGCAAAATCGAGGGTGTACACTTGGATAGCTTAATATGGATCACACAATTACTCTTTTGTATTTTTCTTAACGTTTTTGGACAGGGAAAAAGAAAAACAGAGTGCATAAGGAAAAGGGAAAGAACCTGTGTGGGAGTTTTGCTGTAGTTTTCCCCAATTTGTTTGATTCTATTCAACAGGGGTTGAAGCTGTAACGTCACAAGTCAAAGTTAGTGAAGAAACCTGGCACTATTATGCTACCTTTTGATAATTTCTGTATAGGTACATTGATTGGTGTTGTGTTTTGTATAAAAGTGTATACTTTGTCTCAAAACAGAACTTACTAAGAAAAAAGCAGGATTAGAGGAGAAAATCGACAGGTTTATAACAGTGAGATATACAAGTTATCAAAATCCAAAAATCTGTTTCTTAGAAGACTCGAGGGTTATTCAGATGTAACTATGGTTTTGCAGACATACACGCCTGTGTTAAATAACTTAGATATATGCAGCGAAAGCTATTACCTTTGTTAAGAACTCACGCGTATAAATGCGACCCCGAGGACCTGAGGGTGGGTTCTCTGGGGTGTATTTACCAGTTAGAGCACCTGGAAAAAAGACAAAAGAGCAAATAACGGAAAATGTATGTGTTCATTAGCCAGGTTGTTTTGCGTCAATACTATAAGAGCCTGATGCAACTTTTCTAGAGAACGATAGACATGAACACAACGCAAAGGAGATAAAGGCAGATTACCTTGAGCGATGGGGGAATATGCAATTAAAGTAACTCCAAGCTCATCACAAGCAGCCTTAACACCAGTCTGCTCTGGAGCTCTGTATATCAGACTGTAGTTGACTTGATTTGAGGCCAGAGGAATTCCTCTCTTTTTGAGTCTTTCATAAGCATCACGAAGCCGCTTCTCTGAAAAATCGCACAACAGTAAGTATAATGAATTTGAAAGTTCATAAGATATGCATCCGTGAGAAGGAAAAAACAGATTGAAATGATACCGCTGTAGTTAGAAACACCAACAGCCTTGACAAGTCCTTGTTCAACAGCATCCCCAAGACCATCAAGATATCCTAAAAACATAACTCACAATGTCAATGGATTTGATATAATCACCAAAAGTGACACGAACTCTAGTTAAAAGTAGATTCAGTGCTGCTCTTAAGAAAAAACCTTCATTTCCCCATAGTCCTGGCCTGAAATATAATTAAGAAAATAGTGAGATTGTTACCTTCTAGTGTTGTTTACTCCAACATGAATTAGGGGTGCATACCAATGCAGTTGATAGAGATCAACAGATGAAAGCTCAAGCCGGGAAAGGGAATCTTTAAGGGCAGTGACAACACTTTCACGACCAAATCGCCATGGCAATGCAGCAAACTTGGTTGCAACCGAAACCTCAGCTCCGGGATATCTCTCTTTTCTCTCACGGATGAATCTGTTCGAAAATCTCACCAATGACAGTCAAGAGGAATATATATGAGGATAGTGTGGCACACTGTTATATGTTTTCGAAACAAATTACCTTCCTAAAAGAGTTTCAGAGCTTATAGCACCCAGGGAAAACTATAAAAGATGGAGATTTCCAAATTAGTTTCAGAATAAACCAATTTACGAAGAGTGATCAGCTTTCTTACGCTTACCTTGGAACCATAAACTTCTGCGGTATCGAAAAAATCAATACCGTTGTCAAGACTGGTGTCGAAAGCACCTTTAGCCGCCTTCAATTTTCTGTCTACCATCACAGAGAATAAAAAAAAAGAGATTAACTTTTAATTCATTTCAATACTTTTGTTTCACAAAATGTATAAAATTGAGAATCGAAATTAAGAGAACTGACCATCCCACTGGAAATCATTCCAATAGCTGTTATCACCCCAAGACCAGACTCCGATCCCAAGCTTCGTCACTTTCAAATCCGAGCCACCCAATTTCACTTTTGATTCTTCCGAAATCGCCGGAGCCACGGAATCTCCGGAGGCTACAGCTCTGACCAGCTTCCGGACGAAACTTCTTCTTCCATGAGAGCCTTCGGAAACAACATAGTTGAAAGGGAAGGTGAAGTGCGTAGCCATGGCCATGCTGATTTGTTTTTGGGTTTTGAAATTGGAAAAGGAGGAGGAGAAGCCAAGAAGAAGAAGAAGAAGAAGAGGTTTGGGCACTGCGAGAGGTGAGAGACTGTGGATATGGACACGTATGTTGTTGGCGGGCCAAACAATTCTTTAATGAATAACCGGTGAAATTCAAAAACAAAAAAACAAAACTGACATTGGTTTTCTCTTGGGCTTGGTTGGGCCTTTGTTTATTTACTTTTCAGTTGGGCCTTTTAGCTTTGTTATGCTGCTT
>Ga0041059_1000977_pt1 | contig 22627 bp, 19 predicted proteins | sample AraColnosormetaG_FD_56232 | JGI IMG/M metagenome (GOLD analysis project Ga0041059, IMG submission 56232) | Arabidopsis roots microbial communities from North Carolina, USA - Col MF nosort | ecosystem: Host-associated > Plants > Roots > Unclassified | place: USA: North Carolina | collected... | reverse complement strand
CTTATAAGGTATATATATGTATAAACAACTTAGTTTAATAAATATACTTATATATATATATATATATATTATAAGTTTCTTACCATTTTCTGAAGATAATTATAATAAACATTGTAATTCAAAGAATAAAATGTTGATGTTTGTTGGATCCCAATTATAATAAAATGATTAATAAGAAAATATAATATGTTATCATTTATTTTGGGATGTCAAAACTCATTTTTTTTGTTAGATTTTTATAAAGATTCTGTCATATAAATAATTACTTTAATTTTTAGTAGATTAGAAAGTAATATCTTTCGAATTGAAATTTTCAATGCATATAAATATAAACTAAAAATATTTGAGAATCGAAAATATTAGTTTTGATAAGTATATATAATGTTAAAAGTGTGTTTGGTTGTTGGTTTTATAATAATCAAGAATAAGGATAGTAGAACTAAAATGGTTTGAGAAGAAATATAATAGAATTAAATAAATCTATAAAAAAAAAAGAAAACCGAAATTAATTGTGGGGTTGCTAATTGGGTTGATGTGAATTAAAATGGGCTAAAAGGGACACCAAAGCAAGGCCCATATATTTTGTGGCGTAGAGAGGGAGGGAATTCGAAAACAGATGATAGCGGCAAACGCAGAGTAGCTTGAAGAAATCCGTTGCTCATTCTCTTCTCCGATCGTTTTTTTCTTCGCATCCCAAGGTCTCTCAGTTACAGAAGATGGAGAAAACGCCGTTCGTTCTCTGTTTCTCAGTTTCTCGGAATCAAATTCCAGGTAATCGATCTAGATTCTCAACCAACGAATCAGTTATGAGTTTCGCGTTTTGGATCTAAGAGTTTTTCTGCGTTTCGTTTATGCTAGTCATTTCTGTAAATCCGTTCTGTTTCATTGCGTTTTCATGGATTTGGCGTGGTTTTACTGGTGATCGATTGATTTTTCCGGTGGAGAAATTGATAATTTCTGGTGATCAATTTGATTGTTCCGGAGGAGAAATTGATTATTTCTGGTGATTGATTGAGTGTTATGAAGATTAATAATCTTTTTTATTAGGAAAATCAATTTGATTTCCGCGAATTTTGGAATCTAAAATCTCGTTGTTCCGTTTTTTGCGTTGTTATGGATTCTGGATCCTGCGTTGAGGTTTATTTGCTGGTCTCGTTGTTTGTGATGATTCATGAGTTTCTTTGTTCATAGATTACAATCCGGACGAAGCGAATTGGAGTGAGAAAATTCTGGATCATGTGGGTGATTTCAAAAGTCTGGAAGAAGTGGTGTCTAAGCTGACAGAGAATCTGAATCTGACCGAGTCTCAGATTGCGAGTATTTGGAAGTCATTGATTAAGGCAGAAGAAGAAGCTCAACAAGTTCCACCACCACCACCACCACCGAGTGCTGCAGATGTAAGTAGTAAATCAACGAGGAAGAAGATGAAGAAACAAGCCTCTAAGCTGCAGAGTAAACTTCTTCTCACTTAATTCATCCCTTTGTTTCATGTGTTCTTCATTCTCAACAAAAGCTTGTGTTTGTGTTTGTCTTTGGCTTTTTCTAGCACAATCCCAACTACTTGATCCTGCTGATGTTGAAGCAATCGAATCGATGAAGAAGGAGATTTCAACTACTATGGACTTGTTGAAAATCGTACTACAGCTACACAAAGTTTTATTCCCTACAAGAGTTGGAGCTGGGCAAGTGAGACTTGCAGCTGGGAACAACATCAGTGGACAAGTGAGAGCTTCTGCTGGGAACATCATCAGTGGGCAAGTGAGAGCTGCAGCTGGGAACAATATCAGTGGACAAGTGAGAGCTGGGAATATCATCAGTGAACAAGCAGGGCTAAGGAAGCATGTAGGAAACCGATGGGAATGAAGGAGCCAGTGACGCTTTGGAGATTTGACTCGAATCTCAGCTTGTGTTATAGCGAGATACTTGTTGATAAGGAAATAGTGAACAACACCCCTCCATATATATTCTTTATATATTGAGGAATATATTAAGCTTAGCACCAAAATGCTTTCTCTAGTCTATCCGGTACAGAGATGGAGTTTCTTGCTAGTAAAAATGTTCTTCAAGGAAACAAAGCAACACAGCCCCAAAAATGTTTTAAGAAAGGAAAAACGAGCATTTACCCTACAAATCAGTCACAAAATTCACAAAGGCAAAATGACAAAAAGCAAAGATTGTCCTTTCACTAACGTCGGGTCGGGTTGTCGGGCTATCGGCTATACTCGAAATATATTGTTTTGTGGGCTTTTTTACCATTCAGTTGGCTAGACTCAAATAGGCCCAACCCGTCAACCCGAATAATCCTTTTTAGAAAACACGAAATAATGTTTTTTTCTTTCTTTCTTTTAGTGAGACTTTTGTTTTTTTAACCATTCGGTTAAGGCTAGATTCAATTAAATGTCTAGACTCAATAAAGATCGTTTATTATGGTTTTTTTTTCCAAGTTAATTAAACAATTGATTTGGATTTAAATCCTTATATAAATTTTTTATGTTAATTTCTTTTGACAATTTTTTTAATAGATTTTTTGATGTGCTTATCCGTCGAACTGATAGATCACAGTATGCAACAAAACCGGAAAGTCTAGGAGAATGAAAATCTGAAGACTAATTCTGCCAAAGACAAATGATCTCATGCAAATTCAACCATACCAACTCATGACTCTAGCCACGATGTAATATGATGTAGTTAACATGTTATGTGTTCTTTAATATCAAACATCTTCTGTTTTTCTTCGTCTTTTGTTTCTTTTAGCACAAGCCGAAGGATTTGATCCCTCTGATGCTGAAACAATTGAGGCGGTAGATGAGAGATTGATTGAGCAAATGAATGATCATATCACTGACTGGAACGATGTAGAAGGCATGCCATCTGCGATGCAAAGTAAATTGAATTTGACAGGTTCTCACTATGCGAAAATAAGAAGGAAGTATATAATAGTTGAAAACGCTATAGAAGTTTCACTACCGATTCTTGAGCAATCAAACCATGCCAAATTTGACATCTACAATACATGCTTACGACTATATTGATACATGATTATTGTCAATCAACTCGAGTGTTAATAAAACTATATAAATATTAGGATTATCTTCGCAACACTTGTGTGCGAGTTATGTGCGAACCATCATCACTCGAACTACGCGAAGAATTAGAACACATATTTCTAACGATCGATGAGTATTAGAGCTAATGAAAAATTTATGGATTATTATTTAGAATTTTAATATCATCAATGAGGTTGACATGTAGGTTTTTCTTTTTCTTTTTTAGCTCTTATTTGTTAAGATGGAGCAATGTAAAATTAAAATTAGTGTTTAGAATAATATTTCGAATTATTATTATAAAATAAATAGTTTGAATTTATTTCAAAACGGAATATGTATTAGATTACGGTTAAAAGATTGTTAGATGTAAGAATAAGTTATTATTGACACGATTAAACAATCGCAATAAGTCATTTTTTGGTGCTTTTTAGTGATATTTTAAACATATTCTTTGTAATTCATCTTCCGTGACATAATTTACTGAGATCTTCGATGTCTAGATTTTAAAATAAACGCATCATGAACTGGTGGCATAAATAAAAACAATCATGTAAAGAATTCATGATGGACGCAAAGCATATAGAAAAACAAGAGTCAGACTCGACGAGAGAGAAAGCGACAACATCCCAACATCTTCTTACCCGTTTGTCTAAAACTTTTATACGCTCACTCATTCTGAAAATAATATTGTCAGCTTCTGACACAAAGAACTTTTATGCTCAACGCAAATAACCCTAATATTTCACGGTACATTTCTTAAGAAGTCTCACGATTTCGAAGACATGACATAGTGTCTCTGGGCCAAAATAGTAAAGCCCATTAATATTTAGTTGGGTATTGCGTAAAGACGGTGAAACATTCGGAGAGTGTTTTTGATAAAACGAGGTCATATTGACCCCGTACGGCAAACGGGCAAAGCTACTATTTGCTCGCTTTTAATTCCGAAACGCTGTTAGTCCTTTTTAAGTAAATCAGAATAAACCGTCTTCATTTGAATTGGTCAAAGAGTAAAAAACGCTTTGTTCATCTTTGCTCCGTCTCAAATTCGCAGGTACGCTTCTTCAAATTTTCCTTTGTGATCAATTTTTTTTTTCGTGATCCCTACTCCTGCCTTTTACCAAGGTCTTTACCAATTGAAATAATATTCCTAATTGTTTCAGTTTTTGCAGGAACCCTAAATTGAAAGCTTTCGTGGCTTTATCATGGGTGACGAAGGGAAGAAGGAGAAGAGGAGACAGACTAAGGAGGACGCTGTTTATGGATTCGTCTTCGAAAGTGATTCGAACTCTGATGATTCCGGCGGCTCTCGGAGGAAGAAGAGGCGTAAAACCAAACCTGTCAAATTTTCTTCTGCTGGTAACATTGATCAAGTACTGAAACAGAATCGGGGAAACTGTAAAATTGATGAGAATGATGATACTATTTTACCTATTGCATTGGGTAAGAAAATAGCTGACAAGGCACATGTGAGAGAGAAGAATAATAAAAAGGAAAACTTTGAAAAGTTTAGTGGAGGGATTGGTATGAAATTGCTTGAAAAAATGGGATATAAAGGAAGAGGGCTTGGAAAGAATCAGCAGGGAATTGTAGCTCCTATTGAAGTACAATTGAGACCGAAGAATATGGGTATGGGTTACAATGATTTCAAGGAGAAGAATGCACCTTTGTTTCCTTGTTTAAACAAGGTTGAGGAGAAGAAGAAGAGTGTTGTGGTCACTGTTAGTGAGAATCATGGTGATGGAAGGAGGGATCTTTGGAAAAAGAAGAATGTGAGGAAGGAAGTTTATATTACCGCGGAAGAGTTTCTTGGGAAGAAACAGGAAGAGGGTTTTGGTTGTGATCAGCTTATTATTGATAAGCGAGGACCACAAGATCGAGTTGTTAACAGTTTGAGAAATTTATACGCAGAGGAGAAAGCAACAGATGCTAATGTTCAACAGCCAGAGTTACAGCATAACTTGCGGTTTATTGTTAAATCACTCGAGCATGGGATTCTGAAGACTGATAAGGATTTGAGGAACGAGAAAGGATTAGCCTTGAGCTTGCAGCAAGAGAAGGAGAAATTTAAGATGGGGGTAAAGAAACAGAAAACGCTGTTTGACAACTTGGGATATGTTGCAGAGGAAATCGATCGAATTGAGGTGGAGATTGCGTCTGGGAATTTAACCTTGGATTCACTTGCCAATCGTTTCAAGGACTTGCGTTCAAGCTATCCTGATGACTATAAGTGTTGTAACTTGTCATGCATTGCTTCCTCACTGGCCTTGCCTCTCTTTATCAGGATGTTTCAGGGTTGGGACCCTCTTAGTGATGCAGAGCATGGTATCGAGGCTATATCTTCCTGGAAAATGCTGCTGGAAGTTGAGGACAATCAAAGTATCTCGACGCCTTATAGCCAACTTGTCTCAGAGGTAATTTTACCTGCTGTGCGAGTATCAGGCATCAATACTTGGGAACCTAGAGATCCTGAGCCAATGTTGAGATTGCTAGAGACATGGGAGAAAATGCTACCCTCACTTATTTTCGAAACGATTTTGACCACAGTAGTGCTGCCAAAATTGTCAATCGCTATTGAATCTTGGGAACCACGTTTGGAAACTGTTCCCATCCACTTTTGGGTACATCCGTGGCTGCCAGTACTTGGTCAGAAGTTGGAAAGTGCGTATCAGATCATTCGAATGAAATTCGGTAACCTTCTTGATGCTTGGCATCCTAGTGATGTGTCTGTCCACACTATCCTTTCCCCTTGGAAGACTGTTTTTGATGCTGCAAGCTGGGAGCAGCTTATGCGTCGTTACATAGTTCCTAAATTACAGGTGGCCTTGCAAGAGTTCCAGATAAACCCAGCAGATCAGAACTTAGACGAGTTCAATTTGGTTATGGGGTGGGTATCTTCAGTACCCATTCATCTAATGACTGATTTGATGGAGAGATTCTTTTTCCCCAAGTGGCTGGATGTTTTATATCACTGGTTGTGTTCAGAACCAAAGTTCGATGAGATAATGAAATGGTTTTTGGGTTGGAAAGGAACATTCCCACAGGAGCTTTCTGCAAACAGGAGGATCGAAATCCAGTTCAAGCGTGGTCTAGATATGGCGAGGGAAGCAGTTGAACGGATGGAAATGTCTCAGCCAGGGGCAAGGGAAAACATAAGTTACCACAAGGCACAAGAGCAGAGGCAGTCTGAGGGTCGTGCTAAGGTTCAGGCTCAGGTGGATGACCCGGAGGAGCTGAGTTTTAAAGAAGCAGTAGAATTGTTTGCGCAGGAGAAGGAGTTGCTGTTGAAACCTAAACCTCATAGAATGCACAACGGTCTTCAGATCTATAGGTTCGGGAACGTGAGTGTGTTACTAGACTCAGCAAACTCTAAGTTGTTGGCCCAGGAAGAAGGACGTTGGTTTCCTGTTGATCTTGACAGCTTGCTTAAGATGCACTATAGTGCTGTTACTGGAAAACAATGAAACATTACCCCTAATAAGGAAGTAAGAAGGTAATTTTGCATACGACTTCTCTATTTCCCCTCTGTGTTTTTCTTTGTAGAAAATGTGTACTGTTTGGTGAGCGTTCTCTAGGATTGTCAAGAAGATAATTGAGTCCTCATATTGTCCATTGTTTAATCGTATAATTAGTATCCTAATTTCAGGAACATTAGCAGAACAAGCTGTGTTTTGGAACATATGAAGGTTTGAATATGAACACTCACTGGTATAACCAGGAGAATTCATGGGTTTGGAATATTACGAATAGATTTGCTATCATAATTCGTTTATTGACAGTTAAAAAAATCTCACCTTTTGTCTCTGCAGGCATCTGAGTTTGCGTATACTTTGGCTTGACCAGTCACTTGTATAACGATTTACAAGATTGATGAAGTTGTTTTCTTTGTTAGACAATGCATATTCGCAATTCTTGTTTTTCAGGTTACTGAACAGATCATTGATGAAGGTTATAAAGGTTTATCCTTTGGATGCTCTGTTGGAAATCCTGAAGATGTGCCTGAAGATTTTAAGGATAGAGAGTTAATAGCTTCTCATCACGGAGAAGAGTTGATATTACTTTTCAGTTTCCTACGAGATGATAAAATTTCAACTTTATAAAAGCTGGAGAAGTGTGATTTTCTGATGATCTCTGTTAATCTGATTTGTGCTTTTTGTTACTTGTTTCAGGAAGTATGTATAAATGTATTGGAGCATCGACATTTCCCTGCTAACGGGTCTGAGTTAGAGAAGTCAGTATGTTTTTGTGGGTTGATATATTGGCTGGATTATCTGTTGGTTGCATCTGAACAAACCTTGTGGAGATAGTGAGCTTTACTATTTTGTTTCCCTGCTCTGGCTTGTAACAATACCTCTTGTACCTCTCGTTTTTTATTGAAAATAAACAAATAAGTTGGTCAAATTCGACATCTTCAAGCTCATGATTGAGATTGTAAAGAACTCTCTCTACACAGGTCTAGACCATTGTCAATCCAATCTCCTTTGTGGCCTTTAATATGTAATCTTTCGAGAAGCTTTGATTTGAGTTTATGAGTTTTTAGGTGAAGAAGTCAACTTTTTTATAAGTCAACCAAATTCTCTTTGCAATACCAAACACCAACCACATACATACTACTTACAGTTCGACTTGGTTCCAAACTAAACCCACACTTGTCGAAGAAGCTTGTATCTTGCATTTGAAGTCGCTGAACCAGTGAAGTCACTCGCTTTGTCAACAATGGATGTAAGAGGAGAGTCCAGTTCCTCAAGCTCCTCGTCGCTTGTGTACCCTTTTCTCTGTATCATAGACACATTCCTTGACAATTTTGCTGAAGCCTCTGCAACTTTTTCTGCTATATCCATGGTCGATGGAGGCATGTAAGAAACAGAAGAAGCTGCATAAGGGAAGCTTGCTTCTGATAGCTTCCTATCACCAATGCTCTGGAAATATAACAAAAAAATGAAGTTTACAAATTTTACTTCTTGGGATTATGAGAACAAACTGAATCCAAACTCTGAATTATTTGTACCTCTGCAGCATTAAGCTCTTCTAGGACAGCTCCGGGTACTTGATCTGGACAGAACTCATCAGGAGTGAAGTTGCAGAGTATTCTTTTGATGAGTGGAAGACTGATTGATGGGCATATCTGTTTTAAAAACAAAGAGTAACTGAAATATGTATAGGATGGGCTTATCCGATAAACAAAGAGTAACTGAGATATGTATCCCAAACAAACCTCTTCTCTAATGGATATTTCCATCAGCATGTCTTTTGGGAGCATAAGAAGATCACTAAGTTCATTTAGTAAAACAAAGGCTTTACTTTCTACATGATCATCTTCACTGTTTCGTTTTTCTTTCGCTGAAGAATCATCAGAGTTCATGCCAAACATTTCAGTGAGGCATCTAGACCAATTGCCAATCTGCAAGGGAACTATTGTGTCATTAGATTAATCAACATTACCAAGTTTCTAATGGCTATGAAAATATGAACTTTGTTTCGTGTTGTTTACCGCGTTTTTAAGTTGTGCCCCTGATCCAAAGCTTAAGTCTCCAGCAGGAATAGGCAGAACTTTGGAATCAAGAATAGGATCAGAGACAGGATCAGTTGGAATCTGATGTTCTGATTCGCGGAGAATAGCATTAAACATGGCTACATCGAATCTACCGATACACTTGTCCATAACCTGTTTAAAGACGATATAAGAATATGATTCTTATGAATTGGCTTGAACTAAAACATATGGAAAATCTGATTACCATTCTAGCCAATACAGGTAAGCAACCGCATTCGTGTCCCGCTCCTCGCATAGGACAAATCCGTTGCAGAGCATCTCGGAAAGCATTTTTCCATAGGCTTATCGAAAAGGTTCCTTGGTTCTGATCACCCAAGGAAGGTCCCATCAGTTTCCCATTTGATTTACTTGCTGATGAGTCGTCTTCAGGTGATTGCATATGAGGAGTAAAGACCTTAAAGATAGGAGAAGAAGCAGAACATAAGTGAGATGCTTCATCAACTAACTAAGAAGCTCATTTTTTTAGTTAGGACATTTGGTATATATATACCTGCCACCAAACAGACTCCACTATTCTAGAGAATACCCAAAACTCGATTTTCTCAAGTGCAGTAGTAAATGTTTCAGTTTCTTGCCAATCCTCCAAAAGCTGTTGGAAACCATTCTTCCATCTCAGGTTCGTTTTCTTCCCTGAATCACTATTACCACTCTCATTTGGTTCAGAGATTTGTGTGATGCGAGACCTACCAAATGCTTGCGAAATTATCTGCCTCAAAGCTATGATGTTTGATAACCAGAAGGTCAACCTAAAAAATGTGAACCAAGAGAAAACAACAGAACATTTGTTTAGACTCACAACTGAGAAGAATCAAGATCCTGAAATTTCACTCACATGTCAAATAGAATATGTGTACCTCGAAACATCATTCCCACAAGATTTGGCAACCAAAACAAGACCAGATACAGAGTTTCTAGCGATCGTAGCACGCTTTCCCTGAGTAAAATGCTTACAGGCATGGATGTAGATTCTAGAAATACGCCGAGCAGGCGTATGAAGCTTGTGAGCAGAGCTACAATGGTCCGGCACAACAGAATAGAGCGAAATCTCGAGTGCAGCAACTTCTCTAAGCTCCTCTTCAAGTTTCTCGATCCTCGTCTCTAAACGTTCAATCTTCTCTTCCGAAGATCCATCTTCAAAGTTCCCACCATTATTCTCTGTTACATCAGCTGCTTCATTCTCACTGCCAGCACTAAGAGCACCATTCGAAGCATCTTCCCAAACATCAGCACTGATACCTTCACGAGCATCTTTATCAATGTTAGCATCTTTACATTCTTGCTCATCAACATCTTTCTCCAAATCACAAATGGATCCACTTAAATTATGCTCCTTCTCCGTTTTGTCAACAACGCTGCTAGAATCTGATTCTTGATGAGCATCTGCAGAGGCAATGACACCATTATCATCATCCAAGTAACGAACATCTACCGTCTCGTAAGACTCAGAGGGATCTGATTGTATGGTTGAATCACTTGCTACTGTAGAGATATTACTAGACTCTTCCTTAGTATCCAAGTCCTTGTGCTTCTCCTGTTCTGTTTTTTTCTGGCTATTCGTCTTCTGCAGCTTTTGATCTTTTCTTACACTCTTAGTAGATCTCTTCGACTGAACAACATTGTTAGTTGTTCTTGCCTTCATCGTGAAACTCTCTCAATACAGCCAAAGCAACGTGAGAAAACAATCCAAGAAGATTTGTGTAACCCTACAAAGACAAGAAAGAAACCAAAATTCTGTGATAATCAATCTTCAAGAAGTAAAGATTTTTAGATTTCCATTTTGCAAGATGAGCGAAAGGATAAAACACAGCTAAGATATATTCCTGTTCCTGAAAACGACAGCAAATAATGGAGGAGGAAAATGACATAATTGGCACTTGCTATGTTTTTGTCTGATCCTACAGTAGCAGTTGAGGCCCCAGCTACTTGTCCATAGTTGCTAAAATAGAAAAATGGGTGCATTCACATAGGGATTTTACAAGAACGAGTAAATTAACTTGATTTGATAAAACCAATAAAATGCATTTTCTAAAGTATCCAACGATCTATCTATCAGTTTCAAAGAAAAGAAACAGAGCATGAAACAACCATGAGGACTAGAGAAGAGAAGAAGAGATTACCAATGACTGAAATCTCCAACAGAAACAGAGCACCAAGAGAAGGAGAGAATTTGAAAAAGTGGTGTTTTACAATGAAACCATCACGAAATTCACTTGGTTATCTTCCTTCCTCTTCAAGACGGTTACTTTAATATACACAAGAGTGAAGTCTACTGTCAGATTTGCATCACTGAAGTGAAATTGCCTGTCTTTATCTTTGCGTCATTGAGATTACCTGTCTTTTATCTGTAATCCATAATAAAGCTACTTTACTTCTCTCTCTGTCTTTGCTATGGGAGATCCGAATGCGGGAAGTTATGGTGCGTTTAAATAAATAAAAACATGGATCGTGTACGGACTGCAATCGTGGTCGTGACCCATGGAAGTATGTGTCGGTGGCTCGTGTGTTTACCGGGAATAACCGGTCACATTACCAGAAAAATAAACTTTACTTTTAATTGACCGTTATTGACCTTTTCACTTTCGTCCTAAACATTATTGATTATTTGGCTTCAACTCCACCGACCGACACCGACTTACATTTACATACGACTACCGAGTTTTTTTTTTTTTCCTTCTTAAACTGAAAACATCTGATTGATGTACAGAGGAAATGGATAGATGACAAATGGTCTTCACATGGCTTTACACTAGACTCTTCTTGGGTCTCCAGAGATAAAAAAAAAAAGCATGTGAAGAGTGTCGTGATAATGTCTCTTCTTAGACCTAGCCTAATGGTTCCAGACAGTGTTACAGAATTGTACTCTCGGGAAACACAACTACACAGAGAGAAGTAATTACCACAAGATCCCTCTCTATGTGATGCAATTTGATGACACGAGATTGCTCAACTAAGGCAAACAACAAATTAAGCTACTACTCTAGTCTCTTCTATTGTTTAATCGCTAGTCTCTTCTTTTGTTTAATCATCATGTATGAAACCAGAGGATGAGATGAAGATCACAAGCTTGCTAAAAAGCCAACACCAGCATAAAGTACTTGTACTTAAAAGAGAAGAATATGAAGCCACACTTTAGGAAACTAAACAAAGGATTTGGGAAACTATGAGCAATAGTAGTACTCAAAGGCAGTATAGTATTAATCGACCAAAATCTATAGAGATAGAGGTAAGCAGTCATGATTTCTAAAACATTATCTACCCAAATCTAGTGAAGTTACTTTCAACTCCAGACTTGTCCAAGTATAAGATCGAAATCAACATTCTCATCTGCTATTCTCAGCTAAGTAGAAACCTAATAAACACCACCGTCAAAGAAACTGAAATCTAGTGTGTCAAATCTACCAATAGCTGACACCATGAAAACTCCAAACGCTAGCCTAATAAAATACAGCAAATGACAAAACTGAAATCTAGAGTGTTGCATCTAACAATGGCTGATGCCATTCCAACCACTTGAAAGCCTACAAAACTTATTGTGCACGCTGCAATAACCTATAATCACGAACATGTCTACAACACAAAGGAACAATCCATGCCCTAGTTAGAGCTACACTATCAGCTTATCACTACTACTACAACAAATGACAAGTATAAAAAAGATGATCTAAAGAGATAAGAATCGACTAACATAAAGTAGCTATTAATCTAATCAATATGCACTGCACTGAGTGAAACAAGCAAACCTGAGATTCACAGAGAACATAAACAAGCCATGAACTAAGGAAGAGAAGCACACAACATCAGCATACAACTCTCGTTTAATCTCTTTCTCCAATTAGTAATGCAGCAATCAATAGTCGAAATTGAATCATTTGAGAAATGAGTAAATCAAAAGTGACCAAATTTGAGAATTGTAATAAGAAGTAGAGAGTGAAGGCAATTGCGTCTAAACAGTTAAAAGAACACTTATTTCATGAACATCATCATTATCGACAAAACAAAGGAGAATTGAAACAAAGTTCAAGGGCCAAACGAAACCCTAACTCTCCAGTCTTCGTTATCATCATCATTAAACGGTAAAAAAACTCCTCAACTCCCGGAGAATAAGGACATACCAAATCAAGCAACCGGAGATCCAACGGTGATGCTTAATCAGATGAATCTCCAGCGGTCGCGAGCTTCTCCATCTCAAGACGCTCTAAAGCTTTCTGATGAGCCCAAGTCTCGATTGAAAGATCAGGTTTGGCATTGAGTCCAACGCCGAGGATAACAATTGTAAGGAAGCTGGTGATGTAACAAGGAAGCTCCCAATCTTCCCATTTTCGCGACTGTCCTGGTGCCGGAGGAGTACGGTTCATAAAGTAACCCTTAGGTCGCTCCTCGTGACCTGGCGTCGCCCACCGACTCGGACCGGCGGATGTAGATCCAGACCTAGAGAAGATCCGATTTCGTAGCGTCTTCGCTGCGACGGTCAAGGACTGCGTCGACGGCATCGCGTTGGTTCAGATATTTCCGCTGTAAGCAAAAAGGAAATGCTCAGATTTGTCAAGTGTCCAACTATATACGACCACGACCTACAAAAGGTTTCATTCGAACCGAACCGAGAATTTCAATTTTGGTTTATTGAAATTGTCAGTTTAATTGGGAATTATATAATGGTTTCAGCTTAGATTATCCGGTCTAACAGATTTATATACGAAATTGACTCTCTTTTATGTTCGGTATGACTTGGTATTCTCAGTTCTCATTTTGTTTTACGGTTTGACTGGAAATTTTGTAGTCCAAATCGGTTCTGGCAGTTTGGTTATAATTTAGGTAGACCAAATTGAATTGGTCACACTAGTCGGTTAAGCAGTATTGGATGATAGTATTCGTGTACGACGTCGTAATTGCTCAGTAACATATCAAATCTTCATATACTTCTCTCAAGGGAAACGCAATTTAGACATTCTGAATTCTACATTGAGGAATCTAGTAAATATAGAAAGGCCATGAACAAAGACCTGAAACAATCATAACCATTTTCTACCTCTAATTCAACAATCGAAACTTTAGTAGATATATATAACTCTTATATATACACATAAGCATGTCAAACTGTTTCCAACTTAGAGCTCCATTTTCACCTGATTTGGGTGTAAAGTAGCTGAACCCATTGAGAAATTGGCTTGATGATGATCTTCTTCTCTTCCCCATTCCGGCTGGTGGTAGCCGTCGAAAGGCCATTGTTGCAGCTGATGATAAGACTCTGCATTGAAGCTACCATCCATAAGAGAGCCGTTCTGCAGAAAAGATAATTGGACCTCATCATTATTAACACAATTTGTAAAACATATCAGCTTCTCTTAGAGATGATTGATCCAACATCCTAGATTCTCAATCTAGTCAACAAGCCAGCTCTATTTTACTGTAACTCATCCTAGAAGAACAAGGTTTTTAATGAGTGGGGTCTGGTTCTTAAATGGTGTACAAGCTGTAAAAGAAGAAGGTCATTTAATAAGAAAGTTATTTGCAGAGAAACAAAAGTTGATTATTAGATTAGATAGGTGAAACTTGAAGCAACAATAACTTAAGACTGAGACCCACAGAAAAATAATTGTGCAAGGATAAAAAAAAAAGACAGCATCATAGACCATAGAACAAAGGTGGTCCGTGTTTCTGACCACTTTTATCTCTCTGTATGATATAATTGAGAGAACTAATGAGTCCTTTCAAAAGATTTTTTAGAGTCCTTGATCTCACTGTTTGTACTGCATTTTTGTAAGGTCTAAGTATTTATTTCCCCCACGTTGTTCTTCTTCTTTAAGCCTAGTCTAGAATAGGGTCGATTAATGTTGGATCAATAAATATCCAAAAGTTTCTCTTTTTGTGATACAACTTAAAAAGGTTACTCAAAGAAACATAATCCCTATGGTTACTTAAACGAGTAACATGGTCAAAGGGAAGTTTTTCCCAGTGAACATTGAATTTAAGAGTTTTTATTGTAAAAGAAGATCACATGCAACCTTAATTCTCCTATATGATTAGTTGATACTTACCTCTGAAGCCAGTATGCTGTCTAGATTGAAGTCGATTCTGGGGTTTACTGCAGCAAGTCTCATAGATAGCATCTGAAAAGAAGAAAAACGGTTATGTGACACTGTGGCACCAATTTTATCATACATTGTGTAGCTTAGTGTTTCAGTTCAGGACCTTCAGGTAAACAACAACAAAAGATAGTGCAAGAAGTCCTACCTCCACTTGACGCTGTAAAGTTTGCACATGGTTAATGATTTCATCCAGAACCAATGCAGTGCCCTGAATCTGCAGGCCAAAGCTTTCTGGTCAGTCAGAAAGAAAGAAGAACAAGGCATAGTTTTTAGAAATATATGTGGTTAACGAAGCAGTGTGAAAATGAGCCTTAATCCTAAGTTGCATATGTATAACGGCTTCTATAAAATCAACAACTCTACTCTTTTCAAGATAATATGCCAGAAAAGCGAATCAGAGCAACATCTGTAGTTTACAAACATGGATTCAGGATTTCTCAGGATTTCATGAAACAAACAATCAAGTCCCAAAACCCCACAAATTTGACAAACTCTTAAAGAGTTGTCACTTATCATCATCTCCTTCCACCAATAATTGCAGCTAAATTCCAAGATATCTATGGATTAGTTAGCTGTCTGCAGGAGTGTCACATCATGTATCCAACCAATTAGGTATTGTGGGACTCAAAGCATATAACAATATTAGTGACGATACTACACTCCTCACCCTCTTTCTACTTGATAGATACCAAACTTATTAGAGACGATACTACACTCCTCACCCTCCATAGAAAGCCTGCAACTTTTGCCACTTATTATCAAAAGATGGACCCCAAAACACAGTCTGACCTTGATCTATCCACCAAAATCTGTCCCCTCTACCCAAAACCTTAAGGGAACAGTCCAGCTAGCATTCCCACATCATATAATCCATTATCGGCATTTATGGAGTAAGCTTCAAGCTCAAATGAATACACTTTGGGAAGAAGAAACAAGAATCTATTGAGCAATGTCACATCACTTCCGTATTACTACTACTAGTTTACCTAAATGGTTGTGACCCGTGAGATATTCTTCCCCACACGAAAATAAAGTTTACATATCTTCAAGGCAGTGAAATTACCAAACTAGTGGTTTTGTTCTTTGTCACACCACAAAACCTTTTTCATATAAGAGGAATTTAGCACTAAACCCTTATCAAACCACATGATCAAATTATAGAAAAAAAATCACTTTTTGGGGGTTGGTCTTAATAAAGAAAGATTCTGTCTTTAAGCACAAATGAAGATCTAATTATTGATTAGCTTTTTGATTAAAAGGTCAATTATCTAAAGACAAACCTTATCACAGCCTGGGACCAGTTCCTGTAGCAGCTTCATTCGTGCGTTTATCTTCTCCCTTCTTGCCTATAATCAAGAGTTAATGATTAATTAGCATATTGCCACTAATTAATTAATACAAACCATGTCTGTGAGATTGTGAATTACTCTCTCTGCTAAGCTATGGTTATCAGTAGCTTGACCACGACGAGCTCTGACATGAACATATGGCAACTTGTCTGACTCCACGGAGCTCTTGTTCTTCTTCGTCGAGCTTTTGACCTAGAAATTAAGGAATAAAGAAATTAGGGACTAATCTCTCTTGTTTAATTAACAAGTTTGATTGTGTGAACAATTGGTATCACCTTCTTCTCGCGTTCTTTCCTTTTTCCAGAAGAGTAGCTCTGGTTCTGATTCTCCACCATTGAATCGGTCTCAGCAGGCTCGGCTTTGACTCTGTCCAGATTCGCGCCGGGATTAGAAGGTAAAGAGTTAGCAGTCTCGCCGGAAAAATTACCGTTTTGCTCTGTAGCAATCACCGAGAAACGAGCGGCGCGGTCCAAGAGAAGCGAGTTAGAAGGAAAAGTCAAAGCCCCGAAAGGGTGAAGAGTGGTAGGAGAAATATCACCACTGGTAACGGTTCTGGCCTGAGAAGACGATGAATCTGGGAAATGGAGAAGCTCCATGGCCTGAGTCACAGGCATCTCGAGTAAAGCCGTGAAGGAGCCGCCAGTAGTCTCCGGAGGCATCGTCGTCACTAAGTGCCGAAATTCGTCGCTGAAATTGAGAGATTCTAGTCCGGCCACCGGCCCAACAACGCCGGATCTAGCTCTGAAACCTTGGGTCAGATCCATTAGCCGGGAAAATCACACTTAAACCGGAATAAACCGAGTTGAATGAAATTCAGTGATAACCAGAACCGACCGACTTGATCAACTCGTTCCTTTTAGAGCTTTTAAAATCGAGAGAGAAAAAAAGGAATTTAATTTTTGTCAGTTGGGGAGTATTTTGACAGTTAACGCGAAGGAGGTTGCATCAATGGCGGTATTAAAGAGAGTAGCGAATGAAATATTTCTCTCTCTGTCCCTCTCTGTGAGTTTCTCAGAGCTTGCTCAAGAAAAGAAAAAGTCTTCTTCTTCGTTAAGAGTTTATTATATCTGTGTGTGTTCTGAGAGCACAAGAGCCATTTGGAGTGGGAAGAAAGCAACGTTAGCTTTGGAGTGCGTCTGTTAATAAAGCCAAATTTTTAGAGAAAGGAAATATCCAATTTATGGGGTTTGGAGAGACGATGATAGAGAGACGCTTTTGAATTGGGCCTATTGGGCTTTATTCGGTAGTATTTTTAATCCCTGTGTAATGGGTCACTTGTTTTTTTCTGGTTTAGTGGTTACTAATCACTATAGTTGGAGCCATAAATAAGGTCATTTCACTATGATTCATTCTTTTTTTTTCCTTTCCTTTTTAATTTTTATAGACTCTGGTGAGTAAATTTTCAAATTTTGACTGGTCGTTGTTCACCCTCTTATTTTATTTTATTTTGTTCAAGGTCGTTATTGTTCAGCCTCTAAAATTACTCTTTTTATAAAAAATAAGCTTGAGATGAATCAGAGTGCCACACTCGAATAAATGAAAACGACAAGACTTTCCGTCCCCACCAATTATTTAAGTTACATGGATCTAAAAATTCGGCCGTTTTTAGTGATTTATTGGGCCACATGGACCGTTGATTGAGATTGCCAAAATTGGCCCATCTCACTCACTGCATTGGAGTTCTAGTGTTTGTACCAAAAACGGTAAGATGTTTGCGTACATTGACCGCAATTTGTAGCCCTCCCAGTTCTTGCACGACAAGGTTTTGTAGGATTTTAAGGTACTACTATTTCCTCTTGAAAGTTCTTTAACTGAAAAAAGTAATTGTTAACAAAAGTCGGATGTGATGATATGATGCATATATTTATTTGATGTTGTGAATAAGTTGAATTTGGGCCGTGACAAAGTGCTAACCCAACAACAATGGGACTTGTGACTCTTCGTGTATATTTCGGAATTGCCCATTAAGACTAGGAGTAGAGGAGCCAAAAGTGGCATATTTTCAAATGCATCTTTGTGTGGTTACTTTGTCGGTTGGTTAATGATTTTTCTCTGACACAATCCACTCTCTACCGTCTCTTCCCTCCTTTAATTTGAATAAATATGACATCCTCTATCCAATTCAAATTCATATGCAATAGGTCGAGTTCGATTATTTTCAATTATTCTTAAACATATTTTAATCCTTTTTTTAGTTACTGCTGAATCTTGTAAAAGTAAAACAATTATCGACCCAGTGGGACTGTACAGTTTTTTCATGGCTCAAGAGTGAAGAGGTCCTATACGAGTTAAGATTCTATAGACTATAGCATTTAAGATAACACTTTGTTTATTTTTTGTATCCCAAATTTGTTGTAACTTTTTTTTTTGATACCTATATATAGTTTTAATGCTATAAAAATCCAGTGACCCTAGATATCACCAACGGATACACACAAATTAAAAATGTAACAACAACCCACCTGCATCAATCAATAACTAAACTTCAAAAAGTTTCAAAAATAACCACAAAATGTCAAAAACCCAAAACGCAAATCCCAATATATCACATTTTTAATTAGAACTGTAGTGTATATATTATTAAAATTTCAAACCATAGTATATGGACAAGAATTCAAAAAATTGATCATGACTACATTACACCACGTTGCTAACATGAAACCATAAAAGAATCATACCTCGGTCAAATCTCCCATTATTCTTCTCCTTCGTCTTCACTGTTTACCGTTTTTCCTCTGCAACTTCTCGTTGCCTCACACTATATGAATCATCTGTAATTTGTAGCTTCTTTAACAACCAAAAAGTTTCAAGATTCCTATATCCTAAGCAAAAAATGAAGTTACCATCGATTCTTTCACTTGTTGTTTCTTCCATCTTTCTCTGCATGAGCTTTTGCTCCTCTCTCAATTCCGACGGTTTATCTCTCCTAGCTCTCAAATCCGCCGTCGATAACGACCCGACCCGAGTAATGACCCACTGGTCTGAATCCGACCCGACTCCTTGCCATTGGTCCGGAATCGTCTGCACAAACGGCCGAGTCACAACTCTTGTACTCTTCGGAAAAAGTCTCTCCGGTTACATTCCATCAGAACTCGGTTTACTCAACTCGCTAAACCGGCTTGATCTAGCTCACAACAATTTCTCTAAAACCATACCGGTTCGTCTCTTCGAAGCAACCAAGCTCCGGTACATCGATCTCTCTCACAACTCACTCTCCGGCCCAATACCGGCCCAAATCAAGTCCATGAAGTCACTCAACCACCTTGATTTCTCCTCCAATCATCTCAACGGTTCACTCCCTGAGTCACTCACTGAACTCGGAAGCCTCGTCGGAACCTTGAATTTCTCTTTCAACCAATTCACCGGCGAGATTCCACCGTCGTACGGTCGATTTCGAGTTCACGTCAGCTTAGATTTTAGTCACAACAATCTCACCGGAAAAGTACCTCAGGTGGGATCTCTGTTGAATCAAGGACCAAACGCATTCGCTGGAAACTCTCATCTCTGTGGCTTCCCATTGCAAACGCCGTGTGAAAAAATCAAAACCCCAAATTTCGTCGCTGCAAAGCCGGAAGGTACTCAAGAACTCCAGAAACCAAACCCTAGTGTAATCAGCAATGACGACGCAAAGGAGAAGAAGCAGCAGATCACCGGTTCAGTAACCGTTTCTCTGATTTCTGGAGTTTCGGTTGTAATCGGAGCTGTTTCTCTCTCTGTATGGCTGATCCGGAGAAAACGAAGCTCCGATGGGTACAATTCGGAGACAAAGACGACGACGGTGGTTTCAGAGTTCGACGAAGAAGGGCAAGAAGGTAAATTCGTAGCGTTTGATGAAGGATTCGAGCTTGAGCTTGAGGATTTGCTGAGAGCATCGGCTTACGTGATAGGCAAGAGCAGAAGCGGGATTGTGTATAGAGTAGTGGCGGCGGAATCGTCCTCCACCGTTGTCGCCGTTAGAAGGCTCAGCGACGGCAATGACACGTGGCGATTTAAGGATTTTGTGAATGAAGTTGAGAGCATTGGTAGGATCAATCATCCTAACATTGTACGGCTAAGAGCTTACTACTATGCAGAGGACGAGAAGCTTCTCATCACTGATTTCATTAACAATGGCAGCTTGTACTCTGCCTTACATGGTAAAACACTAATCTTTTTCCTATTTTGGTGCTAATTCTGCATAAATCTACCACTAGTTATAAGGTTTTTATGTGTACTTGCTCTGACTATAAAGTGGAGAGCTTTTTTTTTGTCTTTGTCTGATTGTGTTGTATTGACTAACATGTTCGCTTCTTCTCATTGTTTTATTGTTCAAAGCTTTACTGTGTTTACATGTGTTGAAACTTGAAACAGTAGAACTCGATGACAAGCATACAGATTTGCTTCTGTGTAGCATTATAGTATGTGGTCCTGTTATTTTCATGGGAAAACTTAAGTCGAGAATGAGTTAATGGTAGTCTAGAGAGTGTTTAATGTGACAGAAAGAATATTTCTTTTTGGTTCTTAGACAGAGATTAGTTTATGATCCGATAGATGTGTGTTTTTCATAGTTAACCTCTGCTTGATCTGCCTTGGGAAGTTAGTACTCGTTGAGATTTTTCCATTTTCCTGAGATATGCTGTGCTTTGAGTATCATGTATCACTGGTTTCTGAGACGGCATTTGAATTTTTTTCTGTAGGTGGACCTTCGAATACTCGGCCTACACTCTCTTGGGCTGAGAGGTTATGTATAGCTCAAGGGACTGCTCGGGGTTTGATGTATATACATGAATACAGTTCGAGAAAGTATGTTCACGGCAACCTAAAATCAAGCAAAATCCTGTTAGATAATGAGCTGCATCCTCACGTCTCAGGATTTGGTCTCACACGACTGGTTTCCGGCTATCCCAAAGTCACTGACCATTCACTATCATCCATGACGCAAAGTATAGACCAAGGATTTGCCACAAGACTCTCAGTCTCAGCTCCTGCAGCTGCTTACCTTGCACCCGAAGCCCGAGCTTCTTCTGATTGCAAATTATCTCACAAATGCGATGTTTATTCTTTTGGTGTGATTCTATTGGAGCTGTTGACTGGTCGATTACCTTATGGTTCCTCTGAAAACGAAGGAGAAGAAGAACTCGTGAATGTTTTGAGGAAGTGGCACAAGGAAGAGAGATCTTTGGCTGAGATCTTAGACCCAAAGCTTCTGAAACAGGATTTTGCGAATAAGCAGGTTATTGCAACCATCCATGTCGCTTTAAACTGCACGGAAATGGATCCAGATATGCGTCCTAGGATGAGATCTGTGTCTGAAATTCTAGGTCGGATCAAATAGGAATTAACCACTTCTTAAAGAGCCGGGATTAATTAGTTGTGTATGTATTAGTCTCAGGCTAAGTGGAGTTTTGTAGTTTCTATGGCAAGTTTAAAAGGGTTTAAGGTTTATTTCCGGATCAAGTGTCTGTCTCTGTTTATCATCACATGTACCTTGTGTCTTAAGGAAGAGAGTTTGGTTGTGAAATTATTTGCCCCTTCTAGAATCTTACACAGATAATATTAATAAGGAAATTATGATAAAGATCTTGTTTCAAACCTTATCAGGCTTTGTAAGTAAAGATTAAAATACGAAAAAATGTTGACAATCCTTGCAATTTGCATGATTGATCCTATCTTTCCAAAACTCAAAAGAATTATATAATATCACCAAGTGGGTTTATAAATTATACATGTATTTTAAATTGTTTGTTTTCATTGGTCAAAACTTATATTCGATTTTGATAGATGCATAGATTTTTTGAAAGATCATGGTTAACAAAAAAAAAAAAAAGAGACTCAATAGCTCTTTTGTGAGCCTGTTCTAATTAAATATTATGAAAACGGGAAAATAGATTATACTCAATCGCATGATTGCATATCTCTTGCGCATGGGGGATGTGAAATGAAATAAATTTGAACCGATCGTTAGCAATAACATAAGAAATGAGAAAGAAAGGCAAAATCAAATCTATTTCGAATATAATTTTTTGTCAGAAACATCAAACATGATCAGATCCCACCGTTGGTCCTTTGTTCAAATTGACAACAAAAAGTATGACTTTTATAAACCAAAAAGAGAGAGATCTTCATGGCAAAACATATCTTGCCCCCAGCACGATTGATTAGTTCCAAATTTAGCAGCCCACTCGAGAAAATTAAATAAAAAAGGAGAGAAACACTTGCTTAATATAGAAGTTTCTTTTTGGAAGAAAATAAAAATAGTGAAGCCCCCTTTTTGAGCTTGTTGACATTATAAAAGCCAAAGCTGGACCACGATTCCCCACTTCTATCAATGTAATCTATTTTTTCTTAAGAACATAAAAAGATTTTTAAATAAATTGATGGGAATCGTTTTGTTTTTTATATTTATACTACTATCAAACAGTATAAAAAACAAAATGTACACAACAACATTGAGAAACTAATGGGGTCTCACGTGTCCATGTTCCCATCCACATAGCCACGGACGGGATTTGCTTTCTAATTTTCCACATTTCTTTAGGCCAAACCTTTATAAATGGCACTTGATATTTGCTTCTTTAATTTCAATCTCTTTTTTTTTTTCTTTTTTTTTTGGGT
>Ga0041059_1000976_pt1 | contig 22640 bp, 27 predicted proteins | sample AraColnosormetaG_FD_56232 | JGI IMG/M metagenome (GOLD analysis project Ga0041059, IMG submission 56232) | Arabidopsis roots microbial communities from North Carolina, USA - Col MF nosort | ecosystem: Host-associated > Plants > Roots > Unclassified | place: USA: North Carolina | collected... | reverse complement strand
ATATATATATATATATATATATATATATACATAACCTTTCCCTCTCATGGGAAAAAAGTAAATCTTTTTCTTTGTAGAATTTATTCTCCGATCCTAACCATTTCTCAGCCTTTTTGTTTGTTTACACCATTTTTGTTTATATTCTTGGATTATGTCTATATAGAATAAGATGTAAACATAAACTGTATTAGCAAATATGTTTTGAATTATATGAAATTCAATAATTGAGAAGAGGTTCATGTAATGAGCCGAGAGAAGAATATAAAAGCAGTCAAATAATTTTTTCAAAAAACTATTTGTATATTAAAAAGGTACAAAGTAAAAAATAAATTTAAGAAGGTGCCATCATTGGCTCCTAAAGAACAAACTACAAAGAATCAATTTCTCATGATTTGATCTCTCACAATCCGTCTCCTTTATGTGGATGCGGAAAAACACTCTCCACACGTTTCATGTAAAAATTTTAGTTAAATTTCTAAAAACAATAGAGATACTATTCGATTTGTTCTTGAATTATTCATGAATACATATAGTGGCAACCTTAGACACTAGCCACGTCAACCGTACATGTTATATCATATATTTTTATATTGGTCTATCTATATGCTGAACTAGAGTCTAGAGATAAATATGAGAACATATAAGAAACCATGGACAACTAAAGATATTGTCTTTCTGTGTGAGTATTTGTTCCAGAAGCATTAAACCTTCGGAATAAGTATAATTCTTTTGCACCATTACTATTTTTATAAGCTTCACCAGCTCTATATATATTCTCACCATTAACATAAAACAACAACAACACGAAGAAGAAGATGAAGGTACTTGATGATGAACGGGTAATCTGCATCCTGAGGTTTAAAACCAATTAAGCATATACATATGCGAATGTATAGTTTTTAATCCTCGGGATACAGTTTACCTCTTCCTTACTCAAGAAAACACTTAGCTTTAACGGTTTTGGAGAAAGAAGAAGCATCGAATTAAATCCATTTGAAACAGGTTAGTTATCTTAGTGAAGAATATATCCATCAATCATAATTTGGTCTAGTCATTCGAAGTGGGATATGATTTGATACATATAGTCTAAAATATGATTTTATGCCAGTAATATTTTGTTTTCCCTGTCCCCTACCTATATCTAGAGCTTGAGATCCTCCTTTTAAAACTTTTAGATGATTAATCGTTTTACAAATCATAGTCCCAGACTTTCGTTCCAATCTAGATCGGTTTAGATGCGTTTTGTTTTGGAATTTATACAACGAAAACCAAAGTTTAGATTAAAAGATTCGAAAACCGGATTACATAAAATCTGGTCCAGGACCCCTTTGGTTAACGAAAACCAGACTAAAGGGCAGAAACGTCATTTGACAAAAAGAAGGATGATTCTCTCCTTCCTCTTTCCCCAATGCAAAGAAAAAGCATTATAGACTTTTCAAGTTTTCCGATATAAGCACGAAATCGCTGTTTCTCTCTTCGACGAAGCTTTGATAATTTGATCTCAATCGATCGATTCTATTGAGAATTTGTGTACCTGTTTTCTTATAAGGTTAACTAAGGATTGTGGAATCAGAAGTGTTGTGTTTTTGTGATCGGAGATTATGGATTGGGGAAACGTAACGGTTGATGATCTCTTCGATGCTCTCCGAGAAGTTGACTGGTCGTCTCCGCCGCGTCCTCCGTCTGAGTTCTTCTCAAGGTTCACCGTTCCTAAATCTGTCCCTAAATGGGATAGTCGCCTCAAGTGCAATCTCTACTAGTACGATCTCTCTCTCTCTTTCTTGTTCGCCAATTTCATATCTATTCGGATCTGATGTTGTGATCAATCTCTCGTTGAGAATTACCAATCAAATTCGTCCCAATTGAACATAGAATTCTTAGACTTTGGTTAGAACACAGAGTCTTGATAGCTTAGTTTCTGTATTGAGCTTAATTTTGACCTGTGATGATGATCTGTTTATGCAGCTACCGAACAAACTATTTCATCATGATCGTCGTTATACTTGGTATGTGGTGTGAGGAAGTGGCTAAGCATTATCATCTGTGTTGTTTATCAATGATGTCTTGTTCACTTAGAATTGTCAAATTTTACTTCTCAGGATTGGGAGTCCTTACAAGGCCTTTAGCGATCTTCGCTGCGCTTTTGACAGCATTAAGTTTGGCATTTCTAAATGACAGGTTTTTCTTCATCTTCCTTTTGTTTTTAAACTCTCAGAGCTTTGACTAGTGGATATGCTTGAATCAGTAGATCCATATTGAGTATTCTTGTCTACAGCTTTGCAGGTTCTTTTAGTGAGAAGGCGACACGAACCGTCAGAAGATTCTCTCCACAGTTAGCTGCTAAAATGAGACCTCCTTTGACGTATGTTTATCTCTCTTTGTTGCCTTTCATACTCTTTGTTACTCCTTGCTTATTATCATCTATGTTATCTGTGTTTTTTAGACCTGTCACTCGTGGGCGTCCATCATCAAAGAGAGCAATCCATGTATGTGGTCAACCCCGTTGGGTTTTTGTCTTGACATGCTCACTTGGTATGTGGCTTTGTATATTTTCATTTGATGTAATATATCTCCAAAAACCGTAAAAAACATGATTTGGAGTTTTTTTTTTGTTTCGCAGTGAGTTTTGCTCTTTGGTATATTTCCTCTGGTTTGCTCAGAGTCTCGGTTGCGCTACTCATTGCACATCTTGGTATGCAGTCTACACAAATCCTCATAAGTCATAACTTAGTTTCTCTCACTCTACTTCAAAAATCCACATATAGGCTTTTATAAACTCAACCTCTTTTTGTAATTTGTGTTACAGCAACAATTCTTCATGCAAGCTTGAGAACACCGAACTTGAAGGCACGTTTTAACACATTTAGGGAGGAATTCCGAGCAGTATGGCGTAACTACAGCGAGATTTAGAGTAATGTAAGTTTGAAATATCTTCTTCTTAGTCTAACATCTATTTGCTTAACTGGATGGTTAGATTTTCTGAAATGTTGACAGTCTTTGGCAGCTTGTACCACCATGATCGTGTTCTGCTGAGGACATAACGCTGTAAAGACCAAACTTACTGCCTTTCTCCAAGATAAACCCGGTTTCGTTAACACTGTACTATGGATGTTCAATCTGGATTTGTTGCTCAATGACTGGGATCATCTGTTTTTTCTTTGATTTGAGATTTGAGCTCTGAGCTCTTTTTGCTAGCAAAATCCTCTCTTTTTTTTGCTAAAGACTTGTAAAGCTAGCTTTGTTGTTCTTCGTTCTAACACAAAACCCTTTGTGTAAAGTCCTAGAATCGTTTAATAGCTTGCATTTTTTTCTTTCTTTTTTTGGGTTGAGAGGTCTAGTAACAATAATAATGAGATAACAAGAAATGGAAAATAAACAAATGATTTGACTACTTAGCCGAGAGTTTTCGGATAAGAATAGGCAATGGGAAAATGCAAAAGAATTATACTTTATTGAGGTCGTAACATTTTTTCCAACTGACACTCGAAAGAGTTGCATCTTATATCTAGCAAAGTACCTAAAAACCCATTAAAAACATGTAGCAATATTGTTAACAAGCATAACACATGACCTCACTTTCAACGATTGCTCATGGTGATATCAAGTTCATCTAAGATAAACTCAAAAGTTTAAAGCAAAAAGAAATCTCGCTCTTATTCTCTGAACAAAGTTCAGTTTCACTTCTCGACAAAAGACTTGAGATCCTTGAGCCATTGAAGATACTCTCTGCTATCTTTGTTGGCCACATAATCTGCCAGAAAGGTAGTGAAGCTTGGTTTAATACCTCTGATCTCCAAGTACCTGTGGAAAGCCTTCTGCAAATTCTCATCCAAGTCACTGCACATAACACAATAACCAAATTCAATCACATAACAATACCCCAATCTCATATATTCCAAACAAGAACTCACTATCATTGAAGTAAACTTACTCAAAGTCAGGTCCTTCGTAAGCAAGGTCATTATCAGATCCTTGCGGTTGTTTGATCGATAAACTATCAATCACAATCTCATCCGGGTATGCGCTGACTCCAAACTCAAGACACACACCATCACCTTTCTGCACACTAACAACCATCGGAACCCGGACTTTACCCGAGCTCTCTTGATCTTCATCGTCTTCTTCATTGTTTGGTTCTGCTTCCTCTTCTTCATCTTCATCATCATAAGAAGCAACAGAGTCAACTTCCACTTGGATGGTTTCATCCTCAAATTTCCTTGTCAGCAACACAGTTCTCTCCCCTGAATTATCAATGATTTCAAATGGAAACCCTTCTGGCTTATCTTCCAACTGTTTTTCCAAAACATTTCTAATTCAGATACAATTGTTCTAAACCCCAGAAATATTAAAATCTCATGAATTCGAGAAGAATCATGTATATTGAAAGAGAGAACTTACGAAGTCAGTGTCATGAGGAGCCTCCTCTGCGACGGCGCATTCGATTTCAGATTCGATAACGCTAACAAGATTCTCGTCGGCGGTTGTTTTAGAGATCGCACTTTCCGTCGAAAAGCTCGAGACTGAGAATGAACTAACCGATCCACGCCTGATCTGGTGGCTACCACGAATCAGCCTCTCGACGGAGACAGCGCCACTGCGGAAGCTAACCGGAGATCTACCCGCACGGAAAGCAAGATTGGCTACTGTTGACGAAGCTCGACGAAACACGGTGCTCAACGCCATTTCTGAGGATTCTAGGGTTTTCCTTAAAAGTGAAAAGAGAAACAGAAATGAGGGTTTTACTGAGAGAAGAAGAGAGGTTTAAGGTTTGTTTATAGTGCAAAGCATTATGTAGGAGATAAAAAGCCATTTAATAAGGCCCAATTACTTAATGGGCCATAAGAAGCCCATATATTAAAAGGAATTGGTCATTCGTACAGTGAGAGAGGAATGTCTGTGTGTGGACACGTCCTTAAAGGCAAAAGGAGAGAAGAACAAAATAGCTCTTGCCGGCGTCAGAATTGCGTCACTGTTTCTTCCAACTTCAATTTTAATATCGTTGGCTTGAAGTTAAGGGAAACATAATTGTTCCTCCAAAAAAGCAGAATTAAATTTGTGGTAGATACTTGTTTTTAAATTCATATAGCTCAAAAAAGTTGTCATTTTTAATGTTGGTTTTCTGGTGGCGATGCTCTTAATTACCCAATTCCGTACGATTTATGATCATAAGTCAACTTTTGAGATTTGGGTTTGTGAAATTTTCCTGAATAAAATTATGGGTTTAGGGTTTTTATGATCAATTTCCTGTAAAGTAGCGATTTTTTTCTCCCGGGGATTTTGGTGAGGAACAGGATAGAAAGTCTTGGTTTTGTTCTGTTTATTGTGTTTGTTTTTGGGTTCTGATCAATGAAGAAGATGATTGGGAGTCCTGGAACAATGAGTGGGTTGATACTGAGACTAGGGCAATGTGCAACTGCTGCTGCTTCCATTGGTGTTATGGTTTCTTCTTACGACTTTTCCAATTACACTGCTTTCTGGTAATTGTCCATCTTCAATCTCATTGGTCTTGGTGTTTTGGTTTAGTTTAGTTTAGTTGAAGACATTGGACACTGATGTATCAAAAATCTTGACTTTGTAGTTTTTTCTTGGATAAACTTTTGAAGATAGAGCTAACTGAACTAGTAATTGTGTATGATTAACATTTGCCTGAAACTTTGACAAGATTTTTTTCTTTGTTTGGTAAAAAATATGTGGAAATGGAATTATTTCTATATTTCGATTACTGTATGGGGTTATCTCAAAAGATACAAAATGATGATAGATTGCTTTTGCCAATGATTTCAGCTTCTTAGTCGCATCTATGGGTCTTCAATTGATATGGAGCTTTGGACTTGCGTGTCTTGATGTATATGCGATAAGGAGAAAAAGTGATTTACGAAGCCCTATCTTATTGAGCCTTTTCACTGTTGGTGATTGGGTATTAAACTTATCTTCCATTTCATTATATGCTTATTCACTGTTGGTGTCTTGTTGTTTTAAAGGTTATTTGTTTGATAGGTTTCTTTTGGAATTCTGCAGGTCACTGCACTTCTCGCTCTTGCAGCCGCGTGTTCCTCTGCAGGAGTTACTGTTTTATTCACTAAAGACACTGAGTTTTGCAGGCAGCAACCCGCTCTCTCTTGCGATAGGTTTCAGATTTCTGTTGGTTTATCTTTCTTTAATTGGTTTTTAGCTGCTATATCGTCTCATACCATGTTTTGGATCTTGATATGATATCAAACAAAACCCATCTCAATGATTTTACAAAAATCCATTTCTATGAATTGTTTTTCTCCAATCCATAACCGGAAACAGGGCAAGGGTACAAGTCATTTTGGTAATTTTCTAAGACAGCTATGTCTCAGTAACCTCTTGTGACAGAATATTGATGATGTATTCAATCTCATCAGCAACCTCTTTCATCGAAGGTCGGTTTTGTCTCCGTTCGTTAAGGCACGCAGATGCTAAATTCCCGAGCTGCTGTATCGTCTGCATGTCAATCTTGTTAGCTGTCTTCTTCAGCAGTGGATCGATGCATTCAGTCAATCTCTCTTGATCCATCATCTTGTTAATATACATCACCAGGTTCACATCTTCCTCTTCTCTAGTGAAATCTATCGCCTTCTTCGATGTAACCATCTCCAGAAGCACAACCCCGAAGCTGTACACATCGCTCTTATCAGTTAGCTGGAAATTCCGGTAGTATTCTGGATCGAGGTATCCCAATGTACCTTGCGCACCCGTGAAGATATGGCTCTCGTTATTAGCGGTTTCTGTCAAATCCACAAGTCTTGACAGCCCAAAGTCTGAAACCTTGGCGTTTAGCTTCTCGTCAAGCAAAATATTGCTTGACTTTACGTCGCGGTGGTAAATGGGTGGCTGTGCTGCGGAGTGGAGATAAGCTAATCCTTCAGCGGTTTGGTATGCAATCTGCAGTCTGCGCCGCCAAGTCAGCGGTTTCCAAGTACGGTCTGAACTGCCATGGAGATGTTCGAACAGCGTTCCGTTGGGAATAAACTCGTAGATCAAGAGAGGCAATTCAAGATCAACACAGCAACCGAGAAGCCTAACTAAGCTTCTATGATTGACTTGGCAGAGAATCCGGACTTCGTTTAGGATCTGATCAGTGCCTTTGGTGTTGTTAAGCTTTGCTCGTTTGATCGCGGTTATGGTTCCATCCTCAAGAACAGCTTTAAACACTTCTCCAAAACCTCCAGTGCCTATGAGATTGTCTTTTGAGAAATTGTTGGTTGCTTTCGTGATTTCTCTGCCAGTGAAGATTCTTGATGATTTTCCAGTGGAATTTGCGCTAAGCATCTCTTCTCGCTCCTTAACAATGTTCTTGTGGATATCCTTTTTAACCTTTTGGTGGCTATGTTTGGTTCCAATTACTGCTACCGCAATCGCTAGCGTAACTCCCACAACCGCAACAGCCGCACCTTCAAGAGCAAAGAAGTTAAAATGGAGTACAATCATATGGGCATTTGAATATATTTTTGGTTTTTCGGTTCATCCTCTGTACCTGCGAAAACAACGGTCTTCTTCTTCTTTTTGCAGTGTTTCCCATGGCGACATTTACCACCTAATACATGTATGCCAAGAACTAATCAATCACAATGATCTGATTCAAGAAATTTGTTTTGAATAGTTCACTTGTTATGCAGTTTACTTACATATTGCGTTAACCGGATCCCATTCCAAACCTTTTTTGCAGGAGCATCGTTTCAGGCCGAGACTCGTTGGATCAGGCAAGCATTTTGATTTACCCAACAAGAGGTTACAATCTACATCAGTTTTGCAAACTGGTTCTTTAGGCAATGCCCATTGCAACTCGAGCCCCGTGTCAGGCCATTTTTTCCCGGGAGGAGGAACCTCTTTGTTTGGATTCAGCCCCACGAAGCTTTGGTACGCGAGGCATCCCCCACCGTTGATCCTGATCGTGTAAGCGGTTTGAGACCCGTCGGTTCTGAAGGTGCAACACAAGGGAGCCTTAGAACAAGGTGATGCATTGTTCTTGATGTAGCTGTAACATAAGCTGGTAGGACTACAATCTATTGGCGCCTGCAGACCCCAAAATCTCTTGGTCAGTCCTGAAAACCGGGTTCCATTACATTTTAATCGAAATCTACTTTCATTGAACCCAAACCTAATAACCAAACTAAAACTGATCTCAAATTTGATCATAAACCAATATGTTCTACAATCTTCACACCAAACCAACTAAACTTTTTTGCTTTACCTGCAGCATAGCCTGAGAGCAATTAAGGAGCAAGATAGTGTTGCTACTAGTGATGCTGAAAGGGAGATGGGGGTCGAGCTCGAGGCCCTGTTTAGAGACATCAGCTGAGATACAGGATACTGAGCTAGCAAGACCAGGCGGGCGTAGAACGATCCGCTGGGTCACTGAGTTGATGGACGTAATGACATAAGATGACCCATGGAGGGCACCGAAATAAAGCTTACCACCAACACAATTTATCCTATAGGCTTGATCCCCGCAGGTTGGACCCGTGCTTAGAGGATAAGGTACAACCATAGGTCCGCAGTTAGGACACCGTGGTGGTCCGGCCATGGGAGGTTTTGCCTTAGCATGTCGGGCACAAGAATGACCCGCGCATGCTAGCCATACGGTCAAGAGAGTAGGTATCAATAAGGCGTAGTATGATCGCTTCTTCTCCATTTTGTTGTATAACTAATTAAGAGTGTGGACAATTAGTGATCAAAAGATGTGAGTAAAAGTTTAGGTTTATGTACTAATGAAAGGTCATTATTATTTATTTATGTTATTGCTGTGGTTATACATTTGTTACGTATATCTTAGTAAAGTAAACAAAAGCAATTCCCGAGTTGTTTTGAAACGAGAAAATGTGAGGATTGGTTTGGATTTTCTCAAAATCATGTTTGTATTTTCTAAGGAAGATTGTGCAGATTCATTGTCTGTCATGATCATCCCGACATTTTCATGTTTCCTAAGTTTTCTACTTTTATTTACTATTCAACGACAAGTATTATTGACTGTTCATTTTTTACTCGATTTTGCGTTATCAATTTAGACTGGACCGTTTTCGACAAGTATAATTTTCACTACATCTCTTATTCATTTTGGTTGAGGACGAGTAATTGCCTATTCAGAAAAAATTCTGGTAGATTTTCTGATTTGTAAAAAGAATTTTAGTAATTGTTGTATCACATCTTTCACTATTTATCCGTATAGATACAAAAACTTAAGAATTTAAATGGGAGTCGTGTGACAGTATAGAGTTTTCTAGAACATGTTTTTAGTAAATCTATTATAAGGTTTTTTTTCCGTAATCGTATACATCTTCCAAGATATATTACGAACTTTAACAAACACTAAGGAACAAAAAAAAGAAGAAGAAGAAGAAGAAGAATAAGGCATGAACAATGTATTCAAGATCCAAAGTTTTGCACATGCAAAGATTTTAAGTTCATCACATATTTTATTTTGTTTGTATTCGTTGTTACAAACTTTAACACGAGAAGCGTCCGGTCCCATTACGGAGTTATGTAACCAAGTTTAAGATACCGTTCCCACTTCCCACACCACTGGAAAGCCACAATAACCCCTTAATTACCCCTATAGCTATATACTTATCAATTAAAGGTAATTGCATACGTCAAATTACATAGAAATGTGAAGTATATGATATTGAAATTGTGTTTAGATAGAATAGTATCGCCATTTTCTCAAGAAAAAATAACGAATGATTATTATTGTTCACACTTCTCAACTATTTCATCTATACTTATATAGTTATATCATACATTTTCAAGTCAACAAAAGATGTAATCATCATGATCGCAAAAAGATCAGTTATAGATTCTCGGAATCAACTTCGTAGGTTAAAAATGAATGCACAAGTGTTGGTTGATAACACTTGACAAAAAGAAAAAGATAATGCATAAGTGACACAAAAGACATCGACACAATCTGGCAAAACAGCAATCCAAAACTCACTATCTCAGGTACTTTCTTGATACAAATAAAACTAAAAGCGTACAAGTGTGAGTTTATCAGAAACAAATGTCCATAGTTGCAAGAATATAAACTTTGTGATTATATGGGCCGTTTCTAAGGCCCAATTAGAATAGCTTGATCATCAAAAGCCCAACAAGTTTTGTTCTTCTTCCTCGCTCTCACACTCCTCTGAAGCAAGCTTCGTCAATCTGAATCACTTTCTCTGGATTTGGAAAAGTTATGGAAGATGAAATTAGTTCGTTTTTCGAATCATCCCCACCTCAGAAGAACATGGAGGAGATTCTAGAGAATCTTAATGAGTTCATCAAACTGAATTCATCGTCACAAGGCAAGATCATAGCTGTTGATTATATACGTGACATTATTGAATTATTGAAAATGATTCAAAGGGTTTTTAAATTTCAGGGGGAAGGAGGATTGTATGTGTGACTTCAGGGGGAACAACGGTTCCATTGGAGCAACGATGTGTTAGGTATATCGATAATTTCAGCTCCGGAAACAGAGGTGCTGCTTCTACTGAGTAAGTTTTGTTTCTCTTATAGAAACCCTAATAAAGTTGTGGTTTTTCTCTGTTTTTATGATCACTCTTTGATCTAAATTGGTTTTGATTTGGTGCATAAGGAATTTCGTCAAGGCTGGATATGCTGTGATATTTCTGTATAGGAGGTAACGTTGGCCTTGTCATGTGTTTCTCAATTGTGTGTAGTTGAAAGATAAGTGAGATTTTTGTTTTTGTTGGTAATGGTTATGGTGGTTTTTAATATCGGTTTATTATGTGAATCTTTAGGGGAACTTGCCAACCGTATTGTCGATCTCTTCCCGATGATCCATTCCTTGAATGTTTTGAGTTTTCTGATAAGACTAACATTCAAGGTTTTTTCTTAGAACATCTCTTTCTCAATCTATATAGATAGATTCATGTTTATTCAAATGTAGTTCATGGTTTATGGATATTAAGTGTGTGTTTCTGCTCTCTATGGTTGCAAATTATGTGTCTTTATACATCACTTTGTTGGTTTTCAGTTCATACTCACATTTGGAAGCTGTGAAAATGGCTGTTATGGATCAGCAAACTGTATGCATTAGACCATTTTTTTATTGTTATTGAATTCGTTCACGGAAAATGCTGAGAACTCTTTTCAGTTTTGTTGTGTAATAACCTTGCAAATTAACATTGCAGGCAGTAGCAGAAGGCAGCTTACTAAAACTCCCATTCTCAACCATATATGAGTATCTTCAGGTTCTTCGATCTTACACCAAGCTAATCTTTGTTTTTTGTCTTGAGGCATATAGTAACTGCAAAAGAAACTGCCATAAAGCGTAGTGAGAATTCTTCAACAGAGCTGCCATGGCTGAAATTACTTTCTTTTTGTGAATGTTTCTGGTTACAGATGTTGCGGTTGATTGCAGAGGCATTGAAAGATGTTGGTCCATGTTCAATGTTTTATCTTGCTGCTGCTGTATCTGACTTCTATGTGCCATGGAAGAGCATGGTACGAGTCTCATGTCCCTAAGACTATGCTACACAATTCTTGTATCTGAAAGATGTTTTTTGTATATATTTGGTGAAACCAGACAGAGCACAAAATAGAATCAGGATCTGGTCCTTTAGACATAAGACTAGCTCAAGTCCCTAAAATGCTATCAGTCTTGAGATCAAATTGGGCTCCAAAGGCCTTCTGCATATCATTCAAGGTCAATCTCTCTCTCTATTCTCTATTCTTTCTTGTATTGATTCTCCGAAATCCGATGATGTATATGCAAATTCTTGATTCAGCTTGAGACAGACTCAAAGATTCTGATGGAGAAGGCTACAAAGGCTCTAAGAAAATACAAAGTGCACGCAGTTGTAGCCAATGAGCTATCAACCCGTAAGGAAGAAGTTGTGGTTGTTTCAAGCAGCGGTAATGTTGTGGTTAGACGCGAATGCGATAAGCCTGAATCTTTTGTTGAAGATAATCTCATTCGTCTCATCGTAGATCGACATTCAACATACATCAAAGAATCTCACAACTGATTGCTCAAGTGTGCTTCTAAAGGCAAAGAAAAGTTTAAATCTTTCCTCCACATAAAATAGAATCATAGAGCATCTTGTTATGTGTATGAGTGATGATTAAGTTTAACCATAATTTAAACAATATTTCAGATTTGTTGTTAGATCTTTTAGAATTTAACACATTTTGAAATGTTTGAATTTATAAATAGGTAAATCACCCAAAACTTCACGAATTAAAATATTTAGCGTTCAATCTTTTAGTTAATGGATTGGAACGAAATAATTTGAAAGTATTATCATAATTTGCACCCTGTTCAAGTCAAACACGTATTCTCTAGATTAAAATATAGTTTTAGTCATGAAAATGTTTAGCATTTTTTTTTTTATAGGTTTAATCATCTGTATTGACTGCGACAAAGCAACTTCGTCGTTGACGAAAAAGAATGCGTAAATGACAAGAAATCCATTATGATATGATTTTTGCAAAGAAAAAAGAAAATCCATAAGATAACACACTTGACTTTCTTTTTTGGTTTTACAATTACACAATGAACAAAGCCACTAATCAATACATATATGATCGATCCACCGTAAATTAAAAAAAAAACAGTAAATTACATATTTGTTTAATTTCTTCATCAAAATTATGGACAAATTATATTTACAGTTTAACCATAATTTCGATGATTTTAACAAACCTTAGTTTTACTAGCAAGTATAATAATTTAAGGTGGACCGTACGTATATAACAATATTTAATTTACAATTACCACAATCATATCTTTACGTATGTATATCGATCATCAGTCGTCCTTACGTACGTTTGGTGATGTTCCTAGTGGAAACACGAGAAGGCGAAGATGACGGCGTCGTTTCGAGCATTCCAAAACGGTCCGTCCCAAATCGTCGGAGATCGGACGTTCGAAACCTACTAGACGAGTCGCCAGGAAGTCGCATGTAATAACCGGCGTTAGAAGGAGAGTGATGATCGCTGAGCAAAACCGACGAAAAGCTTCCTTCTCTTTTATACATAACAATGGCTTTGTACAAAAATGGAATCAAACCCTCCATTTTCTTTTTAAATCTCTGCAATCCTTAAGAAACTTTTTTTTTCTTCCTTTTGATGAGATTTTTTTTTTTGTGGTTTTGTGATTTGATCAATGCGAGAGAGGGCTTCTGGTGTATAATATAAGAGGGAAGAGGGTTGCGATAGTGACGTGGCGTGATGCTTATGTTGCCACGTATGCTTAAACGTGACGGTAAATAATGTTCTTGAGAGGATATGCATCGAAAGATAAATTAAATAAAGATGTTTTTTATGAGACGATAGATAATATGTGAAAGGGAAGTCTCAACTTACATAAAGAAATCTTCATCTTCTCAAGCAATCTTGAGTTTAACATTTTTATATAAATGAAAGTATCCTCACAAACAAATTTGTTTTGGTATATGAAAAGAGTCTCTACTCAAAATTGAATAACAAATTCTCGTATGAAGTATAAAATAATTTATTCAAAATTCATTCGTATCAAATTACCCACCGCACTATCCTCAAAATCTTGAATGAAGTCATAGTTTACATCATAGATTGGGAAAAGTTTGATCCCATAGTCATTATATTTTATATATTATCCAAAAAGATTAGTTAAAATGATATAATTATAAAATTTTGACTTCAATACAGATATAATTGGCTCTCTCACTCAAAAAGCAATGACAATACTTTCTTAGTTTTGAAGATCGTGTTAGGTGAGGGAAAATAAGAACAAACACATATATAGCCGTTAAAATTGAACATAATTCTATTTTGGGCCGTTATATAAAGCCCAACATGTAGAATGTGAGCTTATATTGGGCCTCACGTGGTTTATGTCGACATCTTCTCAAATCTGCTTGCTTTCAAATATCAAGGAATCCGGTTTGGTTCGGTTAATGCTTCAATTTTCAAATGTGATATAAGAAACAAAATCATTTAGTGGCTTTTTGACTTCAAATCGGAGAACCGCCAACGAAGAATCGTCGTCTTCTTCGTCATCTCCGTCGCTGATCGATCTCATTCTTTCTTAAGGTAGAGCTGGTGGTTTCTGTAATCGCCGGTGGTGATGGCTTCTAACGATCCAAAAAACGGCGGCGGTTTCTTCGCCTCTCTTGCTTCATCCATCACCAATTTCGGATCGGCCATGAGTAAATCAGTGAACGGGTAAGAAAATCAAATCCCGACCACTTTTTCTCGTTTGCGAATCCTAGAATCGTCAGCTGGATTCACATACTTGTTATGTTAATCTTTGATTTGGTCTCCATGTGGAAACGGAGGAGTAAATTTGGTTTTGGGAATGTTCTATCATTTCATTTGGTTGGGACTCGAAGTCTTGTGTTAATTGGTGAATTCTGGAAAAGATCTAGTGATATAGTTGGGGAAGATTGTGCATGTTGTTGTGAAGAATTTGATTTTGTTTGATGGTGTTTTTTCTCAGTTTGATGGGATATGAAGGGCTTGAAGTGATTAATCCAGAAGGAAGTACAGACGATGCAGAGGAAGAAGCAGGGAGAGGAAGATGGAAGCAAGAGGTATAGTGCTGATTTACTAAAGATTTCTCTCTTTGTTCTTGTTGTTGTTACAAGAATTGGAAGAAAAAACAGTACTCTGGATTTATATGTTGGCTTGATTTCTCAGGAACGTGATGGCTATTGGAAGATGATGCAGAAGTATATAGGGTCTGATGTTACATCTATGGTTACTCTTCCTGTGATCATTTTTGAACCCATGACAATGTTGCAGAAAATGGCTGAGGTTTGTGGTCTTAGATTTTAGATTATATGAAAGATCTTTTAGCTTCTGGTTTCTATTGAACATGTTTTGGTTTCTCCATTTGTTGTCTCTGCAGTTGATGGAATACTCATATTTGCTAGACATGGCTGACAAAACTGAAGATCCTTACATGCGTATGGTATATGCATGTAAGCACATCCCCACTCTTCTTGTTCTTCCTTGTAGTTTTTTCATGGTGTGACTAATTTCATCTGATCTTTAATAGCATCATGGGCTATATCTGTGTATTACGCCTACCAGCGTACCTGGAAGCCGTTCAATCCAATTCTCGGTGAGACTTATGAGATGACTAATCATAATGGGATCAATTTTATAGCTGAACAGGTGAGTGATTTCTTTACAACTCATATTCCAATGTGACTTGGGAAAAATTATGAGTTCTTAGTTGACATATGTCAATGTTTTGTTCCTCAGGTCTGCCATCACCCACCAATGAGTGCTGGTCATGCTGAAAACGAGCATTTCGCTTACGATTGCACTTCAAAACTGAAAACGAAATTCCTAGGCAACTCAATTGATGTCTACCCAGTAGGAAGGTAATATCTCCTAACTATGTATTTATATTTAAGAGTCTCCTTGTGAGACTAAAACACTGAACTTTTCAGTCAATGAATATGTGTGCAGGACACGAGTGACACTTAAAAGAGATGGTGTCGTTCTTGATCTTGTACCTCCACTGACAAAGGTTCATAACCTTATCTTCGGTCGAACATGGGTCGATTCGCCAGGAGAGATGGTCATGACGAACCTGACCACTGGTGACAAAGTGGTGCTTTACTTTCAACCATGTGGCTGGTTTGGGTAAGTTCTTTCTTCATCAAACTTAAAAACCTTCAAACAAATCTGATCAATTGAAATCTCATCTCCATGCTTCTCCATTTAGAGCTGAAATGTGGACCTAATGGACAGATCTGGACGATATGAAGTGGACGGTTACGTGTATAATTCAGCTGAAGAGCCCAAGATGCTAATGACCGGAAAATGGAACGAGTCCTTGAGTTATCAGCCATGTGATGCGGAAGGCGAACCTCTTCCAGGCACCGAACTGAAGGAGGTTTTATCAATTTCTCTCCTCTAAGCAAACCCTCTGCATACTATATCTAGTCACCTTTCTAATTATGTTACTTCCACAGGTGTGGAAGGTTGCTGAAGCTCCAAAGAACGATAAATACCAATACACACATTTTGCTCACAAGATCAATAGTTTTGACACTGCCCCTAAAAAGCTACTGTCATCTGATTCACGTCTACGTCCTGATAGATACGCGCTGGAGATGGGTGATATGTCCAAATCTGGATTCGAAAAGAGCAGGTTACTAACTACTCATAGTCTTTTGGTTAGCTTCCCTAAGACTACTAATCCCAAAGTAATGCAAAGGCTAATAGAAGCCGGGTTTTTTTTTGTTTTGCAGCCTAGAGGATAGACAAAGAGCTGAGAAGAAAAGCAGAGAAGAGAAAGGCCAAAAATTTGCTCCAAAATGGTTTGATGAAACAGAAGAAGTCACTCCTACACCATGGGGTGATCTCGAAGTTTACCAATTCAATGGAAAGTACTCGGTGCACCGCGCCACAGCTGAAAACTCTGAGGATACAACCGATGTGAAGTTGACCCAATTCAACCCTTGGCAATTCCAAGATCTCTCTGCTTAATCCTTTGGTGCCATTTGTTGTGTAATGCGTTGTTACTTTCTTAGATCTTTCATTTGTTTTTGGTATTAATCACCAGTTTCATTGTAATTTTCCATAAGAAAGAGTCTATATTTTGATAATCTACTCTCTTTGTAAGGCTTTAAAGCTGATTACTGATTTTCTGAGTTGTCTTGAAAGCAATTTTATGAATTGAAGTGACGTCGTTAAAGGAGAAACTATAGTAGAAGGAAACTGAGAAGTTTCTTGGGGCTTAAGCAACTAATAAAAACGAGCAAGCGATTCTTTTCTTTGTTTTTTTTTTTCCTTTTTCTTTCTGTCAATAGATAAACGGAATGGAGCAGAAGTAAAGATAAAATGAAATCACAAGAACATCGAAAGTAAAATCTCTTGGTTTGGTAACAAAAATAGGAAGTTGGTGCCAAAAACAGAAGATAAACCAAAAAAACAAAAGTTAGTAATTTATTGGCTGTCATGGGTGGATGAGGTAATTACGCAAAAGGTCGTGGACTCACGAGGTTGGTTAAAATTAAAAACAACTGCAACATTTATTTTTTAAAACGTTTTTTTGTAACATGAAATTTCTATGAAGATTGGGTAGAATGCATTTACCGCGTTTCATGTGGGACGACGTCTTCTTATTATATCCCTTCGCAACTAAATCCTCGCTTCCATATTTTCTTTCAACACTTTATCATGAATATTGAATACACACACACACTCATAACTATGATTTTTCTTATCGTATTATTTAAAGTCATTAAGTGAACACAAATATATCGTAAAGAAAACATCTAATTATGTTAGGGTTTCTTTCGAATTAGTTCGTTAAATATGTCTAAACTAAAGTTTATATGGTATACTAAACCGACGCATCTTCTTCTGATTGAACCGACGTATTTTTTTAACTTTTAACTGTCTTCCATAACTTCCCATTTTCTTCTCCACCACTCTCTCTCTCTCGCTCGCTCGCATATATATACGTCACTTTTTCTCTGATCTCATAACACTGTTCCGAGAGTGAGGAGTAGAATACCTTATTACCGGTTTAATCAAACCGGTTCAGTTTCCAAATGGATAATCTACTCTGCGAAGAATCTTGGCCCGCGAGTCCTTTAACCCCGGAGCCTTTACCAAACTTCCGTCACCGTTCTCACGACAATGACGTCGTGAAGATGTATCCAGAGATAGACGCAGCGACGATGGAGGAAGCCATTGCTATGGACTTAGAGAAAGAATTATGTTTTAACAATCATGGAGACAAGTTTGTTGAGTTTTTCGTCTCAAAGAAGTTAACCGATTATAGGTTCCATGCGTTTCAATGGCTAATCCAGGTACCTTAATTATTATTATCTCTTTGTTTGTCCTATGTGTGATATTTGATAGTAAACCGCAAAAATTTGTAGATACTTATAACAACCTATAAAATCTTTCAAGATAGCCTTTAAAATTTGGGTTTACGAAAAAGTTTTTTGCATCAAAATTAATTATCGATATTATAAAAATATTTGGTATGTATTATTTTTATTTTTTAACATCATATTGTTTTATAAACCAAAAGTTAATTTTTGGTTTTACTTTCTCAGACTCGGAGTCGGCTAAATCTTTCATATGAAACGGTATTTTCCGCCGCTAATTGTTTTGATCGGTTCGTCTACATGACTTGCTGTGACGTAAGTATACATAAGCAAACACAATTACTTAATGTGATAAAAACTTTATAATTGCGGTTGAATTAATGACATGTTCATTATAAATAAATGCAGGAATGGACGAATTGGATGGTGGAACTAGTTGCGGTAACTTCATTATCGATCGCATCAAAGTTCAATGAAGTTACCACTCCATTACTCGAAGAACTTGAAATGGAAGGTTTAACTCATATGTTTCACGTTAATACAGTTGCTCAGATGGAACTCATAATTTTGAAAGCTCTCGAATGGCGTGTGAACGCGGTTACGAGTTATACTTTTTCGCAAACCCTTGTGTCGAAGATCGGTATGGTTGGGGATCATATGATCATGAATCGAATTACAAATCATCTGCTTGATGTTATATGCGGTAAAATTTGATCTACATATAAAATGTTTCTTGTTATAAATGTAAGATTGACGTGAAACGGGAACTGATATGGAATGTTATTCTTGATGCATGCAGATTTAAAAATGCTTCAATACCCACCAAGCGTTGTGGCCACTGCTGCTATATGGATTCTCATGGAAGACAAGGTGTGTCGAGAAAGTATCATGAATCTCTTTGAACAAAATCATAAGGAAAAAATCGTGAAATGTGTTGATGGGATGAAAAATCGAGACATTGATCATCAGTCGTCGAGAAGAAGATACAGTGAAGGGAGGAGTATTCTGAGTCTGTTGCAGCGAGGCGATGTGATGAATATGAATGGGGATTATAACGTTGAAGATCTCTCTAAAATCTTTCAGATTTTCCGATACGAAAAGAAGAAGAGGGATAGAGGAAACCACCAAGACAACATTCGTCCGGCAAAAAGAATGACAATTGAAATGTCAAATTACATTTAGCATTTTATGAAAGAAGCCTACAAAGAGAGAAATGTTTGTTTGTTTTTTAATTGTTTTTACACATACCTTGACTCAATTGTAATATATACTACAGAATAATGTATTGATTAATAAAAGTTAAAAAAAAACTACTCATATTTTATTTTACAGATAAAACAATCAAATCTATAACAACAAAAAAACTCTAATTGTAATCTGATAAATATATACATATCATTTTATAATAATTAAATAAAATCATGGAATATTATTTAATGTAATCATGAATACATTCATTATATATACATATATATATATATATATATTTTTTAATTTATTTTTGACGACAAAAAAATATAAATGAGTTTATAATTACATTAAATATTACCCCATAATTTTTTTTTTGTTGGTGAGGCCATGATTTTGTTTTACTGTCAGAAAATTCTAGCAAAAAAAGGAAAAATGTGTTGCAGGATATAACACGTGGCGAAATATGAATGGATCGGAGAAAGAGAGCAGTGTAGCCACAAGCTAAATCCTGAAGTGATTTCTGAAGATAAAGATTGTTCATATCAAGTAGTTTTCGTTAATTCACTCTACAAAGGAAAATAATGAGCTCGTCGCCGTTATCTTCATCTCTCTTTCATCCTCTGTCGACCTTGTCGACTCATTGCCATGGTCGGAGACAGAACCTCTGTTTCAATCGGAAGCAACAACCTTTCGTTGTCAGAGCCGCAAAACTTCCTGAAGGGGTAACGTTTGGAACATTTTTTCAAATATTCAAATGTCTATCTTCAATGGTAGTTAAATCGTGTTTTTCGCAGGTGATAGTGCCAAAAGCACAACCCAAATCTCAACCTGCGTTTCTGGGATTCACACAAACAGCTGAGATATGGAACTCACGAGCTTGCATGATTGGTCTCATCGGTACTTTCATCGTCGAACTGGTGAGGGTTACTAGATGGTTTCTTTTTGCAAGAATTGATTTAATCTAACATACAACGAAACCAAACTGAAATATACGTTTTCCAGATTCTGAACAAGGGAATACTTGAACTGATCGGTGTAGAGATTGGGAAAGGACTCGATCTTCCTCTATAATGTATATCACTGTTTGTGTTCTTTCCAACAAAAACATCTCTTATGAAATGTAAAATTCTCAAGTTTAATTACACATCAAAACGTGACATTTGTTGTAAAAGTTTGAGATTCTTTTAGAGTACACGAGTGGTGCGAGCATCTATGATTGCTACTTTACCTAACGGCTCTGAGAGAGTCAATGCTTCTGATAGAGAAATGCGTTTGTTTCTCCACGCTGATTCGGCCCATGATTTCATTTTCTCTCCTTCGCTTTTTCTGTTCTCTTGAATCAGTAGTAACTCCGCATACCCGGCTGCACAATCGAAAAATCGAATACGCTTATTATAAGCTAACCATGGCAATCGTTTCTGTTTGCAAGCAAACGAGCTTAAGCTTACCTCTTGCTAAAGCTATTACTTCTTGATTTTCCATGTTTATTATCCCTAAAGAATGCAGAAAGAAGTTGTTGAGGACAATCGTTGTTTATCTCAATAACCTGCAAAGTAGATAGATGTCTGTAAGTACCTTTTGAATCCAGTGGAGGTGCTTTCATGAGCTCCAATGCTTTTCTGTAGAGGCCCTGAGATGAAAAAGAAACAGGGGTAAGATGACGAAACTCCAATGTTTTTGAGTTTAAAGAAACTTATCTCTCACCTCTTGAATCAAGATAGAACTTGAGCGTTCTTGCTTTGCTTTGTTTCCATACATCAGAGCCACAGCGGTTAAAATCACACCAACCTTAGGATGATTGTCTCCTGATCAAATGAAGGATGATATAAAAGGCAGATTCCGTTAGTCTGGAGATTTAGTCATTGAGAATCGATGACCAAAAAACCGCACCACACAGTACCGTAATGTTCCTCAGTCTTTGTCAATGCGTCGGTCAGTGTCTTCTCCGCAACACCAAAGTTTCTAACAAAAGCAAACACAAACAGGGACTAGTGATATAGCCAGAAAATTCACACTAGGACCTGTATGCACAAGCTCAAAAGTCTACCCAATGTGTGACTCGAGCTGACCCAGAGCAAATGTGGCAGCCAGTGAGACTGCCTTCAAGTTCATGTTACATGAACACATAGATTCTTTGGTCTCTGTCACTCCTTGAATTGCCTTCTGATACATCTCCTTTGCCAGTTCAAAATTTCCAGTGGCGTGCAAGTATTCACCATAAGAAAGTGCAATGTTACCTATTATCATGTAGTTATAAAGAGGTCCCAATAATCAGGTTTCTTCAAGGCTAGCTCCAGACTAACAGAAAAAGGCTAGTGTGTACCTTTGCAGCTTTCATGATTCTCAAGTCCTCGAAATAAAGATTCGGCTGCACCCAAAATCCTTACCATTAAACTATACCAAACTTACTTTGGAATTAAAAAAAAACAGAGAGAAGAGAGGTTGAGGCTTGTGTCTCTACCGGATTCGATATTTCCTTTCACAAGCTCAGCAAGGCCTTTGATCGCTTTAACTGTAGCAACCACACCCTGAAGATTCTCATGGCCACTCTCTTTTACCAATTTCAGAAATTCGTCAGCAACATCCAATGAAGCATCATCCTAAACACGAAAAAATAATAATCATATTTCTAACACAAGTTCCTAAATATAGAAACACAAAAACATAGCAGCAATGTTGGGATTTGAACCTGTCCTGACTGAATCAGCAGACCAACAAGGGCTTCCACAGCAACAACTGCACAACAAAAGAGAGTTTCAGATACAGAAGGCCACAAAACACTCAACAACTCTTAAGTTCACAACAACAACCTCTAATAGCCAACGATGAGTGTGTCAGAGTCATGACTTGCTTAAGGCGTTCAATGGCCTCACTACTATTCCCACTGTAAAGATAGAAAACCAATCAATATACGTTTATAGAAATCTTAAGCTACCAATTGAAACAAAGAGAGAAAATGGTAAAAAAAGATGAAACCTTTCGTATAAAAGATCAGACATGGCAAGCAAGACTGTTGCTTTAGAATCATGAGAAACCTGATCATCGTTAGGTTGATTCCCAAGACACTGCTCAAGCACTAGCATCCCTTGAGCATAAGATTCATCTGCAAAAATTCAGAATTCACAGAGACCCATTTCGAATTCAGTCAGAGACTTAGAGTTTAAACACCTAAAATCCTTATAACTATAGAGAAAGACCTGATTTTTGTGACCTAGCGTGAGAAAGAGCGTAATTAACCATCTGAATAGCAACATGATTCGCGTTTGGAACGCTGATTTCACCGTGAATCAATCTCAATGGCGTCGAGTATCGAATAAGGTTTCCTCTAACGGAGATCGTGCGGCCACGAATCGTTGCCGCTGCTTCTCTGGAGAATTTGGCAGCTGCGCGAATCATAATCGCTCAATATCTTCTTTTTTCTTGTCTTGCTCAGAAGTAAAGGTTTTACTCAGTAAACGTCGGCGGAGCTCTTCCTCGCCGTCGTCACTAAGAGTGGCCAATTTCAATCGGTATAATTTGAGTTTGGTTTGGAAAAATCGGTATAATTGGCTTGGTTTTGTGATAACCAAATAAACCAAAAATTGACCCAAAAGTTCCTCTAGAATTTTTTTTTTTTTTTTTTTTTTTTTTTTTTTTTTT
>Ga0041059_1000975_pt1 | contig 22658 bp, 22 predicted proteins | sample AraColnosormetaG_FD_56232 | JGI IMG/M metagenome (GOLD analysis project Ga0041059, IMG submission 56232) | Arabidopsis roots microbial communities from North Carolina, USA - Col MF nosort | ecosystem: Host-associated > Plants > Roots > Unclassified | place: USA: North Carolina | collected... | reverse complement strand
CGTATGTTCTTATATAATTAACCTCAAAGATAATTTAGATTTAATCATTTAAATACATATGATTTTTCAATCAAATTACCTCAAAAAAGGAAAGAATTATAGTACTATCTATATTAAAAAGAAAAAAAACATAAAAGAAGAGAGAAGAAGAATGTCAGTATCATCACGTGGCTCTCTCTCTGCCCAACACAAATCTCTTCTTCTTCCTTCTTCCCTCTTTCTTCTTCTAAAATCTCCTCTCTTGTAGATTTGCCGCTTCTCATGGCTTCCACTACTCTCTCCGACCTCCCTGACGTCATCTTATCCACCATTTCCTCTCTCGTATCCGATTCCCGAGCTCGCAACTCTCTCTCCCTCGTCTCTCACAAATTCCTCGCTCTCGAACGATCCACTCGCTCTCACCTCACTATCCGTGGCAACGCTCGTGATCTCTCCCTCGTCCCCGACTGTTTCCGATCAATCTCACATCTCGATCTCTCTTTCCTCTCCCCATGGGGTCACACTCTTCTCGCTTCTCTCCCAATCGATCACCAGAACCTTCTCGCTCTCCGTCTCAAATTCTGTTTCCCTTTCGTCGAGTCTCTAAACGTCTACACACGATCTCCGAGCTCTCTCGAGCTTCTACTTCCTCAATGGCCGAGAATTCGCCACATCAAGCTCCTCCGATGGCATCAACGAGCTTCTCAGATCCCTACCGGTGGCGATTTTGTTCCTATTTTTGAACACTGTGGTGGTTTCCTTGAGTCTTTAGATCTCTCCAACTTCTATCACTGGACTGAAGACTTACCTCCTGTGCTTCTCCGCTATGCTGACGTGGCGGCGAGGCTTACACGGTTAGATCTCTTGACGGCGTCGTTCACCGAGGGATACAAATCAAGCGAAATCGTTAGTATCACCAAATCTTGCCCTAATTTGAAGACTTTTCGTGTAGCTTGTACGTTTGATCCGAGATACTTTGAATTCGTCGGAGACGAGACTCTCTCCGCCGTAGCTACCAGTTCCCCTAAGTTAACGCTTCTACACATGGTGGACACAGCTTCGTTGGCGAATCCTAGAGCTATTCCAGGTACGGAAGCTGGAGATTCAGCTGTCACGGCGGGGACGCTAATTGAAGTTTTCTCAGGTTTACCGAATCTAGAGGAGCTGGTTCTTGACGTAGGAAAGGATGTGAAGCATAGTGGTGTAGCTTTAGAGGCATTGAATTCTAAATGCAAGAAGTTAAGAGTATTGAAGCTAGGACAGTTCCAAGGTGTTTGCTCTGCTACAGAATGGAGGAGGCTCGACGGTGTGGCTTTATGTGGAGGATTGCAGTCGTTGTCGATTAAGAATTCCGGCGATTTGACTGATATGGGTTTGGTGGCTATAGGGAGAGGATGTTGTAAGTTGACTACGTTTGAGATTCAAGGGTGTGAGAATGTAACAGTGGATGGACTAAGAACAATGGTTAGTCTTCGGAGTAAGACTTTGACTGATGTGAGAATCTCTTGCTGCAAGAATCTTGACACAGCTGCTTCTTTAAAGGCAATTGAGCCGATTTGTGATCGGATCAAGAGACTGCATATAGACTGTGTGTGGTCTGGTTCAGAGGACGAGGAGGTAGAAGGAAGAGTGGAAACTAGTGAGGCTGACCACGAAGAGGAGGATGATGGTTACGAGAGGAGCCAGAAGAGGTGCAAGTATTCATTCGAGGAAGAACACTGCTCAACTAGTGATGTGAATGGATTCTGTTCTGAAGATAGAGTATGGGAGAAACTGGAGTATCTATCTTTATGGATCAATGTTGGAGAATTTTTGACGCCATTACCTATGACAGGACTAGATGACTGTCCGAATTTGGAAGAGATTAGGATCAAGATAGAAGGAGATTGCAGAGGTAAACGCAGGCCAGCCGAGCCAGAGTTTGGGTTAAGTTGTCTCGCTCTCTACCCAAAGCTCTCAAAGATGCAGTTAGATTGCGGGGACACAATCGGTTTCGCACTGACCGCACCGCCAATGCAGATGGATTTGAGTTTATGGGAAAGATTCTTCTTGACCGGAATTGGAAGCTTGAGCTTGAGCGAGCTTGATTATTGGCCACCACAGGATAGAGATGTTAACCAGAGGAGTCTCTCGCTTCCTGGAGCAGGTCTGTTACAAGAGTGCCTGACTTTGAGGAAGCTGTTCATCCATGGAACAGCTCATGAGCATTTCATGAACTTTTTGTTGAGAATCCCAAACTTAAGGGATGTACAGCTTAGAGCAGACTATTATCCGGCGCCGGAGAACGATATGAGCACAGAGATGAGAGTTGGTTCGTGTAGCCGATTCGAGGACCAATTGAACAGCCGCAACATCATTGACTGAAACTTGAAGAGTGAGTTACCTACACTATTATATCTGTATTGACTTCAGAAACTGGTCCATTTTATTTGTATGGTCAAGAGTGTTTTGTATATGTTTGTAAGAGGAAAGGACAAAGACTATAATTTGCGATGATTAATGATATCATAAAACAATAATCCATTTTTATAAATGATAAAACTCAAATGAAGAAGCCGGAGAGATCTGGAGTACAAACTCAATGAGTTTCTCACAACTAATGCCTCAACATATTACACACAGAAAGAACAAACAACTCACAGAATCAGCAAATCGGAATCTCGCAGGTCTTAAGACGGTGCAGTATCTCTTTACAGCTCGGCCTTTGCTCTGGTTCCGACCAACAATCTATAACAAGACAAAGTTTCCATAAGCATCTGTTTACTAAAATATAGCAAGGGTTCCAAAAGAAGCAACAGTTAGGTTTCGAGGAGTCACAAACCTGCAATAAGCTTCTGTAGTGGTCCTTCAGGTATTTTGAGCCGGGCTCCTTCGTTTGCAACGATATGAATGACCTGAAAGCAAAAATACCAAGAGCCGGGTTTAGATTCGATGTTTTTATTTAGTTACCAAGTGTTTTTCATGTTCAACGAACATACTTTTTCTTTTGGGACTCCTTTCCAGGGCTTGGATAGAGTGCTAAGTTCCCACATTATAACACCAAAGCTAAAGATGTCGCTTTTTTCTGTGACGGGTTCATTGCGGATAAGTTCAGGAGCCATCCACTCAGGAGTTCCTGCAGCTTCAGTATCTTTCACTGCCGTACCTGTCATCCTTCTCGAGAGCCCAAAATCACAGATCTTGACTATCGACTTGTTTAACAGGCAGTTCGCACTGGTTAGATCACGGTGGACTATCCCCATCTTGTGTATGTACATCAAACCCCTGTGAAACAAAAAAATACAAATGATTATGAGAGCTTCCTGGCACTATTTCTAAGTTTTGTTATGTTAAAAGGAGACGGTGTGAATCTTGATCCTTATGAGAACTTGGTGATCAAATCTATGGAGTGTCTCTAGAAAGCTCTAAATGTGGCGAAAATATTAACGGAAAGTATTTAGTGTAGAAATGAAACACCTGCAAATTTCAGCCAGAATCTTTAGTTTCCTTTGCCAGCTCAACTCCTTTTTTCTGGTACGGATCACATCATACAAGGACCCCGTACTCATATACTCTGTGACCAGTGATAACTGAGGAGGCTTTGTGCATGCTCCAAGGAGCAGAATAACTACAAGATGTCATGACATGCCTCGTTACTTGAAAAATGGTTTTAAAATCTTACAAATTGACCGCTTGAGGATCGTTGGACAAGTAATCAAAGCAAAAAAAGAAATAGATGATGTTTACCATTGGGATGTTGAAGACGGCTGCACAGAAGAGAAGACAGGAAGAAAGGTGAGAAGATAAGTTGCAAAGGCACAGAAAAAATTAAAGGACACATACCTAAGAATAGATATCTCATTGCAGAAAACTTTCATGTTCTCAGCTGTAAGCTGTTGTCCAAGAAATATCTTGATCGCAACTTCAGTTTTATTCCAGACGCCACGACATACTACTCCAGAAGTTCCTGAATGACATATAACAACAAAAAAGAGTTAATAGGGTTTCAAAGGAAAATGTATACTTATGCTCACAGACCATATCCAAGTTTTCTTGCTGAAGATATATGCCTAACACAACAGATAGATGGAATTCGAAAACACTCCACACGTCTTGATATAAAAACGATTCTTATTCTTACCACTCCCAACAGAAGCCCCAACTTTCAACTTGGAGAAATCTATGTTCCATTCTTCAAATGGTAACAAAGGTTTATTCTGGAACATTGGAGACTCCAGCACTTCATTCCAAATGTGGCTTATTTCTTGAGGTGAATGTTCACTTCTTTCAGATAATTGAATTTGATAGCTTCGCGGAGATGACGGCAATGATATTGACTTCCGCGGATATACTGTCGAACATTCACCAGACACTAGGTCATGGGAATCAAGCTGGAAACCAGAGACCTAGAAGCAGAAATAAGCCCTTATAAGGAAATTTAGTAAAAAATTCTGAGATATCCATACTCTTCTCACAAATATTTTCTTATAACAGCATAGAACAATTTTCCATTTTTTATTGCGACTTATTGAAACAGGAAATGGATGTTCTGCTTTTGTTTTCTCAAACAAAGAATCACAACACCAGCACTTTCCCTAAAATTCCTCTTTCTAATTTCATGAACTGTCATTTCAACTTAGGCGAAGAGAAAAGATACAGAAAGTGTTCTGTAGTTCGCATAGCTGCCAAACATACCATAAGTATTTCAATGACGCATATATCAAGACGCCTTTATATATCAATATGAGAATTCAGGAAAACTGTTACATACATTCTTTTCATCTGGAGAGTAAGGAGATGAATCATCAACACCTCGCTCTTTCAAGAGGTCACTCTGCATCATTGTTGCCCTGAAACAGATTGTTAAGTTTACTTTAAACAAAAGATAATTGATAAAACCATTCAAATATTAGTGACAACAACAGCCGATACAAATGCTACAAACTCTCACTACCATATGTGGAAGTCTGTACATGATGCAAGCAAATGCTAGTTTAGTTATATTATGTGGTGCTCAAGATTTATGAAAGATAATAACGCAAGATCTTTGCCTATTGTCAAATTTTTATATAATTTCCATAAGAGATTGTACCGCCAGTTATGTAGGCCAATGTTCACAATAAAAAACGAAATGACAGCAACCTCATTTGGTAACATAAGGATGACTGTGAACACATGTTTTTTTGTCTTATAAAACAAACACTTGCCTGGCAATGTCATTGTTTAGATCAGGAGTATTCATACACCTTCCATTTGTTCTCTTACTTTCCGATTCCGCTGCTCCTGAGTTACCACTGCACATTAAAAAATGAAAACATCAGCCTTCTTTATGCATTACAACCATTTTTTTCAGCCAAAACGTTCTTGTAAGCCAGACAATAATGACTAAGAAAATGCCATGAACTTTTGCAGCTACAAAAATCATATATGCTTTTGAAGCAAACTCATCAATTGCAGTACATATTGAATTCACCTCATCTGATAGTTAAGCCCAATACTCTCACAACGTAACTCATAGCTCTTGCATTGTAGTTGACTAGAATGGACTTTAATGGTTACCATATTTCACCTTTTATCAATAAAGATAATTGACAGAATTTGAGGGAACATGACGACACCCAAGTTTTAAGAGAGAAGTAGCATGGAATCTATATACAACTACTTAGCATTGAAAAAGTTTATCAAAACTACACCACTGTTGAAAGGAAATATATATTGACTAACAATTTAACCTGAAATCAGCAGGTGGCGGTTCCTTGATGACCTTTCTCCGCAAAACTTCAGTAGCTATGTTTGGCTCGCCTAGTGAACGACTGAGGAAACAACAAAAGTTACTTTTATACGTGCATAACGCTTTTGCTTGCCCTATAGAGAAACATAAGATATATATGGTAGCAAATATACAAACATAATCAAGAAAACTAAACAAGTATGCTTATCACCTTAAACCGGATTGTAATGCAGATGGTGGACCAGACCGTTCCATGGGACTGTTTGGCTCCAATGGTGAAGCACAAGGGTTATTGTCTACAAAATCAGGCTGCCATGCCATTGAGATATGAGCCATATAAACTGCCTTGGGTGAGAAGGGTTTAAGCTGACCAGGACATCGCTTAAGGTCGACTAGCATTTCAACATTATTGAGCTCAACCACAGCAGAGATATGATTATATGAGTCGATGCTAGCAGAAAATCTCAGATCAGTAGGGAAACCCTGATCAAGAAATTTAACCGAAATGCCAAGTTATCAGAACCAATCAATGACATGAGGAAATTGGAGTTATAACCAAAGCCACTGATCACGTTTTTATACAGTACATACCATTACAAGCTTACTGTCAAGACCAACAGCATCAGCTAGAACTTTAAAGAGGATTGCTCGTGCACGACAAGAACCATGCTTGATTTGTCCTAGCAGGGTAAACCCTTGAACGTCAAAATATTGCAGCGTTCTTGCCGGACTCTGCAGAGTTTTTCTTTTATATATATTTGCCACCTGCCATAAGAAGGAAAAATCCAATTCAGATTTCCCGATAATCTAAAAGAATATAATGAGGTTGCTGAAATAATGTGATGTGCCTTAAGAGTCTAATAAATGGGATTACAGTTATTTGTTTTCTTATTCAGAACCAAATATTTATTGCATGCAGCGATAAGATAAAGTAACAAAATGACATGCATTGTCGCCAAAGTTAGTTCACTAGAAAATGAGATGATAAAAAGATGCTCGCCCATTCTTACCAGTCCAGCAATTTTCTTAATAACTTTATCGGAGTCCAATCCTGTGACAAGTTTGATGACAAACTCCTTTATCAAAACAAGCTGTATATCGTTCTTAAGATCTACAAAAATCGCATCAGCCTTAAGACGATCTTCCCCCAGCGCATTAATTTCTTCCAATGTAGGAATGCTTTTAAAATGCATCAATCTCTCAACCTGTTGAAAAATTCAACAACATAATAAGATAAGAAAATGATTGTTGACAAACAGCAGCACGTAACCAAGCATTAATAAAGCTAACTGAAATATTATTGGACAAAGATAATACCAACCTAAAGATAGCTTACCGGGATCACAGTGTAAAAACCACTTGGGATCGGGTCTGATAAGGACCCAGTACTCCAAAAAATATTCGATGCTTCATAACTTGACACCCCATCTTGATCAAGATTAGAGGTTTCTGCTAGTGATCCCTGACATACAGGCACGTATATCTTCTCAACTTCTGAAGGCCTCAAGGTAGGACTTGGTGGATTTGGTTCTGATGGTCCAGCATCATCAGTATTAGAGGTTTCTACTAGTGATCCCTGACATACAGGCTCGGATGTCTCCTCAACTTCTGAAGGCCTCAAGGTAGGACTTGGAGGTCTTGGTTCTGATGGTCCAGCAGCATCTCTTGCCTCTACCACAGTCATCTCCCTAAGGTCTAAAATCACAAGAGTGTCTCCTTAGCCCATAGGTTTCACTCAAGAAAAGACGAATAACGTAGGTACCAAAATATTAAGAATCAAACTTCGCTTACCAGTAGCTTGGACCTCTAGGTCAGCTAACCTACATAGGCAAAAGCAGAATGGTTAAGTAAATATAGACTCGGATATACTGTTGCAGAAATAAATGTTTCAGTGACATACTAAGTTGCATTCCATATATTCCTTATCAAAGCATTTAACTAGTAGACAATTCTCAAAGACTGGCTACAAAACTTATTCAAAGTGTTGGACTTTTCGATACTTATAGAAGAGATTCACTTCAATAATTCAGCCTCAGAACTTACGACAAGATCACGGAACCATTTGATTCCACCACTGATCCTCGGTGACCTCTGCAACACTTAGCTCCCATTTTCAAGTCCTCGGTTGCAAAATTTCAAATTCCTGCATAGATTTCAAAACCCATTTCAAAATAAAATCCCACCAACTTCGATGGATTCAAACACACAAGAACCCATAAACCAAACGGTCTAAAATCATATAAGAAAAGGCTAAAGAGCAAAAGAAGAATAAGGGTTTATGAAAAAACTCACAGAAAGCAGATAAACGTCCTTCCAATTCCAAAATCCAGCAATCAATCTGCTTAAATCGCACTGCGAAACAAGAGAAAGACAGAAGAGAGATCTGAAGATTGCCATGATCAAGCAACAAAGAGCTAAACGTACACACATATAGAGTATGTGTACGTATATGCATAGAGATTTGCAACAGAGATTCATGAGATAAAAATTGGATTTTGGAGGTTTTGAAAGTTTTGATTTTGATGGCGGAAGAAGCAAAAACACAGTCAAGGGGTTTTACGAAAGTGACGAAGCAAGTCACGTGCGAGGGATTATGAGTCACGTGCCGAGAAGCACTTATTCACAGGATATATTTCATAAGTACAATTTTGTCCTCTACCTACATGGATTGTTTTTGTCATCCATTTCTATCTCAAAGATCTTCGAAACAAGATACATATTTGATAGTCATTACACTATGAATGACAATATATTATCAGATTGTTCATGCATATGAGATAGATTTCTTAAAAGAGGATGATGTAAATGAACAAGAATCTAACAAGAGTTTGATGAAAAATGAGGATGAACTTTTTTTGAAAAGAGTATAATAGAAAATCAACGAATGTATTCAATCTTCGAAAAAGATTGCAATAAGAATGACTCAAGAGAATTCATCCTACTTCAATATTGATGTTGATTATGATACTTACACGTCAACAACAACAGATCATCAAAGTGTTTGGCAGTGCGGCTATTTCTTTGTTTGTCAAAAACCTGACATTTCTATCATTTCATGTATTCTCTCAATGAACTCAATAAGATATCACACATTTTGGTTTATAAAGAAATCCCTCCATTTATATAGTACTTACATAAAGAAAAGTGTTTGAGAATTTTGTTTTGGTTATCTAAATATTGACATTTTCAATTAATGTGATTCTCACTTTTTTCTTAAAGAAATATTTATTTTTAAAGTTTGAAGAGCTATAAGAGGAATTAGACATTTTGCGAAGGGAATAAAAACTTGAAAATAAAGAAAACAATTTTATTAATAATTATATTGTCCAGGTGTATATACTTTATTTCTTTGTATATAAAAATTAGCATCAAATATATTTGGTAAGTACGTTTTAGACAAGTATGGTAAATGACAGCCAAGTACTACATGACTCATATTTTATATAATTAATTTCATATTTTAAATTTATATCTATATCTACATTAACATGAAATAAAAAAGATTTCATGTATTGATAAAATAAGCTAGTTTGTCATAATTTCCTATATCTTAAATCTTACCAATTACCATCTTCTAAAAGTTTCTCTTACCACACAAAAAAAAAATCTTCAAAACATTTCTCCTATGCAAAACTTGAGGACAATTTATAAAACAACATAGTTAAGCCCATTAACTAATATTATGGGCCTTAAGAAACGCAAAACAAACTCGTTTAATAGAAAAGATTTCTCCGATGCAAAAACTTGAGGACAATTTATGAAAACAATATAATTAAGCCCATTAACCAATATTATGGGCCTTAAGAAACCCAAAACAAACTCGTTTAAAAGTCATCGTCCTCCGTAAACCCTGAATCTTCCTTCACAGAACCCTAAATAACTTTTCTTTTCCTCCGACCACCGCAGCTCAGCCGCAACCGCCGCCACCACTTATGTCAAGAGTAAGTCCCAAGACTGTGGACGATGCAGTTAAGGCTCTGGTCAAAGAGGGAAACGAAAAATCAAGGACGGAGAAGCCACAGCTTCTAGAAGAAGACGGATTCTTTTACCTAGTCGTAGCCCTAAAGAAGATTCCACAGAGGAATTTTACGAACGCTTATCGTATTCCTCTCCCGCATCCGCTAATTAACACTACCGAAGACTCACCGGAGCTCTGTCTCATCATCGACGACAGACCTGAAAGTGGTCTCACCGAGGAAGATGCGAAGAAGAATATCAAATCAGAGAACATACCAATCACGAAAGTTGTTAAGCTTTCGAAGCTGAAATCGGATTATGGATCATTCGAATCGAAACGGAAGCTTTGTGATTCATACGATATGTTTTTCTCAGATCGGAGAGTGATTCCTATGTTGCCAAAATTGATTGGGAAGAAGTTCTTTCAGAGCAAGAAGACTCCTGTGGCTATTGATTTGAAGCATATGAATTGGAAAGAGCAGATTGAGAAAGCTTGTGGTGCTGCTATGTTCTTCATGAGGACTGGGTCTTGTAGTGCGATCAAAGTTGCGAAATTGTCCATGGAAAGCGATGATATCGTTGAGAATGTGACGGCGACTTTGAATGGTGTTGTTGATGTTTTGCCTAGTAGGTGGAAATACATAAGATCTTTGCATTTGAAGTTATCTGAGAGTTTATCTTTGCCATTATATCAGACAGTGCCTTATTTGCAGCTCAAGATTGATCCTTTAGGTGTTGAAGAAGTTAAGAATGGTGAAGGATTAGCTAAAAGTGATGTTGATGATAGTAGTAGTAAGAGTGTGAAGACAAAGAAGAAGAATGGAAAGATTCATGAGGTTAGATATATGGATAGTAATGTATCTGAGACTCTTGGTGATGATGAATTCGATAGGAGTGTTGGAGAAGATGAGGTTGCTGATGATCTCAATGCTTCTGGAGATAAGAAGAAGAGGAAGAAGATGAGTAGTAGTAAGTCTGCAGTGAGTGGGAAACCAGACATTGTGAAGAGTAAGAATGGGCAAAAGTCGAAAAAGCTAAAGAAGGACATTGATGAGTCTGGTGGTGGATTCAAAGCTAAGACTAAGAGGAGGTGAACCAAGAAAAGAAGATTTTATATTAATGTCGTTATAACTAAGTATTCTATTCTTTCTGCTTGAGTGATTTTTTTGGATACTGATTATGACTTTGTCTTATTATGGTATCATCATCATGATTCTTATATATTTAGGACTTTTATTATCGTTTACTATTTCATCAAACTAGTGACTTGCCATGTAGTTGATTTGGTGGTTTTGACGAGGAAACATATTATTACATGTGTTTTGTTGCATTCCAGAATTGGTGTTGTATTGAATGCAGAGAAACCGCTAAGGATAAGTACTTGCAGGATCTGACTCAAGCCTGATCCAGATCCTGGCTAAGTACTCATCCCATGAAACGGCTAAGGAAAACAAAAGTCTCTACTCTTGAATCTCTTTTAAAGTTAAACTTCATCTCTCTAGTATGTTGGTTACGGTTCTGATGATGTCGACAACAGAGAGAGCGAGAGCATTGTGTTGATATCATCTGTTGGTTTTTGCCTGCAATTTCCAAACTCAGGCAACTGTATCCCACCTCCGGACATTGATTTCAATCGTTTGACTGATGATACTTCTTCATCTCGGACTCTTTTCTCATTGTTCTTCTTCCTAATCTGCATAAGATTTCACCAAGATTACAGTACCTTCCTCGGTTTTTAACAAAACTGTTCCTCTATAACTCTTAAAACGAAAGTAGGTAGTTACCTCGAGTAGAGGCAGAGTCTTGTTCTCTGTGCTGTCTCGGTCATTTCTGCATAACCCGCTAAACCAGCTCGAAGGTCGCATAAGAAAGTTACCTCCAAGATTTGTAACGACCGCGTCTTGATTGAGTACCCTACAGAAAAGAATGCAATTTTAACTTCCTTGGTCGGATCGGATATACAAATGTGAAACATTTTAGTAACTGGAACTTGTTTCTTTGTATGACCTCGAAGGAACGGTTTTAGAGTTATAGGCATGTCTTAAATCGCTATGAGGGATACATCGAGAGTCGATCATGTCCATCAAATAGCTTCTTTGTCCACTCATGAAAGCTCCAAATCCTGTTCAAAAGTCATTTCCATCAATTATGAAACCCAGTGAAGGAATGGTAAATGTCTGCGGATCAAAACTAACTTACCAGGGCGAGAAGACGGCTCGAGCTTCTTACTTCGATACATCTTGAAATCAGAAACATGAAAACATTGAAAAAGATGAACAAAACTGAGATAATCTTAGAATAACAGACGATGAAGATTACCTGTAAATGACTCTTGACATGTGCAATACTCAATCCTTTTAGATTCATCATCTCAAGAACCAATTTCGGCGTCGCTCCTTTAAAATCATACAACAATTACATTACAAAGCTGAGAGAGAGAAAGAGAGAAAGAGACGTGGAGAGAGAGAACAAGAATCCTACTGTCTGGACCGCCTAGTCGTTGGACAGCACGAACGAAGGAGAGATGAAGATCAGGCGTCCAACGAAGCCGAGGCATGTTGGACCGAATATACTGTCTAACGTTATTCGTGATTTGGTCTTCGTCTTCCACTGATGACTCTTCTTCATTGTTCTTCTCCACTGTTTCTTCTCTGTTCAGGTCAAGCCACGTGGAGCATTTTCCCGGCGAAGATCTCCCGGCCATGTCTCTCCGGCGAGAGTGTCTTTAGCTAGCTCTCGAGATCAATTACTCAAAAACAAACAAAAAAAAACCCATGAGAGAGGTTAAATCTCTATGATAATTTCGGCGTTGGCTTCAATAATACTAGCTATAATCATATATATACACTTATAAGTATATAATATAGTCTTATTTGTCGTAAACTATAGTATATAATTATATAGATATATAAAATTCTTATCTATGTCATGCATGTTTACGTATAATTGTATGTTTTTTTTTAATGGAAAAGTGTGTTGGAATCTTCCGTTTGGTGAAATCACATTAGTTATTAGGTTTTGCTTCATTTTTGTTAACATACCAGAAAAATATCCGTTTGTTCTTTTAGTGACAATGACATGTAAACTTATCTCCTTTACTTCTTAAAAATAATATCTTTCTTTAAACAAGATTTAAATATGGTGAATTTGAATATGAATTCAGATTCCAAAAACTATACCATTTCTTAAAACATCTTCTGTTTACCTAACGTGCCTTTGATATATATCATGTGACAATGGCTAGGCTATTTAAATTGGTTAATTAATCATATATTTGATATCAAGCATATTGGTTCAAATAGTCCAGTCTATATGTATACACAATTGGCAGTCGAATATTTTGTGTCATTAGAATTGTTGTTTTGTGAATGATGTATCAAACATTTCAATCCGACCAAACCACTCTTGTTTTTCTAACAATTTTCTCTTTAATAATTTCCAATTAAGTTGACCTTTGCCGGAGACTACGCTTTACCCTTTTGTCATATTAAACCACGTTTTTGAGTGTCTCCAAAACAACTTAAAAAAATAAAAATCAGATTAGCATTGGGGAACTCAAACGGAACATGAGAACTATCGATCTAAGCCGATTGATTCGAACCCTGATAGACAAAAGGTACAAACTATTGTCTACCTCTCAACCGATTACTATGTGGTGGAATGAATTACGTTTCTACGCATTTGGTTTTATCATGATGGCTATTGATCTATATTCATGTTTCTCATATACTTAGGTTAAATACATGACGGTCTTCAATCCCAACGTTTGAAAACAGAATTTAAATAAAAACTTAAGAGAGAAGGGAGTTTTGTCAAATGGTTAAGGATGTGATTCCCAAAGATTCTTGAGTTCACGTATGTACAAAACAGAAGTTGTCTTTATCTTTTTGGTTTTATTATTGGTGACCCTTTTCAATGGGCATTGGGTTACACACCTCCATATATTAGTATTTGGTTTCTCTTCGAGAATTGGCTAACTATATGTTTTTGTAGGGCTTACCAACTTACCAATCAGTATATAATTCGAGAGAGGTAACTAATAAATAATTACGGGTATATTATCTTTGAATGCAATTTTTTAATTGTTCAAATTAGGCAAAGCAACTTTCTTTCTAGAGTGCAATCTTTGTCTTTATTGTCATCTTGTGAGTTGAATTAGTATTTGTAAACATAGATAAGCTGTCGTTAATCATAAATTCTCAAAATAAGTTTCAAATCAAGAAAAATAAGTACAAACACTTTTTACAAAATTGAACCAAGTTTTATGTGAAATTAATAAGGACCTCAAACCCTACACCAAATTAATTATAAATCGTCCCGATGCAAATTTCCGACACTCTATGTCTATGCACACACATATCTATACAAGCATTTTGGAACATATATGAAAACGCGATGGGATCAAATTTCAACGCTCGTATTCATATAAACACAGCTTGAATGTTATAGAATTTCTATGAAGTCTTTTACCATGATCGCCCTCGATCTTCAAATCTAGGGTTATGGACAGATAGAGAGAGAAAGAAAGATAGGAGATGAGAGAGAAGAGAAGATAGGACAAACATTCGAAGTAATTAACTAAGATTGAAGAGAGCATTGATGGGAGAGAAGGAATCGTAGAGGCTCATGTGGGCACTAAGAAAGATGAGGAAACTTTGTTTTGTCCTAACCTGTTTACGTACCGACACTTCATTCACAATTCCTCCATTTCCCATGCTCTCTTTTTATGGAATATATAATTTCAAATTGTTTCAATAGTTCTTGAATTTCTTTAAACGACATGAATTTCTTTGGTTAAGAGAATCTTTTGTCGAGTTCTACTTCTTCCAAGAAAATTCTTTTATATTTTACCATTTCAGAGGATTTTTTTTTTTGTGAATGTTTACTAGATACGTTTTATATGTACAAACCATTTATTTTTTGACAAAAAATATAACAACTGTTTCCCTAAAGGACGTTTTATATGCACAAAACCATTTTTAAATGTAAAAAGGACGTTGATCCAGTTGATATATTTATTTATTATGCATGCAAGAAGCTAAAAAATTCTGCATGTTGCCCTAAAGAATCGCCGCAAAATGAGGCACCGTCTTTGAATTCTTCCTCATCACATGCCTACGTATCTTTAGGACCATGATTATTAGCTTCGATCTTCTTTTCTCAAAAGTTTTATTTATACACTCATAAGAAAAATGCATTATAATGAAGAGTAACAATTAACAAATTAATAACGTAACATAGTAATGGTTTCTCTTGATCTTTTCTAAGTTGTTTCCATGCTTACTTTTGTTCGTGGTTGCGTACTTGCGTTCAAAGCGGTTGGGATCAAAGGGTATCACACCTCAATCAGCATGTTAAAAATTTCCACGATTATATAAACTTTACTCATGAAGGAACGGGCTCATCTATTTCAATTTTCAACCATGATTACCCCGAAATGCTTTCTTTATTCTCTTTATAATCCTGGTCTTTGGGTCTAGGTCTAGGTCTAGGTTGGGACCATATCAATGTTCGTTGTTAAACATTTTGTTTTTTTTATAACCAAAGAATCTGGACCAAAATCTAGACTATTCTCATTTGCCCTGTAGATTACAAATCGGATATTCTTACCATTTAAGACGTCTAGTATTGAAATCGCAATGCAAATTTTTTGGATCCTAGTCCCTAAGCCCATGCTTCAACTACATATAAACCACTATGATTCTATGAATTAGTTTGGTTGTTCAACTTCATCATCATAAATAATTGATAATTCTGATTTTCTTCATGAAAACCGAAATGGATAAAGTGGAGAGCTAATTTATCCATTGACCAAAAAATAAAACGAGAGGAATGAAATTCCATTGAAATCCACTAAGCAAATAGAGTGTATCCACTAATTTTATGATAATATCCACTAAGTCCTTACGTAATAAAGACTCAGCCAGCCGCTTGGTAGAGGGAGATGGGATTTAGTCTTACGTAGTAGCCAGAATGTGATTTTGTTTTTTGTTCAGTTTTGCTTTGTTAGACTTAGAAAAAGCCAACGACGCCATTTCATTCCCTTATTTTTTAAAAACAGTAAGATCACACATCCCATGAACTTTACTCCGATTTCCAAATCAATCCCAACTTAGTTACCAACTGCACAACCTACAAATTGGGCGTATCGGGGCAACTTCTATGCTGGTGTGACCTTACCATATGAAGGAAGAAACACAACTATGCAAAACGAGGTTTAAGGATTTTGTAAACACAACCATTAGAGAAGTCTAGTACCGAAGACTAAAAACCATTAGAAGTCTTTTGCAATATAATGAAACGGAGACACACGGTGTATCACAAATTAGTATGTACAATCCCGTTTGCAATATAAAAAGACCCCCCAAATTATTTCCGAAAGGAATATAAATAAAAAATAAAAACCCGAAGCCGCCCAAATTATGTGACAAGTAAAGATTAGATCATCATCAAGTTCTAATGACAGGACCTCTGTACGGAATTCGTCGTATCACAAAGTCATCAGGCGGTTGAAATTCCTCAAGCCATGTCACGTCTGTGACCACTTCTCCATCCACTTCTAATTCACCTGCTCCAGTTCACAATCCAAATCAATATCACTAAAGGTTCTAATATGGTTCTGGGATCGGGTTTTTGGAGAGCTTAGTTGTATTACCTGGTAAGTCTTCTCTTCTGGATTTCCGGAAGTAAGTGCAATGCCGATCATGCTCTGAAGAGTAAGGTGGAGCTAAGATGTCAAGAATAGCACAATGGGTGATGGCTTTGAAACAGTGAATGTTGCCACCACTTTTCGGATATAATGTTGTTACTGGGCTTTGAGCCGTCATCTCAGTATCCTTCACCAGTTTAGCAGGTCTTGCTTCTTATGAATCAAAATAGTTTACAATTAGACCAGAAGAGTGATTGGATAAAAACTGAGAGAGTAACAGAAAGAAGACGGTTACCTTGTGATGGATCCTCTGGTTCGGTCAGTTGAGGCTCTAGCCAATCATATGACTTCACATGCATTGAACCATAAACGAGCTTGCTTAGCACGGTCATGCCCGGATGGTTATGAAGAGGTATCATAGAAGAAGGTGGCATACAGAAGATTCCTATCTGTTTTGACAACAGAGGCAAAATGAACCAAGTGAGAGATAACATTGGTGGCAGTATCAGGAAGATAAAACACCCAACTAGAGACAGACTCAGAATTGACTCGAACTGTGTTTACTCATACTTTCTAGACCATTTGTCATAGGCTTTTTTGCAGACTTCAGGCTCATGGCTTGAATAGTTGGTTCCTGAGATTCTCTCAAGGACCATGTTTGGATGCCCCCCTATTCCCCTAATTTTGAATATGCGGAAAAGGAGAAGATTAAATATCCACTAAAATTTTTGTCTCAGGATTGGCTATAGAGTGTTTTAACCTTGAACGGTATTTGCATATTATTCCAAGCAGAACCATTGCTACTTAAACCTAGGAAGTTAAAATGGGACTCTTATGCTATTTTGTATCTGAATCATCCTAAAGTGGATCACAAAAGATTCACCCAAACCTTAAACAGCATTCAAGACCAATCAGCCATAGAGTTTTCAAATCAGTATGCTTACAGAGAAACTGTCACACTCATGCAAATGAAGATACTTTATTGCTGGGGGAGACTGATTACTTCCATTGCGTTCATTGAGAGGACCAGACCTGGACCGTGCCAATTGAGCATCCTGCTCAATTCCAACATCAGATGGCTTGATTTTCTCTGAAACATAGATTACAAATAAGGTTGGTAAGTGCAACAGGGGACCACTGCATTGAAGACTAAAGTGAGATATATATGATTACTCAGTACCACCAACACCCTTAACTAATACACTCTTATTAGGTAATTTGCAGAATGATCAGATAAACGAATTCACATGTTGTGGGCCACAAAATTCATAAAAAAAAAAAAGTCCTTGTCACAAGCACTCAAAAAGATAACAATGATCGGCCAAATAACAGATGCGATAAACTGAAAACCAGTGGACAAAGATTCATTGAACAATATGTGCGTATAATCATACCCAAGACATTGCGAACCTTCTCCAGAGCATCTTCTGTTATTGGTCCGTCTGAAGAGAAAGACGCCTTGCAAGTATTGTAAAGCCTCTGAGCAAAGTAAGGCATGATCTGAATCCAATTCAAAAGTTTCTCAAGCTAACTCAGCTATGGTAACAGAGGAAAAGAGCCGTTCCCAGTTTTCTAAGACACAACTGATGATACTAAAACTTCCAAGACTTATAACCATTTCCTTCTTCTTCAACATAGAAACATTTCTGCCTGAAACAAGCCAAAGAAAAGTAAAAACAAGCTTGATATAAGAAAAATGTACCGATTCAACAAATTATTCTCAATCAAATGCGACTCGGATGAGCATCGTGCACAGAGGATTCGGAACCAAACATAATCAGTGAATCATAAAAGCATCATTATTACTCGAACTTGGGAAATGAATCGCACATATACAAATTCAGAACATCAAAACGTTAACCATTTCGGTTTGAAAACTGGATATAATCGAATTGAGCTATATAATCAGCAAATTTTAAAGCATTTACCATCCACTAATCTTAAGAATCTCACAGATGAAGGACATGTAATCTAAATCAATACAAAATTCGAGCTCAAAATCGGAGATTCGATTTTCTCAAATTAACGAATGCGTCGAGAGTTAAAACGGCAAGCAACAGAGCAAAAACCAAACGGAATTGAATACAAACACAGAAGAGAATGATTAAGCTAGAATAGACCTGAGGTGAGAGTAATGGTTGCGTAAGATCCGGAAGAAATAGAATCAATCTCGGTAGAAGAAGTTGAAGACGAAGAAAGAAGAAGAAGAAGAACAACAAGGCTCTAGAGTAAAAAAGAGTAAAAAATTAAAAGAGAATCCAATATTTTTAATTTTGTTGCCATTTGTGCCACGAGATATTTCTTCTCAACTTGGACCCCATTTACTAATTTACTAAATCACCCCTTGGTAACTAAAATTGCAAAATAAACGACATACCAACTCTTTTCTAATACCAACAAACACTTCTTGGTTATCGACCTACAATATGAATTTAGAACAAAAGATGATAACTTATCTTATGCATCTCTTTTAGTAAATAGCGTGGAAGTTATACTTTAATGTACAAAGCTTAAAATTGGTGATAAAAATTCAAAATACAAATTTTTGATAGTACTTTCCCCTTGATTCTTTAGATAAAAAGGTTTATGTAATTTTGTTAAACCAATTATTATCTTAGAAAAATAAAAAAAAAAAGTAGCGTGAAGCTCACGCACGGCTTTTGCTATTTTATTCCCAGTTTTCTCTCATATTCTTTTCTAACTTGTCACCTGCAGAGAAAGAAAGAAGCCCTAGATTTTGTCAAAAGGCGGTTGCAGAACAAAAAACCATGGCCGGAATTGGACCGATAACTCAGGATTGGGAGCCGGTGGTGATCCGTAAGAAACCCGCTAACGCCGCTGCCAAGCGCGACGAGAAAACTGTCAACGCCGCTCGTCGATCCGGCGCCGATATCGAGACCGTCAGAAAATGTTCGTTCTTCTTTCCTTTCCCTAATTTCTAGACCTATCTTAGCTCCTGTTGATGTTATCCGGTTTGATCTAGGGCTCTCTAGTATAATATTTACTTGATTTTGCTATTGGAGGTTCGATTTCGTTTTTGATTGAACTAGCCTTCAATGCCTTGGGGTTATTGTGATTCATGATAAGGAGATCTTTTTAGGGTTTATGTTCGTTGTCAATTGAAATTTCCGGTGTATCTGTATTGCTGATTTAGTTGTTGTTCATATTAGGTCGATAATTTCTGCTGGTTTTATTTTGGTTTTTATGTGCAATTTCTAGATTTGGCTTCCATCTAACATTGATTTTGTGTGTGTGTTGGGTTTAGTCAATGCTGGAACCAACAAGGCGGCATCAAGCGGCACATCTCTGAACACAAAAATGCTTGATGATGACACTGAGAACCTTACTCGTAAGTCTTATCTTTAATCATTTGGTTTATTAATGGTGAATTGATTTCCCTAGTGTCTAGAATATGGTAGTGTCAGGCTCTGTATCTAGGCTAATGTGTTCATTTCTTGTTTCAAAGTGTTCAACGTATTGGAAAACTGTTCTTATATGAGTAGAGTCTGTCTATCTTTCTGCCTGTGAGTCTTTGATGGTTATAGTGAGAGGAACTTTTTATTGATTGATGTGTATTGGATGCTGAAGCTTCATGTTTTGAATTATGCAATTGTGAATTCAGATGAACGTGTGCCTACTGAGCTAAAGAAAGCCATTATGCAAGCCAGGACAGACAAGAAGCTAACCCAGTCCCAACTTGCTCAAGTATATTATCCTTCTCTCTATATGTCCCTTATTATTACCCTATTTTGTAACTCGGTTCATGACAAAGTGTTTGTTTCTTTTTGTGTAGATCATCAATGAGAAGCCACAAGTGATTCAAGAGTATGAGTCTGGCAAAGCTATACCCAACCAGCAAATCCTTTCTAAGCTGGAGAGAGCGCTTGGAGCTAAGCTTCGTGGAAAGAAGTGAGCCAAGTTCTACTGATGTAGCAAGTAACAAGAATCAATGCTTTCGTCTAATGCCGTAACTTTGCCAAGAAGAATATTTTCTGATTGTAAGAAAGCAAAACCGTTTGAATGTTTGTTTCGTTGATGGAATCTCTATCTCATAAACTCATATCAATATAATAACTTGGGTCTTTTCATCACATAGTTGAACTGCTTATTGTTGATTTATCATGACCTTAGAGAAAAATACAGAAATACAATTTAGAATTCAGGTACAGGTTCTTCTTCAACGGGAGCAAGAACCCATTCACCATCTTCGTTCTTGATCAGTCCTTTGTTCTTCTCTACCCACCAAGATCCTGGCACCAAACACTCAGCTTTCAAGAACTCGCATGACTTGTTCACTAATGCAATACTTCTCTTAACCATCAGTTTAAACTCTCCTTTCTTCCCATTCCATCCAGCTACAACATGTAACATCGCCTGCACACATACATGGAAAAAATATGTAAAAGTTTCTACTCTGTATCGTTTGAGTCAAATTTGAAAGATTCTTCTCACAGATTCTTACCTGAAGATTATGCCAATCCCCTGGATTCCTTGAATCGCTTAGGAACGGTGACTTCTTTGTATCGATCACAAAGTTTATTCCTATGTCCACATACCCTAAAAGTCCCCCTGGGTATCGAGTTAAGAGATCAATCGTGTTCCTTACATGGAGGATCTTTAAGTTCTTGTGACTCATTACTTCGTCTCTGAACTCCTTGTTTCCTACCTGTGGACAACCAAAGACTATAGCAGTGACCGGAACATCATCACTGGAACCGTTCTCAGCTATATCATAGGCGGCCAGAACAGCCTCTGTAGCTCCCAAGCTATGTCCAGTCAACACAATGCTCGGTTTCTCGTCCTTATACTTCAACAGAAGCTCCTTGATCTTGGCTAACAACTGTGACCGTAGACTCAGCTTAGTGAATTTCGATTCGGGGTGATTAGAAGTATAGATTGTGAGCCACCCGAGCATCACCTTACACCCTTCTTCATCTTCACTGTCACTATCAAAAGTCGTACCTTCAACTACACCACCAGAACCATCCTGCTCGGGTCCGTGCAGCAAGGGGTCAGCTGAAGTTGGCCTAGCACCCAAAACATTGACCCACTCATAGTTCCTGCTCGTTCCTCTCAAAGCTATATAGATCTCACGGCGTCCTAAAGCCTTAGACCGTTCATCAGACGTGACAGCAATGTAGCCAAACCAGTTAGACTCACGGTCCCAAGAATCTCTTGATTGTGATTGGAGAAGCAAACCTTCGGGGAGAGAAACACGAGCTGTGGCGTAGAGGAAGTTTACAACCTCGTAGTCGGAAGCGTTTTCGAGCATGACCTTGTCGAAGAAAGAAGATTTGCCGTAGCGGCTGGCTCCACAGTACTTGGAGTTTTGGTCGTTGACGAAGGCATCGTAGGTGGCTTGACAAAAGTCGCCACAACGTAAGATGAGTTCCCTAAGTGATTGGTCTAATGGGTCTAAGATAGTGTCCCAATTCTTTGAGCCTAAGAGTTCTTCCCATGATGTGGTTGTTGTAGCCATTAGAGAGAAATGGTGTGTGTAAGGAGATAATAAGTGACTCTTGACTCTTAAGTTGTTTAACTTTATACAAATGGTTGTGGACTGGTGATGATGCTGTCTGACCCACTTATGTCCAAAGCGATAAAAGGTTATCACTGGTGTGGGAATATTATTGGCATATAGAATTATCCACAAACTTGCACATCATTCTCAACCATACAAAAAAGAGTAAAAATAAACCCAATCAAATAGAGAGAAGAAAATTCAACCAAATCAATCGATACACACGAAAAGAGACTTATTGTTTGTTTGCAACTAATCAAACGCGACGACAGGCTTGTCTTCGTCGTCCGGAATGGCCATGACCCAATCACCAGCCTCGGTCTTGAGCATGCCTTTGTTTTTCGCGACCCCACCAACACCCATCCTTCAATAGTGCAAATGATTTGTTAACCAATGTTATGTTTCAGTTAATCACTTTCATCTCCAATATATCCCCCTTTGATAACATTGCATCCTAGACCCGTTAACTAATATATGATGGGCCATAATAAATCAAAGATAATTCAAAGCCCAAAAAGTGTAAAAAAGCCCAACAAAGTGACGATCATACGACGAACGATATCAAGTTAAGCTATCATGTTCGTCGTCGGTGAGATTTCCCGGCGAAGCGAAAGCAGTGTTTCTCCGGTGGTTCAGGCATCAGTCTGATTTCAGACAACACATCTCATAGTAATTTGATTCTAACTGGCGATTTCACTCTAGCTCGACCAATTGTATCCAATTCTCGTAGCTGAGAGCAATGGCTCTGATCGATGTCGCGATATCTTGTCTCAATTCGATCCGCGAAGTAAGAAATCCGAATTCTCTTTTTTTTTTTTTTTTTTTTTTTTTTTTTTTTGTTT
>Ga0041059_1000974_pt1 | contig 22662 bp, 21 predicted proteins | sample AraColnosormetaG_FD_56232 | JGI IMG/M metagenome (GOLD analysis project Ga0041059, IMG submission 56232) | Arabidopsis roots microbial communities from North Carolina, USA - Col MF nosort | ecosystem: Host-associated > Plants > Roots > Unclassified | place: USA: North Carolina | collected... | reverse complement strand
ATATATATATATATATAATAGGGGTAAAAGAACAATAATAATTTTGTAATATGAATAAATATCAATATTAACGAATAAGAATATAAAATAGGTACATTTAATGATTAAAGGAGAGATATTAATTGTTGAAAATATGAATCCTATGTTTTGTTTTCTAAACGATATTGTTAAAAAGTCTAATCATCATGAGTCATGATTAAGTGAACCAAAACAAGTTTAAAATCTTCTGAAAACGACAAAACAACACAAAGGAAAAAAAGAAGAGAAAGTTAATTTCAAGGGACTTTTAATTTCAACTTCTTTATATAGCAAATATGAAAGAGTGATAACTCACCAAACAAACAAATTTAAATTTTATTTCATCTTTACACGAAAAAAAAAAAGAGAAATAAAAACATGAAAGAGTGGTCACTCACCAAACAAACAACCTAAATTTAGATAAAATACCATTAATGCTTAAAAATAATAATTAAATTAGGAACGGTTACACATTCAAATATGTGTTTTGACTGTAGAATACAAAAACAAATACATACAAATATCATTATCTAATGTTATGCATGAGACACTATATATGTATGCTCCACATAAGAATCATACAAAGCTTCACTGTGATTGCTCAACGGTCTAGATTCTGTCAGAGCCTCTCTCTTCTTATTCTCATGTTACATTAATCTTTGAACCAAAGTCTTTTTGTAACCGTCTCTGTTTCTTCTTCACTCTGCTCGTAAAAAAACATTGAAATCTTCGCATCAATGGGGAAGACAACGAATGGAACAAGAGACTGGGCTCAGATCTACGCAATCTACGGGATCGAGCAAAAACACACACTCATCTTCCTGATACTCAACGCGATTGCTTTCTCTATACTCTCCACCGTCTTTGTCATCTACTTTAACCCGATCTGCGTCTTCTTTCAATCGTTTCTCTTCTCTAACGCCGCGGCAGCTAGATTCTCGGCTGGATTCTTTGGAGCTGTTACGGCGCTTTCCGCCGTGTGTTTGTTTTTCGCGGCGGCGAATTTTTTTTACTCTGCTGTGCCGCTTAGGTATGAGATGGCGCAGAGGATGGTTGGATCTGTTGGAGATTGGTCGAGTGTGAAGACCGCTCTTGACTTAGGTTGTGGTCGTGGGATTTTGCTTAATGCCGTTGCGACGCAGCTCAAGAAAACTGGTAGCTCGGGTCGGGTCGTTGGGTTGGATCGGTCCATGACTACTACTCTCTCTACTCTACGTACAGCTCACATCGAAGGTTCGTTAGTTCTTTTTTTTTACGTTGACTTTTTTGACTTATTTCAAAGTCGTTTCTCGTTGACCAACATATTATTTTGTAGATTTCCGACTATATTGCGTGATTAACGGGTTTTAAAAGTAATTATTTCAGATATATATAATTATTATCAGCAGATTTATCTAGTGGAAATTTGGCTTAGAGGTAATTTTATTATAGTTGAGCATTCTAAGAAATCAAGAAAAACTGGAATAAAAATATAATCAAAACTGATATTGTTAAGTTTTTTAAAACTGTCGATTTAGTGTTTATACATGTCATTATTTTTATATGGAGAACCGAATTTTGTAGGATTTTTGTATTAGATTCACGACATGTATCTTTTGTTTTCTTTTTTTCTTTTTCTTGTCATTATTATTCATTGATTTTTTTTAGTTGAGATGTGTTTAATTTGTCTATAGGAGTACAAGAGTACGTGACATGCCGTGAAGGAGACGTAAGAAGGCTTCCGTTTAGTGATAACTACTTTGACGTGGTGGTTTCTGCAGTGTTTCTCCATACCATTGGGAAAGAATACGGTCAGAAGACGGTGGAGGCGGCGGCAGAGAGGATGAGAGTACTTGGAGAAGCGGTGAGAGTGTTGAAACCAGGAGGAGTTGGAGTGGTTTGGGACTTAGTGCACGTGCCGGAGTATGTGCGGCGGTTACAGGAGCTGAGGATGGAGGAGATTAGAGTTTCGAAACGAGTCACTGCGTTTATGGTTAAGAGCCATATGGTCTCGTTTAAGAAACCTAGTCAGCATTTTGTGGGATCTGGTGAAGTACGTTTAGATTGGAGATGTTAAGGTTTTCTTAAAAACTAATGTAATTTCATACCCCTTTTTTTATTTTAGTGAATCCTAGAGATTTTCATCGATCGAAAGAATGTGTAAACTTTTATCAGTTTATATACTTATGGAGTGTTTTTGTTTTTAAAAAAGTTTTATTCAATTAAATCAGTCTTGCATTTGACTGCGACATTAGTTATTGTAGTTTGATTGAAATATCACCAGCCGTTTAAAAGAGTCTTTTTTTTTTTCATATTTATACAAAGGGTTGTAGAGTACGCAGGACGATGTGATGCAAGCCAGATTAGAAAAATTAGGTTGGATATTAATACTGTATTTAGCTATACCAAATAGAGACAATTGATTATGTGGAAGCTTTATATATGTTTCCTTAAAAAGAAAGTGATAGTTTCTTTGTTAGTACTTAGTGTCAGTGTCACTCTCACTATGTATTAGATTGGTTCCCATTCAATTAATGTACAAGTAAACTTTGGAATAGATATGGGTCTGTATAACAACACTATTAGTAATAGTAGTTGATTTTGTTAAAAATATACAATAACCTGACCCTATATACTAACAATCTCTTGATAGATCCTTCATTTATTAGTACTACTCTCTTTGTCACATCTCTCTTTTAAATCATAACTTTACATCTAAAAGTAAAAATATATTCTATAATATGAAAAGATTTATATATCCATCTATATTGTTTGAAAGTACTCGAAATCCTTTATCATGCAAGTATTCGCTCCATCGTTAGCTCTTCATTAATATCAATGATATAACGTGCCACTAGAATTATGTAGCCTGCTTTGTATTTTTCTTAATATCAATGGTAAAGTTAAGAAAAAATAAAGCTAACGCAGAACTTTTGATATAGTGCTATATGTAAATTTAAGAATTCTGAAAAAAATTAGACCCTAGTAAAAAACTGGTGGTACGTAATTTGTAATATAGTACTATAGGTTATAACAGCATACGATGTGATATGTTAGAGCAATCCCAATAGTACAAGACCATTAGGGGCTCTTCATATTCTTTTAATCATAAATTTTAAAATTGTAGAGTTTAAGGAATTCTGTTGGTTCCTTAATTTTTTTGTTCATTCAATGGTAAATTTTTAAGTGGATTTCTTTAAAAACAAAAAAAATATTATTAAATTAAAAATTATAATTATTTTATTTCATAGAATTTAATAATTAATCTAAATAATTAAAGTTTAAACACATATGATAGAAATATTGAAAATCAAAATAACGATTAGTTTTTAGCTTGATTCCCGTCAAATTTATGTCATAAATGCTCGACTAAATCATTTTTCAATTGTTGATGTATAGCCCGATCACGAACTCGGGCTCGAGACACCATAATATTACCGAGATTTGAAGGGTAGAAAAGTTGAAATCCACTTGTGAAAAAGTGGTTAATTCTGGTTGTGTGAATTTGGATGCATCAAACTGAGTATACTCATCTCGTTCATCCTCTACTATTATATTGTTAAGTATTATAAATGTTCGCATGAAAATCGCCGTCGTCGCCGATGAAGAGAGAAACGAAAACTCGCGAAAAATAAAACCAAACATATAATATTTTTCTTTGTCTTCACTTCAAGGACCAATGAAAATTGACCACGTATGAGTCCTTTAATATCAAAAAATCTCTTGCTTATGGAGCTGCCCTGATCCATTTATTTATTTTTGGGCCGGTTGGAAGGGCCTTTTAATTTGCTCTAAGAGCCTGATGAGGAACGCCCATTGTGGCTGCTTTTATCTCCTCTAAAAGCCTTCTTAGAAAACAACAACAACAACAGCTCCAACTTCCTCCGTACCAAATTCTTTTAAAATAAAATAAAATTTTCAAATGATTACTTTCTTTGCCACTCTACTTTTTTATACGTTCAGTCGTTTTACGTTTTCTTTTAAAAATTAAAGGCGAGTACATAACGTTAAAGCTGCTAATGATGATTTTTGGATTAACCTATAGAAATTCATGTAAAAAGTGGTTGACGAAAACTAAAAAAGGACATTTTTAATGGAAAATTGTAAACTTAAGCTAAAATGCAAATTTAGCAAGATTAGAGTATCATTTGCTAATGCTGGTATCCCTAAAATGCAAAACTACGAACGGAAAAAAAGATGAGAAACCCTAAAATGCAAAATACAAACAAACATAAACTAAAATGCAAAATCAAACTGAAAAGACGTACGATTTGCGTTCAAGAAAGCGTTAGGCGTTAAACGGACGGTGATCTAATACCTTGTGCCTAGAATGTTGGTTCGCCTGATTTAGTATAAAGGAGTATATCACGTGATACTAGATGAGACGACTTTAGGAGGTGTAACAAATTAAACTGTCCTATAAAGGTAACACGAGAATTACAACACTTGTTGTAGTTATCATGAAGACAAAATCTCGCATCATTCGATATTCTTTTAATCTCTAACTCCTCTTCCTCAGCCGGATCCTTCTTTTTTTCTTCAGTCGGATCCTTCTTCTTTTCCTCAGCCGGTTCCTTCTTCTTTTCCTCAGTAGGATCCTTCTCCTCTTCCTCAGTCGGATCTTTCTTCTTTTCCTCAGTCAAATCCTTCTCCTCTTCCTCAGCTCGATCCTTCTCTGGTTGTGTCTTCTTCAGCTTATTTTCCACCTTTGTCTTATACGTTAGATCCTTGAGATCCTTCGCATCCTTCAATGCCTGCTTCCTCTTCTCATTTTCTAACCTTTTTTGCTCATTAGTTTTTCTTCGGAAAGTTTCCATAGCATCGTTAGCTTCTTCGTTACTCTGCAGGGTTTCCTCCCTTAGCTTCTTATTTGCAGCATCAATGGCTTCGGCCAAAGCCTGAACAATCTTATCATCAGCACTTGAATTAGATGGATGTTTCCCTAGACCTAGAACACGGAACAGATTGGAGAAACAAGTTTTCATATATTTTTAGATCTTTTTAGAGAAATGAGAAAGATAGAGAGAAATTGTTTTATTTTAGAGAGACAAGAAATATAGAGATAAATAATCGTATACAGTAAGTGTGTATTTATGGGAGTATGTCACGTGATACTAGATGAGACGACTTTGGGAGGTGTAACAAATTAGACTGTCCTATAAAGGTAACGCGAGAATTACAACACTTGTTGTAGTTATCATGATGACAATATCTCCCATCAGTCGATATTCTTTTAATCTCTAAATATTCAGATGATGCTCTGTCTCTGTTTCGAATTCCATATAAACAAACAAATAATTAAGAATCAATAAAACAATCAACTTCAGTCTTCAGCCTATGAAGTATTTTTTCTGTTTCTTGTTTCTTTTATGATATATGACTATCTTATATATATAGTAACATTAATGTCCTTGATGACATATTTGCTAATTTTGAATTATACAGTAATTATAGTCCTTTTATTTATTTATACAATATTAGAGTATAGTTTAAAATTCTTACATTTAATTTGAAAAATTCTCATAAGGTCTCTCTATTCACATTTAAAGTTATAGTCTTTCACAACTTTTATCCAGATTTCACATTTATTTTATGCTGTTAAAATATTTATTTTCAATTATAATCAATCCACAATATTCTTTTATCACAACATGTTATAATACGTTGGGTTTGTATTAAATCGTTAAAGAAACGTTAAGTGTCAACGAACCACATCCTTAATTGAGAAGATTGACTGAGACGTAGAAGCGTGTTGTCTAGCATTCCTCTGTTTAGCATTCATCTGTTTCCAGTCTCTACAAGGGAGTACAAATTAAAATCTCGGAATTTTGTTTCCAACTTGCCCCAAGACTATCACTACAAAACCGTTTTGGTTAAGTGGTATGGTGAGAATGCAAACAAAAGCTGTAATGGTGTTCAAACTTGATGAAGAAGGAAACGCTTTTTACACTCAAGACATTGGGGATCTCTACATTTTCATCTCAAGGTCTGAACCTTTCTGTGTCCCGGCTAGCTCCTTTCCCGGCATGTTCTCTAACTTCGTTGAGCTCTTGGATGTTAACGAAAACGTTACTGTCGATCTGTCTGATTACTCCATGAATGGTGGATTTGGTTATTTCGGTGCACCAGCCCACATCCCACCTCAAAAACTAGACTAGTTCCATCTCAATCTCGCCAAGCAATAGACTAGTAGTAGTACACTATATTCCACTGTTACAACATGTTAACTATGTACCGGTTCTTAAATTAATTAGCTAATGACGTGTATGCTGTTTATGCGTTTGTTTGTTCCCTCATGTCAAACCATTACATTAGCTAATGACTTGTATGCTATTTATGCGTTTTTTTTGTTCCCTCATGTCAAACCATTCTCGTTGGTGTTAACATCTCAAGCCAATTGTCTCATTGAGTTTGTCAAGTTCTTGTATTGTATTTTCCCAGCCAATGCTTGGATTTCTAAGAGGCTGTTTCAGCTTTCTCTTCTAGAATCTATAGTTTTCGCGACCCAGTGGTTTTAGTTAAAGTGCTTTGAAGCCAAAACTAGGTGTTTTCAAGAATGGGGATACTGAAATTTGGACCGTGTCATGTTAGGAAGACTTGCTATAAGTACATAGAGGTTAGTGTGACCATTTCACCTCTTGGAATGTGAGTTTATCTGACTGTCTAGTGTTTGTGATGTAGAAGTCCATTATTCTTGTCTGTGTATCAGTCTAAACTAGATACTCAAAGGAACATTACATTTGCAAGAATATAGATTTGTACCAAAGAGCATTAGGATTAATCAAAATAGGACTACTGAGAACTGAAGGGACAGATTTGATGTCCATTGTTTGATCCGTGCCTCTCACAGTTGAACTTGTTTGTCAAATCAAGTTAAATTGTTTGTGAATTTAGCGTTGTATTATATGTGAGATCTATAGGTATATTTGTCATATGGTTTTCCGTATATTCATGCCCTGTTTCTGATTAAACAAACACTGAATCCAAAAAAAAAAAAATGATGTAAAAGGAAGAAATTTCTTGTACATATCCGCCGCGTGAAAAGATGTAAAATCCGATAATTATAGTCATCTACTCTAAATTTGCAAAAGAAATTAGACCTAATAACCAAACAAGTTTTACGAATTACCAAACATTTTTGTTTCTTTGGTTGTTTCATTTTTCTTTTTCTTTTGGAGAAATCCATCTTTCATAACTTCAATCCTTAGATTTACCTAAATTCCAACAAGTCAAACCAAAACCATAAATCAACCAAATCTTTATTTGATGTTACCATGTAACTAAATTCTAAAATACCAGTCTTTATTAAAGAAACGTATAATCCTTCTTCTTCCTAAAAGGGGTTCATTAATCATACAACTCCTTCATGTTTAATGCAGAAACCACTCAACACTCATTCATATTACATAACCCAAAGAAATTCATCAACATTGTCATAGCTAAAGAAAGAACACACATTCAACACTCCTCTGAACATTCCGCTAACACCCCTACTTGCTTTGTGTACCTTATTAATTCCAAAAACATGAAGAAGATAATCAAGAGACAGGTAGACCATATAAGCTTACAGATATCGTTGATGTGAGTTTTATATTACCTAGAAGAGAAGAGGGTGATATATTACTTAGATCCCACGAATCATCACTCATCTGTGACAGAAATACAGGAACAAAAAAGGAATAAGACATTGTCATTTGGTCAGATCATAGATATATCTACTGGAATAACACTTTATTCACAACACACATTTCACTGTTCGAAGATACACAGAGAGGGATCACTTAAAATATCATGCAGATTATACATTGCTAGTCGTGATGCAGTATGGTGGAGATAACAAATGTAACCTATAGATAATAGCCTTTTTACCTTATCAGTGTACATTCAGATCTTTTTACAAATTCACTAGGTAGCTCCGATCTTGTAACGTATACCAAATGCTCCAGAACTAACACCAGTGACTATCTTACAGAAGAAGCAATCTACGAAACTCAGTAACTTTATTTGACAAGTTTTCATCTGAACTTGTCATAAAAGTAAGAAGGTAGTGCCTACATCTCAGTTAGATTTGATATCTAAACATTACCCAAGAGTATAGATAAAAAAAATTTTGGCATGTTAACCAGATTCTTCCTACATATTCCCATTCTTTCCTAAATTTTCCTCTGTTAACATTGTAACCTTTCCTAGTCTGGACCAAAGCAAACAACAACAAAAAGTATAATTGAAGCTTCCTTTTTAGAACTACTGCACTATTTGATTTTCAATGTTTCATACAACAACAAGTATACAGTCACCAACTTACGAAATGAGGGGTTATAGAAGACATAATTTCTTATCTGCCTTTTCCCAAGTCAAGAATCATAATACTTGGATGCTAATGATACTTAATGTTGCCTCAAACTAAACCGAACAGAGGAAAAATAAATCAAACAAACTCACTTAGAAAAGTTTATCTTCAAGGGTCAAAAGAAACTTTCCTCTGGACTAGAGTACTTTTAATCTAAAGTCTAAACGCAATCAATGGGTAGTGTAAACAATGCAAGAAATAGAACGATGTCGGCGCTTCTTTGTCCCATGTGTAGGGGAACAATAATCTTCTAACATATATTACAGCAAATTAGCCATAACCACCAAAAATTATGATATATACTATACAACTAACTTCAGTAAATAGAAACAGTTTCGGCAGATGAAGAAGATATATACAAATTCATAGAACGAATACACTAAAGCTAGGAAATCATCTATGTACATGACCATCATCCTCAATTTTCGGGTAAGCAAGGCAATGAACATGGACAGCATTTCTCACTAAATCGACAAAATCATCTTAGTTCAGCTATAAAAGGATCTCATTTTCCTGTGCTACCATCTATGGCAATCTTTTTCACAACATATTCACGTGATCACAAAATTCACAACACTCACTACACTACTGAATCTAAATCTGACACATCAACAGAAACATCCATGAAAAAAATAACAACGAAAGCAGCTTATCTAATCAATCACTGAATCACATAGAGATAGAGATAATTGATCCCTGACCTTTGATGTGTTCATGATGAGCAGAAGCAGAAGCAGCAACAACATCTCCATCATCATCTCCACCAGACTTGACAGTAACAATAGGCACAGGTCCATCACGATCATCAGGATATCTAACCACAACAACAGGACAAACACAGTGATGAACACAGTAATCACTAACAGAGCCAAGCTTGCCATCACTTCCTCTTTTTTTCTCAGCACCAAAACCTCTACTTCCCATAATCACAGCACTAAGACCAAGCCTCTCAATCTCAAGACATAATCTCTCTCTCATATCATGATCTTTCACTATATGGATCTTATAAGGAAACCCTAACTCCTTCAACGGTTTAGCTAGATCCGCAACTTTTGTTGAAGTAAAAGCATCAAAATCCTCTTGACTAGGTTGAGGTTGAGCGTTTGGATCTTCAATTTGAGTTTTCAGAGGGAGAGGTCCCCAATCGGCACCGAAGAGGACGGAGGTTGGAGAAACGTGGAGAAGAACAACGGCGTCTCCGGGACGGATGTAGTGATCTACAGCCCAACGAACGGCGAAAGAGCTTTCTTCGGAGAGATCAACTGCGACTCCGATTTTACGACGAGCTCCGGCGGTTGGTGTTGGAGTTGCGGCGGAGGAGGGAGTAGATGAGGAGTGGTGATGGTGAGAGTGACGTGGAGATGGAGGGTGATGGATCTTGATGTTTGGAAGCTGTGGATGATCGGAATCTGCTGGATTCATGATTTTTTTCAGATGTTGTTTTTGTTCGTCGGAAAGTGGGAGTGAGGGAGGTTTCTCTTAACGGAGAAGAAAGAAGCGTTGTTTTTGTTTTTTTAATAGAACATTAGACTGCATGCCGTTATTTATATACAAAGACGACAAGCATTCTAATATAGATGTAGTTAATAGAAGGAGTGATCCAACGGTCAGGATCAAATCTGAGCGCCATAGTTTTGAAGAAGACGATTCACTAGATCTCCGGCGTCGGTGATTTCCTCCACTTCCTTTTCTGGCAGCTAGAAGACGAAACCTCACTCAAATTCTGATCTCTTTGTATAATTCGATCGAGTTATTCGTATGATTCGTATAGATCGGTGACTCAGATGGCGAACTACTTGGCTCAGTTCCAGACGATTAAGAATTCCTGCGATCGTCTCGTCGCCGCCGGTGAATTTCTCCCCAATTTTTTTCAAATGTGTACATTTCTAGGGGTTTTGTTTCTCTACGATTGCTGCATTCGATTAGGATCTTATTTCTCCTTTTTTTTTTCTGCCACATTTTGCGATGTCATAGCTATATATTAGTGGAAAGTTTCTCAATGTAGGTGAAGGATCAAATCAGATGATATGAATCTGTTAGGTTGTTGGTTGGTCAGGTTATACTCATGAATGAAGCTAAAAGTGCTTAGAAATGAGCATCCATTCCTGAAGGGAACTGATCATGATGATTTCTTTTGTTTCTGATCTTAAACTCTACTTGTTCGTTAGTATTAAGATGTCTTCTCTTTATATTGTTCCCGTTGCTCGTTGTAATAGTGGTTGCTTGCATATTCTTTTACAGTGGAAGATGTGTGTGATCTGTGGCCTACAGTGAAAGGTTTATTTGAAGAACATCAGCCATTAAAAAGAGCATTCTTGACTAACAAGACTCGAAATCCGGTTTTTGTTGAGAACTTGCCGGTTGAATTCATATTAACTACAGACGCGAGGCTTCGTAGTCGATTCCCGCAGGAGCAGTATTTGTTCTGGTTTCGAGAACCATACGCAACTATAGTTCTTGTCACATGTGAGGTACTTGCTTGTTGATATGATGATATGTGTTTTTTTTTTCTGTATCAATCTTGGCAGTGGAGAGTAGTCACGTGCCAAAATATGAAACAAAGATGATGTGCTTGATGATATTCGTTTCTGTTTTCCTTTTCTATAAGAGATAAGAACCTATGTTTAGATAGTAGGTACCGTTTCTAATGTATATGGTTTCTGGATTAGGTTAGATTTATCACTTATGTGGTTCGACAATTTTTGTTCTTCTAGCTTTTCTGAGTATACCTTTGACCTTGCAGGATCTTGATGAGTTTAAAAACATTCTCAAACCACGTCTGAAATTAATTGTTCAGAATGATGAGAGGGAATGGTTTATTGTATTTGTATCTAAAGCTCATCCAAGTAATGATCAAGCAACTAAAAATGTCAAGAAAGTATATGCGAAGCTTGAAGTTGACTTCAGTTCAAAAAAGAGAGAAAGGTAAGCTATGCAGATTGGACTGTGTTTATGTTTTTTTGCTCTGATACAAGCAGGCACGAACCGAAAAAATACCATGCCAGATTCCTAATGAGACTTGATTGCTCCTACTATAGTTCTAACATAAATAGATTAGGTTAAACAGTTTGCACGATTGCAATCACTCATATTTTTGCTAGATGCATAAACTAAACCCATTTAGCAGTAATCACTCATTTAAAGGAAGTTATCTTTAAGTTATATACTTATGGAAATGCAGACGGGATAAACGCTAAAACACCTTTTTATTTACTTGATCAGTTTTACTTCATTTATGCATGCCATACATAGTCTTCATATGATAATTTTTGCAATGCTTTTAAGGTGCTGTAAGCTGGATGTACATGGCCCTGAAGGAAATTTTTGGGAGGACCTTGAATTAAAGATTACCGAGTGCATCAGGAATACCTTGGATAGGCGCGCACAATTCTACGAGGATGAGATACGCAAGCTCAGTGAGCAGCGGTTTATGCCAATATGGAACTTTTGTAACTTTTTCATCCTGAAGGTTAGCTCTCTTCTCAATTTGTGAATGGAAAGTGACATGTGACTTCTACGCAAATGAATAAAATGGTTTAAAATCCTGTTTCTTCCTTTTTGTAGTTAGATTTTATACTTTTTTAATAAAGTCTCTGATGGAGATTTATGTGCCCCTTTTGTTTCTTCCATAGAAGTATGAAAATAATCCCCAAGCTTAGAAATCAACATTGGTCCTTGCAGTCACATTTGATGAAACTTTTCTCATTTTCTTAAAGGTCATAATGTTCTATGCTGTCTCAGGAAAGTTTGGCTTTCATATTTGAGATGGCTCATCTTCATGAAGATGCATTACGTGAATATGATGAACTAGAGCTCTGCTATTTGGAAACAGGTTCTTTTCCTACCTCTATATCTCTCTCTTGCAGATCCGTGGCAGCAAAAATTTCATGTTTTGTCTATTTGTTATATTTTATATTCTTAGGTTTTGACAAACCTGACATGTATCTTTATCTCTTAAAGCATTTGGGATCAGTATTCATCCAACAAACTGATTTCTTTTTTCAAGTTTTTTTTTTCTGAACAAATAATCTATCATGCATCACCTTCAATGCAGTTAATATGCCTGGGAAACAGAGGGATTTTGGAGGATTCGACGGTGAAGATGACCAAGCTGTGCTGCTGAAACCAGGAAGCAAACCATTGACACAGATTGTGCAAGATGATTCTTTTAGAGAATTCGAGTTTAGACAGTATCTCTTTGCCTGTCAATCTAGGGTTGGTGCACACAAGAGACATCATATCGATCACAGTGTCCTTTTCTCCTTTCAAAACTGTAGCTTTACTTTTACAACCTTTTCATTAGCTTACCTCTATGTGGTTCTTTGCAGCTGTTGTTCAAGTTGAATCGTCCATTTGAAGTTGCATCTAGGGGATATTCTTTTGTTATTAGTTTTGCAAAGGCCTTGACCCTTCATGAGGTAGCCTATACTGTTACTAAAGAAACGCTTATCTTACTTTTGGTTAGTTGATTTGACCGACCTTATTTCCTCTCTTCTTTTGATATTTTTGTAGAGTGTACTGCCCTTCTGTATGCGAGAAGTTTGGGTAATTACTGCATGTTTAGCGCTGATCGAAGCAACTGCTTCTCATCACCATGATGGCGTTGTTGCACCTGATATTGAGAAGGAATTTTTCCGTCTTCAGGGTGATCTCTATTCACTTTCACGGGTTAAGGTAGAAATCTGCTTGCTTTCAAAATATGTACAATGAACAAAACTTCCTATTTGCTGACATCCTCTTTCAATTATTGACTGGAATTTGAACCGAGGTCTCTGTTGAGTAATTTCTTTTGAGTTGATATTGCATTTGTCTGTGTCATAGTTCGGTAATTGTCTTATGTGATGTCTACTAGTTTCTTCATGTCCAATCACTTAAAAAGTTTTTTTGTTGGTTGCATATAACTACAATATGAAAATTATTTTCAAGTGCTTATACCCATTGAAATGCCTTTATGTCATGGCAGTTCATGAGACTTGGATATCTGATAGGATATGGAACAGACATCGAAAAGAGTCCACTGAACAGGTACGGGTCTATTTTTGTTATAGCATGTGCGTTACCTGTTATATAGAAGTATTAATTCTCCAATGACTTCCCGTAGAGAAAGGATTACGCAATTAGTGAGGAATTATATGTGTCACTTTAAATAAACAGAGCAAGTCTTTCTTTGCTGAAAAAAGCATGTCGATTTTTCTTTCTCTTTGGGAGGCTATGCTGATGATGTTTAGTAGTAACTCCTACCCATTTTATGGACAGTGCTTGTCTCAGTATGCTGCCTTGGCCAAAACCGGCTGTCTGGCCATCTCTTCCACAAGATGCTTCCTCGGAGGTGCTTGAAAAAGAAAAGGTATAATATACATATGCTGCGTGAATGTGTTATCTATCTGATAGCATTGTTATTGAAGCCAATCATGCTTTTAGATTCGAGCTAAGAGTTAGCTGTACTTGCATGGCCTCTAGTGGACACTGACATAATACCAGGGTATTGTTTGTAAATGTATTATATGCGAGATTTAGGGCTGCGTAACTATATTTACCATCTGTTTCGTTTTTCTTTTATAATACTTATCTCCTTTTTTTGGTAAAAGACTATTCTTCAAGCAACTTCAAGGACCAAGCACTTTGGTATTCAACGGAAAGCCTTACCTCTTGAACCATCTGTCCTTCTACGTGTGGCTAACAGAAGAAGGGCTTCTCTTTCAACCGGAAATATTCCTGAAATGTTTGATGGGCGCCCAAGTTTTACTGAAGGGTAATGAAATTTGTAAAATTCTTTTCTTTAGCCCTTCTTGTTTTCAAATTTGTTAGTACTTTAATCTCATATATCTTCGAAGTTTCCAGGAAGTATTGCAAATCATCACCTTCTGTTATAAGGAACTAAAATGATATCTTTATAAATTTCGACAGATCAGGTTTAGAAGCGTCTCCGAGAACACCTTCATCACTTAAAGTACAAGCACCTCCCATGTCAAGAACAAATTCTTCACCAGGAAATTTTGAGAGTCCCCTAGATAGGCCTATGAGGCTTGCTGAAATTTTTGTTGCAGCTGAGCACGCTCTACGACTTACCATTTCAGATCATGATTTGTTGAAGACATTGTCATCTATTCAGGATTTCGAGGTAGCCTGCTAATACCATTTACATAAGGACAATGAAGCTTCTGATTTTATGCTGCTCTTTATTCTAGCTTCTCATGTATATAAATTTTGTTGTGGCAGAATAAATATCTTAACCTAACCAAAGGTGCTGCCGAAAACTATCACCGTTCCTGGTGGAAGAGACATGGAGTCGTTCTCGATGGGGAAATTGCAGCTGTCTGCTTCAAGCACGGAAAATATGATTTGGCTGCAAACTCTTATGAAAAAGTTTGTGCCCTTTATGCGGGTGAAGGATGGCAAGATTTACTGGCAGAAGTCTTGCCTAATTTAGCACAGTGTCAAAAGATTCTTGATGATCAAGCTGGGTACATGTCATCTTGTGTTAGACTACTTTCGTTGGATAAAGGATTATTCTCGTCCAAGGAGCGGCAAGCTTTTCAGTCCGAGGTTGTTACTCTTGCACACAGTGAAATGAAGAACCCAGTTCCCTTAGATGTGTCATCATTGATCACATTTTCTGGAAATACTGGCCCTCCACTTCAGTTGTGTGATGGAGACCCTGGGAATCTATCTGTTACTGTGTGGAGTGGCTTTCCTGATGATATCACCCTTGATTCGCTTAGTCTTACCTTGGTAGCCACCAACAACACTGACGAAGGCGGCCAGGTTTGCCTCCATTAGACATGACTTTTCTCGTTCTTTTCTTCAATTAATTTCACGTTCTTAAGAACTTTGTATATGGACTGGCTTTCAGGCTTTAAAGAGTTCCGCTGCAACTGTGCTAAACCCCGGAAGGAATACTATCACTTTTGCTCTGCCTCCACAAAAACCCGGTTCCTATGTCTTGGGAGTTGTTACTGGCCAGATTGGGCGCTTGAGATTCAGGTCTCATAGCTTTTCGAAGGGTGGTCCTGCAGATAGTGACGACTTCATGAGTTATGAGAAGCCAACCAGACCTATCCTGAAGGTAGAAAATCATTAATTACATGCATGAGTAGTGATACTCTTGTGGACACTTGTTTCCTTCGTTGATACGGTATACATTTTGTTCTTAGGTTTCCAAACCAAGAGCTCTGGTTGATCTTGCTGCAGCTGTATCTTCTGCTCTGCTAATAAATGAAGCCCAGTGGATTGGTATCATAGTACGTCCTATTGCTTACTCACTTAAAGGCGCGATCTTGCACATTGATACTGGTCCAGGGCTAAAGATTGAAGACTCGTATGGAATTGAGATGGAGAGATACATGGACGCAGATTGTGATACTGGTGCATCAAAAGCTGAGGTTTTTGTTGAAGATAGTCCTGTCTCTTCAAAACGGGATTCAGAGGTGCTTAATCTTTGCGATGGTAAAATAGTGTTCTCAGATTGGGCTAGCAATGTGAGTTCTATTCTTTGGGTCCCTGTTCGTGCCTTGAGTGAGAAGCTTGCTAGAGGGTCATCATCAGGTTTGCAGCAAACAATGATTTTTTGATTATTATGACATGTTTGTGTCACATCCACTGGCCAATGATCATATTTCTTTTGCGTTAACAGTCACTCCGCTGAAACAAGATATTTTAGAGGGAATGAGAACTGTAGCTTTGAAACTTGAATTTGGGGTTCATCATAACCAGATATTTGAGAGGTATTTCTTCCTTGTTGTGGCAAATCTTGATTATCGTTTTTCCACATCAATCAGAGGTTTGACCTGACTCAAACAGTTCTTTTCCTAATCATATGTCTCCTGATTTTGTTATGTGAGCAGAACCATAGCTGCACATTTTACCGATCCCTTTGATGTGACCACAAGGGTGGCAAACAAATGCAATGATGGCACTTTGGTCTTGCAGGTAATCAACTTTAGCTCCTAAAAATTTAAGAATCTTATCCTTAACCTCTCTGTTCCCTCAATCTTATTCACATCCACCCAAGATTGTCAATGAACTCATTTCTATCTACAGGTTATGTTACACTCCCTCGTCAAGGCGAACTTGATAGTTCTTGATGTTTGGCTTGATCTTCAAGATGGATTTATTCATGGACAAAATGATGGAAGACCGACTTCAACGTTCTTTCCGCTTGTCGTGTCTCCAGGATCTAGAGCAGCAGTCGTGTTCAGTATATGCCTAGACAAGAGTATGTCATCAGGTATTCCTATCCAACGGTTAATATGACTCAGATTTTTACTTTATATCTTACTTTCAGCCATCTGAAGCTATTTATTATTTCAGAACAAAACCTATTCTAGTATAGATTTGGCCAGAAAGCTCGATAGGCTTAGGAAGATCCACTTGATATAAAGTGTCAAACCCCTGAACCCTGTCTTGTTCTATTCTTCCATACCTCGTTTCGGTAGGCTTATCTAGTTTGCTCAAATCTTAGTTTCTGTGAACTATAAACTATAAAGCATACAAGTATCAGTATCAGGATGCGTTATGTCGAATTATGCAAGTATTTGGGTGATTGCCTTTTACGTGTGGCTATAAAGCATACAATGCATATGAAAACAGAGAAATAGAAGTTTTATTAACTACAAACTAACTAATTGTTCGTACGACAGAAGGGAAAGATTTGCAGCTACCAGAAAGCATTCTGAATATCAAATATGGAATCCATGGGGATAGAGCAGCTGGAGCACACAGGCCAGTGGATGCAGATCACTCTGAAACTGATACTGAAGGGAGAGATTTGGTGTTCAAGAGTGCTATTGTTTTGCAGCGTCCAGTACTTGATCCTTGCCTCACAGTTGGATTCCTCCCACTTCCTTCTGATGGGCTTAGGGTCGGGAAACTTATCACCATGCAGTGGAGAGTGGAAAGGCTTAAAGAACTCAAAGAAAGTGAAGCCGTGGAACAACAACATGTAAGTGATGTCCATATCGAGCTACTCGATATAGCTTCTTCCTATCTATTGAAACTATATATTACTTTAAAATATCGGCATGTTCATCAAAATTTGTTGTTTTATTTACACAAGGATGAGGTGTTATATGAAGTCAATGCAAATTCGGAGAATTGGATGATCGCTGGTAGGAAGAGAGGCCATGTCTCTCTCTCAGAGGAGCAAGGTAAGTAATCTTTTCTTCTTCTCATTTGTTTTAGTGCAAGAAACAACAAATGATGATAATGTTCTTAATTTTGTTGGCTGGTTCCAATAAATACTACAGGTTCAAGAGTAGTAATCTCGATACTATGTGTCCCGTTAGTTGCGGGTTATGTCCGTCCTCCTCAACTCGGGTTGCCAAACGTAGAAGAAGCAAATGTAAGCAGCAATCCATCGGGTCCTCACTTAGTATGTGTCTTGCCTCCACTTCTCAGTTCTTCCTACTGCTTACCTGTCAAGTAATAGAATCTCACTCTATATTTTTTCCAAGAAAACATTTTTTCTGTATTTTTATTTTGTTTGCGATCAAAGAAATATCAGAGTATGGGATCATCAATGATGAGAGTGATTTTTCTTTTGTGACGATTTTATTTCCGACTTATGGATCTCATCTCGCAAACCTAGACTAACTCGAAGTCGACTACACTGACTAAACACGCAAGTGAAGCGGCTTACCAACATAAACGTACTACAAATGTATTTCCTTCTTCCAAAAAGCATTGCTGGCAATATAAACGTACTACAGATGTATTACCAATATAAATACTCTCTGCGTAATTAAGCTATCAGTAGACAATTGGCTTAAGATGTAGGCCAATTGTAACAGTGGAATCTAACTGCAATCGTGGAAAATGGAAACTGATCGACACCAATGAGAATAGTTTCACATGAGGGAACAAACAAATGCATACACAGCATACAGGTCATTAGCTAATGTAAAAGAACCCACGTACATAGTTAACATGTTGTAACAATGGAATATAGTTGTACTACTACAAGTCTATTGCTTGGCGAGATTGAGATGGAACTAGGCAAACCACTAGTCTAGTTTTTGGGGTGGAATACTGTAAGGTGCACCAAAACGAGCATTTCCACCGGTCATGGAGTAATCAGACAGATCGACAACAACGTTTTCGTTGACATCCAAGATCTCGACGCGGTTAGAGGACATGCCGGGAAAAGAGCTAGCAGGGACACAGAAAGGTTCAGACTTTGAGAGGAAAATGTAGAGATCCCCAATGTCTTGACTGTATACAGCGTTTCCTTTTTCATCAAGTTTGAACACCATCACAGTTTTTGTTTGCATTTTCACCATACCATTGATAGTCTTGCGTGCGGGTGCAGTTTTCCTGTACCACTTAACCAAGAATGTTTCACCAGCTGGGGACTCCACTAAGTGTTCGGTGATGCAGCAAAAATCCAAAAGCTCCCGTTTGGTCTTGGGAAGCTCGGGGAGTTTTCGGAATCGCAATCTCTGCAATACGGGATCGTGCTTGTGTCTGCGGAGATCCCATGATCCGATGATGTGGCCTCCAGATCCAGGAATGCGAAACATGTCGTATTTCTTGGAAAACATGACACGGGAGGAGAAGAAGCAGGGGTTTTCGATTCTGATGTTGGTCCAATCGGAGTGACTTCGAGCGGGTCTGCAAAAGCTGAGCTGAGGTCCCAAGAACTTGACAGCAACAACACAGTCTTCATCCTCGGGAGAAGAACATGACATGGCCACGTTGGTGATGATTTGGGTTTGACAATGAGGCAGAGTAACAAGAGGAGGCAGGCGAATGCTTCTCGGATCTGTATACGATGCATATGGGTTTAGATCATCTCGAAGACGCAGAATGCCGTCGTCCTTGTTCACAGTAGCTACCCATCCATGAGATGCCCCTATTGTTACAGTTGCATCATTATACACCACCAGCTCCATAGGCACCTTCTTTTCCAAATAAGTGGAGTCATCTTCATTAGCGTTAAAAATGATGAGTGTTCCAAAATACGGTCCACAACGACGAGCGCCGATTATGTTACAAGGAGGGCTTTGCAACAAAGACGATGATGAGAAGCCATTAGAGAGAAGTAGAGAAGACCTAACGGACGCAGGTTTCGAAAGGCAGAGCTTCGACAGCCGTCTGAGAAGCAGAGACATTGAATTGTTCACAGAAAAGTAAAACCCTAATTTGAAGAAATGGTTATTTTCAGCTAAAGTTAAAAACCCTAAAACCATTACATAATTAATATAGGGGAAATTGCCTTGTCCGCCAAGTTTTTGGATTACAAATTTTGCTTATCTTAGAAAAGCCTAAAGAGAAAAGAGTCGAGAAACACACCCGTACATCGGCCCTACAATTAATCCACTACCAATATCCAACGGTCACGATTGCTTACCCTCCCTCCCTCACTGCTTTACTACTAATGTTATTTACTTCATTAAAATCTCAACCACCGATCCAAAGTCCCTACTAACAACCAGTGGTATCGATTAAACCACGTGTCTTTTGCTATATATTTAATTTTCACTAACTTCCAATTTTCCAAAACGCTTAATAAAATCTCGGAATTTTGTTTTCAATAAATTGATCATTTGATGGGGGAGAACAAAAAGGGTTTTGGTTTTGTCTGAACAAAGTTTTAGGGTGCGCAAAATCTGGTTTTATAATTTAAATTAACTAATCAATCTCGATTCCAGCAAAAGAAGTTTATAAATTGGGACCAAACAACATGTTCCATTCTCGTCTTCTCTGTTTCATCTGACTTGTTATCTCAGCTTCATGGAATCCGTAATTAGATTGGTTTACCTGATTACTCTCCATCTTGGGCCACCCGTTTTCATTGTTGGGCTATTTGATTCCAAATTGGTTCTCCTTTTGATGTGTGTTGGGCTGCTTAGTTATTGGGCCGTTATTGGCTATGTGTAAAACATTACTGAATTTGTGATCCTTGTTGAGAATGTGAAACTAATAAAACATGAACCTTAAGCATGATTAGACAAAACACAAGTGAAGAGAAAAAGTGTAACTAGTTAAACTGAAACTCAAATTCCAGAAGTAACATAAGAAACAAAGATTCTGAAACATTGTTTTGCGACTTGTTGCTGAAATGTTGCATAAACCATGCTCTAGAACATTGATACATGACTCAAAGTCTCAAATTAGACAAAATAGCGTTTAAATCCTTTTCACCCTTATCCTCTCCTACTTCGTCTCTGTCGCCTCCTCCTCTTCCTCCTCATTTTCAGTCCCCTGCTCCTCCTTCTCCTTCTCCTCCTTCACTGGCTCCGCCCCTTCCTCCTTCACCGGCGATTTCGATTGATTTCTCTTATTCTTTCTTTCCCACTTCTTTTTCTCCTTCTTGAGTCTTGTTGCCCCCTTGTATTTCTCTCTTCCCTTTTGTAGATCAAGCTCAAATTGACGATCCACTTCAGTTTGGGTGAGACGACTGCTAGGTGATCCCACCTCCAAATTTTAAAATTCTTTTTTAAGATCAGAGAAGTTCTTGTAAGAGTGTTTTATCTTACCGTAGAAATTACGTATGTAATGAAATTTTGTGGTCTCGGCAATGAAACGATGACCCAGAACTTCACACTCTCCTCCTTTGCTCACCACATCTGGTGAAACCAACATCTTCTCCTCATGTTGCAAATGGTTAGCAACACCTTGAGCTCCAGATTTGACAAGTGTACTTATTTTGTACACGACACACCAAATGCATTTCATCATTCAAACTCTTAATGCGTTTAGTTAAGAACTTGAGACTCAAACTTTGGCATTATGATATAGAAAAATTGTTCATTTCCTCTAGAAACCTAAGATCTCCCAAGGTAATACATTTAACCTAATCAACATTCTCATCTCCTAATTATTTATTCATGTAATACAAACTAACTTAAAAAATCTCCACACTATTTTTCGTATTTTGAAGCCGGCTTAAATGATCGGTCTTTGAAAAGAGATACAATTATAATAGCATTGCTCATTATAATATCATTTCACTCAGTGCTAAAAGTAAACAAGTACTATTTAGTCAAACGTTTGGATCTTCTTCCTAATAGACACTTACAAGAACCTTTTCAGGTAAATAAAGCATAGTCAAATAGTACAAGAATTTGAACCCAAAAAAAAGACACAAGAATTAGATGCAAAGAGTGAGGCAGTGAGCAATACAGAAACTAAAAGAGTCAAAGCATAAGTAACACAAACAGCGGATTAAACAGAGGATTCATTACATACACTAAACTGAGTACAAAAGTGGAAGTAAAGAAACTGAGTCAAAAATTTAGATATTTTGTGTCGATTTTTACACAAATAAATTCGAACTTGTAAGGTAAATAAAGAGGATGATACAGTGAAAAGAAAATACCCCCACACCTGAACTTTAGTCCCCCTCATAGCATGCATTTAATTTTAATTAACTCTTTTCATTTCCTATTGATTCGTCACTCTCTTACGAAAAACAATAGTATTACACGTTTAAACAGTAGTACTAATTGGTTAGGATCTATTATCTATAAAAACATTTTTAACAGGGTCCGGTTATTATATTTGGAAAAAAGTACTAATGTTAATCGAATTAGCGGAAATATCTAATCTAAAGTTTTATCAATAAACTAAATGAACGAGAACAAATAAATACACATTGACAGTGACACTATGTACTAACTAAAGTAACTTCACTTCGTTTCCACACACACAAAAAAAAAAAAAGTAACTTCACTTCGTTTTCAAGCAAACAAAAAGGCTTCCACATAATCAACTGTTTATATTTGGTATAGCTAAATAGTGCATTAATATCCAATGTAATTTTCTAAGCTATCGTTTAACTATTCTCCAACAATTAATAAATATACTACCACCGTTACTTAAAATATGAAATATATATATGTTAAATCTCTTTTGAACGGTTAGTGTTATTTCAATCATAGTTTTGCAGTAAAATATAATGTTGGAAAAGAGAAATCTAGATACTAGTTCAAGTTGTTTGCACCTAGCTAAGCTAAGTTTCGTAATAATAATCCTGAAATTAAACATATAATCGATCTTTTGGTATATCGTTTTTATATCAATATGAGATATGTATCTATACTCTCTGCCGATCTTTGACATGGCCGCTTGGATTCACTATTTTCATTTTTCAAAGTATGAAATGAAATTATTATTGTATTTTGTAATTCCACGTCATTCACCAGAACCCGCTGACTAGATTTCTTAAACGAGACCATATGGCTCTTAACCATAAACGTAGAGACTCACTTCATATTTTTCTTGTTGTTGTCCACTAATTTTACGAACAAACAAATTAAACAATAGTGATTTATAACTTTACTAACTGGCAAAAAAAAAAAAAACATTACCCGGCG